>Ga0056914_10002634_pt1 | contig 11111 bp, 10 predicted proteins | sample TNRBio252014_DNA_FD_55168 | JGI IMG/M metagenome (GOLD analysis project Ga0056914, IMG submission 55168) | Wastewater treatment Type I Accumulibacter community from EBPR Bioreactor in Madison, WI, USA - TNR Reactor_6/25/2014_ DNA | ecosystem: Engineered > Bioreactor > EBPR > Anaerobic-Aerobic >...
AAGGTGCGTCACAGACCGTTATCCTACGAAAATGGATCCGTTGACGGAGTGGATCGCGCAGAAATGAATCGCGCCTAACGGGCCTGCGCTTGCCGCAGGTCGCCTTTCGTGATCTTGGTCCAGGACGAAGCGTTCATGCCTCAACAGGAGTTGTAACCGGGACGAGGGCGGCTTGCGGCAAGCGCATGTTAGCAGCCGTTCATTTATATTCTTCGAAATGGAAAGTCAGGAAAAAAGATAAGGTGTCTGGAACACGCATGGCCATTCGTTTATCCATGAATTCGTTATAGGAATAGGTCTCGAACGTTTTGCACTCGTTATCAATGTCAACAATGGACCACCTTGGAAGTACTTTATAGTCAGTAGTTGAGTCTGATTTAATTTCTACATAAGGATAGCGAAGATGCCATTTGCCATACATATTGACGACATCTTGTCTGTAATGGAATAAGAAGTAGGCCATGTCAGTCGAGTCCTTGATTTCTCCGAAAAGAATCCGAGATCCGATTGTGTCGGTCGGCATGCCATGAGGATATGGATGTGATTGCGCAATGACAAAATGGTCGGTCCAACCGATTTTGGTTATTGTACTGTTGACTACAGCCCCTGAACTGCTCTTCTTGAATAATGCCATCTCTTCCATACTGAACATTGCGTTAAGGCGGAGTCCACCTGGTAGTTCCTTTTGATAAACGGATGGATTATCACCGAAGTAGCACCCTTGCAGAAATACAAATAGGAAACTGAGAAGGAGAGGCCGTTTCATTATTAATGGCTGCTAACGGTCAACGGCTTTGCGAGGTAGCGGGTTTTAGCACTAACGCTCAATCGAAGAACCAAATTTCAAATATAGCACAAAAGTTTCAATCGAAGACTTTCGCCCGCTATCTTGCAAAACCGATGTTACAGGCTGGCGTTCTGTCATTCGTGTTGTCAAGTCGTTTTCTGTCGTTAGTTTCGCTGTCATTGTCGTGTCGGTTGTGTGTCTGCGGTTTTAAAAAATTTTAGAAGGGAAGGAATTTTAAAAAATAATTTTCTGTTGGGTAAAGCGTAAGTTCTTTTGCAATTTTTGGTCTGTGCGTTGGCTCGTGTGAATTGCAAATGTACTTACGCTTATATTTAAGGTTTACATATAAATTACCTTTACCTCAACCGTTTTGTCTGTATTTAATTCAAAACTTGCTTTGGAAAAATTGGGTCTGTTTCTTAAACCTATTGTCTGATAATTGGAAAATCCAATTCCCTCTTTGGGTAAAAGCAAACCTTTATCAATCTTACTGTTGTTGTTTTCATCGTGTAAAATGTTCACGGCATATTTTCCTTTGGGCAGGTTTTTAAAAGTAATTTCAGATTTACCGTTTACGATTTTAGCTTTCTCTAATCGGTAATAATTTTTGTAATCTTCATCGGGTATTGAACCATCTTTGTTGTAAAGGGCGAATTGTACAACACCCTTTGAATTTTGTAATTTTTCCACTTTGACGGTTAATAAATAAGTTTTCGACTGACTTTCCGAAAATGAACAGAGAAAAAAACTTAACCCGACTGTAAGTAAAATAAAAATTGATGTTTTCATTTATTGATGCTTTTTGTTTGAACTAAATTTTTCTTTCAAGCTATCTACTACGTCATACACCATTGGCACTAAATAAACCGTCAATGCTAAAGATGAAAGCAATCCACCAATAATTACCCACGCCAAACCATTTTTCCATTCGGCTGCTGTTCCGCTTGCTAATGCTATGGGTAACATTCCTATTGCCATTGATAAAGTTGTCATCAAAATTGGTCGCATACGCTCTTTTCCTGCGGTAATCAATGCTTCTTTGTAATGTTTGCCCTCGGCTTTCAATTGGTTGGTAAAGTCCACAATTAAAATAGAATTTTTTGTTACCAATCCCATTAGCATAATCAGCCCAAGTAAAGCAAATAAGCTCAAATTGCTTAACGATAAATTCAAGGCTAAAAATGCTCCGATAGCCGCAACAGGTATGGCAAAAAGGGCAACAAATGGATAAACAAAACTGTCGTATAATGCCACCATAATCAAATAAATCAGTAAGAATGAAATCAGCAATACCGAACCCAAAGCCCCGAAGCTGTCGTTTTGCCTTTTGATGTCGCTCCCCCAAGTCATTTCTATTTCATTTGGCAATGGATTTTTTTTGAGATATGCTACTACATCATCTGCCACTGTTCCCGAAGGTCTGCCGAGTGCATCGGACGTTAATGTAACCGCAGGTTGTCGGTCTTTTCGCTCCAGTAAAGAGGGTGAATTATCTCGCTCAATATCAGCAAATTGTGAAACCTCAATCGGAACTCCCATTGGGTTTATGATGTTGAGCTGTTTCACATCATCGTAATTTTCACGGCTGAATTTATCCAACCAAATCCGCACAGGATATTCTGTTCCGTTTTCTGTTAAAGTAGCATCGTCATTTCCTGTAAAAGCGGTACGCAAATTCATTCCTACATAAGCCGTATTCAATCCCAAACGTTGCATTTTGTCTTTGTCGGGAATTACTTTTAACTCAGGACTTCCTGCTTCTACCGAAAGCCGTACATTATCTGCTCCGGGAATTTTTTCAATGACTGATTTTAAATCATTGCCCGTTTGCATTACTTGGTTTAGGTCGCTTCCGCTCAATGTAATTTCTATCGGTGCAGAACGTGGAATTAAGCCTAATGCTATCATAGAAAAATTGATGCCTGAATATTCTTTTTGTAAATCCGCTCTCAATTTCCGCATAAATGTTTCGGTAGAAAGATTATTGGTTTCTTTTTTGGATTTTAGTTGAATGGTAAATTCGGTATTATTGGCAGAGCCAACTCCTAAACTTCCAATGCCTGTGCTTGGTCCGCCTACATTGCTGAAAATAGTTGCAACTTCGGGTTGTTTCAAAATGTAGCTTTCAATTTTCTCGGAAACCAAATTGTTTTGCTGAATGGAAGTGCTTTTATCAAACTCTAATGCCAAACGGAATTTCCCTTGGTCGCCTGTTGAAATGAGTTCTTTTCCGATAATTCCCTGTTTCATCATTGCTGCCGTACCTACGAAAAGCAACAGAACAAATCCTGTAAAAATAAGTTTGTGATTTAAAACCCAATTCAGCGTTTTACCGTACCAACTGATAAATTGGTCTAACTGATGTTCAAACCAAAGCAAAAAGCGATTGAAAAAATTAGTCGGTTGCAAATCTTCTTTTTTCCCGATGCGTGAAGCCAGCCAAGGAGTTAAAGTAAAACCTACCAATAAACTTGTAAGCGTTGAAGTGATAACCACTACCGAAAACTGTTTGAGCATATCGGCAACGAAAACCTGCAAGAATAAAATCGGTAAGAACACCACCACATCAACTAATGTAATGGACAATGCCGAAAAACCGATTTCCATTCGTCCGTCCATTGCTGCCGTTCTTTTTTCTTTGCCCTTATCCAAATGGCGTTGGATATTTTCTAGAACTACGGTAGCATCGTCCACCAAGATACCAATGATTAAAGACATAGCGAGCAAAGTCATTAGGTTGAGTGTATAACCCCAAAGCCACATCACGGCAAAAGCGGTAATTAAGGAAGTAGGAATGGCAACCAAAACAATCAGCGAGTTTCTGAAACTTCGCAGAAACAGCAACATTACCAACGACACTAAAATCACGGCTAAAATCAAATCAAATACCACCGAATTAACGGCTGCAATGGTATTGTCGGTACTGTCGTCAGTAATTACAAACTTCACATCTGCATTGGCATTTTGTTTTTCAATAGACTGAAATTTTTCCCTAATCAGTTTTGATACATCAACAGCGTTGGCATCGCCTTGTTTTTTAATCATTAAGCCAATACCGTTTTTGCCGTTGTAACGACTGTAAGAAGTAATTTCTTTGATGCCGTCCGTTACTTCTGCAATATCCTTAATGTAAACAGGACTGTTTGGAAAAGGCATTGCAACCTGAACATTTTGAATATCCCTGATTGTATTGAATTTTCCGACTAACCGCACCGAATTATTTTCTGTATCGGTCTGTAATTTTCCCGCAGGTAAATCAATTCCCGAACGATTAACGGCTTCCACTACCTGATACAAAGAAATTTTGTAGAGCTTCAATTTTTCTTTCTCCACTTTGATTTGAATTTCCCGTTCTTCTCCTCCCAAAATGGTTATCTCTGCCACTCCTTTTAGCTGTTGGATTTGTGGCAGATAATCGTCTTTCATTTTTTGGTAAAACGCTGTCGGCTCTAAATTGCTTGTTGCACTTACCGACATAATCGGCAAATCATTAGGCGACACCTTGCTCATTACAGGACTTAAAATATCTTTCGGCAAATCTTTTCGGATATTGTCAATGTAGCGTTGAGCGTCCTGCATTGTTTTGTCCAAATCCGTTCCGTATTTCAGATTGGCGATAATGATAGAAGCATTGGGCAATGATTTTGTAAGCAAATAATCTACTCCCTCTAAATTGGAAAGTGCATCTTCAATTTTTCGGGAAACGGAAGTTTCTACCTCGTTGGGTTCTGCACCGGGGTAAACCGTTCGGATTACCACAACAGGCTGATTAAAATCGGGCATTAGTTCATAACTCAAATTCTTGTAGCCGATAATTCCCAACAGGGCAAATACGCTGAAAAGTACGATAATCAGCGAGGGGCGTTTTATTGATATTTCTGTAATATTCATTTTCGCTGATTTTATTTAGTCGTAATATTTGCTCCGTCAAACAGGTTGATAAAACCATTGATAACAATGACATCGTTTTCATTTAATCCACCTGATACAAGCGTTTTATTGCCGATATTTCTTGAAGTAATTATCGTTTGCAAAACAGCTTTTCCGTTTTTTATCAAATACACTTTTGCTTTTCCGTTTTCTTCCATAATGGCAGATGTTGGAATAAGAATAGCTTGCTCTTGTTTGATGTCAGAAAGATTTACTTTGCCGAACATTCCCGATTTTATAGTTAAGTTTTTTGTATTGGCAACCTGAAATTGTACAGGAAAACTATTGCCCATATTGGCTTTGCTTCCTGTCATTGTTACTTTACCCGAAAGGGAAAAGTCGGGATATACATCAGCACTGATTTTGTAAGTTTTATTGTTTTGAAACTGTACTAAATCATTTTCGGGAACATTAACCGTAAAACGTAAAGTGCTTATATCCGTAATTTGTAGCAACGGAATACCCGGTGCTGCAAAACCGCCCTCCTCATTGAGCTTGGCAGTTACCACACCATTGAAAGGTGCTTTTATGCTGGTTTTACTGATTTGCTCTAACAAAGTGGCTTTCTGAACTTTTGCAGTTTTCAATCCCAATTTTGCTTTTTCCAATTGCACACCTTGAACTGCATCTGCTTCCGTTAAAATCGTATAGCGTTTTACATCATCTTCCAAACCCTCAATCTGCACTTCAACCGTTTGCAGTTGTAATTTCAACAATGAATTATCCAACTGAATAAGTGTTTGTCCCTTACTCACATTACTTCCTATATCTACCAAAACTGCATTGATTTTTCCCTGTATGTCCGCACTGATTTTGGTTTCTTTATTCGGCTCAAAAGTGCCTGTATAAGCATTTGCATCATCAATAGTCTGCAAACGAATAGTGTCTGCACTTACGGCAATCGGTTGGTCTTTGTCGTACTGATATACCTTGCTTTCGGTGATTTCTTTGTTGCTTTTCAGTTTAAAAAACACAAGTGCTATTACCGCAATCAAAGCAATTATCCCGATTATTTTTTTCCAATTCATCTTCTTGATTTTTTATTCGTTATTTTAATTCTTAATTGTTCCTGTCAGCTTTTTAAGTTCCAAATCTGCTTTCAGATAATCTACAACTGTCGACAAGTAATTTTGCTGTGCTTCACGAAGTGCATTATCAGCCAATAAAACATCGGTCAGCGTTGCCGTACCTTGTTTTTGTTGTAAAATGGTTTGCTCATAAATGGATTGAGCCAAAGCGATTTGATTTTCGGTATTGATAACCGTTTGTTGTGCTGTATTTCGCTGTCGGGTTGCATTTTCAATTTCCATTTTGTTTTTATCGCTAATCAGTTGAGCCTGTAATTCGTTATTGCTGATTTCCAATTTCTTTTGATTGATTTTTCGCTGTGTAACCGTTCCGTTGAAAAGTGGGTAAGTCAGTTGCAAACCTGCAAAGCCTATGGGATAGAATTTCAGAAAATCGTTTGGCGTTTTATCGTAGCCAAAACCTGTTGTTCCGTAGGAAACAATCAAATTCAACGAGGGCAGAAACCGTGATTTGTTCAGCGTACTTAATTCGCTATTCAACAATTTGTTTTGTGTCTGAATAATTTTCAAATCCAATACATTCACTGTACTATTTTCTATAAAGGTTTGTTGTTCAATGTCAGAAACAACGGTAATATTTCGCTCCAATGGAATACCGATATTCAGTTTCAGTGCATTTAGAATTGAAATGTATTTGTTGTGAACGTTTTCCCTTTGAGTATTTAACTGCTCGGCTTGTAATTTTACTTTGCTCACATCTGTTCCCTTTGCCAATAACTGTTCTTTCAACAGTTCCATATTCTTTAAGAGCATTTGGGTATTTTTCAGATTGCTTTCCAAAAAATCCAATTGATGTTTTAGAATTTGAGCATTGTAATACAGCGTAGTAATATCGTATAAAACCTGTTCTTCCGATTTTTGAAATTGAAGATGTGTCAGTTCATTCGCAATTTTTGTATTCTCAATTGCTCCATAAACCTGCGGATTATATAAAGGCAGTGCCAATTGCACATTTGCATTGATGTTGTGCGGAACACCGAATTGCAAATCCCTGAATTGCCCCTCTGGTGCTTGCGGATTAAGTGCATTCATCGGCATTAGTTGCGTAGGCAATTCCATAAAATATTTGTAATCGGCATTAGCGGTAATTTTCGGAATAAGATTGGCTTTTACTTCTTTTTCCCTTTGTTCGCTAATACTGATATGGTTTCGGTTGATTTGCAGGGTTTTGTTATAGACTTGTGCCGTATCAATACATTGTTTCAGTGTCCAGACTTCCTGTGCCTGAACGGTATTCCATCCGATAAATAGCAGCGGAATAACAAATAGTTTGTGAGCGTTCACTAACATAATTGAGTAAATTTTTTTATTTTTTATCATTTTCGTTTAATTAATCTCCACCTATCATTTTTGAAGTAATACCTTTTTTATTGGAAAATTCAGCGATTACAATTCCTGCCAAATGCAAAAGAATAAAAATCGGAAACCAATAAATACCCCATTTGTGGACAGTTTCAATACCTTCTTTCCATTGCGGAAAAAATCCTTTTTCAATACAAATACCTGTAACGGCTGAAATAAAAACAAAAAGATAAAAGTACACGTAAGTAAAACCCTGTAACCGTTCTTTAAGCGGTTGATTACTTTTAAATGGATTAGGAAAGCGAATACCTTTTACCCACATATAAATTATTCTTGCAAGGAATGAAAATATCATAATGTGGGCAAATACTTCGTGCCACTGCCACATTGGTTCACGAATGCTTTTAGCTATTTCTGTCATCTGCTCTTTGGGTATTGCCGATGTTTTACTTTCAATAATTCCTGCTATATGGTTTTTATTCATCCAATACATACGAAGAAAACCAGTGATAAATAGCACAGGCATTGCAAATGCCATTATCCAATGCAGTAAACGATGAAAAATTGTAAATTTTTGTTGGGATTTCATCACTAAGAAAATTTAGTTAAAATACTGATGATAGTGCTGATAAGAATATTGCAGTTGCGAAACAATTTCATTTGCTTTTATTGCATCTGTTTCATTCTCTAATGTCTTAACTATGTCAAGGTGTGGGTGCAGCCATTTGTGCAGTTCATCGTGGCTTTTTCCGTCCATTGTACAACTTTTTATGAGTTGGCTGTTTTGGTCTTTTAGTTGTTCGGCAAGAGTTTTATAATCCGTCTTTCCGTCCTGAATATAGGTATTAACCAATTCTTCACCTTTCAATACAAAGGGTTTCATTTCTTCGTTCACAAGCCATTTTTCTCCATTGTTGAGCTCAATAGATTCTGAATTTTCATCGTGATGATGTTCTGCGTGGTTTTCGGTTTCCTGATGTGCTGTTGATTTTTCAGTAGAATTATTACAACTCCACAAAAGCACAACACTCATTCCAAATACAATTACTTTTTTCATAATCTGATTATTTCTTTTCTATCATTTTTAAAATTCCCTCTAAAACTGCTGTGCCGTCTTTCATTAGGTTAGACTTATGCCCCGAAATTTTCCATTTCAAAACCGTCATTCTCATTCCTCCAAGTATAATGGTGGTAAGCGTAGATGCACCTATTAGTTTGTTGTATGTTCCGTTTCTTTGCCCTTTTTCAATGTTCGTTTTAACGTATTGGTGCATTAAGTCCANTATTTCGGAAACATTATTGCTAAGGCTATTGTCAAAATGAAAAATACTTTCAGCAAAAATGACACTGACAATCGCAGGTTTATTGATAAAAGTTTGAAGTTGTGAATTGAAAATAGCTCTCAATTTATCGCCTTCGGTATTGTTTGATTTGAATGGAAGAGACTGAATGCGGTTTTTCATTCCTGTTATGAAATAATTGAGCAAACCAAGCAAAATATCATTCTTACTTTTAAAGTGGCGATACAATGCAGGTTCGGATAAGCCAATATCTGCTGCCAGATTTTTGATAGTCAGGTTTTGAATACCGTAAGTATCAATCCGAGCCGTTGCAGCTTCCATTATTTCTATTTGTCTGTCGCTAAACTTTTTCATATTATTTATTGGCTAACCAAACAAGTTAGTTAGTATTCACTCGCAAAGGTAATAATAGTTTTTAATTCAACAAGTGCTTTTAAAATAAATTGAATTTGTTTTGCTGGTAGGGTAGGTAAAATTGGCTCTTTTGATTTTTTGAAGCGTTGGGTCGTGTGTTGGGAAAAACCAAATGTGCCAATGTGTGTAGGCTAAAATTATTTTTTAAAATGTGCGGTGGGAAAATTTTTAAAACCTTTTGGGTCTGTCTGTGTCAAGTTGTAGCGAAACTGTTTGTTTTGTCGTGAATGTTGAGAGTAGTACGGTCTTACGCTTGCCTGTAACGCTTCGGCAGCTTTGCGTTCGGGCGGGTTTCGGAGCACAAAACTTTCAACCTGCGAGAAACTTGAATAGAAGCAAAATGCTCCAAGTTTGCACGTCAGCCCGCCTGACGCAAAACCCGTGTTACAGGCAGTGCATTTGTCTGAGTTTTTGATTTTAGGCAATTCAAATATGTCTAAGTTATTTCCCATTTCTCAATGTCGCCTTTAATAATTTTAAACATTGGGTGTTGGTCAATTTTTTTTAGGTTTTGTAGTTTGTCAAATTTCTCTTTGTCACGAACTTTAAGTTTATTCAGTAAGTGTCCTGTTTCGTATTCTATTTGTCCAGTTGTTACGCACAAAATGGAAGGTTCAAAGTCCCAATTAATTTTTCCTTTGTCAAAATTGTAATTTCTTGTTAATGCTTCGTCATAAACAGTCGCCAAATACTCGTTAATTCTGTCAATAGGTTTGTCCGCACGTTTAAAGCGGTCGAGTTGTGGATGATTTCGATAACCTTTTGTCTTTCCTTCCAAAACGTGTTTGGCAAGAAGTGTTTCTCGCCACAAAGCCACTAGTCCTTTCGTGTCTAAATATTTTGGATGAATTGACCAAATTCTCATTTTCCTATATGTAGTAAATTATTGTAAAAGTTTAAAAGTCAATAAATGTCATTTTGTAGCAGTCGTCCTTTTGCATTGCCTGTAACGTGTCGCCGGTAAGCGAAGTTGCCGACCAAAGCGAAGCAGAGTTCTCTCTGCCGAAGATAGTGTTTCTTCGTGAAACCGCAACTTCCGGCTACCGAAAACCCGGCAATTTTGCTTACCGGCTGTTAGCAGTAGTGGTTTCTTCCGTTGTCTTGTCAGTCGTCATTTTGATAGTTGTAAAATTCTGTAAGCTCCTCTCGCTACAATGACAAATACAATTGCTCCAATAATTAAGTCGGGATAACCTGAATTGAGCCAATTAACCAAAAGTCCTGCTGTAATTACTCCCGAATTTATGATTATGTCATTTGAAGTAAAAATCATACTTGCTTGCATATGAACTTCTTTGCTTTTTCTCTTTTGCAATAAATACAGACAAATAACATTAGCTATTAACGCTACAATCGAAACGAAAATCATTGTTTGAAAGTCAGGCATTTTCTCGACTCCAATAAATCGTCTGACTACCTCTATAAAACCAATTACAGCAAGAAGAATTTGAAAGTATCCTGCAAATTTTGCGATATTCTTTTTTCTGACTACTGTTCCGCCAACAGCAATTAATGCAAGTCCATAAACAATACTGTCAGCCAGCATATCTAAACTGTCGGCAACCAAGCCCATTGAGTTTGATATAAGTCCTGTTACAATTTCAATGGTGAAAAACAAAAAATTTATTATTAAAACAATCCATAAGGTTTTTCTTTCGTCATTTTGATTGTCAGTTGCTGTAAAATTGTCAACCGAAACAGTCGAGAGAATTGAAGTGTCAAATTTTAATGTGTCAAGTCGCTGAAAAATTTGTTCATTATTGTCTATATGAAAAACGTGTAAAAGTCGGTTGGGTATGTCAAAATCTAACGATTGAATATTTGTCAAATCGTCAAGTTTCATCCGAATCATTTGTTCTTCGGATGGACAGTCCATTTTTGCTATCTTAAATGTCGTTTTTTGCATATCACTTCATTATCTGTTGGGTCGTCCTACCATTACTGCTAACGGTTTGCGGCTTGGCGTAGTGGCGGATTTTTAGCACAAAAGTTTAATCGAAGAACTCCACTTGAACCTACCACAAAACTGTCATACGAAGCACTGCACCCGCCATTACGCCAAACCGCTGTTATATGCTGCCCTTTTTCTGTCGTGTCCATTAGCAACAATTTTCTCCTGCTTGAATTGGTGGACATTTAACTGTCCCGTAACTGCAATATACACAACAGTCTCCTTGCAATGGTTTCAGTCGTGTCTTACATTGTTCGCATTCGTAAAAATATACACAAGCGTCTGTCGGCATAATTTCAGTTTTCTTGTGTCCACAGTTTGGGCAAGTCAATGTTGAT
>Ga0056914_10002637_pt1 | contig 11108 bp, 9 predicted proteins | sample TNRBio252014_DNA_FD_55168 | JGI IMG/M metagenome (GOLD analysis project Ga0056914, IMG submission 55168) | Wastewater treatment Type I Accumulibacter community from EBPR Bioreactor in Madison, WI, USA - TNR Reactor_6/25/2014_ DNA | ecosystem: Engineered > Bioreactor > EBPR > Anaerobic-Aerobic >...
CCAGGCGGAAGCCCTCGCAGCGATTCGCGCGGCCTTCGTGTATTTCTCGCGCCGCGAGGCCTCCAGCACGGCGCGGCTCTGGCTGGCGCAGGCGCTCTCGCTCGCCGGCAAGTCGTTCTATGATGCGTTGCGTGCCCTGGTACCCGATTACGCCGGGCAGGCCAGCGTGACGCTGGCGCGCGATCTGCCGCTGACATTGCCGATCGAGCGCCTGTCGGAGCTGCTGGCCGAGGAAGCCTTGCAGATCGAGGATGCGCCTTCAGAGGACGGCGCGGCGGAAGAGCCGCAATCCGAGGAGCCGCAACCTGAGGAGCCGTCCGGCGAGGATGAGGCGCAGGAAGGCGAATCATCGGGTGAGGACGAGGCCGTGCACAGCGCGCCAGCCGCTGCATCGCCGCCGCCGATGGCAGGGCCGAGAACATATGTCGCAGAGGATCGCCTCATGGCCATTCGGCTGATCGAGGCCGCCGCTGCGCACATCCGCACCATCGAACCGTCCAGCCCGATCCCGATGCTGCTGGATCAGGCCAAGGCAGGGGCGGGGCGGGACTTTGTTTCACTGTTGCGCGAGGTCCTGCCATCCTCGGCACTTCGGATTGACTAACGGACTTGCCTTGATCCATGATGCGGCAAATCTTGATTTAGTTTGTTGAATAACAGGCATTAATGCGCAGGAGGCCGCCATGTCAGAAGGTCAGAAATTCATCAAGCGCAATCGGGCTCCGCGAGTACACATTACTTACGAGGACCCCTATGATTCCGAAAAACTGGTCGAACTCCCGTTTGTGATGGGTGTTTTGGCCGATCTTTCCGGCAACGCGGCGGGGGTCGACAAGCCCGAGGTCGGCGAGCGCAAGTTCCTCGATTTTGACATGGACAATTTCGACAAGCGCATGGAGGCGATCCAGCCCGGCGTGTCGTTCCGGGTCGAGAACAAGCTCGGCGGCAACCCGGAAGAAAAGATGGGCGTCAACCTGCGCTTCAACAAGATGGACGATTTCAAGCCGGCCGAGATCGCCAAGCAGGTGCCGTCTCTGGCCAAGCTGCTGGAAGCGCGCCAGCAACTCAAGAATCTCCAATTGTACATGGACGGCAAGGCGGACGCGGAAGCCAAGCTGCGCGAGCTTCTGTCTGACCCGGCGCTGATGGCGGCCCTGCGGGACAAGATGGGCACCAAGTCCGGCTCGGAAGGGTAAGGTAGGCACGACATGGCGACGGAACTTCAAAGGGACCAGGCACAGGGTCAGGTCGCAACGCGCGATCCGGATGAATTCAGTTCCCTGCTGAAACAGAGCTTCAAGCCGCGCAACGAACGGGCGGCCAGCGAGGTCGAGAGCGCGATCCAGACGCTGGTGTCGCAGGCGCTGCTTGATACCAACCTGATCAAAAACGACGTGCTTGATACGCTGGACGAGATGATCGCCCAGCTTGATCTGAAACTCTCGCAGCAGATGAATGAAATCATCCATGCGCCCGAGTTCCAGCAGATCGAATCGGCCTGGCGCGGCCTGCATTATCTCGTCACCAACTCCGAAACCGACGCGACCCTCAAGGTGAAGGTCATGAACGTCGGCAAGAAGGAGCTTCTGAACAACCTCAGGCTCTATCCCGGTGCGCGCTGGGACCAGAGCCCGATGTTCAAGCAGGTCTACGAGCAGGAGTTCGGCCAGCTCGGCGGTGAGCCGTTCGGCGCCATCGTTGCCGACTACTACTTCAACCACGAGCCGCTTGACGTGACCCTGCTGCGCTCGCTGTCGAAGATCGCGGCCAGCGCCCACGCGCCGTTCCTCACTGCTGCCGAGCCCACGCTGATGGGTATGGACAGCTGGACCGAACTGATGAACCCGCGTGATCTGAGCAAGCTGTTCGACACGCCCGATTATGCGGCGTGGAAATCGCTGCGCGATTCGGAAGACTCGCGCTACCTCGGCCTGTGCATGCCGCGCGTCCTCTCGCGTCTGCCTTATGGGTCGAAGTCCGATCCGGTCGAGGAATTTGCCTTCGAGGAAGAGACCGACGGTCATCAGGGCAAGAACTACGGCTGGATGAACGCGGCCTATGCCATGGCCGTGAACGTCAATCGCGCCTTCAAGGAGTACGGCTGGTGCACGCGCATCCGCGGCGTGCAGTCCGGCGGCGAGGTGATCAACCTGCCGGTGCACACCTTCCCGACCGATGATGGCGGCGTCGATCTGAAATGCCCGACGGAAATCGCGATCACCGACCGCCGCGAGGCGGAGTTGTCGAAATCGGGTCTGATTCCGCTTGTTCATCGCAAGAATACCGACAAGGCGGCCTTCATCGGCGCCCAGTCGGTCTACGCGCCGAAGAAGAAGATGGACAAGGCCACCGGCAAGACCGAGGACGCGACGGCGGCCGAGAACCTGTCTGCGCGTCTGCCCTACATGTTCGCGGTGTCGCGCTTCGCGCACTACCTGAAGTGTATGGTGCGCGACAAGATCGGCTCGAACATGGAGCAGGATCAGTTGCAGCGCTGGCTGCAGGACTGGATCACGCTCTACGTCGACGGTGACCCGAAGAATTCCAGCGAGACGACAAAGGCCCAGAAGCCGCTTGCCGCCGCGCGGGTGGATGTGCTGCCGAATGAGGAAAACCCGGGCTATTACACCGCCCGCTTCTTCCTGCGGCCACATTATCAGCTGGAAGGCATGGACGTCGGAATGAGCCTCGTTTCTCGCATCCCGGCTCCCAAGAAGTAGGGGGCGTGCTCCATCGCACGCCGCTTCCGGATACAATCGGCTAGGGTATCCGGCGTGTAGTTGAAATGGTTATCGCCTATCGCCCACGTCGCTGACGTGACCCACTTGAGAGGAGACAATTATGGCTTCCACTGACTTTTTCCTGAAAATCGACGGCATTCCCGGTGAATCCAACGACAAGNCCCACAAGGACGAAATCGATGTCCTGTCGTTTTCCTGGGGCGCCAGCAACACGGGCACTTCGTCCTATGGTGGTGGTGCCGGTTCGGGCAAGGTGAACATCCAGGACTTCCACTTCACCATGAAGTACAACAAGGCGTCGTCCTTGCTGTTCCTGAACTGCGCCAACGGCAAGCATATCGGCAAGGCGATCCTGTCCCTGCGCAAGTCCACCGGTGACGGCGGTCAGAAGGAATACATGGTCTATACCTTCACCGACATCGTCATTTCGAGCTACCAGACCGGCGCCAGCGGTGGCGGCGACCCGATCCCGACCGAGAGCATCTCGTTCAACTTTGCCAAGGTCGAGATGGCCTACAAGCCGCAGGACTCCAAGGGNNCGCTCGGNGCCGAGATCAAGCACGGCTGGGACGTCAAGCTCAACGACAAGGCGTAAGCCGCATCTCTTGCCCTGCCCCNGCCGTAGCGCNTGGCAGGGTCATGAAGCAATCGGGAAGGTGGCCGCTCTCGGCCTCCTTCCCGCGAGAGCGTGTATCATGGCGTGATCAGGGGAACAGGCATGGCCAGAGCCGCAAAAGGAGTTCGGCTGAGCCCGCCCCTGATGTTCGCGTTTCGCGAATCGTTTCGCATGAAGGATTCCCGGCAGCGCGTCGATGAACGCGACGAGGCTGGTGACCGCGTCATTTCAACCAAGCGCTCGCTGCGTGCCGCCGTCTCTGAAGGACAGTTGCGCGGNGAACTGGCGCGCGACCTCGACAATCTGCTCAACACGACCAATCTCGAATCGGCCCTCGATCTGGGCTACTGCGACCACGTTCGCAGCTCGATTGCCAACTACGGCATTCCCGACATCGTGCATCGCACCATCGAGGATGTCGGAACCGAATTCGTCGCAGATGAGATTCAGACCGCCGTCGTCACCTTCGAACCGCGCCTGATCAGGCGGACCGTCAAGGTCCGGCGCGACGAGACCGTCGACGAAGGAGCAAACAACATCCGCTTTCTCGTCTCTGGCGAGATGTCGTGCGATCCCGTGGCTGTGCCGGTCCAGTTCGTCGCCGATCTTGAGGTCGTGACCGGCAAGCTGGCCGTGATCAAGCGCTGAGGGTTACGTCAGATGCACCGCGAGCTTCTCGAACACTACAACCGGGAGCTTGCGCTGCTGTATGAATACGCGGCGGAGTTCGCTGAGGAATATCCCAACGTTGCGGATCGCCTCGGCGGGCTGACTCGCGAGCGCAGTGATCCGATGATCGCCGGCCTGCTGGAGGGGACAGCGCTGCTGGCCGCGCGTGTCCAGCTCAAGCTCAAGCATGAGTTTCCCGAGTTTACCTTCAATCTGCTGGAGCAGCTGCTTCCCAACTACCTCGCGCCGATCCCCTCGATCATGCTGACCCAGATTGCCCCGACCTTCGGNGACCCCGGTCTCAGGGACGGNCGGACGGTGCAGAAGGAAGCCAGCCTCGANGCGACCTATCGGGAAAAGGAGCGGAACATTTCCTGCCGCTTCACCCTGTGCGAACCCATTACCTACTGGCCGTTCGACATCAGCCGGGCCGACTATCTTCCGGCCCTCGGCAACCTTCAGGCGCTGCGCCTGAACGTCGGACAGGAGGTGGCCGCCGGTTTGCGCCTGACGCTGAGGCTGCGCACCACGGCGCGTCCCGAGGACGAGGCACCGGAGGGCACCATACCGCCCGATCCCCTGCTTCAGATCGCCGGCGTTGCCCTCGACGACCTCCCCGTGCATCTGGTCGGCACCGAAGCCGACGCCGTGGCGGTCTACGAGCAGATGTTCGCCCATCTCAATGGCATCTACCTGCGCCATTCCGACAGTTTCGGCGATCCCCAGTTCGTCAGCATCGGCCCCGATTGCGTCGAACAGATCGGTTTTGGCGATGGCGAGACGATTTTCCCCTATGACACCCGCGTGTTTCAGGGGTTTGGCCATATCCAGGAGTATTTCATCTTTCCGCGGAAGTATCTTGGCTTCCGCCTGAAGGGTTTGCAGAAGGCGCTGTCTAAGGTGCGCGCCAATTCGGTCGATGTGATCTTCACCTTTGACCGCTCGATCCCGCGCCTCGCCGCCAGCGTTACTCCGGCGATGTTCGCCCTCTATGCCGGAACGGCCGTCAACCTGTTTCGCAAGAATTCCGACCGCGTCCAGATCAAGGAAAGCCAGCACGAATACCACATCGTGCCTGATCGCAGCCAATACCTGAGTTTCGANCCGCACCGTATCCTTGATGTCTTCCTGCATTATCCCGGCCGCTCGGANAAGCGGCGGGTGCGGCCGCTCTACAGTCTTGAACTGGACCAGGGGCAGGGGGTCGACATCGGGTACACGGCACGCCGCCTGCCGCGAAAACGCTCCACCGAGGAACGCAAATTCGGCTCGAGTCATGACTATGTCGGCACCGATATGTACATCTCGCTGACCCCTCCGGCGCCCGAATCGGAGGGCGAGGGCGTGCTGGAACTCAGCGTCCGCGCCATGTGCTCCAACCGCCATCTCGCCGAGCACCTGCCTGTGGGGCAGGGCGGGGCCGATTTCAAATTCAGCGAGGATACCTCGCTCGAAGTGGTGGCCGCTTTGCCCCCCACGCGCCCGCGTGAGGCGCCGATCGCCCTCAAGCACGAAACAGCGGATCATCCCGGGATGGGGCCGGTCGCCTGGCGGCTGATCAACATGCTCAGTCTCAATCACCTCGGACTGACAGCGCCTGATGCGCGCGCCATCCGCGAGATCCTGTCGATGTTCGCCGATCTGACCGATGCGGCGGTCGACCGGCGCATCCGCGGCATTCGCAGCATCGAATGCCGCTCGGTCATCCGTCGCCTGCAACAGCGCACCGGCGTTGGTGCGGCTCGGGGCCTTGAAATCACCGTTCTGATCGAAGAAAAGGCCTTCGAAGGCAGCGGCGCCTTCCTGCTCGGCGCCGTACTCGACCGGTTTTTCGCCGAATACGCCGCAATCAATCATTTCACGCAGACGATCATCAGGTCGGTCGAGCGCGGTGTCATTTCCAGATGGCCACCGCGCTGCGGCAGCCGGGGCGCCCTGTGATGGCCCCGCTCAACCGCATTTTCGAAGCACCGGAGTTCTTCGACTTCTTCCACGCCTGCCGTCGCTACGAGACCGGCAACATCCAGCATCCGCGCATCGGCGACAGTGCCGCCAAGCGCGAGGACTATCTGCGGTTCGGTCAGGACCCGTTTCTGGCTTTTCCCGACAGCAACATCAGCCGGGCCAGGCACCACACGAGCGGTCAGGTTGAACTGTTCGTGCGCTTCCTTGGCCTGCTCGGCCCGCAGGGCGCCATGCCGCTGGCGCTGACGGATGAGGCGCATTTCTATGCGCGCAATCACGATGATGCGCTCGCCCGCTTTGCCGACCTGTTCAACCGGCGCTTCATCCAGCTGTTCTTCCGGGCCTGGGCCGACTCGCGTGCCGTCGTGCAGCGCGACCGGCGCTACGACGACAAGTTCGAGCGCTATGTCGGCAGCCATATCGGCATCGGCTCGCCCGCACTGCGCGATCTCGACAGCGTGCCGGATGCCGCCAAGACCGCCTTTGCCGGGTTGATGGCCCCTCGCGTCAAGAGCGTGACGCGCCTGCGCGATGTCATTGCCGGGCTGTTCGGCGTGAAGGTCAGAATCGAGGAATTCGTCGGTGTTCGTCTGTTGTTCGAACCCTCGCAACGCTCGCGCATCGGGGTCGGTTTTGCCAGTCTGGGCGAGAGCATCCTCCTCGGCGCCGGCGTCTACAGCGTACAGGACAAGTTCCGCCTGCAACTGGTGACAAGAACCCTGGCGGAATACCAAGAGTTGTTGCCCTCGGGAAAAAAGGCGCGCAAGCTGGCCGAACTCGTGTTCTTCTATGTCGGGATGGAACTGGAATGGGACGTGGAACTGGCGCTTCCGGTGGGCGAGGCGGTGCCGGTCAGGCTCGGTCAGTCCGGCCAGTTGGGCTGGACGACATGGATGGCGCCGAACTGGAGCGCAAGCCAGGGCGAAATGCGGACCGACGCGCGCTTTGATCTGTCCAAACGCTTTGGACTGTCGTGACTACAAAGATTTATTGCAGCACTCTAACGGCAGGGGACATTGGGGATGCCGGATATCAGCCTTGAAACCGTAACCGGAAAACTCAATCGCGTCGGCTACGACGCCTTCATCCAGGCGCTGCGCAAGGCCAAGGCCGCGGGCAACCGGAATCTGGAACTGGCGCACTGGCTGAGCAACCTGCTCCGTTCGGACCGGACCGACCTGTCGAAAACCGCAGACTTCTTCAAGCTCGACCGGGCGCGCCTGCTGTCCGATGTCGAGCGCGCTGTCGAAAGCCTGCGCAAGAACGAGACGGAGATGCCCGGCGTCTCCAACGTGCTGGTCGACCTGCTCGACCGGGGCTGGCACTATTCGACGCTGTTTTTCGGCGAGGCGCAGATCCGCACCGGCCATGTGCTGGTCGCCGCCTTCAAGTCGATGGACCTGAAGCGTGCCTTCATTTCGCTGTCGCCCGAATTCTCCAAGATCAACGTCGAGACGCTGCCGCCGAGCACCGGACCATCTGGATGGGGTCGGATGAGGAGAACATGCGCCCGATGGATGGATCGGGCCTTGCCGGCGCCGGTACGCCTGGCGCCGAAGCGGCAGGCGGGCCCAAGGGCCAGACGGCCCTCGACCGCTTCTCGCAGGACCTGACGGCCAAGGCCGCCGCCGGTGGCATGGACCCCATTCTCGGCCGCGACGACGAAATCCGCCAGATCATCGACGTGCTGATGCGTCGCCGCCAGAACAATCCGATCCTGACCGGCGAGGCCGGTGTCGGCAAGACGGCGGTGGTGGAAGGCTTTGCCCAGCGCATCGCCCAGGGTCTGGTGCCGCCGCCGCTCAGGGGCGTGCGCCTGTGCGCGCTCGACATCGGCCTGATGCAGGCCGGCGCCTCGATGAAAGGCGAATTCGAGCAGCGCCTGCGTTCGGTCATCGACGAGGTGCAATCCTCCCCGACCCCGATCATCCTGTTCATCGATGAGGCGCATACGCTGATCGGCGCCGGCGGCCAGGCCGGCACGGGCGATGCCGCCAACCTGCTCAAGCCGCCGCTGGCGCGCGGCACCCTGCGCACCATCGCCGCGACCACCTGGTCCGAGTATCGCCAGTATATCGAGAAGGATCCGGCGCTGACCCGGCGCTTCCAGCCGATCACCATCGACGAACCGGATGTGCATCGTGCCTGCCTGATGCTGCGCGGCCTGCTGGCGCCCATGGAAAAGCATCACAAGGTGCGCATTTCCGATGCGGCGGTGGTGGCGGCGGTCACCATGTCGCAGCGCTACATTCCGGCCCGCCAGCTGCCGGACAAGGCGGTGAGCCTGCTGGATACGGCCTGTGCCCGCGTCGCGATCAGCCAGACCACGACGCCGGCGGCGATCGAGGATACCAAGGCGATGATCACCGCGCTCGAATCCGAGAAAGCGGCCTTGATCAGCGATGCCGATCTCGGCGTGGACGGCACCAACCGTATTGCGGAAATCGACGGTGAACTGGCCAAGCAGGCCGAGAGGCTTGCCCGGATCGAAGGCGAATGGTCCACCGAGGATGCCATCGTCAAGGAAATCCAGGATCTGCGGGCCTCGCTCGCTGCCGGTGGAGAGGCGAAGGGCGAGAGCGAGGGCACAGGGGAGGCCGTAACCGAGGAGCAGCCGGCCGATGACGGCACCTCGGGCCGCGTGAGGCTCAGGGAAAAGCTGACCGAACTGGAATCGCGCGATCCTGAAAGCCGGACCATCTATGCCCATGTCGACGATCAGGCGGTCGCCGCCGTCGTCTCGGACTGGACGGGCATTCCCGTCGGTCGCATGGTCAAGGACGAGATCGAAGTCATCCTGCATCTGCCCGATGTGCTCAACCAGCGCGTCGTCGGCCAGATGCACGGTCTCAACATGATCGCCAAGCGCATCGAGACCAACCGCGCCAAGCTGGACAACCCGAACAAGCCCATCGGCGTCTTCATGCTCTGCGGCCCCTCGGGCGTCGGCAAGACCGAAACGGCGCTGGCTTTGGCCGAAGCGCTCTACGGCGGCGAGACCAACATCATCACCATCAACATGAGTGAATTCCAGGAGGCCCACACCGTCTCCACGCTCAAGGGCGCGCCTCCGGGCTATGTCGGCTATGGCGAGGGCGGCCGCCTGACCGAGGCGGTGCGGCGCAAGCCCTACAGCGTCGTGCTGCTCGATGAGGTGGAAAAGGCCCACCCTGATGTGCACGAGCTGTTCTTCCAGGTGTTCGACAAGGGCATGATGGAGGACGGCACCGGCCGGCGCATCGATTTCAAGAACACCCTGATCATCCTGACCTCCAACGTCGGCACCGACATGATCATGGAACTGGGCAAGGACCCGGCCTATGCCAGCGACGCCGATGCGCTGGGGCAGGCGCTGAAGCCGGCCTTGCTGAAGGTGTTCCCGCCGGCGCTGCTCGGACGAATCGTCACCATCCCCTACCTGCCGCTCTCCGACGAGATGCTGGCGGGGATCGTGCGCCTCAACCTGAACCGCATCGCCAAGCGCCTGAAGGAAAACCACAACGCCGCCTTCCACTACGACGATGCCGTGGTCGCCAAGATCGTCTCCCAGTGCAACGACCCGGCCTCGGGCGGGCGTGTCATCGACAACATCGTCACCAATTCGCTGCTGCCGGCTCTGTCGCGCGGCATCCTGTCCCGGCAACTCGCCAAGCAGGATGTGACGGCGGCGAGAGTGGCCGTCGTCGATGACGCCTTTGTTTATGAAGTTTTCTAAAATTGCGGTTGGCGAATGCGGCGGTCAAGCGCCGCAGCACCCGCTACGGATGAGGGGGAGAGAAGCATGCTGATTGGGCTGGATGGAACTGTTGGCAGCGCAGATTCGCTCAAAAGCGCCATAAAGGCACTCGGCATCAGCCGCATTTCTGCGGCGTGGCGCGAGTTGAACGCACCCATCCCGATGGGCAAATATGTCAGCAATCCCAAGGTGCAGGCAACTGCGCAGACTGCAGGAACCGCCGCCAACCTCGCAACACGCCTGATGCCCGGCGGAATGGTCATGGGCAACACTATCCCCGCACTATCTCAGCAGGCGGTCAGCGGCGTGAGCAGGCACTTTCTGTCAGCCGGTATTGCAACGCTAGAACAGGTGCAGAAGGTTTTCAGGGTTGCCAACCATGGCTCGATCAGCGAAATCCAGAACACCGATCACAGCGTCAAGGCTGAACGGCAGGTTATGAAGAGCTTCGGCTTCATTCATCAACTCGTCAAAAACGTTGCCGGAACCAATATCTATTTCGATGGCCCGACAACCTTGGGCGCGGAGGACAACGCGATCATCGGGGCCGCTCGCTCGCATGTCGTAAGCAATCAGCAGATCTTGAAAAGCGAACCCCTCATCATCGCCGGCTACAGCCGGGGCGGCCTCAACGCGGCTCAGACGGCGCGTCTGCTGGCCAGGGACAAGATCGCCGTTGATCTGCTGATTCTGCTCGATCCGGTCGACCGCGATCCGAATGTGCCATCGGAAAGTTCAATCCCGGAAAACGTGAAACGTGTGATTCTGATTGGCCGGTCCGGCTATCTGAAATATACGCGCCACACCTACGATCTGAACATGTTCGACCTCAAGTTGAAGATCACTTATGACTTGACTGTCGATCTTCAGTCGCGCTGGTGGTTCGGGCGGATGATCTCGAAGGACGATCTCGAAAAATTCAGCCAAGCCAAGTGCCATGAGATCGATTGCACGCATGCGGCGCACGGCGGCTTGCCTTGGCTGGGAGATACCCCGGCCTTCCTGACGGAAAAGCAGGACAGAGAGCTGGCCCGACAGGTTGCGAAGGTACTGTCGATCTTTCTATGGCAATGCGGCCAGTCCGACCCCGCCATTCGCCTTAACAACAGCATCAAGCTGCTGCTCGAGCCGGCGACACACTGACGCTTCATACCAGCCCCGAGGAAATCGCTATGTCCAGGAACGAATTCGAGAAGGTCGATTCGATACAGCCCGATGCGCTCACGCTCGAACTGATCGCCCAGGACGGGGTTCAGGTTGGCGTCGTCCACTGTCTGGCGTCGGCGGCCAGGGGGAAACTGCCAAAGGACTACAAGAGTGCGCCTCTGGCCGGCAAGGAAGCCTTCCGCTCGGCCATCAAGCTCGCCAATGAGTTGAAGCT
>Ga0056914_10002640_pt1 | contig 11099 bp, 7 predicted proteins | sample TNRBio252014_DNA_FD_55168 | JGI IMG/M metagenome (GOLD analysis project Ga0056914, IMG submission 55168) | Wastewater treatment Type I Accumulibacter community from EBPR Bioreactor in Madison, WI, USA - TNR Reactor_6/25/2014_ DNA | ecosystem: Engineered > Bioreactor > EBPR > Anaerobic-Aerobic >...
ATGCGGTCGGCGGTTTCTACAATGGCGTCGCAGCGGCCTCGGGCACTGCGCACTTCAGATCGGATGTAAATACCCAGCAGCGAAAACGATAAATGTACCACCGCGTGATAAAAATGCTCTGTTTGCCCGCGCCATAGTTCGCCGGGAATTTCAGCAAGCATGGCGTTGATAATTCCAAAAGCGGTATTAATGTCGCCAACTTGTAAGGCTTTACGGATTTTCACTACCCGGGGTAGGGGCCCCAGCATGGGTTCATTCATGTACTCGCTCAGGAGCAATTGCTCCAGGGAATGCTTGACTTCCATGTTGGGATAGTCGAGGGTATAGAGCAGGTCGTTGGGTTCATACTTAGCGATGGTCAGGTATCCCGTCTGGAAAAGTACGGAAACAGGATTGAGCCGTGTGAAGTCGAAGTTGAGCAGGTCGCGTTCGGTGGTTTCTATTCCTGAAACGTCGTAGTATTGATGCTTGGTCATCTCTTTGACTAAGAACGTGGGCGTGCCGGTCTCGAACCAGAAGTTTTGATATTGCCCCCCATTTAGAAAGCGGAACAGGGAAAACGGATTATAGACCCGCTCGTCGCCACCCCAACTGTAGCCGTTGTACCATCGCTTGACCTGTTCCTTGTCATGTTGCGCCAACTGCTCAGCAAATACCGTCTCTAATTCCGTTTGCGTGATGCCCAGCAAGGTATAGGCCATGGGGTCAATGGTGAGGTTGGTCAGGTGGTTCAAATCAGAGAAGATGCTCACCTTGCTGAAGGCAGATACGCCGGTGATGAAGATTGTTTCAAGCAGCGCGTCGCTATCTTTGAGTACAGAGTACAGCCATTTGAGTGCGTCGCGGTTGGTTTCGGCATGGGCTACGTCGTCCAGGTAGTCAATGATGGGTTTGTCGTATTCATCTATCAACAGCACGGCTTTTTGACCATATCGGGCGTTTATTTTTTCCAGTAGTTCCTGCAAGGGGTGTATCGCAGGATCATTAGACAACTGTAGCCCGTGCCGGGCAGCTTCTGTTGACAATCCAGCGACTATTGCGTTACTAAGGGGGAGTGTTTTGTAGGGGAAAGTCGCGAATTTCAACCAAATCACCGGACGCTTTTGCCCCTCCCAATCCCACTGATCGTGTATCCAAAGTCCCTCAAACAGGTCGCGGCGGCCCGAGTACAATTCATTCATGGTAGACAACAACAGCGACTTCCCGAACCGGCGCGGGCGCGAGAGGAAGAAATATTTCCCACGCTCCAAAAAGTGGTGGATGTGCTGCGTCTTGTCCACATACACATAACCGCCCGTGCGGATTTCTGCGAAGTCTTGTATGCCGATGGGGAATTTCATGGGGTGAAGATAAGGGTATTGGAGGATTTTTTTGCAAAACCACTATTGCTTCTTCTTTTTGGGTTTTGGCGCTGGCAATTCTTTTAGGGTAACGCTGACCAATTCACTTAACCATGCGCTATCCTCAATTTTGTCTTCGATTAGAAAACTCGGTTTCGCGCCTTCGTAAGGTGGCGCTTCCACGACATTGCCTATAAATGCTCGTCCTGATGTTGTTGGTTTGATAAATAATTTGTTGTCACAGATCAATCCGAATAGTTTTTCATCGGAGTAGATTGCGTATTCTCCAAACATCTTTTTAGCGGTTATTTCACCGGCATTTTGAATTTGGTCTAAAACAAATTCAACAAATTTTTGGGTGGATGCCATAAGCTTATTTTTAGTTTTAAGCACGTTTCAGCAAAGTTAGGATTAAATTTTAATGATTGGATGAGGAAGACTTGGTGGTAGTGGAGATTGCAATCCGCGCGGGGAATGGACGTGGTTTTTAGAATTCAAAATAACGAAGACCCTGTGGCAGCGGGNGAGCAACCGCGAAGCGGTTAACTGTGAATAACCCCGGATGCAAGCCGGGGAGAAAAAGGCAGTATGGACGCCTCCCAACCCGGAAAGGGTTTAATGAAAACCAAATACTTTTCATCAAATTCTATCCCATAGAGCATTATATTCAACCACTTCGCGGTTTTCCGTGCTCCCGGCGCATTTCTCTACCTCCGAATGCATCGGAGGCTATTCACATTCAATCCCTTCGGGATTTTTTACCCGTACACCCTCATAGAATAAAAGCCGCGAACAACCGCGATACCCCAAGCCTCGGCTATGCGTATTTTTTCTACGTACTTGCGCTGCGGACACGCTCAATATAAACGCCGCTCAGGAGAGCGGCAGACGGGACGCGACGGATTGCAAATCCGCGCGAGCAATGTGCGTATTTTATGAAGTTCTAAATAACGAAGACCCTGTGGCAGCTGGTTATTGTATTGATTCTTTTTATTATTTTTTGAAAATTTTCTTTACTGATTGTAAAAATGCCATTATCTTGGTTTAGAGATGTGGGGGCATTGCTACAGATAAATAAATGCTTTACCTCCAGAGTTTCAAGAAATGAAGGAATATTTCGATATTCTTTTAAAAAACCAAGGCCGTAATTATAATCCTTAATAAAAGCATTTGGAAGGTTAGACAATATTTCCTCAAAATCGGAATTATCATCAAAGTGAAAATAATAGGAAGTGATTTCAAAAGTTATAGTACTAAGCTTGTTATATCTTGGCTCCATAGTATGTAGCCCCCAGACCTTGAAAGGGAAAATTGTAATTGATTTGCCTTCAGTATTCACAAGAGCAATCAACAGCTTACACTTTTTTGGATCACTATATCCAGGTGGAAGAGCTTCGACTGGTGGAATAAAAATTACCTCAAATAAACCTGTGCTACGATTGTTAATTTCGATTTTACCTCTTTCGCGTAATGTATTTTCTGGTGTAGGGAATGCCATAATATTTTTTTTAATATGGTGTTTAGAAATTGTTGATAAAAGAGTAGATGGGAGTTTGATTTTGTCAGCTGCTCAATCTAAGGCTACCAGTTAAGATCAATTCCAATATCTAATGCTTCAACAACTTTGGGAATGAAATTGGACTGATAGATCATTGTAGTGTCAGTATGGTTATTTTTAAGCCCCATATTTGAGTAATTACCCAGTCTGTACCAAAGGTATGAAAAACGAAGAATAGTCCTATCTTAGTGACCAGAAAAGGAGTGCAATGGAAGTCACTAATTCCAACCCTTATACAGAGTGGAGTAAGACTTGGCTGACCTGCTCGCGACATGGAGTGGTGCACTTTTCGTAGTTAGTAGTGACAGACAAACGGACACGTTCAACAAAAACGCCGCTCAGGAGAGCGGCAGACGGAACGCGACGGATTGCAAATTTGCGCGAGCAACGTCCGTATTTTATGAAATTCTGAATGGCGAAGACTCTGTGCCAGCGGAGAATACCCCTTGCGGGCAATCTCTAGTAGGATTTACTTTCTAACTCTTCACTCCAAGATATTAAGTTATTGATGTTATCAAGTAACCATGATGCTCTTACTCTATATAAAAACTCATCTTTATTTATGGATTGAATAACATCTTTGTAATACTCAAAGCTATATTTGTTGTTATGAGCCTCAGTTTCATCAAATAAAAACCACTTCAGTTTATTAAACTCAACATTAGCATCATCCCCTTGGTTTACTACTGAATCATAGAAATTTTCTGCCTTTAATAAGTTGGATTTGAGAATCTGTTCTTTTTCTTTAATTAATTCCTTAACTGTAACATCTTGAGGATTCAACTTATATGAAGCAATCAAATAGAAAAAGTCCTCTCTTCTAAATTTTTTATCTTCTAATCCTATATTTGACAACTCATAAAAAGTTCGAGAATATTCTAATCGGTTTTCTATTAATTGGCTTTTGTTTTCATATCCCTTAAGACTTATATCAGGGAATTCTTTGAAGAGTATCTTGTAATAAGAATATGCATCATCATATTTACCTCTAGCTTCTGAAAGAAGTGCTTTTTTGATATAATAATTTCTATAGTCTCGTTCAATTGTGTACTTGTAGTAGTATAGGCGGCCAGCAGCTATGTAATAAAGATCCTTGGCAGAAAAAATCATTACAATTGTTAACCCAATTGTTAATAGATACAAATTCAACTCTCTGAATGGGCTAACAAGGTATTTTTCAGGTATGAGCGACCAGTATCCTTTAACGAAATTTCTTATTTTCCCTCTATATGCATATATTAATGCTATTACTGCTATTAATACAAGCTCAAACTGCAGAGATCTCATCAAGTATATTAGCCAATGGAAAGTAGCATTTTTCGATTCTTTGGGAGCAAAAGATACTAATACAGCAGATGCTGTAGAAATATATCCGATATATTTTATAACTTTCTCCATTATTCACTTTCATTTAAGAAATACTCAGGCTCTATATTTTTGATTTCATTAATATAGTATGTTATATCCGACTTATAACTAAGTTTAAAAATACTTTCTCGGAGTGATACAAGTAACTTAATACAATCTTCTTTTTCAATAGTAGGTATATTAGAATTTACATGCTTAGAAAGCAATTGATCAAGTAATATTCTCGCTTTCATTAGCTTAGAAATATCTCTTAAAGTAAAAATATCACAATCATCAATTATGGATTCAACATATTTCAAAGCACTATCAAATTTCTTTTCTCTAAAATCATAAACTGCTTTCCAATACAACTTAATGTGCAGGAGCTCATCATCGTCATCTATTATCATACTTTCCAAAGTCCCTATATGTTTAATGTCAAAATGCTGATCTAAAATATCAAAAAATTTTAATACTGCTTTTTGATTTGCGTAAAGAACCTTCGGATTCTCTAGTAGGCACTTTAACAATATTATTTTTGATGCTTCCCAATTAATCGATGATCCATATGGAGGTATATCAATATTATCAAGCTTCAAAAAAAGAGCATCAGCAAGAGCGGATGCTCTTTCGTATTGACCATTTATTATACATGGTCGAATTGAAGAAAGATATCGATTAGATAAATAATCAACTACTTGCTTTGCATGATAAGAATCTAAGAGGTATGAATTTTTTATTACCTCATCTTCATATTGAGGATACCTATTAGCTGATAAATAATTTAAAAGGTCACCAATACTCTCAAATCTTTTATTGCCTATTAGTTTTTGAATTCCAGGACTTGATGAAATAATGTCTTCCACCTCTCTTGAATTAAACCTACCAGAAAAATCAAACTCAGTATCAACCAATTCCTGAATTAGACCATCTAAATAAACATCATTTGCAGGTGCTTGATCGACTTGATAATCAGGGGCTTCAAAATCTCTAACACTAACATTAATGTTTATTTGATTATATCTAATATAGTTAATAAACCTAGGGCAGAATAAAGATAGTACAATAATCATTACTACGGAAGAAAAAAGATACAGTGGCTCTCGTAGAAGAACCCTCATTGAATCACTTAAAGCTTCTTTCTTTTGAGTCATAATTTAAATCTTGTGTAGAACCATTGTATTTACGTACCTTAACTTTCAATATACGCTGGTACTCCTATGTCAGCATAAGCTGTAACTTCCTTAGTTTGGGTTACCTCTCCCAGGGTAAAGGCAGTGTTCCTGTATTTCTTTTTTTATAGGATTGTTTAGAGTCGCAAGGTAATACAAGTAATTAAACTTTGCAAATCACAAGCTGGAAAAATTTAATACAACAACTTCGTTAAAGATACAAGTCTCATCTCTCATATAATTTTTCCTCCCAATTCCCCAAAATAAACCATAACTTTCGCACACCCCACCAAACCCACACCAATTCCATTCTTCCACCTAAAATCCTCCCTACATCATGCGAACCATCCCAACCTATATCTACCTCTTCTCCGCCATCATCGCCATCATCCTATGGGGCAGCAGCATGGCGCAATTACCAGACCCCGGTCAATACCAGTCCATTTCCAGTGAAAAAAACGACCTGGATGCCTTTGCCGCGGCCCATGTCGCCCTGGTTCCACCGATCGTTAACGAACAAGAACTGGATTGCCGCAATGGCCGGGAGCATGACGTCCCGGTTCCCGCAGAACTCTATCTCCAGGATTACGAAAAAAAATTATACGACTTTATCCTGCGCCGTAAATATGCCGACTTAGACTGGTGCGTGGACAAACGGGTGCGCGATACCGGCCCGTGGATCGAGGGGACCTATTACGGCGTTCACCCTGCTGTGCGTATTTATTACTCACCAAGTATGATGTACTGGCTGACCGGCGATCCGGAGTACTGGCAGGAAGGCAAACAATCCGGCCAGGCCAAACCGGTGCAGCCGCGCACCGGGCCAGTGCCAGAAGGCGCCATGATCGTGAAGGAAATGTTTATGCCGCCGGCCCAGATCTACTCGGAAGTACAGGAAATGATGGCCCAAAACAAAGACCCGGAATGCAGCAACGGCGAGGCTTATGAAAAGTTGGTCAGCAGCCTGATTACCGCCTGGACCGTGATGGTCAAGGCGGGCGATGGCGCGCACGATGGGTGGTTCTGGGCCGGACCGGGCGCGCCCCGCATGGTGGACGGACAATTGCAAACCATCGAACAGGCGATCGCCAGCCAGTTGGACGACGATGCCAACGTGCCGGGCGCCGGGTTCGGACTGACCTGTATCCGTTGCCATGCCTCGGCAGAAAAAGACCTGACCTTCAGCGCACTGCGCAACATCAAAGGTTTTTCCCCCAACGAGAACCTGCTGGAGTTCCGGGCCGATAATTCCTGGCGCAACAAAAATTATTTCGAAAATTATCCCCTGAACCTGCTGGGCATGAAACCCGCCTGCCTCAACGACTCCCTCGTGCGCCAGCAATTTGAGCTGCCGTCTCCGTTGCTGCCTTTCACGGAGGAAACCGAGCCGGAATGGGAGGAATTCATGCGCTTTCACCTGCCGCCGCCGGATGCCAGGGCGGGAAATATGGAGGTCAACCGGCTGCCGGGCATCAACCCTGAGTTCGCCGCGACGTATCCTCAAATATCCGGGATCAGCGGCGGCGCAGTCAAAAAATTTCCCAGCCAATGGGCCGATCATGTCGTGCCGGGGCGGACCGTTCAGCAGTACATTACCTCCGATAACTGTATGGGGTGCCACGGCGGCTTGGGCGGTAATCCCTACGACGTGGCCATGTTCCTGCAAACCGGCCCCAACTACGGCGATGGTTACAACGTGTCGGAATACGGCGAATGGCGCTGGTCGCCGATGGGATTGGCTGGTCGCGACCCCGTTTTTTTCGCCCAATTGGAATCGGAAATGGCCCTGCTGGAACGGGATGCGAAAAAAGGCGGGTTGTTGAAAGGCTCGCTCAAGGACAACCAGCAGCAGGTCACCAACCTCTGCACCAGTTGCCACGGCTCGATGGGACAACGCCAATTGGAGCTAGACGCGAAGACCGATAAAACCTTAGACCCAAATTTCAAGGTGGAATATATGTACCTGACCGAAGCGCTTTCGGCCAGCGAAAAAAAGCCCGACAACTACCGCTACCACAAATACGGCGAACTCGCCCGGGAAGGCATCAGTTGCATGACCTGCCACCACATCAATGCCCCCGACCCGCAGGCGGTGCAGGACTGGAACCCCACCCAGCCGGACTGGATCACCAAAACGACGCCAAAGGAATTGGCCTATACGCTTTTCCACAACACCACAGGCCGCTTCAATTCCGGGCCGGCCAACGAAATCAACGGCCCGTTCAAAACCGTGGCGACCCTGCCGATGGAAAATGCGCTGGGGATCACGCCCAAATACAATGCCTACATCGCCCAGTCGCAAATGTGCGGAAGCTGCCATACCATCAACCTGCCCAACATCGGGATGAAGAAAGATGAATTTCCGGTGCTGACCGCCGCCGAACAGAATCCGGCCCTCCGCAACTACCCCCACACCATCGAGCAGGAAACCTTCTTAGAGTGGCAAAACAGCGCTTTCGCCAACATCGTGAACGGCGAGCCGGGGTCAGGCTTCCAAAGCTGCCAGGACTGTCACATGCCGGGCGGTTTCGAAAGCCTCGACGGCAAGATCAAAATCAATCAGCTCACCACCAAAATCGCTACGATTCAGGATACCGAATACCCCGAGGTGGATCACTTGGCTGCGGATAAGGATATCCGTATCCCTGCCCGTTCCAACTACAAACGGCACGAGCACGTCGGGCTGAATGTCTTTCTGCTGGAAATGTTCAACCAGTTTCCCAACGTGCTGGGCGTGGCCAAACAGGATTATATGACCTCGGCGACCACCGGAAATGCTTTAGCCATACAAAATATGGTGCGCCAGGCCAGACAGGCTACCGTTGACGTGGGGGTGAAGATCGAGTCGCTCAAGGAAAACAAGCTGACGGTGAATGTGGAGGTGACCAACAAAACCGGCCACCGGTTCCCGAGCGGCGTGGCTTTTCGCCGGGCGTTTCTGGAGGTGTTGGTGATGAACAACAACGGCGATATCGTCTGGGCTTCCGGGCGCACCAATTCGGTGGGCGTGATCGTAGATGGCGCGGGCAGGCCGCTGAAAACGGAATTTCTGCCGGACAAGAACACCTATCAACCGCATTATCAGGCAATTACTAAGCAGGATCAGGTTCAGATCTACGAGGAACTGACCCAGGATGCGAACTTCGATTTCACGACCAGCTTCATCCATCGGGTGCACGACCCCAAAGACAACCGGCTGTTGCCCAAAGGCTGGCGGTCGTCCGAATTCTTTAAAAACATGGGCGAAGTGATGTTCCAGTTTATGGAAGCCACTGACCCAAAAGTCCAGGCCGATCCGGATTATATGGATCAGGGGCCGGGTTTTCCGGGCCGCGACCGACTACAATACGTGGCGACCTTGCCCACCGGCATGGATCCAACCGGCCTGACGGTGAAGGTGACGATGTATTACCAGTCTATTCCGCCGTATTATTTGAAGCACCGGTTCGCTACGGCGCCGAATGGCTCGGCCACGCAGCGGCTGTATTATTTGACCAGTCATTTGAATGTGCAGGGCACGGCGATTGAGGATTGGAAATTGCCGTTGGTTTCGGCGGTGGCGGGGTATTAGGGATGTGAGTTTGGGGGATTGTTGGGGGTTAGGACTATTGATGATCTGTGCATGTGCCGTAGCAACCCTTAGCCGCTATGGGAATGCACATTGCTGCTTGCATTATCATACTATTTTTTCATTTACCCTCATTTTCCAATTAGGGAATCCGTCTACAACTCCCGTTTTACTATTGTCATGGTTGATTTTATTGAATACTACACCCACAGGTTTTGCTCTATTCAAATATTTTATTCTGCCATTTTCTCTTATGATGTTGACTTCTCTTTCTATTAACTTTAATTTTTTCTCTAATGAAACTCCATCTTTCTCAAGACTCCAAATATAGGTGGCATGAGTATTCAATAACTCCCATATAAAATGATCCATATCTTCTCCTTCAACATGAAACAAAAATCCAAATTCAGGGCTTAATGTAAACCTTAAGCCTATTTTTTCACTTTGAAGTTTTCCAGACAGATATGATAATTGTTTCTTATTTCTTATTCCTTCCAATTGAAGTATTTCTTCCAATATACCCTTTTTACTTATACTTGGTGTGTTTCCTAATTGTTCTTCCTTTAAACCTTCAAAGTATTCCTCTGGTGTAAACAAACTTTTATCAACCACATAAATCTTTGGTTTGAAAATTGATTCTTCTAATTTCAGCCTTCCTACAGTTGTTATCAACTCCTCATTAATCTGACTTATTTCTTTAGATTGGCACTTAATTTTTATTTCTCCCGTTTCATCTATCTCAAGATATCCAGTTATTTCAATCTTTCTATTTCCTAATACTTTTGAAAAAAAGGGCTTTACATGGTCAAATTCAGGTATTATATTGTTGTTTTCTAAATTTATTTTAATCTTATTTGGAAAACCTTTTATTTTTTTCTCTATTTCAACATATCCCATTTTGAATTTAGTTTTATTCAATGGATGATTGAAATTTATATCTATTCGTTTGCTTTTTTCTATTCGCTCAGAATAATCTGCCAAATTTTCATCTCTTATTTTTCTTTGACTTGGTTGGTCACCCGAATCACTTATTTTATCAAATGATATTTGTTTATATATATTCATTATTTTGCTTAATTCCAACCATTTAAGTCTACCGAACCATATCTTTTGAAAAGAAGATTTAGCTTTTTGATTGATGAAGAGTTCTTCATTGTGATCAGCATTGTAATTAACGACTTCAATATTTAATTGGGAGTTTTTACTATCATATGATAACATTTTGACCTCCCAAAATATGTCAAACCTATCGCTAAGATTAAAATCCTTCTTTGAAGGGAAATTAGTGTGTTTCCATTCAATGAATTCATTGTTATTATAAAAAACTCCTTTATTAGTGAGTTTAAGTATTATATGGTTGTCAGGTTTATTCATGTTACTTAAATTATTGTGTAGGAACGTGAGCATGGACTACGTGGCGGCTGCACGGTTGGTTTCGCGCGGTGGCTTATTAGTCGCCATGTGAGGCCATGCAAAGTTCGCTGAATTTTATTTATTTAAACTCGAATTTCTTGCCAAATCGTTGGGGCAAGTCATCTGTCAGAAACTTTTCGGCATTGCTCAATGCTTCATCCACAGTTAATGCATCTTCGTCTTCCCACCAGGTTCCACCCTCGTCCAGTAAGCGAATTAGGCTATCACTGTTTTCATCAGTCCCAATCTCTATCCAACCTTGATTTTTAATCCACCAAGCAATATGTGGATATATTTTTGAAAAATTCATTTTGAATAAGTTAGTTAAGAAGTTCTTTAAACCGTTTAATGTGGTCTTCCATTTTTCGTTGTTGTTCGGAGCTAAAAACCCGGCCGAATCTCATATTTGTAATTTCTATTTCTAAAAGACGAGATTCTGCCATTAGTTTGTTTAACATTTCTAATTTCTCAACTGCGTCCGTTCCTCGCTCATTCAATTTTTCTAATTCATTTGTGGCTTTTAGCGTAATTTTTTCCAACGCTATCTCTTTAGCTTCTCCTAAAATTTGTGTAATAGCATTAATGAGTTTATTTAATTCATTGTCCCTGTGTACGCTTCCCCTAAGCTGCAACCGGGTAAAAGTAGAAATCCATGTTTAAAGTTTCATAGTTCATAGGGGCTAAATACCCCAGATTTTCAT
>Ga0056914_10002649_pt1 | contig 11080 bp, 8 predicted proteins | sample TNRBio252014_DNA_FD_55168 | JGI IMG/M metagenome (GOLD analysis project Ga0056914, IMG submission 55168) | Wastewater treatment Type I Accumulibacter community from EBPR Bioreactor in Madison, WI, USA - TNR Reactor_6/25/2014_ DNA | ecosystem: Engineered > Bioreactor > EBPR > Anaerobic-Aerobic >...
GAACTCCGGCGCAAAGTGCTCGTAATCGGCGGCGGCCAATTTTCCACTGACATGGACGACGAGCGTCCTGCCTTCGTTTTCTTCTCTGAGTTGAATAGGCATCTTCGTCTTCTGGGTTGAGTTTGGGATAGACCTCTCACCGTAGGCCCGCCGCCGCCATGCCTGCTATGGGGTGATGACCCCACAGCTTCAATCGGCGGCTAGTGCTGAAGGGTTTGCCACTGCGGCTGTGGGGAGTGCTTTTGGCAGGTCAAGCCTGGCGACTCCGATGCGGCTGTCGGCCATGCCGTAATAGACGTCGAAGCGATCCGGTTGGCCGAGATCATCGCGTCGGTCGATGCCGGTGGGGAAGACAACGTTCGGCACGATGCCGTGGCGTTCCTCATGCAGCAGCGGTTCCAGCACCGGCTCGGCTGAGCGGTAGAGGATGACATGCGGCTGCTCTTTGGAGAGGATCATCACCCCTGCCGAGTAGCACAGTGGATGCTTCGGCGCACCCGGCGCATCCACTTCATGCACGCCATGATAGAGGATCAGCCAGCCATGACGTGTGAGCATGGGCGGAGTGCCGCCGCCGATCTTCAGCATCTCCCAGGGATAGGTGGGTGTGGCCAGCCGGTGGTGCGAGTTGAAGAGGCCTGGTTGCTTCGGCTCAGGGCTGTCCTCTGGCATCGGGCAATAGGAGATCCAGATACTTTCGTGATCCAGGTCCACCAGTCGCCGTTCTCCTTCGCGGACGGTTTCCTCCGGCAACGTGCCGGGAAACAGCGGCCGGTGCAGCAGGGCCAGTTGCATCTTCCCAGCATGATTGGGCACGGCCACGGGAAAGACGCTGGCGTCCTTGTTATACACATGGGCAAAGTCGATGCCGCGATACGGCTCAAAGGTGACGAGTCCCAGCCTCGTCCAGTGAAACAAGTCTCTGGAGACCGCCACCGCGATCCTTGGGCCGATGGTGGACAGCGCAGAGTAGGTCATGACATACAGCCGCAGCGGCTCCAGGAAGGTGATGCGCGGATCTTCGCAGCCACCGCCTCCATGCGGCACGAGTTCATAGTCCGCCTCAGGCTCCAGCGCGATGCCGAGTCGCTCCACGCCGCAGGGATCGCCCGCGTCATTGAACTTCACACGGGCAATGCCGATGCGAGAAAAATTCCCCGCCGCCACCAGTCGCGGAAACAAATAGAGCTGCCCATCCGGCCCCCGCACCGCAGCCGGATTCAGCACGCCTTCCGCCTCATGCGGATTGCCCGCTTCCGGCTCCATGATCACGCCCATCCTGTGCAATATGAAGTCGTTGATCACGCCCATTGATAGAGGCTGCCCCACAGCCTAGCGATGGGGTGTAACCCTACCAAGGCGGATGCCGCCTGCGTAAAAGGGTCACATTCCAGCCGACGGTGGCCCCGCAGCGCATCGGCCTCATCGGCAGCAGCTACTTCGGCGGCCTCGTGACCTACATGGCGGGCACCGACCCACGCGTGAAGTGTGTCGTCGCTTAGGCGTCGTCAGCGGCAGCACGCACTACGGTATCTACCGCGAAGGTTTCCAGCAAGCGACCGCACTGGAATCGCGTGGTTTGAGCAGCACTTGAAGGGTGCCTGTGGGGAAGTTCACGGCTCAAAGACTGAGTGTTGACACAAATGTATGCACGAATGTAAACTGGCACCATGCCAGCTACCGTTCGCATCTCAGATTCAGGCCGCAGCCTGCTTGCTCAACTCGCTCGCGACGCCGACACCAGCATGACCGTCGTGCTCGATGCCGCGTTGGAGACTTATCGTCGCCACCGCTTTCTTGCCCAGGCCGCAGCCGCCTACGAAACCCTCGCCTCTGACCCAGCGGCAGCCAACGCTTACCGCAGGGAGATCAACGACCTCGACGGCACCAGCGCCGACGGCCTCCAATCCTACGCGCCCTGATCCATGCCCACCGGACCCGCTCCCGCGCGAGGCGACATTTGGCTCGCCGACTTGAATCCCGTTCGCGGCCATGAGCAGGCCGGGCGTCGCCCAGTCCTCGTGGTTTCCGTAGATCCCTTCAATCAAAGCCGGGCCGACCTCGTGGTCGTGATCCCCATCACCACCACGCTGAGAAACATTCCCTTCCATGTCCACGTCCAGCCACCCGAAGGCGGTCTCACCAATGCCTCCGCGCTTCTTTGCGAAGCCGTTCGCTCCATCAGTAAAGACCGCCTCATCACTCGCTGGGGCAGCGTGTTGCCAGCCACCATGGCGACGGTGGAAGACCGGCTGCGGGTGCTGATGGGGTTGTGAGCGCCATCTATAGCCAGCAATTACCATCGCATCTTATGGACCCAAAACTCACTGAAAACATCGAAGCCATCCGCCACTGGCTGGATGAAGTGGAAGCGATTCCGCTTCCAGAAGACCGGCCATCTGGCCTTTCTTCGCAGGAAAAGCAGGAACTTCGCAGGATTGAGGGCTTGATCGACCAATTGAAGTCGCACGGGGTGACATTGATCCCGGCTGAGCTGGTGGACAAGCAATGTGAGCTGGCGGCACGAGATGTTCCTGCTCCCGCGCCTTCTGACGCCGCCAAGTTTCTCCCGGCTCTGGAAGAACTGTGTGGGAAGCTCGGTGAAATCGCAAAGAAAGCCCGAATCCTGCGGAATCAGATTCGTTCACACACAGCCAACACTGGCCCACGCGCCTACTACGATGTTCAGCCACTTGATCTGCTAAAAGCTGGCTACTTGTCCACTGATGATCGTCTTGAACTATGGTGGTCAAACTCCAGTGGTGTCTTTGAAGGAAGGTTTGAGAGTGATGGGCGTATCCGCGCGAACACACAGGATGGCTGGAAAGCCTTCGATTCGTTGTCCAGTGCAGCTCAATACATCAGTGGGGGCTCGAAAAACGGCTGGGAACACTGGCGCAGAGTGAACGAGGATGGCACGCACACAAAACTCAAAGACATTCGCGATCAGTATCGTGAAGAAAACGGCGATTGATGGTAACGCAGTCAACCAAGTCACGATCCATGCCCAGAGAGTTCAATCAATTCATTGATGAAGCCCGAGAAAGCTCTTTGCGTGCGTATCAAGAACGCACCGGTTGGATTGAGGGACATTACGGCATCGAACAAACCGTCGTTGGCGGAGGATATGAGTTTCGCCAAGTGCTTGAGCTGGTGCAAAATGGAGCTGATGCGATTCTTGAATCCTCCCAATATGGGCATTCCGAGGCATCACGGGTTTCGTTGCTGCTTCGTGGAGGTTATCTCTATGCGGCAAATACGGGGACACCGATCACCCGTGATGGCATTGAGGCACTTCTAGACTCTCACAGGTCTTCCAAACGCCAGAACCAGATCGGGAGATTTGGCTTGGGCTTCAAGTCATTGCTGAAACTTGGCGGCAGAATTGACGTGTGCAGCCGCACAGTGGCTTTCACCTTCGATCCTGAGCGCTGTCGGTCAGAACTTCGCCAAAGATTTCAAGGTAGGTTTGCTGAGCATAAAGCACCCGGTCTTCGTCTTGCCTGGACGATGGCTGACCACGAAGCCGCCGAGGTGGAGAGCCTTTTTCCGTGGGCTACCACGGTGATCCGAGCCGAGATTTTGGAAGAATCTGTGGTGTCGAAGTTGCGCGATAAAATCGCCTCATTTCCTACTGAGTTTCTGCTTTTCCTTCCAGTGCCAATCGAGCTTCGTTTGGATGATGGCATCAATGGCGAACGCCTGCTCAGATGTGAGCGCTCACAACAAGAGGCCATCTTACACGATGCTGAATCATCTTCGCGGTGGCAAATAAAGGAGGAACTCGTTTCCATCAGTGACCTGAGCGCCATCAGTGATGCCACCGATATTCATGCAAGAGCTGAAGTGCCCATTTCCTGGGCTATCCCTATGGACCGTAAGCGTGATGAAGCTGGCCGTTTCTGGGCTTTCTTCCCGACTGAAACCGCGACCCACCTTCCAGGTATCTTGAATGCACCTTGGAAAGTTGATTCAGCGCGTGACACGATCATCGCTGGCGAGTGGAACACTGGTCTCATGCGCAAGGCCGCGAAAATGATTGCAGGTCATTTGCCTGGCCTTTCTTCATCGAGTGATCCTGGGCGGCCTTTGGATTACTTTCCTCGCCAGCGTGAGGGCGATCTAGCGGTCGCTCTGATTAATGCCGTCTGGGAATCTCTCGTTCAAACGCCAATCATCCCGGACGCCACTGCTCAAGCCGAGCTTCGGACTGGTTCTGAACTCTGGCGGCATCCGGGTGAGAAGGCAGAATTGGCGGCCGAGTGGGTAGACCTCGCTTCACCGGAACAACGGGCGAGGATGGTGCATCCGTCATGCTATCTGAGCACCGACAGGATTAGCCGCTTGAAAGCACTGGCAAAGGAGATCGCGGATCGGTTAGTGCCAAATCCAGGAGTCGTTGATCATATCCCCAATCTGCGTAGCAGAGCTGTGTCAGACTGGTTTGCCGATGTTGGAACCAAAGAGGCTGAGATTGCGAGGAAGGTGCTGAAGCTGGCGGAGGTTTATTCCTCTCTGAACCCACAGCTATGGAATACCGAAAGACTTCGGCTAGCTATCATTCCATCTGCGAGCGGTGAGCTGATGCGCCCCGATCAGTTGTTCTTGTCCACAGCCGCCGAGAACACCTCCGGATTGCCGCTGGTAGCGTCCTTCCTTTCTCAAGACCGCGAAGGCAGGCGCCTCGTCACCGAAGTGATGAAGGTTCGGGCTCTCGATGAGCAGCAGTGGCTGACACTGTTGATGCAGGCGTTGAACTCAGTTGGCGCACCTCGCACGGCAGATGCACCATGGCGCGACTTGTGGAATAAACTCAGGGCAGCGCCCACAAACATCCGCGATAGCTTTCTTGGCGAGAACAAGGCCAAGGTGCGGGTGAAGCGCCGTGACGGCCAGTGGGTTGTGTCGGACGAAGCTCTGCTTTCAGGCCGGATAGTCAGTGAAGATGACACCAATGATGCCAACAAGCTCATGCTTGTGGATCTGGACATGCACAGAGGCGATGAGGAACTTCTCTCCAACATAGGTGTCTCAGATTTTCCCTTGGGTGACAACGGTCCCGGAAGCCATGCTGCCGTTTTGAAGGAGAATGGAAATCTGGTGTCGGAATGGCTTTACTACTGGCGGCGACAAGTTCGCCAAATGCATCCGAATCCTGCCGATCCTAGCTTCCTGGAGCCAAAATTGATCGCAATGCCCAAAGGTTGGCCTCTGCTCGCCACTTTGAAGGACAACGCGAATGTGGTGTTAACCAAGGTGCTACTGGAATGGGTTGGAGCGACTGCGTTCAGCCCCACCATCACTTTCTGCCATCGCAACAACCAGCATTACCCACCCACGCCAGTGCCTCACGCCCTGCTTTGGCTTATCGACAGGTATGGCCAAGTGGCAATCGGCAATGCTTGCGTAAGAGTTGCTGCCTTCGTCAAGCACCGCGATACTCCTGCCGCTTCCTTGATCCCCGAATGGAACCGCTTTTCGACAGCGGTCGCCTTTCTCACCAAAACGGAGCCGCACACTCCAGCCACAACTAAGGACAGCCAGGTCTTGTGGAACGCGCTTATCGAATTCAAGGCCACGCCCGCTGCTCTTGATGCAGACGAATTGCGTGACTTGTGGACTGCGGCGGCCAATAGCGGTGTGGTTCCCCCGTCCTTGCCTTGGCACGATGGGGTTGTTTCATTGCATGAAATCTTCGTATCTGAATCCTCAGAACTGACACGACGTGCTCGCACGAGCGGAAGACTGGCGGTCACTCTGGATGCAGCGACGCTGAAAACGTGGATTGAGAGCGGGGCTCAAGGACTCGATCATCTGCTGAAGCCTCAATTTGAGGATGCCGCTCTTCCAGCGCCTTTAATCACTGTTTTCCCAGAGCTGAGTAGTGTGCTTCACGATGATTTCCGGGAAACTGCATCCTGTCAGCCTGTCTCGAACCTCCAACTCTGTTTAGACGGCCACGGTGAGTCAGTTGCCTGCTTATTCTGGAAAGGCACACTGCTGGCGGATAGATCTCAACTGAGCAGCAAACCACGCTCGGAGATGCTGAGGTTGCTGATTGCAGAACTGGCAGGAGCCAGATGGTTAAACCTGGAACCTCAGGCAGCCTTCAATGCCCTTTGGGATGATCAAGTCGAAGGTCGGCGGCGTATGGTTCGAGAGTGCCTCACCTTGCCGGAGCGCTTGTTTGAGGCGGTTGGCCGCAATCGTGACCGGCTGCTTGAAGTCCTTGGTGACCTTCGCGGGATGGCATTTCTGGAAGGTCTCACAGGAGAGCGGGTTGCCGACGTCGTTCTATCTCTTCTCGGCACCGCAACCCTGTCAAAACTTCACTCTGCTCTTGAGGCCAACGGCCTCAAACCGCCGGGACGCTGGAGCTCTGATGAGGGGCGGGCTTTCGTAGAGAAAATCGGCTTCGGCCCTGAGTTTGCCGCATCTTCAACAGCCCGGCGTGATGCGGAAGAGTTCATCAGCGGTCCGATCAAACTTCCGCCCCTCCATGATTATCAGGGGGAAGTGTATGAAGGACTGCGCATGATCATCTCGAATGGTCCTGGCAGAAGACGAGGTGTCGTCAGTCTCCCAACCGGGGGCGGCAAGACTCGCGTCGTCGTCCAGGCGTCGGTGGAACTCATCCTGAATCCTGAAACAGGCAATAGAACGGTGCTCTGGGTGGCGCAGACGGACGAATTGTGTGAGCAGGCTGTTCAGGCCTTCCGGCAAGTGTGGATCAATCGTGGTCTGCCAAGCACTGACCTGCGAATATGCCGCATGTGGGGTGGCACCCCCAATCCAAGAAAGCCTGAGCTTGGGATGCCCACCGTCATCGTGGCCTCAATTCAGACCCTGAGCGGTCGTGTCGGCAGTCCGGATCTGGAGTGGTTAACCAAACCAGGAATGATGGTGGTTGATGAATGCCACCATGCCATTACCAAGAGTTACACCAATGTGCTGAGATGGCTCGGTGCCGAAGGCAAAGCTCAGAATGAACCGGAGCATGAAGAGCCTGCCATCATCGGTCTCAGTGCGACCCCATTTCGTGGAAATGTTGAGGCGTCAGCATGGCTTGCCAACCGCTTCGACAACAAGCTGCTGCCCAATGATCCTGGTAGCCTCTATGCAAAGCTTCGCCATGACCGTGTGTTGGCTCTGGAAGAATACGAAGCTCTCAAATTGCCAACACAGCTTCCCACAGCGTTAAGGACAAAGTTGGAAGAGCTGGCTGCACGTGTTGCCTCTGACGAAATGCCCGAAGGGATTGAACTGCTTGAGGAAATCAATCAGCAGCTGGCTGTTGATGAAAAACGAAACGACAAGCTATTGAAAGCAGTGGCACAACGAGTGGCAGAGCATCCGCAAACATCCATCCTGTTCTTCTGCAACTCAGTTCTACATGCCGGAGAAATGGCAGCGAGGCTGCACCTCCAGGGAATTGCTGCGGCAGCAATCAGCGGAGAAACGCCTTCACCTGCTCGTCGAGATTTCTTGGAGAAGTTTAAGGACGGGCGAATCAAGGTGCTGTGCAACCACAGCGTTCTCACAACTGGCTTTGATGCCCCCAAGACGGACATGATTTTGATCGCGCGGCAGGTCTTCAGCCGAGTTCGCTACATGCAGATGGTTGGTCGTGGCTTGCGTGGTCCACAGAATGGAGGCACGGAGCACTGCAAGATTGTCACCGTTGATGACAATTTGGAGCGCTTTGACAATGCTCGTCATGGGCCATACTGCCGAGACCTTTGGACCTCCCTTACAACGGCTTGAGAGAGAATGTTCATGCCCAAGTATCCGATTACGGCTGTTGCGACCGTCGGGCTTCTCTGGGATGTGAGAAAGTTGTCCACGTTTCGCCACTTCACGGAACCACTTTCTTCGCGATCTCTCTGCTTCTTTGCGGCTCAACCGTTGCCTTGGCTCAGAATGCTAGAACGCCGGAGTGGTTCAAGAAGCTGGACTGGGATGGGAGCGGTGGGATTTCGCCGGAGGAGCATCCATTCTTCTGCCTATTCTTGGCTTCGGACTCGTTTTGTCTGAACCACCATAACCAGTTGCTCGCTTCATGCGTAAGCCCTGCCGAAATAGGAAGGTGCTCGTGCATCGGGTGCAAAGCCCCCGGGACAACCACGACGCCCACGGCTGGACGCATCTCCCCTAGCGCCTGGGGTTACTCGTCGGTCAGGGGCTACCTTTCTAGCCCTGATGAACGGGTCGTGCCCGCTCACGAGGCGCTCGGCCCTATCCCCGAAATCTCTCCGCCTTCGTTTTCCCAGCGTTGGATGGCGCGTTGTTTGGCGAGTAGCGGATCGTTGGCGTCGGGTGGATGAGTCGTGGGAGGCTCAGCGGGCGGTGGGGTGTTCCATTGCTGGATGATGGGCACCTCGGGGTGATGCGGGTCGCTGCTGAGGAGGCTGAGGGAGGCGGTGCTGAGGGGGAAGTGCTGGGCCTCCACGACGGTGAGGCCGATCCAGCGGCCTGCGAGCACGCCGCCGAACTGACCATGTGAAAAGAGCGCGATGCGGCCCTCCAGCGTGCGCAGATGGGCGATGAGCCGGTCAGCACGGACGGTGACCTGCCGGGGGGATTCGCCATTGGGGCATCCGTCGCGAAAGAGGTTCCAGCCGGGCCGGGCGGTGCAGATGTCCACGGAGCGCTGGCCTTCGTAGTCGCCGTAGTCCCACTCGGCGAGGTCGGGCTCGATCTGCGCGGTTTTGCTCAAGCCGCAGAGCTCACAGGTGCGGCGGGCGCGTTGCAGCGGGCTGGTGAGCACATGATCGAAGCAGATGCGGCTGATATGCGTGGCCCATAGCTGCGACTCGTGCTCGCCCTGCGCGGTGAGTGGGATGTCCGTGCGTCCGGTGTGCCGGCTGGTGAGTGCCCATTCGGTTTCGCCATGGCGGATGAGGTGGACGATCGGCGGCATCACGGGATCAGGTGGCGGCGTGCGTCTCCGAGGCCTCGCTCCACTCGCCACGGCGGGCGGCGCGGTTGCACTGGGCGCGATGCCGCAGCGCCTGCTGGGCGGCTTTGGCATTCGCTGCATCACCACGCCAGATTTCCAAAGCAGGCTGCTGGAGGGCACGAGCAAAGGAAAACGACAGCGCCCACGGTGCGCGTGATTTGAAGCGGCGGTTCATCGCATTCAGCCGCGCGGTGGCGAGGGCGCAGGGTTGGCCACCGGAGAGGAAAGCGATGCCCGGCACGGCTGCGGGCACGGTTTCGCGCAGGCAGTTCACCGTCGCGTCTGCCACCTCATCCACCGTGGCCTGTGTGGCGCAGCTCAGGCCGGGCAGCACCATGTTGGGCTTCAGGATCATGCCTTCCAGCAGCACGCGCTGGCAGTTGAGCTGGATGAAGACATTGCGCCAAACTTCACGCGTGACCTTGAGGCAGCGCTGCATGGAGTGATCGCCCGTCATGAGCACCTCCGGCTCTACGATGGGCACCAGACCGGCCTCCTGACACAGCGCCGCGTAACGAGCCATGGCATGCGCATTTGACTCCAGACCGCTGCGGCTGGGCAGGCCATCGGCGATGGTGATGACGGCACGCCATTTGGCAAATCGCGCCCCCATCTGCGAATACTCCGCGAGCCGCTCGCGCAAGCCATCGAGCCCCTCGGTGATGGTCTCTCCGGGATGACCCGCGAGAGCTTTCGCCCCCAAATCCACTTTGATGCCGGGGATGATGCCAGCCGCGACGAGCACGCTGAGGAAGGGCACACCATCGCGGGTCTGCTGACGAATCGTTTCATCATAGAGGATCGCGCCGCTGATGCTCTCACCGAGCTGCGGCGTGGTCACGAGCAGCTCGCGATACGCCCGCCGTGACTCGACTGTCTGCGGGATGCCCAGCGCGGCAAAGCGCCCGTCGCAGGTGCCATTGCTCTCATCCATGGCGAGGATGCCTTTGTCATCAGCGACGAGCGCCTGCGCGGTGTCGATGAGACCTTGTTGGTGCGGTGTCATGGCTGTGTGGAGGTGTGGCGATCCGTTTCGTGTGCCCAGTAGCCATCGCGGCCATAGTGGCGGAAGAGGCCACTCTCGTAGCTGCGGGAGAGAAGGGCTTCGTCCGTGTATTCGGGTGAGGCCTTGATGGCTTCGCGGGTGAGTTTGACGTGGACTTTCAGCTCGGTCCAGCTCACACGCTCGATCCACTCCGGCGAGATCAGCACCTTCTTCCCTGGCCACCAGTTCCGGGTGTCCACGACGAGGTAGCGGATGGCCCAGGTCTCGTCATCGATGATGAAGTCCACCACATGACCGATCTCGCCATCCGTCGCCTGGAGATTGTTGCCCGTCACCGCATCCGTGCTGCGCAGATGCGCATCCCAGGACTTCTCCGCGTCCGTCGGCGTGTTCCACTGATTCGGGTCACGCATCAGGAAGGGATAGGCACCCCACATGTAAGGACCACCCCAATACATTGGCCAGCCGTAGTAGCCGTTGTAGTCCAGCTCAAACTGGCGTGACACCGGCTTGTCCGTGTCTTGACCAGGGCTGTCCTGGATCTGCTTTTTGGTCAGATTCACCGCGATGGCGTCGTCCTCCCGCACCGCGCCGACGAGGGCATACGGCGAGATCAAAACCAGCCTGCCCGTGAGCCAGCCGCCCGTGTCCGCCACGAGGTAGCGGATGACCCAGTGCCGGTCATCGAAGTAAAATTCACTGACCTCACCGATCTCGCCATCGAGACAGTCGAGTTTGAAGCCTTTGAGCGCGTTTGCTTTGAGTAACATAAGAGTGTGGATGGGTGTTTTGCCTGCGCCGAGGGTGAGTGGCTGTGGGTGGAGACCCAGGCCCGCACTCGCGGTGATGCGGGTGGGTTTATTCGATGACGATGTTGTTAAAGACCTGCCGTGCGCCGCCCTCGAAGGCCTTGTCAGTGGCCTGATTGTATTCGAACCAACTGTCTGCTCTGCCGGTGAGTGTAGCGGTGCCGTTTTCGACTTTCACCGTGATGTCGTCCCGATCCACCCAGGGGCTCCAGAAGAGCTGGTCCTCGATGTCATACTTCACCTCGCGGTCGGAGGTGTAGGTCCAGGGTGTGTCGTAAATCGGGCGGCGGAGGTAGCTGCGGCCGT
>Ga0056914_10002653_pt1 | contig 11067 bp, 8 predicted proteins | sample TNRBio252014_DNA_FD_55168 | JGI IMG/M metagenome (GOLD analysis project Ga0056914, IMG submission 55168) | Wastewater treatment Type I Accumulibacter community from EBPR Bioreactor in Madison, WI, USA - TNR Reactor_6/25/2014_ DNA | ecosystem: Engineered > Bioreactor > EBPR > Anaerobic-Aerobic >...
GGTGATCGAGAAGGTGGTGAAGGCCGCCGCCGGCAAGGTGAAGCTGGTCAAGATGAACATCGACGAGCATCCGGACATTGCCGGGCAGCTCGGCATCCAGTCGATTCCGGCGGTCATCGCCTTTTCCAAGGGCCGTCCGGTGGACGGTTTCATGGGTGCGCTGCCCGAAAGCCAGGTCAAGGCCTTCATCGAGCGTGTCGCCGGCCCTGTCGGCCCGGCGCCGACGGTGGAGATGCTCAAGCAGGCCGACGCGCTGCTGGCGGCGGGCGATGGCGCCGGCGCGGCAGAGGCCTATGCCGGGGTGCTGGCGCTGGAGCCGGAAAACCTGCCGGCGGTGGCCGGGCTGGCCCGGGCGCAGATGGAGTTCGGCAGCCTCGACCAGGCCCGGCGCATCCTTGAATCGGTGCCGGAGGCCAAGCGCGGCGATGCGGCCATCGCCGGGGTGCTGGCCCAGCTGGAACTGGCCGAGCGCGCCGCCAGCCTCGGCGATCTTGCCGGGCTGGAGCAGCGCATCGCCGCCGACCCGGCCGATCATCAGGCGCGCTACGATCTGGCGCTGGCGCTGAACGGCAAGGGCTTCAAGGGCGAGGCGGCGGAACACCTGCTGGAGATCATCCGCCGCGACCGGACGTGGAACGAGGACGGGGCGCGCAAGCAGCTGTTGCAGCTGTTCGAGGCCTGGGGTCCGATGGACGAGGTGACGCAGGCGGCACGGCGCAAGCTGTCCGCCTACCTGTTCCGCTGAGCGCGGACGGACAGAGGCGGGAGGCGCCGATGCCATCCAACGTGCATTATTCCGGGCCGGCCGAACTGCCCGAGGAGATCGCCGTCTTCCCGCTCGAGGGCGTGCTGCTGTTGCCGCGCGGGCATCTGCCGCTCAACATCTTCGAGCCGCGCTATCTGGCCATGGTCGATGCGGCGCTGGCCGGCAGCCGGCTGATCGGCATGATCCAGCCGCGCACGGATGGCGGTGCAGACAGCACCGATCTGGCCGGCGTCGGCTGTGTCGGCCGGATCACCGAATTCAGCGAGACCGGCGACGGACGCTACATGATCACGCTGACCGGCATTGCCCGCTTCCGGTTGATCGAGGAGACGGCGACGCCGGCGCCCTATCGCACGGCACGGGTCGATTTCGGCGCCTTTCCGAGTGATTTCCAGCCCCGGCTGGGCGAGGACGAGGTTGACCGCGAGGCGCTGGTCAAGGCCCTGCGCGCCTTTTCCCAAGCGCGCGAGGTCGAGGTCGACTGGGGCAGCGTGGCCCGCGCGCCGACCGAGGCGCTGGTCAACGCCCTGTCGATGATGAGCCCCTATGGCGCCAAGGAAAAGCAGGCGCTGCTGGAGGCGCCCGATCTCAGGACACGGGCGGAACTGCTGGTCGCGATTACCGAGATAGACCTTTCGGGGCCGGATGGCGGCTCCGACATCACCATGCAATAGGCACTCCCATGCCCGACCTGCCCGAGCGCGCGCAAAGCCGCGTCATCGACCCGAAGTTTCTCGAACTGCTGGTCTGCCCCGTCTCCAAGACGGCGCTGGAATACGATGCCGTGCGCCAGGAACTGGTGAGCCCCGCCGCGCGCCTCGCCTATCCGATCCGCGACGGCATCCCGATCATGCTGGCGGATGAGGCGCGCAAGCTCGACGAGGCCTGAGACGCGCCCTCAGGCGCGCTCCACCGCCCGGCGGATGACGGCCCGCACGTCGGCGTTGGCGACGAAGGCATCGTGGCGCACCAGCCCGGTGGCAAATTCGGTCGCATCCACCACCTTCACGCCAAGCCCATCGAAGGCGGCGGCAGGCAGGGCGCCGACGCGCTCGCCGCCGGCCAGACGGCGCGACAGATCGAGCGCCCGGTCGTTGGTGGCAGTGATCACCGTCATCCGCTCGCGCAGCGGGCCGAGGCGGCCGAGATTGGCCTTGAACACGTCGAGATCGATATCGGGCGCGGCAAGGACCAGGGCGCCGAGCCGGTCGAGCCCCTTGTCGCCGTTGCGGTCGCGATAGCCGCGCAGGGCTTCGAGCGTGACCAGCGTGCCCATCGAGTGCGCGACGAGATGCAGGCGCGAGCCGAAAGGATCGTTAAGCACGGCGGAGAGGGCGTCGGCCAGGGGATCGCGGGCGATCAGCGCCGATTCGCGGTCATAGCCGTAATCCAGAAGCCCGCCCTTCGAGGGCCAGGAGAACAGCACCGTGTTGCCGCGAAAGCCGATGCCGTCGGACAGCGCCGCCGCATCCAGCGCCGCCGCCTCGAAGGTTTGGTTGTAGCCATGCACGAACAGCAGGCTGTTGCGGCCGCGCAGGCCCTCGGCCAGCGCCTGGCTGGCGTCGCCGGGCTGAACCTCGACCTGACGCACGGCAAAATCGCTTTTGACCAGCGCACCGATGCGCCCGAGCATCGAGGGGTCCGGCGCATCGAGCTGGGCCCTGGCATAGCTGAGGCTGGCGCTGCGGCTGGCATCGAAGAACGGCGAGCGGTGCCCGCCGGCGGCGAGCTTGCGGGTGGTGGCAATGTGCAGCACCGGGTCGTTGGCCAGCCGGTCGCCGCCGAGACGGGCGACGAACTGGCCCTTCGAGGCATCGCTGCCAAGGCAACCGGCCAGAGGCACGGCCAGCAGCGAGGCAAGCGCGGCACGCCGGCTGGGCAGGGGGGAGTTTTCGCAATCGTGAGGCATGGATGAGGGGCTACCCGGCAAGGCTTTCAGCTTGATTAACGAAGGGGCGCGGAGCCACTGTGTTGCCTTTGGCGGTCAAATCCGGCCAAATCGTGGTTCTCAGCGAGATGCGCGCCGGCCTTGCGCGCCACGCATGGCCCGGCGCCGGCCCGAAGCGGCTACAGCCCCGCCTCCTTGATCGCCTGCATCGCCACCGATGTCGAGGTGCTCATCACATGGGGCAGGCGCGAGATGCTCTCGCCCAGCACGCGGCGGTAGCTGGCGATGGTTGAGGTGCGCACCTTCAAGAGATAGTCGAAACGCCCGGCGATCATGTGGCATTCCTCGACCTCGCGGATCTTTTTCACTGCCTCGTTGAAGGCGTCGAGCGCGCTTTCCTTGGTGTCCGACAGCTTGACCTCGACGAAGGCGACGTGATCGAGCCCGAGCTTGCCCGGGTTGAGCACGGCCCGGAACCCCTCGATGTAGCCGCTGTCGATCAGTCGCCGGAGGCGGAGCTGGCAGGGGGTCTTGGACAGGCCGATGCGCTCGGCCAGCGCGGTGATCGACATGCGGCCGTCGCCGGCCAGCGCGTCCATGATCTTCCGGTCGTAGGAATCCAATTCACCAGAATTTGCATCATTCATGGTGAAATTTCCTGTCAAAATTGCAAAACAAAATCAGATACTCCTGTATTGAGGCGAAAAACAAGCCTGAATGCCGCCCGATTGTTTGATAGTCTCCAGCTTCCGGTTCAGAGGGGCATGCCATGGACGTNGAAACGGTTCCCGCNCTTGAGGTGTTTTCCGCGTTTGCGCCGCCGATCCGGCCGCAATCGGCGCTGCGGGCGGCGATCACCGCCGCCTATCGCCTGCCTGAACCCGAGTGTGTGCCGCGCCTTGCCGCTGCGGCGCGGATGGATGCGGCGCAGCGGGGGGAGGTGGCGCGCACGGCGCGGCGGCTGATCGAGGCGCTGCGCGGCAAGAAGCGCGGCTCGGTGGTCGAGGAGCTGGTGCAGGAATACGCGCTCTCCAGCCAGGAGGGCGTGGCGCTGATGTGCCTGGCCGAGGCGCTGTTGCGCATTCCCGATGCGGCGACGCGCGATGCGCTGATCCGCGACAAGATTTCCGACGGCGACTGGATCGCCCATCTCGGCGGCGGGCGCTCGTTGTTCGTCAATGCCGCGACCTGGGGGCTGGTGCTGACCGGCAAGCTGACCTCGCCGGTCAGCGAGAACAGCCTTGGCGGGGCGCTGACGCGGCTGGTCGCCCGGTTCGGCGAGCCGGTGATCCGGCGCGGCGTCGACATGGCGATGCGGATGATGGGCGAGCAGTTCGTGATGGGCGAGACCATCGANGAGGCGCTGGCCCGGGCGCGTGAACCCGAAGCGCGCGGCTTTGCCTATTCCTACGACATGCTGGGCGAGGCGGCGATGACGGCCGAGGACGCGNGGCGCTACTACCGCGCCTACGAGGAGGCGATCCACGCCATCGGCAAGGCTTCGGACCATCGCGGCCTGCATGCCGGGCCGGGCATTTCGATCAAGCTGTCGGCNCTGCATCCGCGCTATGCCCGCGCCCAGGCCGACCGGGTGATGGCCGAGCTGCTGCCGCGGGTGCGCGCGCTGGCGCGGCTGGCCAAGGGCTACGACATCGGCCTCAACATCGATGCCGAGGAGGCGGACCGGCTGGAGCTGTCGCTCGATCTTCTGGAAAGCCTCTGTCTCGATCCGGCGCTGGATGGCTGGAACGGCATGGGTTTCGTGGTGCAGGCCTATGGCAAGCGCTGCCCCTTCGTCATCGATTTCATCGTCGATCTCGCCCGCCGGGCAAAGCGCCGCATCATGGTGCGGCTGGTCAAGGGGGCCTATTGGGACGCCGAGATCAAGCGGGCGCAGGTGGACGGGCTTGCAGGCTATCCGGTGTTCACGCGCAAGCCCTANACGGATGTCTCCTACATCGCCTGCGCGAANAAGCTGCTGGCGGCACGGGATGCGGTGTTCCCGCAGTTCGCCACCCACAATGCCCAGACGCTNGCGGCGATCCATCATCTGGCGGGGCCGGAGTTTGCGCCCGGCGACTACGAGTTCCAGTGCCTGCACGGCATGGGCGAGCCGCTTTACGAGGAGGTGATCGGCCCGGCCAGGCTGAACCGGCCCTGCCGCATCTATGCGCCGGTGGGCACGCATGAAACGCTGCTGGCCTATCTTGTCCGCCGCCTGCTCGAAAACGGCGCCAATTCCTCGTTCGTCAACCGCATCGCCGATCCGGACGTGCCGGTGGACGATCTTGTCGCCGACCCGGTGGAGGCAGTGCTGGCGATGCCGGAGGTGGGCGCGCCGCATGAGGCGATCGCCCTGCCGCAGGAGATTTTCGAAAGCCGGCTGAATTCGGCCGGGCTCGACCTGTCGAACGAAGCGGTGCTGGCGGCGCTGACGGTGTCGCTCAAGGCCAGCGCCGCGCGCCTCTGGCAGGCAGCGCCGACGGGCGGGGGCCGGGGCGCGGCGCAGAGCGTGCGCAATCCCGGGGACCGGCGCGATGTCGTCGGCACGGTGACCGAAGCGGACATCGAGGAAGCCGCCGCCGAGGTGGCGGTGGCGGCGCGAGCCGCGACGGGCTGGGCGGCGACGCCGGTGACGCAGCGGGCGGCCTGCCTGCGGCGCGCGGCGCAGGCGATGCAGGATGCGATGCCGGAGCTGATGGGCCTGATCATGCGCGAGGCGGGCAAGTCGGCCGCCAATGCGATTGCCGAGGTGCGCGAGGCCATCGATTTCCTGCGCTATTACGCCCGGGAGGCGGATACGGCGCTGGCAGGGGCGCGTCCGCTGGGGCCGGTCGCCTGCATCAGCCCATGGAATTTTCCGCTCGCCATCTTCACCGGACAGATCGCCGCCGCGCTGGTGGCGGGCAATCCGGTTCTGGCCAAGCCGGCTGAGGAAACGCCGCTGATCGCCGCCGAGGGCGTGCGCATCCTGCATGCGGCCGGCATTCCGGCCGAGGTGCTGCGGCTGGTGCCGGGCGACGGGCGGATCGGCGCGGCGCTGGTCAGCGCTACGGCGGTGCAGGGGGTGATGTTCACCGGCTCGACCGAGGTGGCGCGGCTGATCCAGACGACGCTGGCCGGCCGGCTGTCGGCTCAGGGCAGGCCGATCCCGCTGATCGCGGAAACCGGCGGGCTCAATGCGATGATCGTCGATTCCTCGGCGCTGGCCGAGCAGGTGGTGGCCGATGTCGTTGCCTCGGCCTTCGACAGCGCCGGCCAGCGCTGTTCGGCGCTGCGCATCCTCTGCCTTCAGGAGGAGATTGCCGAGCGGACGCTGACGATGCTGAAGGGCGCGCTGTCCGAAATGCGGGTCGGCCCGACGCAGACCCTGTCGACCGATATCGGCCCGGTGATCAGCGCCGGGGCGAAGGCGGGCATCGAGGCGCATGTCGCCGCGATGCGGGCGCGCGGCCATGCCATCGAACAGGTGCGACTTGGCCCCGAGACGGCGCACGGCACCTTCGTCGCGCCGACGATCATCGAGATCGGCGCCATAAGCGAGGTCGAGCGCGAGGTGTTCGGCCCGGTGCTGCATGTGCTCAGCTACCGGCGCAGCGAGCGCGACCGGCTGGTCGAGGCGATCAACGCCACCGGCTATGGCCTGACCTTCGGGCTGCACACCCGCATCGACGAGACCATCGCCGAGGTGAGCGGCCGCATCGAGGCCGGCAATCTCTACATCAACCGCAATGTCATCGGCGCCGTGGTCGGGGTGCAGCCCTTCGGCGGGCGCGGCCTTTCCGGCACCGGGCCGAAGGCGGGCGGACCGCTCTATCTGGCGCGGCTGGCCTCAGGCGCGCCCTATGCACCGCATGCGCCGGGGCGGGCGCCGGACGCGGCGCTGCTGCATCTGGCCCACTGGCTGGAGGATCGCGGCGCCGCTGCCGATTCGGCCTTCGCCCATCGCATCGCCGACGCTTCCCCGCTCGGCTACGAGGTGCGGCTGTCCGGGCCGGTGGGCGAGGACAACCGCTATGGCCTCGGCCCGCGCGGCCGCATCTTCCTGTCGCCGCTGAGCGGGCAGGGGCTCAATCGCCAGCTGGCGCTGGTGCTGGCCACCGGCAACACCGCCGTGCTTGAGCGGTCGGACCTGGCCGACACGCTGCTCTCCGGCCTGCCCGAGGCGGTGGCGCGGCGGCTGATCCGGGTGGGCGCGCCGGATGAGGCCGGGTGGCTTTCGGGCGCGCTGATCGAGGGCGAGGGCGCGCGGGTCGCTGCGGTTCAGGCGGCGCTGGCCCGGCTGCCGGGGCCGCTGGTGCCGGTGCAGGCCGCCAGCACGGCTCAGATCGCGGCGGAGGCGCCGGCCTACCGCATGGCGCTGCTGGTCGAGGAAGTGTCGATTTCGACCAACACCACGGCTGCCGGCGGCAACGCCAGCCTGATGACGCTGAGCTAGCGCGCCGGATCAGGCGATCAGGCGGGCGCCGCCGGTCTCGTGGATGGCATAGGCCGGCTTGTGACGCTTGGCGACATACATCGCCGCATCGGCCAGCTTGAGCGCCTCGGCGGCGCTGGTGTGGTGTTCGGGCCAGACGGCGATGCCGATGCTGGCGCCGACATGGGCGGGCGATCCCTCGATGTCGAAGGGCTGGGTCAGCGCCGCGAGAATGCGGGCCGAGAGGATCGAGGCGCCCTCGCGCCCGGCATGGGCCTGAAGGATGGCGAATTCGTCGCCGCCGAGGCGGGCGACGAGATCGTCTGGGCGCACCAGCTTCTGCAGCCGCGTCGCGACGCCGGCCAGCAGCAGATCGCCGGCGTGGTGGCCGAGGGTGTCGTTGACCTTCTTGAAGCCGTCGAGGTCGATCAGCAGGATGGCGAAATGGCTGGCGGGGTCAGCCTCGCCCATCTTGTGCAGGCGGGCATGGAAGGCGATGCGGTTCGACAGGCCGGTCAAAGCGTCGCGGAAAGCAAGGTTGGTCAGTTCGGCCTCGCGGCTGCGCACCTCGGTCACGTCCTTCAGGCTGGCGATCGCCACGGTGCCGGCGACGGTGTGGATGGCGCGCAGGCTGGCGTCGAAGTGGCGGGTTGCGCCGGCGCAGGCGAGCGACAGCGACACCTGCTCGGACAGGCGTCCGTCGAACCCGGCGAGCACGCCGTCGAACTGGCCGCCGAACAGCACGCCGGCACTGAGCTGCATCGGGTCACGCGTATCGGGGAAGGCGGAGGACATCAGGGCGCGGAAGCGCTCGTTGGCGCCGACGATCTCGCCGTTCCGGCGCACCACGAAGGCGGGATCGGCGATGACATCGACCGCCATGACCAGCGCGTTCTGGCCGACGCCGACCAGTCGCACATAGCGCTTGTGCAGGGCCTGGGCGAGGCGGCTGTCGCGCAGCTTGAGGATCTGCCAGACGAGGATCGCGGCGAGCGGGGGCGCGAGAATCGGCAGTTGGGTGCCGGTCATGCCCTGCAGGGCCTCGATCCGGGACATCCACGCCGCCGTGGCGACGGCCACCAGCACAAAGCTGGTGAAAGACCCCAGCGGCAGCATCAGCAGCGCCAGCACGGCGGCAAAGCCGGCCGTCAGCGCCAGCCGTTCGGTCATCGTGGTGCTGCGGTAGCGCTTGCCCATCTGCACGGTCTCGGCGGCAAGGGCCACGGTCTCGGACCGGCTGAGGCGCTGGTATTTCGGCACGTTGATGATCGAGGTCGGGCTGGGAATGGTCAGGCCGAGGACGACAAGACTGTCCTTGAAGTCGTCCGGCGCCACCGTGCCGGAAACGATGTCGAGGATCGAGACGCGGCGGATGGCGCCGACATCGATCGAAAAATCGAGCGCCAGCGGCTCGCGGCGGGTTGCGCCCTCGCCGAGGATCAGCCAGTCGGCGGCCGGCGGCTCGCCCTGGGCTCCAACCCCGCCGATGCGGCGTGCGCGGCGGTCTGGATCGAACAGAAATTCGGTCGATGCCAGCCGGGCGTGCCGGGCAAACCGGTCGAGCGGTTTCATCAGGATCTCGCCGCCGTCGACCATCGGCATGCGGACGACCGGCAAGGCCATCCGCTCCGGGCCGAGCCGGGCCATGGCCTGTTCGAGACTGAGATCGGTCTCGGCCGATTCCGCGGTGTTGAGCAGCGTCTCGGCATAGATCCGCCGCGCCCCGCTGGCGCCGAGCCAGTCGAGGGTGCGGGCCATCATCCCCCGGTCGATCGGGTATTTGCCGGTGCGGGCGATGACGGTTTCATCGACGACGACCAGGATTGTCCGGCCGCCGGGGCGGGAGGTGTCGGAAAAGCTGAAGTGATCCGACAGGGCGGTCTCAAGGCGCGAAGCCCAGCCGAAGTGGGTGAGCAGCAGCGCCGCCAGCGCTGCGATCAGGCACAGCGCCGGGATGCGCAGGACCGACAGGCGGGTGCGGACGGCAGCGGCCTGATCCGGCCGGCGGGCAGGGAGGGATGTCATCCGGCAAGACTAGGCCGCCACCTCTTAAGAAGCGCTTGCGGAAGTCTTTCGGACTTTCTCCTGTCCGGCGGGGGCGGTTCGGGAAGCGCCATGGTCCATGGCGCGATCATTCCCACGGCCGGGTTGCGTCAAATGCCATAAATGTATATTTTTATACCATTGTGATCCGCTTCCGGCGCATCTGCCCGGCGCGGTGTCCTTGCGAGGGCCTCTTGAGCGTTCAGCAGTCCACGCCCATTGCCGTGATCGGCGGCGGCCTGATCGGCGTCAGCTGGTCGGCGCTGTTTCTGGCCCATGGCCACGATGTTCAGGTGTTCGAGCCCTCGGCCGAGGCGCGGGCGCAGATCGGCGACAGGGTGACGCGCCCCATGCAGCAGGTCAAGCAGCTCAGCCCGGATCTGCCGGCGCCGGGGCGGCTGACCATTGCCAGCTCGCTGGAAGACGCGGTGGAACAGGCGGGCTGGGTTCAGGAAAACGCGCCCGAGAAGGTGCCGCTCAAGCGCGACATCTATGCCCGGATCGAGCGGTCGGCACCGGCCGGGGTGACGATTGCATCGAGCACCTCGTCGCTGGTCTGGTCCGATCTGAGCCAGGGCATGCAGGCGCCGGAGCGGCTGATCACGGCGCATCCGTTCAATCCGCCGCATCTGATGCCGCTGGTCGAGATCTATGGGCCCGATGCTCAGCGCGTGGCGCAGGCGCTCGCCTTCTACCGGCAGTTCGGCCGGCATTGCGTCACCCTCCGGCGCGAGGCGGTCGGCCATATCGCCAACCGGCTGTCCTCGGCGCTGTGGCGCGAGGCGGTCAACATGGTGTCCGAGGGCATCGCCGACGTGTCGGCGATCGATGAGGCGCTGGTCCATGGGCCGGGCCTGCGCTGGTCGGTGATCGGCTCGCACCTTGCCTACCATCTGGGCGGCGGCGCCGGCGGCATCGCCGATTATCTCGCCCACCTCGGTCCGAGCCAGGAGCGGCGCTGGCAGGATCTCGGCCAGCCGAGACTCGATGCGGCAACCGTCGCAAAGCTTGTCGAGGGCATCGGCGCCGAAGCCGCCGGGCGGTCCGTGGCGCTGCTGGAAAGCCAGCGCGATGCCGCCCTGATCGCCGTGCAGACCGCCTTGCGCGACCGGCGCCCCTGAGACGGGGCGCCTTGCCATGATCCGACCCGGAGGGTGAGCACGAGATGGCCGAAGCCCCGTCACCGACGCCGCTCTACCACAGGATCTACAGCGTGCTGCGCGAGCGCGTCGTCAACGGCTATTACCCGCCCGGCGTGCCGATGCCGAGCGAGGCGGAACTGGCCGAAAGCTTCGCCGTCAGCCGGATCACGACGCGCAAGGCGATGGAGATGCTGCGCTCGGAAGCGCTGGTCATCCGCTCGCGCGGGCGCGGCACCTTCGTCAAGGAAAAGCTCAATACCAGCATCAGCCGGCCGGTGGTCTCCGATGTCACCGGGCTTTTGAACTATCTCAATGCCATCGGCCGCAGCACCCGGCTCAAGGTCATCAGCCTCGACCGCGGCGAAGCGCCGCCGCGCATCTGNGCGCAGATGCAGGTCTCGCCGCAGGTCGAACTGGTGCGGGCGGTGCGGGTGCGCGAACTGGACGGCGCGCCCTATTCGCTGTCCACCTCCTATCTGCTGCCCGAGATCGGCGGGGCTTTTCGCAAGCAGGATCTTGCCTCCACCGCGATGATCGATCTGGTGCAGAAGGCGGGGGCCAGCGTCGAGCAGGTCGAACAGGTGCTGACGGCAACGCTGGCCGACGAAACCGCCGCGCTGCATCTGAGCGTGCCGGTCGGCGCGCCGCTGATGCGCGTCAACCGGCTGTTCTTCAATGCCGGGATGGTGCCGTTCTATGCGGCCGAGATTCTCTACAGGGCGGATCTCTACGAATACCGGCTGACGCTCAAGCGCGATGCGAGCAAGGAGTTCCTGCTCGATCAGTCCTGAGGCTTGAGCGGCTGGCGCAA
>Ga0056914_10002682_pt1 | contig 11020 bp, 1 predicted proteins | sample TNRBio252014_DNA_FD_55168 | JGI IMG/M metagenome (GOLD analysis project Ga0056914, IMG submission 55168) | Wastewater treatment Type I Accumulibacter community from EBPR Bioreactor in Madison, WI, USA - TNR Reactor_6/25/2014_ DNA | ecosystem: Engineered > Bioreactor > EBPR > Anaerobic-Aerobic >...
GTGCAACAATCAGCAGCGTTACAACTACTACAAATACTTCCACAGCTGGCGGGGAAACTACCATTAGATTAGTTCTCTCTATTACTGGTGCTGTATCAGGTACAGAAACAATTACTATTACACCTGCTGCCTCAGCAATTTTTGATTTAGCCGGAAACCCTGCCGCCATAACTACAAGTACTGGAGCTGTATTATTAAGTGCATCTGCTGGGCCAACTGTTACAAATGTGACAAGCACGAAGAGCAACGGTACTTATGGTCAAGGTGAAATCATAGTGATTCAAGTTGTATTTAGCTCATTAGTAAATGTGACAGGTACACCTACTCTAACTTTAGAAACAGGTACAACAGATAGTCAAGCATCTTTTACTGGTGGGTCAGGATCTGCAACATTAGAGTTTACCTATACCGTACAAAGTGGTGATTCGAGTTCAGATTTAGATTATGCCTCGACCACAGCACTTTCGTTAAGTGGTGGTACAATTAAAAATGCCGGCGGTATTGATGCTACTTTGGTATTACCAACACCAAGTGGGGCAGGTTCTTTAGGTGATAATAAAGCTCTAGTGATTGATGGTGTAGCTCCGACTATTCAGAGTCAATCATTAGGTGCTTTGAATGCTTTTATTGATGTCACTTTTAGTGAAGCAATCTATAATGCGTTTGGGGGAATAGGCGGTGTTGATAGCACAGATTTTAATTTAGCATTTGCAGCAAATGGTGGTACTGCTATTGGTGTATCAATTGTAAGTGTTAAGACAACATCGGATAGCGTTACGGTAGGTGGTGAAGTATCTGTGCGAATCATGTTACTAGTTTCTGGAACAGTTTCTGGATTAGAAACGATTACAATCACCCCAGTTGCGAATTCTATATTTGATGTAGTTGGTAACCCTGCATTAATTTCGACAAGTACAGGTGCGGTGGCTTTACAGAGTGTGCCTGGCCCAACTATTACTAATGTTACCAGTTCAACAGCAGATGGTTCGTATAAACAAGGCAGCGTATTATTAATTGAAGTTACTTTTAGTGAAATCGTTAATATAACAGGTGTTCCAATACTAACTTTAGAAACTGGTTCCGTTGACCAAAGTGCTTCTTATATAAGTGGCAGTGGAAGCGCGACCATTGTATTTCAATACACGGTGCAAAGTGGAGACACAAATAACGATTTAGACTATGTTTCGACAGCAGCCTTAAGCTTAAGTGGCGGAACGATAAAAAGTGTAAGTGGTACCAATGCTACATTAGTGCTACCAAGCCCAGGTTCAGCGAATTCGATTGCTGGCAATAAATCATTGGTAGTTGATACAACAGCTCCGTCTGTTGTGAGTGTAAGTTCTACAACAGCGAATGGTGCTTATGTTACAGGTGATATAATTGTTATTACCATAAGCTTTAGTGAAATTGTAATTGTTGGTGGAACGCCAACCTTGACTTTGGAAACAGGTTCTGTTGACCAAAATGCAACTTATGCAAATGGCAGTGGAACTACGACTTTAAGTTTTACCTATACTGTACAAAGTGGAGACTTTAGTAACGATTTAGATTATGTCTCAACTAGCTCATTGACACTGAGTGGTGGGTCTATTTCAGATATTGCTTTAAATAGCAGTATATTGACTTTACCAAGCCCAGGGTTAACAAATTCATTGGGGGCCAATAAATCGTTTACTATTAATTCAACTACCCCAATAGTAACCTTAGTTAGCAGTTCAGTTGCGAATGGTGCTTATAAAGCAGTAGCGGTAATTCCGATTACTGTAACTTTTAGCCAAATTGTAACTATAACGGGAGTTCCTACCTTAACACTTGAAACTGGTGCATTCGACAGAACTATTTCCTATATTAGTGGTAGTGGCTCAACAGTTTTAGTATTTAATTATACAGTGCAGTCTGGTGATACTAGTTCTGATTTGGATTATACTTCGACTAGTGCCCTTTCGTTAAGCGGTGGGACTATAAAAAATTCAAGTAGTGAAAATGCTCTTCTTACTTTAAATGCACCTGGTTCCAGTGAATCATTAGGTGGTAGTAAGAACATTGTGATTGACACGACTGCTCCGTTTATAGCATCTCAATCACTAGACCCAAATCTAGATTATATTGACATTACATTTATCGAAGGGGTATATACAAATAGCGGAAGTGGTGCTGTAGTGCCAAGTGATTTTGTGGTAACATTTTCAAAAAATGGAGGTTCCGCAACTGGTGTAACAATATCAAGTATCAAGACTGTATTAGGTGCAAATTTAGTAGGTGGAGAATCAACCTTGCGCCTATACTTGACAATATTAGGTGATGTGACTGGCACAGAAACCTTTTCAATTGCTCCAGCAGCAAATGAGATTTTTGACATTGCAGGTAACCCTGCAACAGCAACACCTGCAACGCCATCATTCACGATAAAAGATGAGACTAGCCCAACTGTAATCGAAGTGACAAGTTCTAAGGATAACGGTGCTTATAAGGCAGGTACAGTTATTGAGATTCAGGTTGTATTTAGTGAAAAGGTGATTGTTACAGGAACACCAACTTTAACCGTTGAAACAGGATTATCGGATCAAAAAATTAATTTTACTGGTGGTAGTGGCACAACTACTTTGTCATTTAGTTATACGGTTCAAAATGGTGATACTAGTTCAGCATTAGATTATCAATCCACAATAGCATTAGAACTGAATGATGGCACCGTTAAAGATAGCAAAAATAATGTTGCAATATTGACCTTGCCAGTTATAGGTGCAAAAGGTTCCTTAAGTAGCTCTAAAAAGCTAGTAATCGATACAACTGCACCAACTATAACATCTGTAGTGTTAAGTCCTAAAAATGATTTTGTGGATATTACATTTAGTGAAGGGGTATTCACAACAGAAAGTTTAGGTGGCATTGTGCTATCTGATTTTGAAATGGAATTTTCATCTAATGGTGGAACTGCCAATGGCGTAACGATTACTTCTATATTATCTACTTCGGGAGGGCCATTAGTTGGTGGTGAAAGTTCTGTTCGGATATTTATATTTGTGGATGGTACAGTTTCTGGTAAGGAAACAATCGTGCTTAGGGCTTTAGGCGCTAGTATTTTTGACTTAGCGGGCAATGCTTTAGTAGCAAAAGAGGTATCGGGCACACTCACCAAATTAATTAGCGATGCATCAGGCGGTGGCGGCGGTGGTGGATGTCAATATGCACCTAATGCTGGCATGAAAAACGGTGTGGAATGGCTATTCTTTCTGCTAACATTTGTTGTATTATGTATTCGAAAATTGTTTAGATTAAGAAGAAATGTTAAAAACCCAACCCCAGAAATAATGTGATTAGATTTTGGGTTTTGTTGCAAGTAGAGTCAATTAGTAGATTTGACTCTACTATTACAACCTTATATTTTGACGGAACCCGATCTGATATAGTAGAAATTCGCCGTTTTATACTGCAAGAACTATTAATAGATATATTGTAACTAGTTCATTAAACTAAATAATTTTAAATTTCTTGTTATAACGGGATGAATATGTTATTTTTTTAACTATGAATTAAACGAAATCATTAGAAGCTAAAGAAATCAGCATATTTTACAATAGTCTAAATTTGGTATAGTGGCTAACTTAAAAGGTGCATTTCAATATAATTTTAATAAAGTATATGACATAGCATGAAATAATATTAACTGCCAAGAATTTTTTAAAAAACAAGTTTAATTGAAAATAGAATCCGTTTGTTGTGAATAATAATTAATTTACAAAAAACTTTGAACTTCTGTAAATTTTGGGCTATAATATCTATAAGAATACTTGCCGAATATGGGGATGTTCAACAAGCGGGGAATAACAATGCTTTATAAATTTTCATTTGTTTTTTACTTTTTAGTTCTAATTTTCGTAATGCACAACAATGCGTATTCAGCCGATCGGTATTGGGTAGGCGGAGGTTCAACTTCTGACTGGAACGCGGTTGGTGATACCAATTGGTCAGCCACATCAGGTGGTGCCAATAATGCTTCCGTGCCAACTTCTTCTGACAATGTATATTTCGATAGTAACAGTGGTGTTGGCACTTCTGTTTTGTCCGCAAATATTACGATTCGAAGTTTGAATTGTACAGGGTTTACTGGAACTTTGCAGCATAATTCAGGAATTACTTTGTCAATTGGCGATTCTGCTGCAGGCGCTAGTGCAATCGCTTTGAAGTTTGTTGCAGGGATGACTTACACTCTAGGTGATCCTGCTACTTCAGCTATTAACTTTATTACTGGCAACTTGAATGTTCAGACTATTGATTTTGCAGGTAAGACCACTGGAAATGTATCTTTTATTGGCAATAATATTAGTAGTTCTTGGAGATATGAAGGCGTACACAATACAAGTACAACGGCAATAGTAACATTGAATAGGGGAACATTGAACACAAATGGGTTTGCTGTTTCTTGGGGTGCTTTTAACGGAGCATCAACGAATACTCGTACACTAACTTTGGGTGCATCTACTGTTTCCATCACAGGTGTGGGAACAGTATGGGATTGTTCGCATCCGTCGGGAACAGCTTTAACCTTGACCGCAAATACATCTACGATTACGATAACTGATACAAGTGGAGTATCCAAAACTTTTATAGGTGCTGGAAAAACGACCTATCGCGCAATAATTTTTTCTGGTGATAATATTACTGTAACAGGTACAAATACATTTACAGAAATGTTTGTAAATAATGCTGGTTTGCCGACAGGGTTATTATTTACTTCAGGTGAAACTCAAACGGTTACAGATTTTAATACTAATGGTTCATCTGGTAACTTAGCGATTATAAAGTCAACAGTAGGTGCCTCTTCAGCAACAATCTCAAAATCATCTGGTATTCTTTCGGTTGATTATATGTCTATTCAAGATATTACTGCTGCTGGTGGTGCAACATGGTATGCAGGTGCAAATTCAACTAATGTTTCCGGTAACACTGGTTGGACATTTACAAAACCGGCAGGACGGTATTGGGTTGGTGGCGGGTCAAGTACTGATTGGAATGCAGCAGGAAATACAAACTGGTCTACTACTTCTGGTGGTGCCAATAATGCGTCTGTGCCTGGAGCAGGCGATGATGTGTTTTTTGATGAAAATAGTGGTGCAGGCACTTCCATCATATCTGCAAATATTGGAGTTCGTAGTATAAATTGTACTGGATTTACAGGTACCATACAGCACAATGCTGGCGTTACTTTATCGGTTGGTACTAGTACTGCTGGTGCTGGTTTGGTTGCCTTAAAATTTGTGCCTGGCATGACTTACACTTTAGGTAATGTGACAAGTTCTGCTATTAGTTTTGTTTCAAGTGTATCAAGTGTGTTAACAATTGACTTTGGAGGGCATACAACAGGAAATGTGGCTTATGCGTCTACCAATAACAATGGTTCTTGGATATATACAAATACACACAATACTGGTGCAACGGCAGCCGTGGCATTGACTCGTGGTACATTAAACACGAATGGGTTTGCTGTTTCTTGGGGTGCTTTTTCTACAAGTGCTTCAAATACGCGCGTGTTAACTTTAGGTTCCTCAATTGCGACCATTACTGGTGTAGGAACAGTGTGGAACTGTCTTGGAACATTGTCTGCAAATACAGGTACTATTATCATAAACGATACGAGTGCTTCAGCTAAAACCTTTGCAGGAGCAGATAAAACGACATATTATAATGTTACCTTTTCAGGTGATAATATCACCATAACTGGTAACAACACATACTTGGGTGCTTTTAGTGTGAACAATGCTGGGTTACCGGATGGTTTGCTGTTAACAACAGGTTCTACTCAAACAATAACGAATTTTTCAACAAATGGTTTTGCTGGCAACTTGGCGAAACTTTCCTCTACAACATCAACAGCAGCAACTGTTACAAAAGCAAGTGGTGTAGTTTCCGTAGATTATATGTCGATTGAAAATATTACCGCAGCTACGACAGGGACGGCTATTTGGAATGCAGGAGCAAATTCTATAAATGGCGGTAACAATATAGGGTGGTTGTTTGCTGGTAATATGCGTTATTGGGTAGGTGGAGGGTCAAGTGCAAATTGGGATGCTGTTGGGCCAACTAATTGGTCATCAACATCAGGTGGGGCAAATGGTGCATCCGTTCCTGGTGCAAATGATAAAGTGTTTTTTGATGGGAATAGCGGAACGGCAAATTCGATTATTTCTGATGCGATCACGATTCATAGTATTGATTGTTCTGGTTATGGTGGCACACTAACTCATAATGCAGGTATAAAACTATCTATCGGAAATGCAAGTGCTTGGGGTGGAAATTATGCATTAAAATTTATGGAAGGAATGACCTATACTATAGGGAATCCAACCTCATCGGAAATTGAATTTATATCAACCACTACAACTGTACAATCGATTGATTTTGCTGGTAAAACAACTGGTAATATTACATTTAATGGTGTGGCTGGTTCCTGGAGGTTTTTAGGAAATCATAGTACTGGTAGTAGTGCGACAGTAACTTTAACCAATGGAACTGTTGATACTAACGGGATGACAGTTAATTGGGGTCATTTTATTTCTTCCGCAGGTACATTAACTTTAGGTTCATCATTTGTTACCATTACAGGCACTGGAGTAGTATGGAATGCTACAGGATTAACTTTGACAGCAAATACATCGACAATTGTTATTTCTGATACATCTGCCGTTGCAAAAACTTTTAATGGTGCAGGCAAAACTACCTACAACTTTGTTACTTTCTCAGGTGATAATATTCTGGTAACTGGTTCAAATACATTCTATGAAATAAGAGTGCAAAATGCAGGTTTGCCGAATGGTCTCATTCTAACTCAAGGAACCACCCAAACAGTTACTGGATTTTCAACGAATGGCTCTTCTGGTAATTTATCGATTTTAAAATCGGATACACCAGGTTCTGCAGCTACCATTACAAAAGCAACGGGTAGAATTTCTGTGAACTTTATGTCTATCCAAGATATTACTGCCGCAACTTCTGTCTCAGCTACTTGGTTTGCTGGTGCGAATTCCATTGATGTTTCTGGGAATGGAGGTGGGGTTCCTTGGTCATTTTCAAATCCGCCAGGTAGGTATTGGGTCGGTGGTGGTTCTAGTACTGCTTGGGCAGCAACAGGCCCAACTAATTGGTCAACAGCTTCTGGTGGTGCTGGTGACGCCTCTGTACCTACTTCTGCAGATGATGTATTTTTTGATTCCAATAGTGGTTCAGGTGAATCGGTAATAGGTGCTGCCATTGGTATAAGAAGTTTAAATACAACTGGCTATACAGGAACATTGATTCATAATGCGTTTACCTTGTCTATTGGAGACAGTGTTTCGGGAACGGAAAACATTGCATTAAAATTTGGTTCAGGTATGACCTATACTTTAGGAAATGTCACTACTTCTGCCATATCATTTATATCAACTTCAACTACAGTTCAGGATGTTGATTTTGCTGGCAAGATAACAGGCGATGTCACATATAATGGAGTAGGCGCCTATTGGAAGATGACGGGTACTCATTCAACGGGTGATGCAACGGTTACTCTTACAAATGGCACATTAAATACAAACGGCCAAACTTGTAATTGGGGTATTTTTTCTTCTAATAATTCCAATGTCAGAACTTTGACTATGGGTTCTTCATCCATAAATCTTAGGCATTTAACGGCTGCATCTGGCTCAAATGTTTGGGCGTGTGAAACTATTACTAATTTGACGGTTACTGTCAATTCTGCAACTGTTACGATTTATGAAGCAGGTTCAACAAGAAATTTTCGAAGTGGTGGTAAAAATTGGAATGGTCTGTCGTTATCCTTTGTTATTGAGACTGGTGGCTCTGCAACCACTCACTTTACGGCAACTGGTGGTGTACTCAAAAATTTAACTGTAACAGGTGCAGGAAGTGCTCTTTTTGAGGATATTTATGTTGTCAGCAATTTAGGTTTCAAAGTTACAAATGCGATTACATTTTCTGGCTTTTCTTCTACTCGAAGATTAAGAATAACTTCTAATAACACCGTTCAAAGAACAATTGATATAACTGGAGCTTCAGTTAATTGCGCTAATGTTGATGTGCGTGGTGTTGGCTTATCGTCTTCCATCTCATCAGAAGTGCCAGTTGATCTTTCTGCGATTCCAGGAAAGTCGGGTGATCTTGGAAATAATACTGGTATCATTTTTACAACAGGTGTGCCCTTGTATTGGTATACACCAACTTCTGGTACAAAATTGTGGAGCGATACTAATAATTGGTTTTTTACAACAAATGGAGTAAGTAATGCGAACAGGGTTCCCTTGCCTCAAGATGACCCAACTTTTGATGCCAATTCCTTTGGTGCAACTAACACAATCGTTTATTCTGATTTAACAAGGCTTGGTAAAAATATTAATTGGACAGGAGTGACGAATAATCCTAATTGGTATATATCTTTGAATATTGAAAATTTCGGTGACTTTATACTTGATGCCAATATGACCATGAGTAGTTTTGATGGCCACTCTATTTTTTATATGACAGGAAATAGTACCTATCAATCATTTACTATGTCGACACAGGGGGTGGTGTTTCCAGTAAATGCTATTTTTTTTAATACCAATGCGGGTGTCAACCATGGTACCGTATCGATAACCAATACAATTGTTTTTGGAAGCGACTTTAATGGAAATTCAACAAATACAACGGGAATTTATGTTTCAGCAACTGGTGATTTGAATGGGAAAAATGTTACTCTTGGTCAATTTAAAGTTAATAGCTCTGCTAACAATGTTTTTCTAATGGATTCTGGTCACTTGAAATTAACAGGAGCTGATAATTCAAACCCAAATGCAAACTTTACATTGGCTTTTATGCCTCAAGGTATGATCAGGGTAGGTACTGCTACTTTGGAGTTTTATAATGATACTCCCTTACCTCAATCCCATTATGGTAACAATTCGGAAATTTTCCATAATATAATTATTTCTGGGAGTGGCGAATGTGTCTATTCTTTTGCCCACTCATTTACATGTAATGACTTCACTATTACAAAGACTGTACCCCACTCAATAAAGGTTGTGGGTGGCAGAACCATTACATTTAATGGTAATATTGTAGTTGCAGGAAGTGCAGGCAATCTGGTGACAGTAACTAGTACGAATACAACCCCATTCATATGGTCAAAAGCTAGTGGTACTGTTAATTGTGACTATCTATTTCTTTCACAGTCGACTGCAACAGGAGGAGCTACTTTTAATGCAGGAGCTAATACAATAAATGGTGGAGGAAATACAGGGTGGTTAGGCTTAGGTACTAATGATTTCACTTGGACGGGGGCGGTAAACAATAATTGGAGCGAGAATGGAAATTGGCTCGGTGGCAATGTTCCTGGAGTAAATGATATTGCGTATTTTACGGGGTCATATGTTATAAATTGTACCATAGATGCAAATTGCAATGTAAAGGGAATTAATATTGGTGCAGCCTACACAGGTACTATTACACAAGCAGATGCAATAATCTTGGGAACAGAAGGTTTTAATATGTTAGGGGGCACATTTCATGGTGCGACTCAGAATATTACCAATGGTGGATTTTTTAGTCATACGGGGGGCTTTTTTAGAAATACAAGTGGAGTTCATGAAGTTACTGCGCAAGGGCCAAACAAAGGAACTTGGATTGAAAAAAGTGGTAATCAAGGTGATGTAGTTTTTCACCATAATTTTGGTACGATAAAAGTGACTGGAACTTTAGATGCAATAGTAAATTCAGTCCATAGAGGAGATACAAGTACAAATGTCGCAACGCGCGTATTCAATAATTTAGAGTTAAACACTACTGGAGCTGTTTCAGGTCAAATTTACATGATTGGTAATTTGACCCGTACACAAGGTGCTACTTTCGACGCAATTATAACATTAGCAGGCAATTACTTAGGAAATGGTGTTGGTGGGTCAAGTGCTGGTTCTGGGATCATTACCTTTAATGGAACAAATACAGTTACGCCACAATCTTTTACATACCCGTATGCACCTTCAATAGTAATCAATAAAAATGCATCTAGCACTTTAGATATTCCAAGCAATATTCAAATTGGTAAAAACTGGACTCATACGAATGGCATCATTGAATGGAATAGCAATAAGGTTACTTTTGACAATACTAGCTCAGGCCATATTACTATAACATCGGGTAGTTTTTATGATCTAGAGATTGATAAACAAGCTGAGTCAGAAGTAAATATCACAAATTTGTGTAGTGTATCTAATAATCTTACAGTTGCCTCTCTATCTATGCTAAACGCCACGAATGTTACGGGGAATGTTGAGGTAAGTGGAAATTATGTTACCAACGACACTTCTTGGGGTGGAACGAGCAAGATTATATTTAAAGGTTCTGGATCTAATACTTTTACAGGTAGCGGTAAGCAAGGAGTGAGCGCTGAAGTGTATAAACCTGGAGGGTCATTAGAATTATTTGCGAATTTGGATATTCCTAATTCTGGGCATGATATGGTGGTTCGTTCTGGGAATTTAAATTTGAGTACTTTTAATTTGACGGTGAGTGATCAATTGACGGTGTATGGCACGATGACTTTGTCGGGGCTTTCTTCGCAAGTCATTACGGTAAATGGAACTACCTCGCTTTCTTCCAATGCTAATTTTACAGTAAGCGCTACTTCATCTACTATTGTTTATTCTGATGGCGCAGGAACTGCGGTTGTTACAAATCTTAAAAAAGATTTCTATAACTTAACCTTGGGTGCCAATAAAACCCATGAGTTTGCTACGGGTGTGCCTAATTTGACGACGATCAATGGTCGATTTGCATCAAATGGAACAAGTGGTAGTCGTTCTATTTTGCGAAGTTTAGGAGATGCATCGGTTGATTGGAAGTTGACCTTAAATGGTACTTCGACACTGGCCGATAAAGTGAGTGTGAAGCGCAGTGATGCAAGTGGTGGTTTAGGTGTTTTGGCGACAGGCTCTTTGAGTGGGGGTAATAACACGAATTGGGTTGGTTTAATTGCTGTGCCTTATGTGAC
>Ga0056914_10002690_pt1 | contig 11008 bp, 7 predicted proteins | sample TNRBio252014_DNA_FD_55168 | JGI IMG/M metagenome (GOLD analysis project Ga0056914, IMG submission 55168) | Wastewater treatment Type I Accumulibacter community from EBPR Bioreactor in Madison, WI, USA - TNR Reactor_6/25/2014_ DNA | ecosystem: Engineered > Bioreactor > EBPR > Anaerobic-Aerobic >...
CTTTCCTGTTCCTCCAAACAAATCACCGATTTGTCGCCCCTCGCAGCGCTGACCAATTTGAAACTACTTTACTGCTACTCTACAAAAATTACTGATTTATCGCCCCTCGCAGCACTAAGCAATTTGCAACTACTTTACTGCTACTTCACTCAAATCGCCGATTTATCGCCCCTCGCATCGCTGATCAATTTACAACAACTTTCCTGCTCCTCCACTCAAGTCGCCGATTTGTCGCCCCTCGCATCGCTGATCAATTTGCAACAACTTTACTGCTCCTCTACTCCAGTCGCCGATTTGTCGCCCCTCGCATTACTGACCAATTTGCACCATCTTGATTGCTCTTCTACTCCAGTCGCCGATTTGTCGCCTCTCGCATCGCTGACCAATTTGCAACACCTTTCCTGCTCCTCCACTCAAGTCGCCGATTTGTCGCCGCTCGAAACTCTGACCAATTTGCAAAAATTTTACTGCTCGTCTACTCCAGTCGCCGATTTGTCGCCCTTTGCATCGCTGACCAATTTGCAACACCTTGACTGCTCCTCTACAAAAATTGCCGATTTGTCGCCGCTCGAAACGCTGACCAATTTGCAGCACCTCTCCTGCTCTTACACTCAGGTCGCCGACTTGTCGCCGATTTTAACTTTCATAAAAAAAGAGATTCAGGTAAAATGGGAAAGTTATGGGAGCGGTATTTTGGTCAAAGACTGTCCCCTAATCAATCCCCCTATCGAAATCGTCAAACAAGGCAACGAAGCCATCCTCAATTACTTTCGCGAAAAAGAACTTACAGGTGTTGAAAAAAGCTTAGAAGCCAAAGTAGTCCTGATCGGCGAAGGGCAAGCAGGCAAAACTTCACTCCGCACCCGCTTGCTGAGACCGGAAGCGCCGTTGCCAAACAAAGCAGATCGCACAAAAGGGTTAGACATCGAAATTGAAAAATACGTCTACGAATTAGCCGGCGGCGAACGAATGCGATTGAATGTATTCGACTTCGGCGGGCAAGACCACTACAAGCCGCTCCACCAGTTTTTCTACTCTAAAAACACGCTGTACGTCCTCGTCACCAAAAACGGCGACGACGCAACCAACGACTTTGATTTCTGGCTCGATACAGCAAAATTGTTTGGGCAGGGCAGCCCGGTATTGCTCGTTCATAACCTTTTCGGCGATGTGCGCAGCCAGTTCAATCGCTCTAAATATGCCCGTTTTGAGGACATTTTAAAAGAAAGCATAGAGGTCAATTTGCTCACGCTGACCGGCTGGGAGGCCGTAAAAAGCCATGTCGAATTTTTGGCTTCCCGCCTGCCGCATGTCCACGAAGAAATCCCGAAATCGTGGGGTAATGTCCGGCGTACACTTGCTGCCCGACGCGAAGAACAAGTGATCTCCATGAAGGAGTTTTTGAAAATCTGTGCGGAACCGGACAATGGTTCGATGGATCGGGAGCGGGCCTTGCGCTGCTCTGCCTACCTCCATGACATTGGCATCATTCTGCACTACCAGGACAATCTGACACTGGAACCCCACGTCATTATCAAAAATGAGTGGGCTACGGAAGCCGTTTATCGTGTGATTGACGATCGCGAAATTGACCGGCGCAGCGGCCTTTTTGGCCCCAAAGACCTCGTCCGCATCTGGTATCAGCCGGAGTACGAAAACCTGCGGTCGCAACTGCTCGAATTGATGAAAAAATTTCGACTGTGCTACCCGCTCAAAAATAGCGACGACTTGATTGCCCCGCAACTCCTGCCCGTGCGTCCGCCGGAAGGCTACATTTGGCAGCCCAAAGAGGACTTACAACTGTTTGTCGAATACGATTTTATGCCGTTGGGATTGATGTCGCAACTCATTGTCGAGTGCCACCTGCTTATTGCTGAAGAACGGCGGCTGGTTTGGCGTGACGGCTTTGTTGCCGAACTGCCTGACAACCAAGCCCGCGCCGAAATCCTGCTCCAAAAACGCAACGGCAAACAGGCCATCGGAATTCGGGTACAAGGCTCGAAACGCCGGGATTTGATGACCATCATTGATAGCAAACTCGAAGAACTGCACCATCCATTTGGCAGCGGTCTAAACGTGGAAAAGAAAATCCCTTGTGTGTGTACACGCTGTGCCGCCACAGAGAATAAGTGGTTTTTCAATTTGTCAGAATTGGAAAACCGCAAAAATGCAGGCAAACCAATGAAAGAATGTGAATTTAAGCCTTTTGAAGCGGTTTCTATTGAACGATTATTGGGCAATGTTTTTTCAAAAAATATTCCTAATCATGTTCTTGAGCCGATGGAAAATGAACATAAGCCTCCCAAAATCTTCATCTCCTACTCCAAACACGACCTCGCCCACAAAGACACCCTGCTCAAGCACCTGTCCGGTTTGCGCGGCAAAATCGCGACCTGGCACGACCGCGACATCCTTGGCGGGGAAGACTGGGATCAAAGCATCAAAACGGCGCTGTTGGAAGCGGATGTGGTGTTGTATTTGGTCACCAAGCATAGTTTGGCTACTGATTACATCCAGCAGGTGGAATTGCCGCTCATTCAGCAACGTTGCGAGGAGGGTGAATGCCGCCTCATTCCCATTATTGTGGATTATTGCGATTGGACGGAATTGGAATTTGCCCGATTCAATGCCTTGCCGGAAAAGGACATTCCCATCAAAGCGAAAAAATGGGAGACGGAAGACCAGGCTTGGCTGAAAGTGGTGGAGGGTTTGAAGGCTGTTTTGAAACAATAGAAGCGCTTCTAAATTGAATTACACGAAGGTGCACAGAGGTGCGCGGAGTTTCACGGAGTGCTAAGTGAAAGCATAGCAAACTCCGTGAAACTCCTTTTACTTCGCGAACCTTCGTGAAACAGAACGAGCAACAACTCACTTCAAAAACGGATTCCCCCACTTCTCCTCCGTCGCCACCGTTTCATCCGTCAGCGTATGCAAAAACGCCACGAGTGCCTTTTTCTGAGCGTCTGAAAAATTCAGGCGCACGGGGTTGCCATTGGCATCCGTCAGGGCGGGACTGAGGGTCGGATGAGCCTGGATGCCGCTGTTGTAGTGTTCCACCACTTCTTCAAGCGTGGCAAAGCGCCCGTCGTGCATGTATGGCGCGGTGAGGCTGATATTGCGCAGGCTGCTCGTTTTGAAGCGCCCCTCGAAGATGGGGATGCCCGGAAAAGCCTCGAAAGCGCCGAGGTCGGTAGTGGAAACCGCATCTAAGCCATTGTTCTGCGGGCCGGGGTTGACGCTGACGAACGCTTCGGTGGTGTGACAACCGAAGCACGCGCCGCCGCCATTCGGGATGGGCAGGATGAACAGTTGTTTGCCCAGATTTTCTTCAGCCGTAAAATTGGGAAAATTCGCGCCAGGGCCATTCACCATCGCCCGGCCGGTGTCGTATTTGCTGCGGTAGCTGACGATGCTGCGCACAAATTGTGCCAGCGCGTCGGCAATGCGGTCGGACGTGACGGTTTCATCCCCAAAAGCACCTTTGAACAAAACCGGGTAGTAGGCCTGCGCTTTTACTGCCGCAACCACCTGTTCCAGCGTCATGCCCATTTCCACCGGATCTTGAAACGGCATCAACACCTGTTCTTCGAGGGTGGCCGCCCGTTCGTCCCAGAAAAAGCGTCCCCGCTGGTAAAAGCGCGCATTGATCAGGGTCATGGAATGCCGGCGGGTGAAGCCACCGTCGAAACCTTTGCTCAGTTTTTCCGGGTCGCTGAAACCAGCCTCTGCCCGATGGCACGACGCGCAGGAGACCTTGCCGTTGGCGCTGAGTTTTTGGTCGTAAAACAACACCCTGCCGAGCGTTGCGCCGGTATTGGTAATCGGGTTGCTTGCGGGCGTATTGTCAATGCCGTTCACGGAAGTGGGCAGCGGCCCGCCGGCATTGTTTTGAAAATGAGCGGGTAAAGCAAGCGTCGCGTAGTCGTAAGGCGTTTCAGGCAGGTTCAGGTCGCTGAGCGGGTCTGTGGTCGTCGGTTCTTCTTTTTGGCAGGCGATAAAACTGAGGGCCAGTAAGGTGGCCAGGGCAAAGGTGGTTTTGGACATAGGTGAAAGTTTTGTGATTTCGGGGATAGACTGTTGGATTAAGGAATGGTTTAATGGAGTTGCTTTTAACGGCATCGGGATTCTGACGCCCCTGACGGCCGATTCTGAGCATTCTTTAATCCTGTGAATTCTGATTCAAACAATTCCCGCACAAAAGAAAATCCTACAAACCACCACCATTCCTCCTTTTTTCCCTATTATTGATCGGCAAATCGAACATCGTCCAAACATTGCGCTTACGGTATGAAACGAACACTCGTAGCAGCCCTTTTGATCGCCGGAATCCTTGGTTTTGTGGCCTGGAACAATTGGGGCGCAGGCAAAAGCGCGCCGGATCGCATCAGCTACAATTTTCACGTTCGACCCATCCTGTCGGATAAATGCTTCGCCTGCCACGGGCCGGATCAAAACAAGCTGGAAGCAGGGCTGCGCTTAGACCTTGCGGAAAAAGCCTACGCGCCTTTGCCGGAAAACCCCGGCGCTTTTGCCATCGTGCCAGGCAAACCGGAAGCATCGGAACTGATGAAGCGGATCGCCTCGGAAGACCCGGAATATCAGATGCCGCCGCCAGATTCGCACCTCAGTCTGCTGACGGAACACGAGATCGAAATCATCCGAAAATGGATCGAACAGGGCGCTGTGTACGAAAAACACTGGGCCTTCATCCCTCCCCAAAAAGCAGCGCTGCCCAACGTGAGGGACCAGGACTGGATCAACAACGAAATTGACCATTTCACTTTGGCCAAAATGGCCGAAAAAGGGTTGGAACCCAACGAAGCTGCAAGCCCGGAACACCTGCTAAAGCGCATTTCTGTGGACCTCACCGGCCTGCTGCCGACTGAAACAGAAATGGATGAATTTGCAGCCGACGACCCCGAAGCCGCTTACGAAAAAGCGGTGGATCGCCTGCTCGCCAGCCCGCATTACGGCGAAAAAATGGCGCTGTACTGGTTAGACGTGGCGCGCTACTCCGACAGCTACGGCTACCAGGACGACAACATCCGCACCCAGTGGCCTTACCGCGATTGGGTCATCCACGCGTTCAACAAAAACATGCCCTACGATCAGTTTGTCACCTGGCAATTGGCGGGGGATTTGCTGCCCAAAGCGAACAAAGAACAGATTTTGGCGACCGCTTTTTTGCGCAACCACAAGTACACCGAAGAAGGCGGCGTCATCCCGGAGGAGTACCGGGTGGAATACGCTTTGGACAAAGTAAAAACCTATACCAAAGGCCTGCTCGCCCTCACGGTGGAATGCGCGCAGTGCCACGACCACAAATACGACCCCGTTTCGCAAAAAGATTATTACCAGGTCTTCGGGTTTTTTAATACCTCAAAAGAGGCTGGTTTTGAAGGGGATGTCAGCGTGTCGAAACCTGCCAAAACGCCGATTTTGACCCTTTCTGAAAAGGAAATTGACAGCGTGCTGACCTTCATCAATCAGCGCGATACGGGTTCGGTGACGGTGTCGGTGATGGAAGAAGCCGATACCGTGCGCACCACGTACATCCTGAACCGGGGCGCCTACGACCAGCCAACCGACCTCGTAAAACCCGGCGCTTTGGCCGCGGTGCTGCCTTTCGATACGACCCGCTACCAACGCAACCGGCTGGGGCTGGCGGAGTGGACGGTGACCAAAGAAAACCCGCTCACCGCCCGCGTGTTTGTCAACCAAATCTGGCAGGAGTTTTTTGGTGCGGGTTTGGTGAAAACCACCGGCGATTTTGGGATGCAGGGCAATTTGCCGACGCATCCTGAATTGTTAGACTGGCTCGCCGTTGATTTTATGGAACACGATTGGGACATCAAGCGGTTGGTGAAACAGATTGTGCTTTCCGCAACGTACCGGCAGTCGTCCGAAGTCAAGGAAAAGCACTTAGCGATTGACCCCGAAAACCTGTACTTGGCCCGGTCTCCCCGACTGCGTTTCAAAGCTGAGTTGATTCGGGATATGGTACTCGCAACCAGCAACTTATTGGTAAAAGACATCGGCGGCCCCAGCGTGAAACCTTACCAACCCAAAGGTTTGTGGGAGGTGGCAAGTTCGGGCAGAGGGGAACTCAAAACCTACGAGCAGGATCAGGACAGCGCCCTGTACCGCCGGGGCATGTACACTTTTATCAAACTGACCCTGCCGCCGCCTTCGATGATTATGTTCGATGCCAGCAACCGCGACCAATGCGAAGTGAAACGCACCACCACCAATACGCCGCTGCAGGCCCTGATTATGATGAATGACCCGACCGTGTTGGAGGCTTCCCGCGTTTTCGCACAACAGCTTCAGGCCGAAAACAAAGGTGTAGAAACGAACCTTTCGAAGGCTTTCCGGAGCATTATTTGCCGAAAGGCCACACAAAAAGAAATAGACATCTTGAAAGAATATTATGCCGAACAATTGGCGTTGTTTCAAGCCAAAAAATTGGATGCTTACAAAACTTTAGCTGTGGGGGAGTTTCCCATCAACAAAAAATTGAACCTCGACGAATCCGCCGCGCTGATGAAAGTGGTGAACACGATTTATAATTTGGAAGAAGCCATCACCAAATCCTGAAGTCATGGAAAAAGAAGTGCTGGAGCATGGTTTGAACCTGAACCGCCGGAAGTTTTTATCGCGATTGAGCTTAGGGCTTGGCAGTGTAGCCTTAGGTTCGCTGATGATTCCCGACCTGTTTTCGGGCAGCGAAGAAGACCTGTTGCAGGCCGGATTGCCGCATTTTGCGCCGAAAGCCAAGCGCGTCATCTACTTGTTTCAAAACGGGGCGCCGTCGCAACTGGATTTGTTCGACTACAAACCCAAATTGCGCGAACTCCACGGGCAGGAACTCCCGGCTTCCATCCGCATGGGCCAGCGCCTCACGGGCATGACCGCCGACCAGGCATCTTTCCCGTTGGCCAGTTCAAAATTTGCGTTCAAACAATACGGCCAGCACGGCGCCTGGCTGAGCGAACTGCTCCCGCATACCTCGAAAATTGCGGATGAGCTGTGCTTCGTCAAGTCCATGTACACCGAAGCCATCAACCACGACCCGGCGCTGACCTTTTTTCAAACGGGCGCGCAGGTGGGCAACCGACCGAGCATGGGCGCGTGGCTGAGCTACGGGCTGGGAAGTGAAAACAAAAACCTGCCTGCATTTTGCGTGCTCCTATCCAAAGGAAAAGGCAACGGACAGGGCGTGTATTCAAAATTGTGGGCCAACGGTTTTTTAGATTCCGTACACCAGGGCGTGCAATTCAGCAACAGCGAAGACCCGGTGCTGTACCTCAACAACCCGGACGCGATAGACAAGGATGACCGGCGGCGCATGTTGGATCGGCTGGCGCTGTTGAATGACGAAAATTACCAGGCATTTGGCGACCCGGAAATCAACGCCAAAGTGCAGCAATACGAAATGGCTTACCGGATGCAGACCGCGGTGCCGGAAGTAACCGACCTCAACCATGAACCGGAAAGCATCATCAAGCTGTACGGACCGGAATGCCTGATTCCCGGAACTTACGCGGCCAATTGCCTTTTGGCCCGCAAACTTTCCGAAAGCGGGGTTCGGTTTGTGCAGCTTTACCACCAGGGCTGGGACGCGCACGACAGCCTGCCCTCGCAAATTGTGGGCCAGTGCAAAGACACCGACCAGGCTTCGGCGGCGCTGATTTTAGATTTGAAACAACGCGGGCTGTTGGATGAAACATTAGTGATTTGGGGGGGAGAATTCGGCAGAACCAACTATTGCCAGGGTACGCTCACGGCGGATAACTACGGCCGCGACCACCACCCGCGTTGCTTCACGATCTGGATGGCCGGCGGTGGCGTCAAACCCGGCGTATATGGCGAAACGGACGAATTCGGCTACAATATCCAGTCTGACCCCGTTCACGTCCACGATTTTCAGGCAACGGCCCTGCATTTGATGGGATTAGACCACGAAAAATTGATTTACAAGCACTTAGGTAGAAGATACCGGTTGACGGATGTGCATGGGAAGGTGGTGAGCGGGTTGATCGCGTGATGAGTTTTTTTATTTTTACCACATAGGCACATAGTTTTTTTCACATAGTTCACATAGGCGGCTTCCCTGTGCTATGTGAACTATCCCGCCGGGTCGGGACAAGTTGTGAAAACCCCTATGTGAACTATGTGGTAGAAAAAAAAATCTATGTGGTAAAAAAAACGATATGCGCAGAAGAAATTTCATAAAAAACACCGCCCTCGGCTTAGCCGGCGCGTTGTACATTCCTGAAATCATGGCAAAAAACGAAACCATTCTTGGGCACAACAACAAGCGCTACCGCATCAATACCCGCTGGAGCCAGGCGGATGTGGCGCGCAACCCCGTGAACGATTGCCACGAAATGGTACAGGATCAAAAAGGCCGGATTTTGTTGCTGACCAACGAAACGAAAAACAACGTCCTGATCTACGACAAAAACGGCAAACTTTTAGACGCCTGGGGAACGGAATACCCCGGCGCACATGGCCTCACGCTGTTCGATGAAAACGGAACCGACGTGTTGTTTATATGTGACAACAACCGCCATCAGGTGATCAAAACGACCCTTGACGGGAAAGTATTGATGACGTTGGATTATCCCAAAGAAACCGAAAAATATGACAAAGTGCAGGAGTATGTACCCACCGAAACCGCCATCGCGCCCAACGGCGATATTTACGTGGCCGACGGGTACGGCAAAGACTATATCATCCAATACGATGCGCAGGGGCGCTACATTCGCCATTTTGGAGGTCGGGGCGACGAAGCTGGCCATCTCCTGAATGCGCATGGCGTTTGTATGGATATGCGGGATAAAACGAAGCCTTCGCTGATCGCGACTTCCCGGCAGCAAAACGCTTTTAAGCGCTATGATTTGGAGGGGAATTATTTGGAAACCATTGCCTTGCCGGGTGCCTGGGTTTGCAGGCCCGTCATCAAAGGAGATTATTTGTACGCGGCGGTGTTGCAATCCAACAGCCGGTTGTGGACGGAGTCGGGTTTTATCACCATTTTGGACAAAAACAACAAGGTCGTTTCCAACTTAGCGGGTTCAGAACCGACTTACACCGGCGCTATGCCCGATGAAATGTACCAAACCATCAAAGCGTTCCAGTATCCCCACGACGTTTGCGTAGACGATGAGGAAAACCTGTACGTGGCCCAATGGAATTCGGGCAAAACCTATCCATTCAAATTAGAACCGGTGGTATGAAGCAGGCAGGACTGAGTTGCGGTTTGGTTGTTTTTGGCTTGTTGTTTGCAAAAGCACAAGATACCTTTCAATTGGCGCCGCCTTTTTTGAAATACCCTTCGGTGTTTTTTGAAAAAAAAGTATCCGTGAACCTGAAATTTGCGCAGCCTGGAACGCGCATTCACTATACCACCAATGGGGAAACGCCGGGCAAAAACGACCCGGTGTACGCCCGTCCCATTAAAATCAAAAAGAATTTTACAATCCTGAAAGCCAAAGTTTTTGGCGACGGATTTTTGCCTTCCGAAACGGTGGAAGTTACTTTTTACAAACGTGGATTGCCCATCGAACAGGTCATTCACGACCAACCGGATGATCGCTACCGGGGTGCTGGCTACGCAACGCTAACGGACGGGCTGGGCGGAATTGCCGACCATAGTCATCCCACCTGGCTGGGATTTCGACAGGATAAAGTGACTATTGAAGTGCGTTTGGAAAAACCGCAAAAAATCAGGCAACTCCTGCTGCATGTTTTAAAAAACCAGGGCGCCTGGATCTTCCTGCCCCAGCGCGTTGAGGTGTTTTACCAAAACCCGGACACCAAACAATTCGTCTGGATGGGCACCAAAGTTTTAGACGCTGCAAAAATGGACGGGAATACAGCCTGCCAGGCCATTTTGATGCCCCTTGACGGGAAAATAAAAACGGATCGCTTAGTTGTGAAAATCTACCCGCTGGCTCAAATTCCGGAAGGCCACCCGGGAAAGGGGACGTTGGGTTGGTTATTTTTGGATGAGATAAATCTGTACTGATGTTGCTCGCTCAATTACTGTGGAGTAGTGTATTTTACAGAATATGCCCCAGCTATTCATCTTATAGTTTACTCTTTTTCATTAAAATAACCTATATTTGTTGCTAAGCAAACCACATTATTCATGGTACTTGAACTTCCAAGCGATCTGATTTTCGTACCTGCCTATACGGAGCAGGATTTAAAAGTAGATGTTGCTGTTATGCTTTATCAGCGCAAAGCGTTGACCCTTGCCCGTGCAGCCCGCTGGGTAGGAATGACTCGCCTCCAATTCCAAAAAGCGCTTGCCGACCGCAAGGTGTCCATTAACTATTCTGTTTCTGATTTTGAAGTTGATATGAAAACACTTCAATCTATGCCTTCCTGATGATTATTGTAAGTGATACGTCACCNATCATCAATCTCGCTGCAATTGGTCATTTACAGCTTTTGCCTGATTTATTCGCAGAAGTTATAATTCCGAAAGCCGTTTATCACGAAATAACCATATTAGGAGCTGGAGAGCCTGGTGCTCAGGAAATCATGAATGCTTCATGGGTTAAAGTCGTGGCAACTAGTCAGGTGCTTTTGCCTAAGCTATTCCATGAATTGGATCCCGGTGAAGCAGAAGCCATTGCACTTGCACTGGATTTGCACGCAGATTATATTCTTATGGATGAAGCTACTGGCAGAAATATAGCCTTATCATATAATCTACAGCCTCTTGGAGTCTTAGGTATTTTACTTAGAGCCAAGCAGAAACAATTGGTCTCTCTTGTGTGCCCATTGATGGATCGGCTTCAGTCTGAAGCCAATTTTTTTATTGATCGGAATCTTTACCAACATATTAGAACTGCTGCAAATGAGTAAAACTTATCATTTTGGGTTGAGATAAAACTGTACCGATGCTACAAAACCGCTGGAAAACTGTACTGTACAACATCGTTTTACCACTAAACTGCCTCCTTCTCTTCCTTTCCCTCTTTGGGTCAACTTT
>Ga0056914_10002691_pt1 | contig 11006 bp, 7 predicted proteins | sample TNRBio252014_DNA_FD_55168 | JGI IMG/M metagenome (GOLD analysis project Ga0056914, IMG submission 55168) | Wastewater treatment Type I Accumulibacter community from EBPR Bioreactor in Madison, WI, USA - TNR Reactor_6/25/2014_ DNA | ecosystem: Engineered > Bioreactor > EBPR > Anaerobic-Aerobic >...
CGTGTTCCGCTATTATGGCCGCCCGCACCGCCGTCCTTTAGAGGCCGTCGGCGCGGGCGGCCATACCGCTTCACCCGCTGGTCCGGGGGGGCGTGCAAACTACTGCGCTAAAGCGCCCAGTTTTTGCCTCCGGTAGCTTCGGCCAGCGGCATACAGCCTATGTATTGGCCGGGCACGGGATCGTAAGCCAGCAGTTCGGTACCCACTTTTTGGCTGCTGAAATAGCCGCCAATGATGAATTCCTTACATTGCAGCCAGAAAGGCCAGCGTGCCTCAGCTTCGTTTTCATCGGCCGGAGGCGGCAGCGTTTCGAGGTTTTCCGCCTCGGCTTTGGCAGCCACATCAACGCCATTGAGNTAGGTGAGCCGAGCCTCGGCATCGAGCTCGCCAAAAGGTTTGCCCGTTTTGCTCTGGCAGTCAGTTGCCAGGGCTGCTAAGCGGGTACGGAACAGCTCCTGCGAGGCCGGTTTGAAGATATTGCCTACAATATCATCAATGAATGCCGGCACGCCTACCTCCTTAGCGCCAGGCGTATCGGTAGCCGGCAGGGTAGTATCGGCTAAGCCTTCGAGGAGAGCGTACTCCTCCGGGGTAAAAAATATCGGCTTGTAAGGCGGAGCTTGGGGCTCGGCCCGGCAACCCGATACCAGCGCGCTCACCAATGAGCCCGACACAGCGTAGCCCGTAAAGTAAGCGGTATATTTAAGTACTTCGCGTCTGGTCATTTTTTGTGGATTGAAGCGTCTTCCTTACAAATTCATTTTCTTCATCTCGTCCACGGCGTAGTTGGCCGCGCGGGCCGTGAGCGCCATGTAGGTCAGCGACGGATTCTGGCAACCTGCCGAGGTCATACAAGCGCCGTCGGTAACGAATACATTGGGCGCGTCCCACACCTGGTTGTTGCCGTTGAGCACGCTGTTTTTGGCGCTGCGCCCCATGCGGGCCGTACCCATCTCGTGGATACCCAGGCCCGGCCAGGAGTTGTCGTCAAAAATTTTGATGTCCTTAAAGCCGGCGGCTTCCAGCATTTCGGCGGCAGCATTTTTCATATCTGCGCGCATGGCCTGCTCATTGGCTTTAAACTCGGCATCCATNGTGAGCGTGGGCAACCCATGCTTGTCGGTCACGTCAAAGTTGAGCGTGATGCGGTTGTCTTCGTAAGGCAGGCACTCGCCAAATGCGCCAATGCCCAACTTCCAGGGGCCGGGCATAAACAGCGCCTGCTTGAGCTCGGCGCCAAGGCCCATTTCCAATTCCTTCACGCCCTGCATCCAGTTGTCGCGGCTGGCGCCGCCCTGATAGCCAAAGCCGCGCAGATAGTCGCGCTTGCTGTCTTTATCGAGATTCTGGAAGCGGGGCACGTANATNCCATTGGGGCGCCGGCCTTTGAAATATTGATCATGGAACCCATCGTATACCCCTTCACCGCCGCAGCGGAAGTGGTGGTCCATCACATTGCGCCCCAACTGGCCGCTGCTGCTGCCCAGCCCGTCGGGGAAGGCGTCGCTGCGGGTATTCATCAGGATGTACGTGCTGGCAAAAGCCGATGCGCACAGGAAAACAATGCGGGCAAAAAATTCGTGCTCTTCTCCCGTTTCGGCATCGCGCACCCGCACGCCCGTAGCCTTTTTGGTAGCGGGGTCATAAATGAGCGAGTAGACGATGCTGTTGGGGCGGAGGGTCATGTTGCCCGTAGCTTCAGCCGCCGGCAGGGTACTGGCATTGCTGCTGAAATAAGCGCCAAAAGGACACCCGCGGATACAGCGATTGCGGAATTGGCATTTGCCCCGATTGCCATGGATTTTCGGATCGGGCTGCGTAAGGTGAGCCGTGCGGCCTATGGTGATGTTTCGGCCGTTGAANCTCTTGGCTACAGCGCCTTTGAAATGCTTCTCCACGCAGTTCATCTCCATGGGCGGCAAGAACTGGCCGTCGGGCAGATGGGGTAAGCCCTCTGCCTGGCCGCTAACGCCGGCAAAGCGCTCCACATAGTCGTACCAGGGCGCCAGATCCTTGTAGCGAATGGGCCAGTCGGTGGCAATACCGTCTTTGGCGTTGGCCTCGAAGTCGAGATCACTGAGGCGATAGCTCTGCCGCCCCCACATGAGCGAACGCCCNCCTACATGGTAGCCGCGTATCCAGTCGACCCGCTTGACTTCGGTATACGGGTTTTCATCGTCGCGTACAAACCAGTGTTTCGACGACTGCCGAACGGCGTAGCCTGTGCGGTCTTGCACATAATAGTGCTTTTTCAGCTCTTCCTGCGGTACTTGGTCGCGGTGATCGAGGTCCCAGGGGTCGAGGCCTGCCGTTGGGTACTCGCCGTGGCGCACCATGCGCCCACGCTCCAATACCAGCGTTTTCAGTCCCTTTTCCGTGAGCTCTTTAGCCGCCCATCCGCCGCTGATGCCGGTACCTACCACGATGGCGTCGTAGGTAACTTCGGCCTTTCCTTGTGAATTAAAGAACATAGATGGCCAGATTATTATTTGCGAACTGGCCAAAGATAGAAATTTGCTCTCGTATTCCGTGCGAATCGAGGGCAATTATTGTAAAAATAACACCATCTATTGAAAAAATTAAAGCGCAGGAGGCAACGCAGCGGCCTTATTTCCGCTGCGTTGCCAGTTGCATTTTAGGGCTGCCAATTGTTAGTTGCCTCTCATAATAGCAGGGCTGTCAATGATATAGCCGATGCCCGTGCGCAGGAATAGCCCGCCTTTGTACGGCCCCCACTTCTCTACGGTGGCATGTGAGGATATTTCCAGCCTGCGACGCGTATACATCAGGAACATATCCCGAACTTCGTAAGTATAACCCGAGTTCGATACGCTGCCTAAACCAATGCGGAAGCCCGAGCGCAACAGGCCATTGCCCATGACCGTTTGAAGGCCTGCTTCGGCAAAACCGCCCGTACCCGTGGTGCGCCCCACGTTGTTGGGGTTGGCGGCCGTTACGTGAGCCGGAAAATAAACACCTCCGATGGCGCCGCCGCCAATATAGCCGCGCAAAAAGCGATTGGTACCCGGTACGGTAAAGCCGGTATAAGCGCCAAAGTAGCCATGCGCGCTAAACAGGTTCACCCCTGCCGGCAGAGAAGCTGCACTGGGTTCAACCGACTCGGTAAGGCCCAATGCGGGGGTGCTGGTAGGAGCCTGGTATTGCGCATACAGCGAGCCCGAGTAACCCAATGAAAACGAGCGGCCCGGATCGGGGTTAGCCGTCACAAACAAGCCGGCGCTGCCTCCGAACCCCTGGCCAAAGTAGCCGGCATCGAGCGGCGTTTGTACAATAGTGCCAAGGGTTAGCTTGGCCGGCGTAGCCGTGCGCACCGCATTCCAGATCGACTGAGCCGGATTGTTGGGGTTGATGTTGAGCGTAGCGTACGCCTGGCTTCGCAGATCGTTGGTAGCCGCAAAATCAGGTGTGCCGGGTTGCAACGATAATACCGTCACCGGGTTGATCGCATTGGGTCGAAGCGACTGCACTTCCAGTGCAATGGCCGACGAGTCGGCCCATGCGCCCCGCAAGGCAGCCAAAGCGCCAAGTACATCCGACTGAGTAGCCGCGTCGCTGTACTGCCCCAGTACGTCATTGGCCAGAAACAGGGCCGCATTCCAAGTACCCGTAGCAGGATCGTATTGGTATCCTGCGGCACTACCCACTGTATTGAAAAAATTTTGAGTAACGTCTGTCCAGTTTTGTCCAAACGAGTTTGTGGTGCTGAATAGCGTAAACGCTACAGCAAGGAGAGTAATTTTTTTCATATAACAAGTAGATTAAAAGGTTTCTGGCGTTGCTTACGGCAGATATACCATTTTGTTACGCGAAATCGAAAAGATTTTAAAAAGTTAACATAAACCTTGAAAATACTGCCTTTGGGGCGTATTTCAGTCCGCTCAATCGCTTTCATGGCAGGGAAATTTGCATGGCTTGGCTTAGCGATACGGGGGGTGGGCCAGGGGGTGCAGCGGTATGCCTTCCTCCTTAACCCCGTGGAATAGCGAAGCGTTATTCCACGGGGTTAAGGAGGAAGGCATAATAGCGGAACACGTTTACCCGGAAGAGCACAGCGAAGACGTGGCGGCGCCGCGCAAAATGCCATACGGAGGTGGGCGCCATGCGGCGGGCCCCAAAAAAAATAAGCTACCTGAAGGGTAAGAACGGAATAGCGCAAGCCCCAAATGTCGTATAGGCGCTAAATACGGGCTAAGCGCTTATCTTTGCGAGGAGCCCGCACAATAGCGACGGCGGGACGCAGGATGGTTCAAATTTGGTCTATGGGTGCAGTGAGCGTGTTGTATATTGAGGATGAACCCAGGGTAGCCGCGCCGGTGAAGACATGGCTGGAGGAAAACGGCTTTGTTGTGGAGCTGGCGCCCGACGGGGCTGTGGGCCGTTTTCTGGCGCAGAGCAACCCCTACGACCTGGTTTTGCTGGATGTTAACCTGCCCTTTGTAGATGGTTATGAAGTGTGCCGCGATATAAGGGCCGCCCAACCAGAGCTGCCCATTATTATGGTGACGGCGCTGGGGAACGTAGACCAGAAGCTCAAAGGATTTGATGCCGGAGCAGATGACTATATGGTGAAGCCCTTTGATTTCAGAGAGTTGCTGGCCCGCATGAAGGCCTTACTGAAACGNAAAGCGGCAGCATCCCGACCAGAAGAGGCAGCGCCGGACGGGAGCTTGGTAGTAGCCGATCTGGTGATAGATGTAATAAACCATACCGTGCATAGGGCCGGGCAGCCCATAGCCCTGACGACCAAAGAGTTTACGCTGTTGGAGTTTCTGGTCCGCAAGGGAGGGAAGGTAGCTTCGCGGCAGGAGATTATTGAACACGTATGGGATATACACTTCGATACAGGCACCAATGTAGTAGAAGTATACATCAATTTCCTGCGCAAGAAAATAGACCGACAGTTCGAGACCAAGCTAATCCATACCAAACCAGGCATGGGCTACTACCTCAAAAACGGGCCTTTATGAACATCAGGGTCAGGCTCATCGTACGGTTTACGGTCATTGTAGCCACCATACTGGCTGCGTTCTCNCTGGCGGTGTATTTGCTTTCGGAAAATTACAGGCAGGAGGAATTTTTTTCGCGATTAGAGAGCCGCGCCCTTACCACGGCGCGGTTGCTGGTGAGCGTAGAGGAGGTGAATATGGAGCTGCTGCGCATCATCGATAAGAATACCATTTATGCCTTGCCGCGCGAAAAGATACAGGTGTTTAACGCTGATAACAAGCTGCTCTACGCCAGCAACAACAACGCCGGCGAAGCGCATATCGGGCAGGAGGTTATCGAGCGGGTGCGCAAAGNGCAAAAGCTGACTTTTACGAAAGACGAGGCAGAGTATGTAGGCATTGTATATAGCGACAATCAGGAGGATGTGGTCGTGATCGCTTCTGCCTTCGACCGCTACGGGCGCAGCAAGCTGCGCAATCTGCGCAACGTGCTGGTGGCGGGGTTAGTCATCGGAATCATCATCATTGTGCTGGCGGGGACGATTTTTGCGGGGCAGGTGCTGTCGCCGTTGGCCCGCCTCAATGCGGCTGTCTCCGGGATAGGCGCCCGCGACCTGGGAAGCCGAATAGACGAGGGCAACCGCACCGACGAGATCGCCCGGTTGGCTATGAACTTCAACAATATGCTCAGCAGGCTGGAGTCGGCCTTTGAAACCCAAAAGCAATTTGTAAGCAATGCATCCCACGAACTGCGTACTCCCTTAGCCGCTATGAGCAGCCAATTACAACTGATGCTGGACAAAGAACGCAGCGCCGAGGAATACCAACTGGCCTTGAAATCGCTACTCGACGACAACCTCACCCTCATCAAACTCACCAACGGATTGCTGGCCCTGGCACAGTCGGATATGGAGCAAAGCCGGCTATTCTTCACGCCCGTGCGCGTAGACGAGATCATCTTNGAAGCCCAGGACGAACTGGCCGCCAACCATGCCGACTACCGGTTTTCCATCACCTTTGATGCCGTGCCCGAAGACGAGTCGGCTCTCACGATACAAGGCGACGAGCAACTATTGCGTACCGCTTTTTTGAACCTCATGGACAATGCCTGCAAATTTTCGGCCGACCGCTCAGTGGCCATTCGCGTATCAGCCGGCGCCAACTCGCTTTCTATTTGTTTTTTAGACCAGGGCGTGGGCATACCTCCCGACGAACACGAAGCCGTCTTTGCGCCATTCTATAGGGCCCAAAATGTAAAAAATGCTACCCGCGGCCACGGCATAGGCCTATCGTTGTGCCGCCGCATCGTAGAGCTGCATCGCGGGGAGCTGACCTTGCAGTCGGAGCTGGGGAAAGGATCGAATTTTGAGTTGCGTTTTCCACTGTATGTTGATATTTAATGTGATTTTAATTTCCTTTTAATATATTAAGGTCTTTTCTGCATCATTTTTGTTCGCCCTTTTGCAGCTTCGCATATTGACGAGTATTTTCAAAAGGTCCCAAAAACATCCCCAAAATCACATATGATCAATTTCATTAAATCATTTTTTATGAAGCAACTATTTACAAAAGGGATTAGACGATCAGGATTATTGGTCGGCGCTGCCCTGCTGGCGGTGGGTTTTGTACTCAGTGCCGCTTCGCTGAGCCGNATGCTTTTCAGTCTGACGGTAGACGATACCATCATCAATGCCGCCATTTGTAGCGGCAATGAGTACACCTTTAATGGCGAGCAACTGAGCGAGGCCGGCGCCTACACAGCTACCTTTACAGCANCNGATGGCTCCGACTCGGTGGTTATCCTNAATCTGGAAGTGCTGCCCACTTCGGCAACCGACCTCACGGCTGCCATTTGCGACGGCGCCAGTTATGTGTTTCAGGGCGAAACCCTGACCGAAACCGGCTTATATAGCGACACCCTGACGGCTGCCAACGGCTGCGACTCGGTGGTGACGCTGGACCTGAGTGTGGTAGCCTTTTTTGAAACCGACCTCACAGCAGCCATCTGCCCGGGTGATACCTTTTTCTTTCATCTCGACACCCTCACCGAGGCGGGCATATATACCGATACGCTGACGGCTACGGGCGGCTGCGACTCGATCGTAAGCCTCACGCTACGCGTATTGCCAGAGTCTTCCACCTTACTGGCGGTTTCCATCTGTGAGGGGTCTGCCTATATTTTCAATGGCGATACGCTCACCTCTGACGGCGTTTACCGCGATACTTTTGCGGCAGTAAATGGCTGCGACTCGGTGGTGACGCTACGCCTCTCGCAGGTATCTTTCTTTACTACCGAACTATCGGTGACGCTTTGCGAGGGCGAAGCTTATCTGTTTGGCAGCGATACCCTCACTACAGCCGGAGCTTACACCGATACGCTCACCGCAGTGGGCGGCTGCGACTCCATCTTGTTGCTGACGTTGGATGTTCTACCCAATAGCGCCACTAATTTGGCAGAGGCCATTTGCCCCGGTGATACGCTTTTCTTCAATGGCGACACCCTGACCATGGGCGGCGACTATACCTATGTTTATCCGGCAGCCAATGGATGCGATTCTACCGTAACACTGGCCCTGACCCTGTTAGAGAAACCCCTTACAGAACTTTCAGCCAGCCTATGCGACGGCGACAGCCTGCTCTTCAATGGGGCTTTTGTCTCTGAAAGTGGGCTTTATGAAGCCATACTTACAGCAGCCAATGGTTGTGACTCTGTCGTGACCCTCGCACTGGAAGTATTGCCCAATACCGAAACCGCCCTCAGCGCTACGGTATGCGCCGGAGAGGTATTTGTTTTTGATGGGCAGGAGCTCTTTGACTCGGGTATTTATACGGCCGTTTATCCGGCTGCCAACGGCTGCGACTCTACCGTAACCCTGGCATTGACGGTGCTGCCCGAAACAACCATAGAACTCAGCGAAAGCATCTGCGCCGGCCAAACGCTTACCTTCAATGGTATAGAACTGTCGGAAGCAGGCCAGTATGAATTTGTCCTTGCCGACGCCAACGGATGCGACTCCACCATACTACTGACGCTGGACGTGCGCCCCACGTCGGCCACCAATCTGGATGTGCGCATCTGCGCAGGTGAAAGCTACACTTTTGATGGGCAGGAGCTCTCCGAGAGCGGCCAGTATGAAGCCGTTTTTACTGCGGCTAATGGCTGCGACTCCTTAGTGAGCCTTTCTTTAACGGTGCTTACCGACCTGGGGAGCGCGCTGGAAGTATCCATCTGCGAGGGCGAGAGTTACGAATTCGGCGATCAGGTGCTCACGGAAAGCGGCGCCTACGAAGCTACCTTCTCTTCAGCCGAAGGCTGCGATTCGCTGGTAACCCTCCAGCTCACCGTGCTCGAAAATCCGCTTACCTTCCTCTCCATCACCATCTGCGAAGGTGAAACCTACGAATTCGACGGCCAAACCCTCGGCGAAGGCGGCGCTTATTCGGCCCTCTATGCGGCAGCCAACGGCTGCGACTCGCTCGTAACCTTAGAACTCACCGTACTGGAAAGCCCCCTCACCCTGCTCACAGCCGACATCTGCGAAGGCGGCAGCTATGAATTCGATGGCCAAATACTTACCGAAGGCGGCGCTTACTCGGCCCTCTATACGGCGGCCGGCGGCTGCGACTCGCTCGTAACCTTAGAGCTCACCGTACTGGAGAATCCTCTCACCCTGCTCACAGTTGGCATCTGCGAAGGCGACAGCTATGAATTCGACGGCCAAATACTCACCGAAGGCGGCGCTTACTCGGCCCTCTATACGGCGGCCAACGGCTGCGACTCGCTCGTAACCTTAGAGCTCACCGTACTACCCCACGTCCAGACCAGCCTCGACATCAGCATCTGCGAAGGCGAAACGTACACCTTCGACGGCCAGGAACTGGCTGTCAGTGGCACTTATACTGCCCAATACGCCACCGTCAACGGCTGCGACTCACTCGTGACACTCGAATTGGAAATACTGCCCAATGCGCTTACCTTCCTCGCCATCAGCATCTGCGAAGATGAAGCCTATGAATTCGACGGCCAGTTGCTCACTCAGAGCGGCGCCTACTCCGCACTGTTTACTGCTGCCAATGGTTGTGATTCGCTTGTAACCCTGGAGCTTACCGTATCCTCGCCCGTAACAACGGTACTGGAAGCCGAAATTTGTGAAGGCGCCGCTTACGAATACAACGGGGAAATCCTCACCGAAGGCGGCGATTACGTCTTTGTCTTCGACGGCAGCAATGGCTGCGACTCCTTGGTCACGCTGAGGCTTTCCATACTGCCCCTACCCACCAGCCTGGCCACCATCGTGCAGTGCGTAGGCACGTCTTATGTTTTCGACGGCCTTGAGCTCACCGAAAGCGGCATCTATACCGCCTTGGGTATTGCTGCCAATGGCTGTGATTCGCTGGCCATTCTCGACCTCACTTTTGTCACCGAGTTCCAGACGCCTATCGAAGCCACAATCTGCGATGGCGCCACCTACGAATTCGGCGGCGAGCTTTATGCAGCATCCGGCCTCTATACCGATACCCTCACCGCCGTAGGCGGCTGCGACTCCATACTGCTGCTGCAACTGACGGTTCTCCAGCCCGATCAAACAACGCTGGAAGCCGACATCTGCGCCGGCGACGCCTACGAATTTGGCGGCGAGTTCTACACCGAGCCCGGCGCTTACACGCTCGTACTCGCCAACGCCAATGGCTGCGATTCCGTCGTTACCCTCAACCTTTCAGTGCTGCCTACAGCCCTCACCGAGCTGACGGCTACCATCTGCCAAGACGAAGGTTACACCTTCAATGACGAGCTGCTCACGGAAGCAGGTACCTATGAAATGACCCTGACTGCCGCCAATGGCTGCGATTCTATCGTCCGCCTCCAACTCGACGTCATCCCCACTTCCTTCTCTACCATCGGGGCTTCCATCTGCGCCGGCGAGTCGTTTAGTTATCTGGGGCAGGAGCTCACCGAGTCGGGCAGCTATCAGTTTGTCCTCAGCAGCTCGTTGGGTTGCGATTCTGTGGTAAACCTCAACCTTCAGGTGCGCCCTCTGGCTGAAACGCTCATTGAGATCGTCAGTTGCGATTCGGCGTATGTGTTCAACAACACGACCTTCACGGCCAGCGGCCAGTATCCGTTCGTCATTGCCGGCGGTAGCGTCAATGGTTGCGACTCCATCGTCACCCTCAGCCTCACGCTGCTGGAGCCTACGCCCATCACCTTCATCTCAGCCGACATCTGCGCAGGCGAGACCTATCCGTTCAACGGCGCCAACCTCTCTCAGCCGGGTAGCTATATAGCCACGGTGCAAGGCGCCAATGGCTGTGATTCTACCATTATGCTGGCGTTGTCGGTTACAACCGTCAATACGGCGGTTTCCATTACGGGCATCACCCTTACGGCAGCGGCACAAAACGCCACCTTCCAGTGGATCAACTGCGCTACCAATATGCCCATTGACGGGGCCACTGACAGCTCCTTCACCCCCGACGCTACCGGCAATTACGCAGTCATTGTTACGCAAAATAACTGTTCGTCCACTTCCCAATGCATCGAGGTGGTCATTGTATCCAACCAGGATGTGCTACCTGCCCACAACCAATGGCAGGTGCAGCCCAATCCCGCTAAAGACCATTTAGCATTGGTGTTCCACACCGCTACTACTACCGACCTCAACCTCGCCATCTTCGATAGCGCAGGCCGGCTACTGGTACAACGCCGCATTCCGCAGGCATCTGAACGCTTTGAGCTCGACCTGAGCGATCTGCCCGATGGGCTGCTCATGGTACGCATCGCCAACCAGGCCGAAGTGTCCACGAAGCGCCTGCTGAAAGCAGCCAACTAACTTGTCTGGGTTCAGGCGCCAATGCATAGCGGCGCCTGCCCGGCAAGCAATACGGCACAAATGAAGGCAATATAAACGAGCCCGGGGTCTGGCCATAAACCAGATGCCCGGGTTCTTTTTTTGGGGGCTGGCAGGGTGGGGCGTAGCGGCAAAACATACCTTACCGCTACGCCCCACCCTGCCACCGCGTCGTCCGCTCTTATACCCT
>Ga0056914_10002693_pt1 | contig 11001 bp, 9 predicted proteins | sample TNRBio252014_DNA_FD_55168 | JGI IMG/M metagenome (GOLD analysis project Ga0056914, IMG submission 55168) | Wastewater treatment Type I Accumulibacter community from EBPR Bioreactor in Madison, WI, USA - TNR Reactor_6/25/2014_ DNA | ecosystem: Engineered > Bioreactor > EBPR > Anaerobic-Aerobic >...
CTCGCATACAGATGCCATGTCGCCCGCGCACCATACGGCACCACCGGCGGATGAATGATCACAAACAGATGCCGTCCCGTGCGTTTCGCCGCCACCGCCTCCAGCCATTCCAGGCTCGTCTTGTCATACGCATCAAAAAACGCAAACTGCGACTCGCCATGCGTCACCAGATGGTTAGCCTTCGTGTTTGATGCACGCTCATCGACCTGCTTCGCCTCCCTGGCCATGAATGGCAGCAACACATCATTGAACGCCTCCACCGCACCGTCGCCCGTCACGTCGTGATTGCCTTTGGTGAACAGAAACGGCACGCCGAGTTCTTGCTTCATCACAAACGCCACCGCCTCGCGGTTCTGCTGCACGGAGAGTTCGGCATTTCCGCACAATCCCTCGACCAGATCGCCCACCTGTAGCACAAACGCCGGTGGCGCAGCTGAATCACGCAGCGCCGCGATGCGCTGCTTCACGGCGGCAAATACCCCAGGCATCACTTCCGCCGTCAGCCGCGAGTAATTTTGAATCTGGCTCAAATCACCCGCGTGGTGCTCCTGCAGCCACTTCAAATCATGGTGCGCCAGGCTGTCGTAATGCAGATCGCCCAGCAGGATGAATGAAAACGGCTTGGCGGCCTCAGCAGCACGCAGAACACCCCCTGAAACCGCTGTGGCGGCACAAGCTCCCAAAAACTGACGACGCGATTTCATGCTCGAACAACGTCGCTCCCGCCATTTGTTATTCTGCATTCGTCATTCCTTGACCTCTTGACCACCCCTTGACTCTCTTGACCATCCCCTCCCATGTCCGACGCAGCCACCACTCCCATGATGAAGCAATACCTCGCCATCCGGCGGGAGCTTCCTGAGGATGTGCTGCTGTTCTTCCGCCTGGGTGACTTTTACGAGCTGTTCTTCGAGGACGCAAAGATCGCCTCGCCGATCCTGAATGTGGCGCTGACGAAACGCAACGGCGTGCCGATGTGCGGCGTGCCGCATCATTCGTCGCAGGGTTATATCGCGAAGCTGATCAAAGGCGGCAAGCGCGTCGCCATCGCCGAGCAGACGACTGATCCGGTGCCGGGAAAAATCGTCGAGCGTGCGGTGTCGCAGATCCTCAGCGCGGGCACGATCAATGACCTCAACCTGCTCGACTCGAACCGCCCGAACTACCTCGCCGCCGTGTTCCGTGAGGGCAAAAAATTCGGCCTCGCTTACGTCGATCACACCACCGGCGAGTTTGAGGTCGCCGAGTTCAAAGACACCACCGAGCTTGCTGATGAGCTGGAGCGCCTCCAGGCCAGCGAGTTGCTCTTTAGCGACAGCCAGCGCGATGTCATCGACGCCCTCGGCAACCCCAGCAGCGCGCAACCCATCGAAAGCTACCTCTTCTTGCTCGATCAGGCCCAGCACAGCCTCACGCAGCATTTCAAAGTGCAGTCGCTCGACGGCTTCGGCTGCACCGGCATGAACGCCGCCATCTGCGCCGCCGGCTGCATCCTGCAATACCTGCAATTCCAGCTCCGCCGCAGTGTCGATCACATCCAGCGCCTCCGCGTCGGCCAAACCAACGACTGCGTGCTCATCGACGCCGCCAGCCAAAGCCACCTCGAACTCGTCACCGCACGCGGCGGCACGCAGCACACACTTTTGAGCGCGCTCGACCGCACCTGCACGCCGATGGGTGCCCGCAAAATGCGCCACTGGGTGCTGCATCCGCTGCGTGATCTCGACGCCCTCACACAGCGCCAGGACATGATCGCCGCGCTGCTCGACGAGCCGATTTTACTCGGCCAAATCCGCACCCTGCTCAAAGAAGTCCGCGATTTGGAACGCACCAGCTCCCGCCTCAGCCAAGGCAGCGGCAACGGCCGCGATTTGCAGGCTTTGGCCGTGTCGCTGGAGGTCGTGCCTTCGCTGAAAACACTCCTCTCAGAATGGTCAACCCGGTCAGCCATGTCAGACCACCTGACAACACGCCTCCACGACCTCACCCCCATCTGCCAGGAAATCCAACGCGCCATCTGCGATGAGCCGCCGATGCAGATCAAAGAAGGCGGCGTCTTCCGCGAGGGTTGGCTCCCCGAACTCGACGAACTGCGCAACGCCACCACCCTCGGCCGCCAATGGATCGCCGACCTGCAAAACCGCGAGATTGAGCGCACCGGGATAAAAAGCCTCAAGATCAAATACAACGCCGTCTTCGGTTACTTCATCGAGATCACCAAGGCGAACGTCGGCAGCGTGCCCGCCGACTACCATCGCAAGCAGACCACCGTCAACGGCGAGCGCTACATCACCGACGAGCTCAAGCGCATGGAGGACAAAATCCTCGGCAGCGAGGAGCGCAGCAAGGCGCTCGAATACGAGCAGTTCATCGATCTGCGCAGCCGCGTGCTCGAGCACCTCGCGCACATCCAGGAAACCGCCGAAGCCATCGCCGTGCTCGATTCCCTCGGCTCGCTTGCCGAGACCGCGCGGCTCTTCAATTACACGCGTCCCGTCCTCAACGAAACGCGCAATCTCTTCATCCGCGACGGCCGCCATCCCGTGCTCGATCAGAACCTCACCAGCGGCGAGCGCTTCGTGCCGAACGACGTCACTTTGGAGCCGGAGGAAAGCCGCCTCATCCTCATCACCGGCCCGAACATGGCCGGCAAGAGCACCTACCTGCGCCAGACCGCGCTGCTCACCTTGATGGCGCAGATCGGCAGCTTCCTGCCCGCCGCCAGCGCCGAGATCGGCCTCGTCGATCGCATCTTCACCCGCATCGGTGCCAGCGACGACATCGCACGCGGCCAGAGCACCTTCATGGTCGAGATGAACGAAACTTCGCTCATCCTCAACAACGCCACCGAGCGCAGCCTCGTCATCCTCGACGAGATCGGCCGCGGCACCAGCACCTTCGACGGCCTCAGCATCGCCTGGAGCGTCGCCGAGCACCTGCACGACCACATCGGTGCCCGCTGCCTCTTCGCCACGCACTACCACGAGATCACCGCCCTCGCGCAAAGCCGCAGCGCCGTGAAGAACTACAACGTCGCCGTGAAGGAGTGGAACCAGCAGATCATCTTCCTCCGCAAGATCCTCCCCGGCTGCGCCGAAAAAAGCTACGGCATCCAGGTCGCCAGACTCGCCGGCCTCCCTGAGAACGTCATCGCCCGAGCCAAAGAAGTCCTCCAACAACTCGAATCCGGCCACCAGCCCGCCGAGAGCGTCAAAGAAGTGCCCGTGCCGACCAGCGTGCCCGCGAAGACGAGGAAGAAGCCGCGCAGCGATGAGGACGCGGGGCAGATGAGTTTGTTTGGATGATCTGCCAAAATTTTAATATGCCGGTGGCATAATGTGCTGACAAAAAGCCGCGCAAGCGCAAACTATTCTGAGAGAGCAACGACATTACCTCAAATTTGTATGGCAAAATCAGAAGAGAGAACAGACTTTTGGGGCAATAAGACCACCGTCCATTACGACGATGATGGTAAGAAAACTGGCGAATCTCGTGAAGAGAAAACATTTCTTGGCGATCAACGCACTGTTCACTATGACAACAGCGGAAGCAAAGTGGGTGAGTCTCGTGAAGAGAAAACATTTCTTGGCGATCAACGCACCGTTCACTATGACAACAGCGGAAGCAAAGTGGGCGAGTCTTGTGAAGAGAAAACATTTCTTGGCGATCAGCGCACTGTTCACTACGAGAAAAGTGGTAAAAAGATCGGCCAATCCGAGAACGAGAAAACTTTTCTCGGAGACCGCTACACGAACCATGATGGCTCAGTACCATATTTAAAATCGCGGACTGTTGAATCTCCAGACAAGCATAACGCGCCTGCAAATGATACAAGTTATGGTGATTCTGGTGGCAGCCATGAGGGAGTTTACCGTGAAAGACAAAAAGAATCAGCCACAACACTCGCAACACCTGAGGGAGACAACACTCGTTTAGGTTGCGCGGTGCTACTCATCATAATAGCCCTTGTGGGAGGATATTTGTTCTTGCTTCCAGATATTCGCAAGGAAATGGCAACAACAATTCAGCCAACTCTACCCCAAACGAACAAGTCAACATCTGCTGTTACTTCTTGGACAATTCCTGGTGAGGCTGAGGCGAAGGCACTCGACCGTGCTCATTCTGAAATCGACGAAGTTTACAAGACGGTGATGGCTTCTCTAGCACCGATTCAGCAAGAAGCACTCCGCCAAGAAGAGCGTGAATGGATCAAATGGCGAGATGCAGAAGCGGACAGAATTGCTCGAACCACATCTGAAGGCGGAAGTGCCTATCGTGTGGATCGGCTCAACGCCATGATCGATTTGGTGAAAAAGAGGACTGAATATCTACGACAGTATAAAGCCAAAGTGTCGAGCAACGCATCCGATGGTCAGCAAGCAGACACGGCAAAAAAGACACTCCAACAACAGCCTACTAAAACAGGATTCGACCCCAGATTGGAAGCCAAACTCCTGAATCTTTGCTTAGACTTCTATCACTCGAAAGGTGAGTGGGCTGGGAAAGCTAGAATTGTAAAGGTCAACAAAATGCGGTTAGAAAGCACTGGGCCAGGCCAGTGGAAACTTCATGCTGCCTATGACTATGCCAGCAATTCGCGCTTTATTCGCAGCGGCTCGGATCAAAGATGTTTTTACATCAGCACGCATCCAAGTGGCACATTCTATGTGCGGACAATGGGCAGCTATATGAGTGCTCGTTTTTGAAAGCACCTGGAAATGGCTCGGTCTGCAAGTGTCTGACACACCAGACCAACCGCCCCTCATCCTCGTGTTCCTGCTCGGCGCGGGCTTGTGGCGGTGGCGTGTGGGCTGGGGGCAGGTGCGGAGGCTGGATCCGCGTGCCGCCGTGGTGGATGGGCGGGTGATCCACGGCGGGACCAGCCGCTTTCCAACTGCGGTGTGAAGCTCAAAGGTTTGGGATGGGCACCATCGCCAATTCAGAAGGGAAACACCTCAGAGGTTAGAAGACCGCAAGTTTAGAAGACCGCAGAGAAATCCATTTTGGTATTCTCTGCGGTCTTCTTGCCTCTCGCGGTGCAATCAACACCGTCCCTGGCAATGCGGTCTTTCTGTGCCGGGATGAGAAATCGCGTTCCGTGCTTCCGTAACTCTCCGGCCCCGGGGTCTGCGCGGGGCATGCTTCCTGAGGCAACATCCGGTTCATCCCAAACAGCCACTGTCTATGAATCTCCTCCCGAGTTCGCGCCGCCGGTTTCTTCAAGCCGGTGGCATCGGCGCTCTGAATCTTGCCATCCCGGGACTGGTCGTCGGGAAGGACAAGCTGGATGCCGCAGGCAAGGCGGTGGCCTCGAAGAAGCGCTGCATTTTCCTGCTGCTGTGCGGCGGCCCGAGCCAGATCGACACCTGGGATTTGAAGCCGGACGCGCCGTCTGAGATTCGCGGGCCGTACAAACCCATCCGCACCAAGGTGCCGGGCATGCACCTGAGCGAACTGCACCCCATGCTCGCGAAGGTGACGGATCACTTCTGCCTGATCCGCTCGATGACGCATCCGGGGCCGATCAGCAATCACTTCGACGCGATGCACAACCTGCTCAGCGGGCAGTTGATCGAACGCGTGAAGCAGGGCGAGCCCGACGGCCTGCCCTATCTCGGTTCCGTGGTGGCGAAGCATCTGCCGAGCGAGGAGAATCTCGTCTCCAACGCCTGGCTCATCAAATGCGTGGGCCAGCCGGTCTTCTGTGCGCCGAACATTGGCTCCGGCGGCTATCTTGGATCCGCGCAGGCACCGGTGTTCATCGGCTCCGCGGAAAACCATCCCGCGATGCCGAATTTCAAACCACCAGAGATCTATGACATGGGCGATCCCGCCCGCTTGTGGGAGCGGCGCAAACTGCTCGCCGACATGGAGTCCAAGTTTCTCGCCGACAATCCGCAGGGCAAGGATTGGAACGAACTGCGCGAGAAGGCCTACGACTCCATGACGCGTCCGGAAGGCAGGAAGGCGTTTGATTTGAAGGAGGAGTCCCTCGCCGTGCGCGAGCGCTACGGCATGCATCCGCTCGGTCAGAATCTTCTGCTCGCCCGGCGGATGGTTGAAGCGGGTGTGCGCTTCATCACGGTGAATGGCTGGGTCGGCGCCGCGCCGGATGAAAAAGGCGGCGGGCCGCCCAGCTCGAGCTGGGACATGCACGGCGGCAACATGGGCATGGGCAACGCCTTCGGTGGCGGGTCCTATGGCATGAACTTCTGCCTGCCGCGCCTCGACCAGGCGCTCTCCGCCCTCCTCACCGATCTCAAGCAGCGCGGCCTGCTCGATGACACACTCGTGGTCGCCGTCGGCGAATTCGGACGCACGCCGATCATCCTGACGAAGGGGCCGCCCGGACGTCAGCACTGGCCGAAGTGCTTCTCCGCCATCGTCGCCGGCTGCGGCATTCGCGGCGGCGCGGTTTACGGCGAGTCTGACAAAACGGCCTCCGCTCCGATCAGTGATCCTGTAACCGTCCAGGATCTCCACGCCACAGTACTCCATGCCTTGGGCGTGCCCTTGAACGATCTCGGAATGAACACCGGCCTCTCCCGCCCGCCCTTCTCCACCGGCAAGCCGGTCCTGGGCTTGTTCGGATAATCGGATCCATGCAGCAGGGGGCGAAGAGCCACAGGGGCGATGCAGGCAGTGACGACATCACCGCCTGCTCTGAACCGAACGGTTCACATGGTTCTCGTAGATCTTGCGGGGGAAATGACGTCAGGCTGCAACTGACTAACAAACGACAGCTCTGATTGCTGCCATCGCAAATAGCGAACCTCTTTCGCCGCTGAGTCTGCGGAAGCCCTGAAAGGATCAACGTCTTCCCTGAGTGGCGCGATGATCTCGATCCACGCAGGCAGCGCGGTCAGCGGCGACGTGTCACTGATGACGAGCATGGTCGAGCTGTGAGTTCAGCTTCGCGATGTTCTGGAAGCCTTCGGCGAATTCCTCCCGTTCGTAATGCAGCGGAATGCGCCGCCGTGACAGCTCACGCATAAACTCCGTCTGCGAAATGCCCGCGATCTCCGCGGCCTGCCCCAAGGTGACTTCCTCGGCGGCAAACGCCCCCACGGCGAAATGCAGCTTCGCATTTCGCGGCTCCATCTTCTGCTCCAGCAGCGCTGACAGTGGCATGGTCAGAGTCATGGCTTCAAAGCTGACACAGGAAGCTGGAATGACAACCTCGCTTCCCAACGCTCGGAACGCAGCCCCATGAACACCGTCCTTCCCGCCCGCCGGTTTCCACGGGCAAAACCGGTCAAAGGCGGTTCGGAGAATCGCGAGGAAGAGCGGCGGTGAAGGTCATCAAACTCCGGCCTTTCCCGTCTTGCTTGTGGGAGCAGCGGCGACGACGTATCCAAACTATGAACACGCTTCGCATCGGTGCCATTGGCGCAGGAGGCTTCGGCCTGTTCGCTCTCCAGCAGTTTCTTCAGATCCCGGGCGTGCAGCTCGCGGGGATCGCCGGGACGCATCGCGAGGCGGCACTGGCCGTGGCGCGTCGCTTTGGCGTGCCGGATTTGGTGGAGGTGGACGCGCTGCTCGCAAGCCCGGAGGTCGATCTGGTGTACATCGCGACGCCGCCCTTCCTCCATTACCCGCAGGCGCTGGCGGCTCTGAAGGCGGGCAAACACGTCATCTGCGAAAAGCCGCTCGCCTTGACGGTGGCACAAGCCGATGAACTCGTGGCGCTGGCACAGGCCAAGGATCTCCTCTGCATCGCGAACCTGATGCAGCGCTACAATCCGCTGTTTGAATCCGTCCGGCGGCTAGTCGAATCCCGCGCACTCGGTGAGTGCCTGCACGGCTGGTTTGAAAACTACGCGAGCGACGAGGGTCTGCGCGCCGAGCACTGGTTCTGGGACCGTGCGCTGAGCGGCGGCATCTTCATCGAGCATGGGGTGCATTTCTTTGACCTCTTCGAAGGCTGGCTGGGCCAGGGCGAGGTGGTGGCCGCGCAGCGCGTGCTGCGGCCGGACTCGGGCATCGAGGAGCAGGTGCAGTGCACCGTGCGCCATGCGCCATGCGCCATGCGAGCGGTGCGCTGGTGAATTTTCATCACAGCTTCACGCAGCCATCGCGGCTGGACAGGCAGGAGTTTCGTCTGCTCTTTGAGCATGGCGATGTGACGCTGGAGGAATGGGTGCCGGTGCGCGCGCGCATCCGTGCTGCGGTGAACGAGGAGCAGACGCGCACGCTGCTGGAGCTGTTTCCCGGCGCGAGTCTCGATGTGCTGAAGACCTATGGAGGGAGTGACCGCGCTGCACGTGGCCGGTTCAAAGAGCTCGACTTCTACCAGCAGATCGAGCTGCGCCACGGACTGGGCGACGACAAAATGCGCCGCTACTGTGAGCTGCTGCGCGCGCTCTTCACCGACCAGCTCGCCTGGCTGCGGGACCGCACGCATGTGCGCAAAGTGACGGAACGAAACGGCCGTGACTCACTGGCGATGGCCGAGAAAGCCACGCACCTCGCCGAAGCTTCCGCGTGATCTACGAGGAGGCAGGGCAAGGGCAGAAACAGAAGCTCTGAAGGGATCAACGTCTTCCCTGAGATGACGGTCCAAACGAGTCTGCGCGATCCCAGGCAGGGGGCGCGCAGATAGATTGAGAGGAGCATGGTCACCTCGCAGACGTTTTGAAATCGAGCGTGCGAAATTCCACCGCGCCCGCGGGCAGATGCACGCGGACATGAATCACGCGGCCGGTGGTGGGGATTTGGAGGTTGTGGGTTTGCCAGTCAGTGATCGCTTGGAGGGGGAAGGTGAGGCGGTTGACGGGGAGGAAGTCTTTGTCGCCGTCGAGGCGCCAGGCGATGGCTCCTTGACCTTTGGCGGCGGTTTTGAGGGTGATTTTGGCGGTGACGGGACCGGCGAGCTTGAGCTTGGCTTTCGTGATGAAGGTGGGTTTGTCAGCCTTGTCGGGCGTGAGGATGAAAAGGCCGTCTTTGGCGGTGAGCTTGCCGTTGCGGGCCTCCCAGCCGTTCGTCTCGGAGGCGGAGGCTTCGGGTATTTCAACGCGCGGGGCGATGGTTTTGCCTTCGAGGTAGTGATCGAAGTAGTCGTTCCACGTCGCGGCCATGGGGCCGAGCGCCATGCCGGGTGGTGTGAGGCCGTCGGCCCAGGTTTTGAGCTTCGCGCGGAGTCGCGTGGCGATCTCGGGATGCTTCGCGGCGAGGTTGTGCTTCTCCTCGCGGTCGGCGGCCAGGTCGTAGAGGTATTCGCGGTTGCCGCCGCGCAGGAGCTTCCAGCTTCCTTCGCGGATGGCGCTCTGGGCCATCCAGCGCCAGTAGAGGGCCTCGTGCGGTGGTGCTTTGTTTTCACCGGTGAGGTGAGGGAGGAGGTTCACGCCGTCCAAACCACTTCGATTGCCAATCGAAGCGACTTCACAAGCCGTGGAAGCGAAATCGAGCGCGGTGACGGGATGCTCGTAGGTTTGCCCGCCCGGTATCGTGCCGGGCCAGGCGATGAGGAAGGGCGTGGACATGCCGCCTTCGGAGAGCATGCCTTTTTCGCCGTTGAGCGGGGTGTTGAGGCTGCCGTCCCAGCCGCCAGCGTCGCCCTGGAGCGGTGAATCGACTTGGTGAATCTTCAGCGGAGCGCCGTTGTCGCCGATAAAGAAGATGAGCGTCTTCTCGGTGAGGCCGTGCTTCTTCAAAGTGCTGGTGATGAGCCCCACGCCGTCATCAATGGCCGAAAGCATGCCAAGCGCAGCGCGTCGGCGCTCCGGCATTTTGCCAGGAAAGCGGTTCTTGTAGTGCGGTGGAGCGTCCAGCGGGGTGTGCGGTGCGCGGTAGGCCACATAGAGGAAGAACGGCTGGTCCTTGTAACGCTCAATGATCGACGCGGCGGCCTTTGAGCAGCCATCGAGGTGATACTCGGTCGGAGGCAGATCGCTCATCGGGCGGTCTTGGCCATCAAGCGTGATATTTGCGGAAAATGGACGCTGGGCATTCTGTGAGAACACATGCTTGAAGCCATGCTTCGTGATCGCGTCCGTCGGTCCGAGGTGCCACTTGCCGAACTGCGCCGTGGCGTAGCCCGCGTTTTGCAGCCGCGTGGCGATGGTGGTCTCTTTGTTGAAGCCGTCGAGCGCGGAGCCGTTGTTGTCGAGATCGAAGCGCCCCTGAAACCTGCCCGTCATCACACCACCGCGCGAAGGCACGCATTGCGGCGCGGTGCTGTAACCATGTGTCGCCACCACGCCGCTGCGGGCCAGCGCATCGAGGTGCGGTGTCTTGATGTCCTTCACCGCGCCGTGGATGCCGAGATCGGCATGGCCGTGGTCGTCGGTGTAGATGAGAATGATGTTCGGCTTCGCCGCGTAGAGCGAAGGGCAAAGGGCGAAGAGGAAGGCAGTAAGCAGGTGGCGCATGGGGGTCTGGAAACGAAGCGGCTGGCCGGAGATTCCAGCAAAGGATGTGTCTGATCCGGTAATTCGCCCTTTACGGCCAGCGGGCGATTGTTTTAGCCTGCGGTCGTCATGAATGCGAATTCCGCCTCTCCTGCCGCCACGAAGCTCAACGCCGAATACGCCATCTACAAGCCGAACGGTCGCGGCAATGGCGGCGTGATTCGGTTTGAGTTCAATCGCACCAAAGGCGCGGTTTTCGTCGATGCCACCACGCAGAGCGGCGAGAAGCAGTTCGACTGGGAATCGAAGATCACCATGAAATGGGGCCTCAACGACCTAGGCAGTGTTTTGGCGACGCTGCAAGGCCGCCAGGAGCAGGCGAAGCTCTTCCACCAGTCCGAAAAAGCGAACAGCGCCTTCGACCTGACCTTCCGCGACGATCCTCAGAAGGCTCCGTTCTTCATGAGCATGTCCCGCCAGGAAGGTGCGACGAAGAGCGTGAAGAAAGTCACCATCCCCGTCACGCATGCCGAGGCGGCGATTCTGGAAACGGCTCTGAGGGCTGCGATCACGCGACTGATCGGGTGGTGATATTGGAGGTTGCCAGACATCGCGCCGAGCGATGCCACCGTGGATAAGCGGCCCGAAGACC
>Ga0056914_10002699_pt1 | contig 10985 bp, 7 predicted proteins | sample TNRBio252014_DNA_FD_55168 | JGI IMG/M metagenome (GOLD analysis project Ga0056914, IMG submission 55168) | Wastewater treatment Type I Accumulibacter community from EBPR Bioreactor in Madison, WI, USA - TNR Reactor_6/25/2014_ DNA | ecosystem: Engineered > Bioreactor > EBPR > Anaerobic-Aerobic >...
TGAGCTCGGCCCGGCCGGCTCGGCGCAGCGAGTTCAGGCAGGCGTGGATCGTCGTACGGGTCAGAAAGTAGATAGCCGGCTGCTCGATGCGCAGGTTCAGCGCGTCGGCCACGTATTGCAGCATCTGACTGTCGTCGGTTGGCTCGGCCAGCGCAGTGAAGACAAGCTCGCGGATCGCCTCGATGCGAGAAACGTTGTAGGCCAGCACATGCTCCAGCCCGCTGCGGTCGTAGGCGTCGCCGTGGCCCTGGGCGAAGATGTGATAGGGCAGGGCAGGCAGCGCAGCCAGCGTGGCCAGCGTCTGGTCGATATCGACATAAAACGGGATGCCATACTTGTCTAGCACCTCAGGTGGGAAGAAGGCGTCGGCGGCGAAGCAGACGCCCTCCTGCGGCGCGGCAACCATCATCTGGTTGTGCGCATGCCCAGGCGCGGGGATGATCTCGACCTCGAAACCAGCGATGTCTTGCCGGCCGGGCTCAAGCAAACCGTCCACGGGGCAGGGCTGCGCCAGAATGAACTTGCCCTCCAGCTCCGCGATTGGCTGCGCGCCGGCGAAGAGATAGACCGGCTCCAGCAGCGGGTTCTCGACCACCGCCGCCTCGAAGGTCGGCGCCCAGACCGGCGCGCCCGTGCGGCGCTTCAGCTCGCCCGCGCCGCCGAAGTGGTCGGCATGGGCATGGGTGATCACGATCGCCGCCAGCTCGACGTGCAGGGCAGCCACGTGCTTCAATATCCGCCGCGCCGCATCCCGATCCAGCCCGCTGTCCACCACCAGCGCCCGCGTCCCGAACACCAACAGGCCGGCATTCGAGCCGGCCCGCAGGTGGTACGCGTTGGCGGTCAGGCGGATGAGGTCCATGACAGGGTGATTGGGTGACTGGGTGATTAGGTGATTGGGTGACAGGGTGATTGGAGGGCGCAACGCGATCCCTGCCTACCGGTGAACCAATCAACCAATCAACCAATCACCTAATTGTCCACCTACTCCATCCCCAAATACGCCTTCATCACCTCAGGATTGTTCAGCAATTCTTTGCCGGTGCCGCTGAGGATGATGCTGCCGGTTTCCAGGACGTAGGCGCGGGTGGCGATGGAGAGGGCCATCAGGGCGTTTTGCTCGACCAGCAGCACGGTGGTGCCCTGCTTGTTGATCTCGATGATCGTCTCGAAGATCAGGTCGACCAGGATCGGCGCCAGGCCCATGGAGGGCTCGTCCAGCAGCAACAGCCGCGGGCTGGCCATCAAGGCCCGGCCCATGGCCAGCATCTGCTGCTCGCCGCCCGAAAGCGTGCCGGCCAACTGCTTCTGGCGCTCTTTGAGACGCGGGAAGAGGCTGTAAACGCGCTCGATGTCAGTCTTGATCGCCGCTTTGTCGTTGCGCAAGAACGCGCCCATCTGCAGGTTCTCGGCCACGCTCAGGCGACCGAAGACACGGCGGCCCTCAGGCGACTGCGCCACGCCCAGCTTGACGATCTCGTGCGGGGGCATGGTATGGATAGGTTTGTCCTCGAAGGTGATGCTGCCGTGCCGTGGATGCAAGATGCCGCTGATGGTGTGCAGGGTGGTGGTCTTGCCCGCGCCGTTGGCGCCGATCAGCGTGACGATCTCGCCCTGGTCGACGATAAACGAGATGCCCTTGAGCGCCTGGATCGACCCGTAGTAGGTGTGGATGTCGTCAATGTGCAGCAGCATACTCGGTTGCCCCTTTGCCCAGGTAAGCTTCGATCACTGCCGGGTCGCTCTGCACCTCTTTGGGCGTGCCCTCGGCGATCTTCTGGCCGAAGTCCATCACCGTCACCCGGCTTGAGATGCCCATCACCACCTGCATGTGATGCTCGATCAGGAGGATGGTGATGTCCAGCTCGTCGCGCAGGCGGCGGATGAAGTACATCAGGTCTTGGGTTTCGGCCGGGTTCATGCCGGCGGCCGGCTCGTCCAGCAGCAACAGGTCAGGCTTGGAGGCCAGCGCCCGCGCGATTTCCAAGCGCCGCTGGTCGCCGTAGGGCAGGTTGCGCGCCATCAGGTCGCCGCGGCCGGCCAGCCCGACGAAGGTGAGCAGGCGGCGTCCTTCGGCCACGGCCTCAGCTTCCTCTTTACGATTCTTGCGCGTGTGGAGCACCGCGCCCAGCCAGCCGGTGTGCAGGTGCGCCTCGTAGCCCACCATCGCGTTTTCGATCACGGTCATGTTGGGGAAGAGACGGATGTTCTGGTAGGTGCGGGCGATGCCCTGTCGGGTGATGCGGTCGGGCTGCATGCCGTCGATGGGCTTACCTTTGAAGAGGATCGTGCCCTCCTCCGGCCGGTAGAAGCCGGTGACGCAGTTGAAGAAGGTCGTTTTGCCCGCGCCGTTAGGGCCGATAATGCTGTGGATCGCATGCTCTTCGACCGCTACATCCAACTGGCCGACGGCTGTCAGGCCGCCAAAGCGCTTGGTCGTTTGCTGGCTTTCCAGAATAGCTGCCATCTGCCCTCCTAGGCCTCGTCCATATCGTGCAGCTCCAGCTTGCGCCGCGCTTCCGGCAGCAAGCCTTCAGGCCGCTTGAGCATCATGAACACCAGCACTGCGCCGTAGACCAACAGGCGATACTCGGCAAACTCGCGCAGCAGCTCCGGCAGGCCTACCAGCACCAGCGCGCCGACGATGACGCCCGGAATGCTGCCCAGGCCGCCGACGATGATCACCGCCAGGATGTTGATCGACACCAGCAGGTTGAAGCTGTGCGGGTAGACCGAGGTCAGCTTGGAGGCGAAGATCGCGCCGCTGAGCGCGGACAGCCCGGCGCCGGTGGCGAAGGCCATCAGCTTGGTGCGCACCAGGTTGATGCCCATCGCTTGCGCGACGTCCTCGTCCTCGCGCATGGCCGCCCAGTTGCGCCCCATGCGCGAGTATTTCAGCCGCGTGGCGATGAAAGCTGCGACCAAAATGCCGGCCAGGATGACGTAGAACAGCAGTTGTTGGTCCGAAAATCTGCCGCCGGGCGTCGATTGGATGGCTCGCGGAATGCGGGTAATGCCGTTGGAGCCGCCGGCCAGCGGCTTGAGCCAGTCCGACAGGAAGATCAGCCGGATGATTTCGCCGAAGCCCAGCGTGACGATGGCCAGGTAGTCGCCNCGCATCTGCAANACNGGAATGCCCAGGATCACGCCGGCCAGGGTGCCGATCAGCACGGCAAAGGGCAACGCCTGCCACCAGGTCAACTGCACGCCCAGCCATTGGATCTCCGGTGAGGTCAGGATGCCGACCGTGTAAGCGCCCAGCGCGAAGAAGGCCACGTAGCCCAGGTCCAGCAGACCGGCAAAGCCCACCACAATGTTGAGCCCCAGGCCCATCAGAATGTAAAGGCCCACCGTGTCGAGGATCTCGGCCGGGTAGGGACCGAGCAGGGGCAGCGCCAGCACGCCGATGCCCAGGATAATGTAGGCGGTGGTCGCCAGGGCGCGCTGCTGTTTGGTGGGCATGGCGCTGATGCGTTGGCTGGCGGCCGCGCGGGCCGGCTGCCAGAGATAGGTGATCACAGCCGCGATGACGAACGCCGCCGCGGCCTGCGCCGGGCCGATGCCGCGGCCGGCGAAGAGCGACGAGTTGAGGATCGAGACAATCGGGATGGCCACCAGCCCCATGCCCACGGCCCGGCGCAGACGGTCAGGCAGCAGAAAAAGCCCGGCCGACAATGCGCCAACCACCACACCCACGCCGATCAGCACGAACAGGCCGGTCGGCACACCCATGTCAAAGGTAAGCAATGTCCACAGCTCAGGGGAGGCGTTGATGAAGATGTTGCGCAGGTTGATGGCCGGCGCAATCACTGTCAGAGCGGACAGGAAGAGGCTGATGATCAGGCCAGCGCTGGCGCCACTCAGCAGGCACCAGGCAATCGGGGGCTTGGCCTGTTTGGCGGCCGCCCGCTGCGCGGCCATGTAGCCGAAGAGGATGAACACCGAGAGCAGGATGATTTGCCCCAGGCTGATCACGCCGGTGATGATCATGCGGTTGGCCAGGGCNGTCATAATGCCGACCANGGCCAGGTAGATCGCCACGATGCCGCCCAATAGCCCGATCTTGAGCACAGGCGACCAGCGACTGCCTGCGCTGGCTGCCATCGGTACACTGACGCTGGATGCTGTCATGGGGCTACCTCACGCTTTCTTGGTGGCCAGGCGCTCGCCCAGGATACCGGTGGGCCGGAAGATCAACACCAGCACCAGCAGCAGGAAGGCCAGAGCGTCTTTGAGTTGGTAGGGAGCGGGGATGCCCAAGCCGTCCAGCACCAGGTTGGGGAAGAGCGACTCGGCGATGCCCAGGAACAGGCCGCCGACCATGGCGCCGGCCACGTTACCGATGCCGCCCAGCACCGCGGCCGTGAAGGCTTTCAACCCTGGGATGAAGCCGGTGAGGAAGAAGACCTGGCGAAAGAGGGTGGAAAAGAGCACGCCGGCCGCGCCGGCCAGTGAGCCGCCGATCACGAAGGTGATGACGATGATGCGGTCGACGTTGATGCCCATCAACGCGGCGGCGTCCTTGTCCTCGGAGACGGCCTGCATGGCTCGCCCGGTCTTGGTGCGCTGGACGAAAACATACAGGGCAATCAGCATGACGATGGCTGCGACGATGACCAACGCCTGGGTCTTGAGGATCGTGATGCCCAGCAGAGTGATGGTGCCCTTCAACTGCTCCGGTTCGGGGTAGCTCTTGATGCCGGAGCCGAAGAAGCCGCGAAAGGTATACTGCAAGAAGAAGGAGGCGCCGATAGCCGTGATCAGCGGCACCAGGCGCGGCGCCCGGCGTAGCGGGCGGTAGGCGATGCGTTCCAGCAGCACGGCGATCGTGGCTGAGGTCGCCATAGCCCCGACAAAAATCAACACCTGGGAGGGCAGGAAATAGCGCTCCAACAGATCCGCCCGATTGAGGGCCGTGGCGATGAAATAGCCGATGAAGGCGCCGGCCATGAACACCTCGCCGTGGGCGAAGTTGATCATGCGCAGAATGCCATAAACCATGGTGTAGCCCAAGGCGATCAGGGCATACACGCTGCCTTGCGCCAGGCCGAAGACAATCAAGTCCAGCCAAACGCGCGGTGGATAGGTGGCTGCGGCAATAGTCGACACCGCGCCGTAGATCACGACTCCCAAGATCATGAAGCCGATGATCCACATGACGATGGTCGTGCCTGTCACCCGCCTGCGAAATCGTTGAAACATGGAGAGTCACTCCGTGAGGGGGCCGGCTCTGAGAGGGATGCCTCCACCCCTCCCAGAGCTGCGATAGTGGACGTAGGCGATTCAACCACCGTGTGGAGAAGAAGTCGCTCCAGAGATAAGCTGGCCAGGCGACCTCCTCTCCATCTTGGGTCGAAAGCGAAAAGGGTGCGTTTGATCTGGTTGAACCCAAGACCCTGCGGGTTTCCGTGTTCGATCACGAGGCGCAGTCAACGAACAGAAACGCGCAGGGTCTCAACTGGTCTCAAACACGCCCAAGTGAAAACGCCGCCCCGCGCCAGGCGGGGCGGCGTTCGGCAGGCGATCAGTTGGTCGGCCAGATCTTCTTGGGGTTGCTGTCATCAGACGCGCCGGGGTTCCAGGTGGCGCGATCGGAGCTCATACCCTGGTAGACGGCGATCTTGGGGTCGGCGCAGTCGCCGGTGGCGGTGCAGGTCAGGTTGCCGGTCAGGCCGGTCATGCCCGACGTAGCCAGCATGGCGTCGCGCAGCGCAGTGCGTGGGATGACCGTGTTGCCGTTGGCGCACTGAACGGCTGCCTTTTCGACGGCGTCGGCGATCAAGTTATAGGCGTCGTAGGCATGGGCGTGGAACGGAGCCAGCGGCGCCTCACCGAATTTCTCCTGGTGCTTGGTCAGGAAGTCCTGATAGCCGCCGCCGAAGGCCGAGAAGTCAGGGCTGGACCAGAGGAAGCCCTCGGAGGCCGCGCCGGCTGCGTCCAGGAAGTCAGGCGAGAAGATGCCGTCGGCGCCGGCCAGTTGCACGTTGGCCAGATCGGCGTTCTGCTTGGCCTGGGAGGCGATCTGACCGCCGGCGGCGATGAAGATCGGCATATAGATGAAGTCAGGCTTGGCGGCGGCGATGCGGGTCAGCATCGGGCCCATGTTGGTCTCGTTGGGGTCGGTGGCTTCCTGGGCTACGATCGTGCCGCCCAGCTTCTTGAACTCGTCGGCGAAGACCTGCTGCAGCTTGTCGGCGTAGAGGCTGCCGTCGTGGATGGTAGCGGCGTTCTTGTAGCCCTTCTCGATGGCGTACTTGGCCATGGCCGCGCCCTGGATGGTATCGTTGTGGGCGGTGCGCATGTAGAACGCGTACTCGGCCGGGCGGTCAGCCGCGGTCAGGTCAGGGGCGGTGTTCGAGGGCGAGACCATGGGAATGCCTGCGGCGAAGAGCAGCGGGATGGCCGCGCGGGCCGCTGACGAGCAGTTGGTGCCGATGGCCGCCACGACGCTGGGGTCAGAGGCGACCTTGGTGCCGGCCGCCTGGCCGCCTTCGGCGTTGCAGCCCTCGTTCTCACCGGTCAGCTCGACCGTGTGGCCGGCGACGGTCGGGCGATCCGTCTGGGCGATCTCGGCGCCGCGCTTGGTGTCAGTGCCCAGAGAGGCATCGGCGCCCTCGACCACGAACAGCCAGGCCAGGTGCAGCGGGTCGCCGGACGCCAGGGTCACACAGCCCTTGGGGTCGTCGCAGGCCGTGCAGACGGCCGGATCCGAGCCAGCGGCGGGCGCTTCGGCAGCGGGCGCTTCAGCGGCCGGGGCAGCCGGGGCGGGGGCAGGCGTCGCGGCGCCGCCACAAGCGGCCACGAGCATGGCTGCGATCATCAGCACAGCCAACGTCACGAATAGGGACTTCTTCATGTTGTTCTCCTCCTATGGGAACACACTACGCCAGAATTGAACCGGCTCATTTGGCCGGCACGACCAACCGCGCAAGGGGGGATGAGGTGTCGTTTGTTATCGACTCGAGGCATGCAGGGTCTCCTTCGCTTTCGAGTGTAACCACAAATGACTCAGGGCAAACACAAATGTGGGCCGAGGCAACGACGCTGCCCCTCGGCCTGGCGGGACGGGATCTACGGCTACGGAAGAGGTCGAAGAAGGGATGGCTGCCGATGGCGACCAGGTTAGATTACGCCCCATCGCGTAAGTAAGCGGGATTATAGGCAGATATCGTGATTTGTCAAAAGCCTTGAAAGTTGTACGAGACTTGCATGCTGTGTAGTGTGACGCGTCGTCGACAGCACGAACATCAGAGCTACACAGGGAGCATGGAGGATACACAGAGAACACGGAGAAGACACAAATTGCTCAGGGTTGAGTTCAGCGCATCATTCCCTTCCAGCGGCGCTCTTCGATGTCTTGCTGCACTGCTGGCAGCCCCTCTGCGTTCTCTGTGTCTTCTCAGTGCTCTCTGTGTCCCTGCTTCTCAAAATACATTCTAAACGAAGTAATTGAGGTGCCCGGCACTTGAACTGAGCTTGTCATCATGTGCGAATCGTCGCAAAAGTGCCGGGCACTACTGCGCGTTTACTTTGTTGACGCTGTATTAAATCATATGATCGCCAAGCTTGCGGTGTGCAAGTGTAGGCGAGCGGACCTAACCACGGCAAACCCATCAGTAGACGAATTCGCCGATGTCGTAACGCGCAAACTGCGGCGGATGCAGCAAGTCGCGCGCCACAAACCCAGCCCGGATCGCCGCCTCCTGGCCGCGCATGGCAGCCTCGTCCAGCGGCGCAATCCCTGCCGCAGCCGCTAATCCGGCATAGGGCGCATCAGGCTGGTCTACAAAGTCCGAGAAGTAGACCAAATCGCCCCGCCCCAGCGGCATGGCGTTCAGCAGCTCGATGGTATCGCGTACGTGCCCGTCGGCGTAGCGCGCCCCGCCCACGCCCAACATGATGATCACGCTGGCCTGCAGGCCGGCCGCCTTGAGCGTCGTCACGGCGTCCAGCACGTCGCCTGCACCCCCCGGCTTGTTCAGCCAGCGCAGCAGCGGATCGTGCCCGCTCTCCATGCCGATATACACCCGCGTCAACCCCAGCCCAGCCAGCTCCTGCCAGTCAGCCACCGACTTGCGCTCCACGTGGAAGGCGTCGATGAAGGCGAAGAGTGGCAATGATGAACGATGAAGGATGAACGATGAACGATGAGTCTCTGCATGTCCCCCTTGTCTACTTGTTTCCTTGTCTACTTGTTTACCCCCTTCCCCCAGAACCTGCAACATTTCACGCAGCCGGGGCATCGGCGCGACCAGGGCGTTGGCGTCGGCCAAAAAGATGGAGCGGCGCATGGCGATGGCCGGGCCGAAGAAGTCCAGCACCGCGGCCACGTGCTGGCGAAATTCGTCGGCGCTCTTGATGCGAAAGCGCACGTCGCGGTAGAAGGTGCAGAAGGTGCAGGCGTTGTGCGAGCAGCCGTGGGTGGCCTGCAACACCAGCGACAGGTATTGGTCGGGCGGCAGGATGCCGATGGGGGTGTAGATCTGCTGAAAACGAGCCCGGTCAGCCTCCAGCGTGGCCCAGTCCCAGCGGGCCAGGCTGGCCACAGCCGTCTGCACAGCCAGCGGCGCATCCGAGCTTGCCTGAGCAGTCTGCTGGGCCAGGCCATAGGCCACGTCGATCAGTGCTCGCGCTTCGGCCGCGTCGAGCCAGCGGCGCTGGCGCTGCTTTGCCCCGTCGATGTTTTCCGTCCACTTGGCCAGCACGCGGTTGTCCAGGCTGCGGCGGTAGTTGCGCCCCTGGTAGAACGCGCCGTGCAGCCGGCCCAGGGGGTCGAAGGTGAAGGATGGCTGCTCTCCGTCCAGCAGCAGGTTGATGGCGTTGGGGCGCACNAGNAGGCTGGCCCGCCGGCTGCCCGGCAGCGCCGTCTCCCAGCGCATGGGCGTCCCGTCGCCGCTCATGCCTGCGCCCGCCGGCTTTGCATGAACACCTCCACCAGCACCACCAACGCCAGGACGCCCAGCAGCAGCGTGCCGTCCAGCAGGCTGCGCAGTTGCAGCAGAGCGATGGCGCCGGCCGCCAATCCGATCAGCAGCGCCTGGCGCAGCGCTGCACGGGCCGTGGGCGGCCGGCCGCCGAAGGGGATGCGGCGGTGCAGCCAGCCCAGCAATGGCGCCGATAGGCCGGTGACCGCGGCTACCAACAGCACCATGGCCGTGGCCAGGTTGGGGTTGGTGGGCGGCGTGTTGGTGACCAGCCAGCCCAGCCCCGCGGCCGCTGCCAGCCCGACCAAAAGCGAGAGGAGAGCATGACCTGTGCGCATGGCCGGCATTGTACACCAGCCAACGCCGCGCACCAAGCGGCAGGTTGGTCTGTACAAAGCCCTGTGGTATAATCGTGACTTCGATGGGCAGGTGCAAGTGGCAGGTTGCAGGTTGCAGGAATTGTCCAGACCTGCAACTTGCCACTTGCCACTTGCAGCCTGCAACTTGCCACCTGCCACCTGCAACTCACCTATCCGCCATGTCCGTGCTCATCGGCAACGACCTCAGCAAGCGCTTCGGCCCGCTNGACGTGTTCCAGGGGGTCGATTTGCGCGTCGAGAAGGGGGATCGCATCGGCCTGGTCGGCCCCAACGGCGAGGGCAAGACCACCCTGCTGCGCATCCTGGCCGGCCTGGACGCGCCCAACGACGGTGTGGTGACGCGCATGAAGGGCCTCACCATCGGCTACCTGCCCCAGGACCCGCCGCCGGTGGGCGACGCCACCCTGTGGGACGACGTGGCCACCCAGTTCGACCACCTGCGCCGCCAGGCCGAGGCGCTGCACCGGCTGGAAGAGCGCATGGCCGACCCNGNCGANTACGAGGTCGCGCTGGCCGAGTATGGCCCGCGCCAGACGGCTTTCGAGGCGGCCGGCGGCTACCAGTGGGAGCAGCGCATGCGCCAGGTGTTGACCGGGCTGGGCTTCCCCCCGGCCGAGCACCACATGCCGCTGGCCCATCTCAGCGGCGGGCAGCGCACGCGCGGCCTGCTGGCCCGGCTGATCCTGCAAGAGCCCGACCTGCTGCTGATGGACGAGCCGACCAACCACCTGGATTTGCACGCCACCGAGTGGNTGGAGCAGGTGCTGTTGGGTTGGAATGGCAGCATGGTGGTGGTTTCNCACGACCGCTATTTCCTCGACCGGGTGGCGACGCGCATCTGGGAGCTGGCCAGCCAGCGGCTGGAGGTCTACCGCGGCAACTACAGCCATTACGTGCAACAGCGCACGGAGCGCCGTGAGCGCCAGCACAAGGAATGGCAGCGCCAGCAGCAGGTCATCGCCAAGGAAGAGGACTTCATCCGCCGCAACATCGCCGGCCAGAACACCAAACAAGCTCAGGGCCGGCGCACCCGGCTGGAGCGCATGATCAAGGAGGATGGCCTGGTCGACCTGCCGAGGGAGCAGCGCGCCATTCGCCTACACATGGACGCCCGGCTGCGCAGCGGCAGCATCGTTCTGCGCACCGTCGACCTGGCTGTGGGCTACCGCGCCCAGGCCGGCCAGAGCGCGCGCCGCGAGGATATCTCCGGCGGCCACGAGTTCGTGGCCAGCCGCCAGCCGGTCACGCCGCAGGACACGCTGCTCTTCCGCAGCGAGGACCTGGAGCTGAAGCGCGGCGAGCGGGCCGCGCTCTTGGGCCCCAACGGCGCGGGCAAGTCCACCTTCCTCAAGACCCTGCTGGGCCAGACGCCGCCGCTGGAGGGCCGGCTGCGCGTCGGCGCCAGCGTGCAGGTCGGCTACCTGGCCCAGGCGCACAGCGAGCTGCGCCCCGACATCACCGCCCTCGATGCGATTCTGGAGAAGGCGCCGCGCATGGAGACCGGCGAGGCGCGCGGCCTGTTGGGCCGCTTCCTCTTCTCCGGCGACGACGCCTACAAGCGCATCGAGGTGCTCAGCGGCGGCCAGCGCAGCCGCATCGCCCTGGCGCGCCTGACCTTGCAGGGCGCCAACCTGCTGGTGCTGGATGAGCCGACCAACCATCTGGACATAACGTCGCAGGA
>Ga0056914_10002704_pt1 | contig 10970 bp, 9 predicted proteins | sample TNRBio252014_DNA_FD_55168 | JGI IMG/M metagenome (GOLD analysis project Ga0056914, IMG submission 55168) | Wastewater treatment Type I Accumulibacter community from EBPR Bioreactor in Madison, WI, USA - TNR Reactor_6/25/2014_ DNA | ecosystem: Engineered > Bioreactor > EBPR > Anaerobic-Aerobic >...
CACCTGTTCCCCTTTCTCCCGTTCGATGCGCACGTTCAACAGTTGGCCGGGATGGCGTTCGATGATGCCACGCCACTGCTTCCAGTCAGTGACCGGTTCACTGTTCGCCAGGATGATCCGGTCACCCGGTTGCAGGCCGGCCCGCGCCGCCGCGCCATCCGGCATGACCTGACCGATCACCGCCGGTAAAACCGGCTGCCACGGCGCCAAGCCCACCCGCTCAAAAACCATCATATCACTGCTTTCTGGCTGGTCATCGCGCAGGTCGAGAGTGCGGATGCGCATTCGATCATCCGCATCCTGCACCTCAAATCGAACCACTTCTTCAGCCATGGCGCGATCCACCAAAGCCAGCATCACGGAACTCAACGCNGGGGTCGATTCGCCATCAATGGCGATAATGAGATCGCCCTTGCGAAACCCNCCTGCCTCAGCNAGTGAACCGGCCACCGGCTGATCCAGTAACGGCTTCATGCCGGGGACGCCAACCATGAACATNCCNGCGTAGGCCANAATGGCGAACAGGAAATTAAACAAAGGGCCAGCCAANACAATAGCGATACGCGAACCGACCGGCTTCCTGTTAAAGGCGCGATGCAACTCAGCTTTCGGCACTTCACCTTCGCGTTCATCAAGCATTTTGACATAGCCACCCAAAGGCAGAGTGGCGATCACATACTTGACGCCATCCTGACCCTGTCGCTGCCACAACGGTTTACCGAAGCCAATGGAAAATTTTGTCACCTTGACGCCCAGTCGGCGCGCCACCCAAAAATGGCCAAACTCATGCACCGTAATCAGCACTCCCAGAGTGACGATTAAGGCCAGTAAGGAAATCAATGGACTGCCGCTCATAAACGACCTCCAACATCGGCGATCCAGTCGTTCGCGGTGGCTCGCGCCTGAGTATCGGCGTCGAGAATCACTGCCAGCGATGTGGCCGCACGGTTGTTAACTTGCTCTAAAGCGTATTGGACAACAGCGGCGATGTCGGTAAACCGAATTTTTCGGTCGAGAAAGGCTTGTACAGCGATTTCATTGGCGGCATTAAGAATCGCTGGCGCAGTTCCACCCGCTGCCAGTGCGGCAAACGCCAGTTCCAGGCAGGGAAAGCGGGCAAAGTCCGGCGCCTGGAACTCCAGTTTCGCTACTTGCGTGAAATCCAGGAACGCCACTCCAGACGTTAAACGGCGCGGCCAGGCCAAAGCGTGAGCAATCGGTGTGCGCATGTCGGGATAGCCCAGTTGCGCTAATACGGAGCCGTCTTGGTATTCCACCATGGAATGAATCACGCTTTGCGGGTGAATCACTACTTCAATTTGACCAGGCAGCGCACCAAATAGCCAGTGCGCTTCGATGACTTCCAGCCCCTTGTTCATCATCGTAGCGGAATCTACCGAAATCTTGCGGCCCATGTTCCAGTTGGGATGCGCGCAAGCCTGTCCCGGGGTCGCGTCCGGCAATTGATCGAGCGGTGTAACCCGAAACGGCCCACCGGAACCGGTCAGCAGAATCCGACGCACGCCCACCGCCTCCAATCCTTCGCTAGCAAACACCGGCGGGAGACATTGAAAGATCGCGTTGTGCTCACTGTCGATAGGCAGCAGTTCCGCGCCCTGCTCGCGCACCGCCGCCATAAACAGCGGCCCCGCCATGACCAGCGCTTCCTTGTTGGCCAGCAATACCCGTTTACCCGCTTTCGCAGCCGCCAGTGTCGGCAACAACCCGGCTGCGCCAACAATCGCCGCCATGACGTAGCCAACCTCCGGCAAAGCCGCAACTCGCTCCAACCCGGCCACGCCAGCCCACACCTCAACCGAACGGCTGGCGGACTGCAATCGATCGCGCAACACTCCAGCAGAATCCGGATCAGCCATAACCGCATACGTAGGTTCGTGCACAGACATTGCTGAAACAACGCCTCAACATCCCGATGGGCAGTTAACGCGACCACCCGGAACCGGTCAGCGTGGCGCTGCAACACATCCAGCGTACTGACGCCAATAGATCCCGTGGAGCCTAGAATAGCGACGCCGATTCGCTCGCTCATCCTGAAATCCCGTACAGACCCAGCAAAAACACGGGGGCGGCGGCCGTCAGGCTGTCCACACGATCGAGGACGCCGCCATGGCCTGGCAATAGCGAGCCGCTATCCTTCACCCCACACTGGCGCTTGATCATGCTTTCGAACAAATCTCCGGCGATGGAAAAACCCGCAGTGATCAGGCACACCACCACGAACGTTGGCCAGCGCACACTTTCGTCCAGCAGCGCCGCGCCCAATAAGGCCAGGATCAATGTCGCAGCGCTGGCGCCAGCTACTCCTTCCCAAGTCTTGCCGGGACTGATTGCGGGAGCCAGTTTGTGCTGGCCCCAGCGCCGCCCAGCGAAATAAGCGCCCACATCGGCTGCCCAGACCAGCAAGAACAGAAACAGGACGTAACCCGGCCCAAACTCGCTGCGCAACCCCATAAATGCTACCCAGGGCGCAATCAGCACCACCATACCAGCGATACCTACCGATAGTGGTTGATCCCGGTGCTCTGGATGTGTGGCGTAGCGTCGCATCCAGAGCAACGCNATACACCAACCCAGAACGCTCAAGATCAGCAGGCTATTGACGAACACGGTGTGGTCAAGAAACGGCCAGACCATCAGAATCACCGCCAGGACGCCGCCGACATACAGTATACGGTCGCGGATCTTGGACAGGCTGGCGAGCCGCGCCCATTCCCANGCCCCCGGCAAAATGACCGCCAACAACACAACGCCAAAGCCGGCAACCGGTAATTTCAACACGGCCCAAATGACCAGGATGGCCAAAATACTCGCAGTGATAATGCGTTGTTTAAGCATGTCCGTCCTGCATTCCATGCGCCACTTGTTCACTCGTCTGACCAAAGCGCCGCTGTCGGCGGGTGAACGCCGCACAGGCCGCATCCAGATCACTGGCATCATAGTCTGGCCAGAGCCGTTCGCTGAAATACAATTCGGTGTAAGCCAGTTGCCAGAGTAGAAAATTGCTGATGCGCTGCTCGCCGCCCGTGCGAATAAACAAATCCGGCTCCGGTAAATCAGCCAGGCAGGTATAGCGATGCAAACTCTCCGCCGTGACATCAACCNGTTGCAATCGACCCGCTGCAACATCCTCGGCCAACCGCCGTGCTGCTTGGGTCACATCCCAGCGGCCCCCATAGTTGGCGGCAATCACCAGCGTCAAACCGGTATTATGCGCTGTNCTTCGCTCAGCCTGGACCATGTAGTCCTGCAGGGTCGGTGAAAACGCCCGGTGATCGCCAATAAACCGCATGCGAACGTTGGCGGTGTCCAACCGACGGATTTCACTGCGCAGGGTGCGAACAAATAAATTCATCAGGATTTCGACTTCTGGTCGCGGACGACGCCAGTTCTCACTGCTGAAAGCAAACAGGGTCAATACTTCAATACCCCGTTCAGCGCAGGCCTCAACCACCCGTCGCACCGCTTTTACGCCTTCTCGATGCCCCATGGTGCGTGGCAAGGCGCGTTGCTGCGCCCAGCGACCGTTACCGTCCATCACGATCACCACATGGCGGGGTAATGGGTCCCACACGTTCGATCGGGCGTCAACATCATCCGACATTTGGCTTATTCCTTACCTGGCTCGCGTTCGATCCCTGAAATTTGTCAGTATCCTAAATTTCCATCAACTCGGCTTCCTTGGTCGCCAGCATCTTGTCCACATCCTGAATATACCGGTCGGTCAATTTCTGCACCTCTTCCTGGGCCTGCCGTTCAGCGTCTTCAGAAATTTTCTTTTCNTTAAGCAATGCCTTGTACTGGCTGTTGGCGTCTCGGCGAATATTGCGGATCGCCACCTTTGCACCTTCGCCTTCATGCCGGACCACCTTGACCAAATCACGGCGGCGTTCTTCCGTCAGCGGCGGCAACGGCACTCGAATCGCCAGGCCGGCGGTCACCGGATTCAGCCCCAGATCGGACTTCATAATGGCTTTTTCGATTGGCCCCACCATATTCTTTTCCCAAGGCGTCACGAGCAGGGTGCGCGCATCGGCCACCCCGACCGAAGCCACCTGATTCAGNGGCGTGTCGNTGCCATAGTAGCTCACTGTGATGTGATCCAGCAGGCTGGAGTGCGCCCGCCCGGTCCGCAACTTGGTCAATTCCTGTTTGAGGCTGTCTACGCTTTTGGTCATCCGATCGGTGGAGTCTTTCTTGATGTCGTCGATCATGGCTCTTATTCCCGCACTACNGTAGTACCCACATTCTCGCCACAGACGATCCGCACCAGGTCGCCACGGCGGTTGATGTTAAAAACCATTAGCGGCATGTCGTGTTCGCGGCACATCACTAGGGCGGTCGCGTCCATAACCTGCAGTTTGCGCGCCAGAGCTTCATCGTAGGTCAAACGGTCATAGCGCACCGCCTGAGGATCTTTGAAGGGGTCTGCTGAATAGACACCGTCCACTTTGGTGGCCTTGAGCATCACGTCGGCGCTGATTTCAATCGCCCGTAAACTGGCGGCGGAATCGGTGGTGAAGAAGGGATTGCCGGTGCCAGCGGCGAAGATGACCACCCGACCTTTTTCCAGATGGCGTATAGCGCGGCGGCGAATGTAATCCTCGCAAACCTGGTTGATGCGGATCGCTGACATGACCCGGGTAAATACGCCCAACCGCTCCAAGGTATCCTGCATAGCCAACGAATTCATGACCGTAGCCAGCATACCCATGTGATCAGCGGTGACCCGATCCATGCCCGCGCGGGCCAGGCCCGCGCCCCGAAACAGGTTGCCACCGCCGATCACCATTCCCACTTCCACACCCATTTGGCGCAACTCCCGCACCTCATCAGCCATCCGGGCAATCACCTCCGTGTCAACGCCATAGTCGCCCGCGCCCATCAGGGCTTCGCCGCTGAGCTTGAGGAGAATCCGTTTGAACACGGGTTTGGAATTAGGCATTGGGTTTCTGGCCACCACTCGCCGCCGCCACTTCCGCAGCGAAATTGTCAGATTTCTTTTCGATACCCTCACCCAGTTCAAAACGCTCGAAGCGCAGAACTCCGGCTTTGTGCGACTGGAGCAACTTTTCCACAGTTTGATCAGGATCCCTGATAAAAGGCTGACCCAGCAAAGTGTTGGCTTCTAGGTACTTACGCAGCTTTCCCTCCACAATTTTTTCAACAATCTTCTCGGCAATATGGGCTGGCTTCCCCTTCGCTTCGTCCACCGCCTGCGCCGCATAAATCGCCTTTTCCCTAGCGAGGATTTCTGCGGCACCTGATCGGCGCTCACGCACAAGGGCCGACTGGCGGCAATGTGCATGGCAATATCCTTGGCCAACTCGGCGTCGCCACCCGCCAGCTCCACCAGCACACCAATGCGGGTTCCATGCAGGTAGCTGCCGACAACGCCGCTGATCGTGGCCAGCCGGGCGAAGCGACGGACGCTGATGTTCTCGCCAATCTTGGCAATACAGTCGCGCCGATGCTGTTCGACACTTTGACCATTGGTCATGGGAGTCGCCAGCAGGGCGTCCAGATCCACCGGTCCGCTCTCCAGCGCCACGCCGGCCACCGCATCAGAGAACGCCCGAAAATCCTCATTTTTGGTGACAAAATCGGTTTCGCAATTAATCTCGACCATAGCCATTGCGCCGTTGGTCTGCCGGACGATAATTAAACCCTCGGCAGCGATGCGACTGGCTTTTTTGTCCGCCTTGGCCTGACCGGCCTTGCGCATCAGATCGACCGCCGCTTCGATATCGCCGCCGGTTTCCTGCAAAGCCCGCTTGCACTCCATCATCCCTGAACCTGTGCGCTCGCGCAGTTCCTTGACCAGCGCCGCCGTGATATCCGCCATGCTTNCCTACCTCTGAAAAACAATTCTGTATAGTGTCTACAAATTCATCAAAAAGGCTCGCGGGCGTTCAGGCACACGAGCCTTCTTGGGATGAAGCGTTCTCCCAGGAATTTCAGGCGCCCTCGCCAGCCGGCAACGCCTCCTCGGGAATTTCAACGAATTCTTCCTCGCGGCCACGTCCGGTCGCCAAGACGGCGCGACCTTCCAGAACCGCCTCAGCCACACCGCCGACATACAACTGAATAGCGCGAATGGCGTCATCATTGCCAGGCACAACGTAGTTCACGCCATCCGGCGAATTGTTCGTATCTATCACGCCGATGACCGGAATGCCCAGTTTATTAGCTTCCTGCACGGCGATGCGCTCGTGGCCAACATCAATGACAAACAGCGCATCCGGCAAACTGGTCATNTCCTTGATGCCGCCCAGGCTACGCTCCAGCTTGTCCATTTCCCGCCGTAGGCCAATCACTTCTTTTTTGGCCAGCCGGTCAAAGGTGCCATCCTGGGCCATCAGATCCAAATCCTTGAGCCGCTTGATAGACTGCCGGACCGTCTTAAAGTTGGTCAACATGCCACCCAGCCAGCGGTGATTGACATAAGGCATGCCAGAGCGGATCGCTGCCTCGGCGGTCGCTTCGCGGGCCGAACGCTTAGTGCCCACCAGCATGACCTTGCCACCCTTNGACGCCAGCCGCCCGATGAAATTCAGCGACTCCAGATAGAGTGGCAGGGTTTTTTCCAGGTTGATGATATGAATCTTACTGCGCGCCCCGAAAATATAGGGGGCCATCTTGGGATTCCAGTAGCGGGTCTGGTGGCCGAAATGCACGCCGGCCTCCAGCATCTGGCGCATAGAGATAGTCGCCATTGCTGAGTGTTCTCCTTAAAAATTCGGGGTTGAGCCTCCATCCGCCCCGGACAGCGACCCCGACTTCGGGCACCCGGCTACCCGTGCCGGCGGATGTGAGAATTTGTTTGCTTGCCTGTTTGCTTCAAGCCGCGCCCATCATTGACGATGAGCGCATCTATCGTTTGCCTAAAAGGCGCGCGCTTTATACCATGGATTGCTTGGGAAAACCAATGAACCGCCGCCCGCGAAAGGCTTCTCAATTTTTTTACGGCCGGATCAGCGCCCCCTGACAGCCACTGCTCACCGGCCTGAAACCGCCCATGCGCTACCGAGACTGTAGACAACATGTTCCAGAATCCGACCCATCGCCCTATCAAAATTACCTATAAGACCCCAGCAGAGATCGAGAAAATGCGGGTGGCGGGCCGATTGGCCGCCGAAGTCTTGGATATGATCAGCCCCTATGTGCAAGAGGGCGTCACCACGGAAGAACTAGACCGGATTTGCCATGACTACATGGTCAACGTGCAAAACGTGATCCCGGCTCCGCTCAACTACCGTGGCTTTCCTAAATCGATCTGCACCTCAGTCAATCATGTCGTTTGCCATGGCATTCCCGGCCCGAAGATGTTGAAAAAGGGTGATGTCATTAATATCGACATCACCGTGATCAAGGACGGTTACCATGGCGACACCAGCCGGATGTTCCAGATCGGCACACCGCCGGTCGCCGCACAACGGGTCTGCCAAATCGCTTATGAATGTCTGTACATCGGTATTCGCACGGTGCGACCGGGCCTCCACCTGGGCGACATCGGCTATGCCATTCAGAAACACGCTGAGGCCCATCACTGCTCGGTGGTGCGCGAATACTGTGGTCACGGGATTGGTCGGGATTTCCATGAAGACCCGCAGGTATTGCACTATGGCAAACCCGGCGAGGGTGTTCTGCTGGTTCCCAATATGACTTTCACCATCGAACCGATGATCAACGCCGGCAAACGGCACGTCAAACGACTGCCTGATAACTGGACGGTGGTGACCAAAGATCATAGTGTCTCTGCACAGTGGGAACATACGGTGCTGGTTACAGAGACCGGCCATGACATTCTGACATTAAGTCCCGGCGCCACACTTTGACCGTTATCCCTCACCTCGACTGCTCCTCCCCCATGTCTTCCCCAAACCTCCTGCGGGACGGTGCGCCGTGGACTCTCCCGGCGCTGTTCGACGCTAGCACTTTTGAACGCAACCTGGCGACCAGCGTCAGCCCGATAGCACCATTTCGCACTCTGCTGAAGCAAAGCGATGCCCGATTTAAGGATCTCTTCCAGCAGGGCGCTCCTGCTGATGAACTGGTGCTGGCGCGCGCGCGATTGATGGACGAACTACTACAACGGGCCTGGTTACGGTTTTTCACCGCAGAGCCGTTAGACTTGGCGCTGGTGGCGGTGGGTGGCTATGGACGCGGCGAACTGCATCCCGGTTCGGATGTGGACATCATGATTCTGCTGAGCGATCAGGCGCTCAATACCCATCGTTCCGGATTGGAGGACTTTCTCGCTTTCCTGTGGGACATTGGCCTGGAAGTCGGCCACAGCGTTCGCACGGTNGAGGATTGCGCCCGCGAGGGCGCCGCTGACATCACCATTGCCACCAGCTTGATGGAAGCGCGATTGCTGACCGGTTCATCAACACTGTTTGAGCAGATGCGTGCTGTCACCGGTCCCGACCGCATCTGGCCGGATGCAGCTTTTTTCGAGTTCAAGCAGCAGGAACGCTGCCAGCGCTGTCACAAGTACAACGAAACGGCTTTCAATCTCGAACCNAATATCAAGGAGGGTCCCGGTGGTCTGCGCGATTTGCAGATGATCGGCTGGGTCGCCAAGCGACACTTCGGCGCCAGCACCTTGCAAGAACTGGTTAGCCACGGTTTCCTGAGTCCACGTGAATATGATGAGCTGATCGAATGCCGCAATTTCCTCTGGCAAATCCGGTTCGCCCTGCATACGCTGACCGGTCGCCGCGAGGATGTGTTGCTGTTCGATCACCAGCGGCGCATCGCCCAACAGTTCGGNTTTGAAGATCAAGATCATAACCTCGCGGTCGAGCAGTTCATGCAACGCTACTACCGCATGGTCAACGCGCTCAGCCGGCTCAANGAGATGCTATTGCAACTGTTCGAGGAAGCAATCCTGCTATCCGATGAACCCAGTGAGCCGACGCCGATCAATCGCCGGTTCCAGGNGCAACGCGGCTATCTGGAAGTGACTCGGCCTAACGTATTCCTGCGTTACCCGTTCGCCTTACTGGAAATTTTCCTGGTTTTGCAACAGCACCCTGAAATCAANGGCATCCGCGCTGCCACTATCCGGCTGATCCGGGATCATCAGCCCCTGATTGATGACAAGTTCCGCAATGACATGCGGCCACGCAGTCTGTTCATGGAAATCCTGCGTCAGCCTTATGGGGTGACCCAGCAACTGCGGCTGATGAACGCCTATGGCGTTTTGCCGGCCTATCTGCCGGAATTTGGCCATATCATCGGACGCATGCAGTACGACCTGTTTCACGCTTATACGGTCGATCAGCACATCCTGTTCGTGGTGCGTAACTTGCGGCGGTTTTTCCTGCCGCAGTTCACCGATCAGCTTCCGCAGTGCAACGCCATTATGGANCGGCTGCCCAAGCCGGAACTGCTTTACATTGCCGGCTTGTACCATGACATCGCCAAGGGGCGGGGCGGCGATCACTCCAAACTGGGCGCTGAAGATGCTGAGCGCTTTTGCCGCCAACATGGCTTGAGCCACTTCGACACGCGGCTGGTGGCGTGGCTGGTGCGTCACCATCTCACTCTGTCGATCACCGCCCAGAAAAAAGATATTCATGATCCGGACGTCATTCACAACTTCGCCCGGCAGATGGGTGACCAGATGCATTTGGATTATCTCTACCTGTTAACCGTTGCTGACATTCGCGCAACCAATCCCAAGCTGTGGAACACCTGGCGGGCGTCGCTGCTCTGGCAGTTGTATGAGGCGACCCGCCGGGCGTTACGGCGTGGACTCGACCATCCAATCGATAAGGAAGAGCGCATCCGCGAAGTTCAACACCAGGCAAGACGGTTGTTGCATGTCGCTAAAATCAACGAGGAACGCATTAATCGGGTCTGGGAAGGTTTCGGTGACGATTATTTCCTGCGCCATTCCGCTGATGAAGTTACCTGGCATACCCGGGCGATTCTCAAGCAGGGCTACAAGGCGCGACCGCTGGTCATGGCCCGCGATGATCCAGGTCGGGGTGGAACAGAAATCTTTATCTACACCCGTGATCAAGACAATCTGTTTGCGCTGATCACCTCGATTCTCGATCAATTGGGGCTGACCATCCTCGATGCCCGCATCATTACNGGACATAGCGGTTACACCCTGGACAGTTTCACCGTGCTGGAGGATACCGGCCANCCCATCCAGGAACGCAGCCGAATTAAGGAAATCGTCACTGCGCTCGTTCACGCTCTCCAGCAACCGGATGCGGCGCCTCTGATGCCAAGTCGGCATATCTCACGAATTCAGAAGGCATTTCAGATACCTACCGGCGTCTTATTTCATGAAGATACCGCGAACGGCCGCACCGTAGTGGAGCTGATTTCCTGGGATCGCCCAGGACTACTGTGCCGCGTGGGCAAAGCCTTCATGGAATGCGGGGTACAGTTACACAATGCCAAGATCATGACGGTCGGCGCACGGGCCGAGGACGTGTTTTTCGTCACTGACCGCGAAAATCGACCGTTGAATGACTCCCAAAAGTACGCCGCCCTGCGGGAAACGCTGGTCGCGCAACTGGATTCGGAACAGGAGCAGGGCTGAAAGCCAAACCATCCCTCAGGGATGGTCATCGAGCAGTGGCTTGATCCGGGACGTCAGGAAAGCCACTGCTAGACAATAGCGCAAACCGTTCCCGTCCCGTTTCATCGTACTACCCTGCTCCCGGTTATATCGAAAAAGACCACAAGCCCCTGTGATCTCTATGCATTTGTGCATGGATTTTTCATCTATAGTTTGTGGATTTTCAATCAGGCCATTCACAATTAGGCTAGGCTTGGTTCGTTCCCCTGCTGCGAAAACCGGGGAACAAACTTCATCTCTTACCGAATCCCAAGGAGAGCACTTCATGCTTGGCGTCATTGGCATTATTGTTTCACTGGGTCTGTTGATGTACCTGGCCTACCGGGGAATTAACGTCCTGGTGCTA
>Ga0056914_10002710_pt1 | contig 10954 bp, 8 predicted proteins | sample TNRBio252014_DNA_FD_55168 | JGI IMG/M metagenome (GOLD analysis project Ga0056914, IMG submission 55168) | Wastewater treatment Type I Accumulibacter community from EBPR Bioreactor in Madison, WI, USA - TNR Reactor_6/25/2014_ DNA | ecosystem: Engineered > Bioreactor > EBPR > Anaerobic-Aerobic >...
CGCCGAGAAAGGCACGGCTCACACGAGCGGCCAGCTTCGCCTCGTCGGGGCCTTTGTTCTGCTCGTTGGTCACCGTGATGAAATTCACCTCGGGGCTGGTCGTCCACACGCCCTTCGAGTCGATCAACGCGCGGGCGATTTGATCGTAGGGCCGGTTTTTCTGCAAAGCCTCGCTCAGCCACGCCACCAGCCTGCGACGACGGTAGATGAGAAACGGCCCGTTCTCGATGCCCACATACACGCGCACGAGCCGCTCGGCGAGATAGTCGCTCGCCCGACGATCCGCGAACAACTGCGTGAGCCACCATTGAGTGATGTCCACGCCTTTCACCGACTCCAGCGCCCGAATTTCCTGCAACGAAGGAATGCTGCCCGTCAGCGCCAGCGACAGGCGGCGCACCAGCGTGAGATCATCCGCTATCGAGGTTCGTTGGAGCTTCTTTGGTGCCCATGCCAGCTCAAAGTCAGCGTTTACCTTCCGCGCTGCCTGCAAAACGTCCTTCAGCTTCGCCTGCGGCAAACCTACGCCGCTCGATACTTTGCCCACTGGCGGTCTGAGCAGCTCCACCACGCCCCAGACCGCGCCAGCACCGATTCCCGCCAGGATCACGGCATTGCGCAGCCGGAGCAGCCAGCTAGGGGAAGGGGAGGCGGAGTTCATGACGATGCGCTTCGTTGAAGCTGTCTTTAACACACGGTCCTAGCATCGGTTTCCGCGCAAACTTTGCAACAATCCAGAAGCCTGCGACTTTCATAGCCGCACTCCATGTCTGAGCCTCCTCCGCTTCCGCCGCCCCTGCCTGTTGAGGCCGTTGCAGTGCCATCATCCGGGGTGAGGCGGGGATTCTTTCAGCGCGTGGCCTCCGCGTTCGACTGGCTGTTCGGCCTCGTGGCCCTGATCGCTCTGCTGGCGGCCTGCTCGGTCATCCCCGGGTTGAATTTCCTCAGTCTAGGCTACCTGCTGCATGTGAGCGGCACCATCGCCCGCACGGGACGTTTTCGCGATGGCTTCATCGGCGTGCGCAAAGCATCGGTGCTCGGCAGCATCGCGGCGGGCATCTGGATCGTCGTGTGGCCTGCGCGGCTTGTGTCCGGCTTCTGGAAGGACGCTGAAATCATCGCGCCGGGCAGTTCCACGTCCCAGGCTTGGCATGTGGGACTCGTGCTCGTTACGGTCATCACGCTGGCGCACATCGCATGGGCCTGCATTCGAGGTGGCAAGCTGCGCCACTTCCTCTGGCCGCAACCGCTGCGCTTTTTCCGCTGGCTTAAGGCACCCGGAAAATTCACCGGCAGCCAGCGCTTGATCACGGACTATGTGATAGGTCTGCGGCTGCCGTTTTACTTCTGGCTGGGACTGCGCGGCTTTGCAGGGGCGCTGGCGTGGCTGATCGTGCCGGTGGGCATTCTGCTCGTCGCGACACGCGTGCCTTTGGGTGGATCGATCCTGCTCTCGCTGCTCGGCGGATTTCTCCTGCTGCTGGTCGCCATTCATCTGCCTTTTTTGCAGGCGCACTTTGCTCAAACGGACCGCTTCAGCGCCATGTTCGAGCTGCGCGAGGTCCGCCGCCTCTTTTTGCGCGCACCGCTGGCCTTCTGGTTCGCGCTGCTCATCACGCTGCTGTTCGCCGTGCCGCTGTATCTGCTCAAGATCGAACTCACGCCCCGCGAGCTTGCCTGGCTGCCGAGCCTGCTCTTTGTGATCTTCATCTTCCCCGCCCGCATCCTCACCGGCTGGGCCATGAGCCGGGCGCTGCGCAAGGAACAGCCGCGTCACTGGTTCCCTCGCTGGCTGGCGCGCCTCGGCATCCTGCCCATCGGACTCGCTTATGTCCTCGTGGTCTATCTGACGCCTTATTTGTCCTGGAACGGCGCCCTCAGCTTGCTCGAACAGCACGCTTTCCTCGTTCCCGCTCCGCTGATGGCGCTTTGAGCGGCGAACGAGGAGTATTGGATTGATGGAGCGGTGGATTGATGCCAGATCAACGCCTGTCGGCCCTCTGGCATCCAGCAATCCGCTCATCCATCAATCCAACCATCCGCCCGAATGCCCTGGCTCACCGAACACACGCTCCTGCCCGCCGACACCTGGCTGCTCGTGCTGGCGTTGCTCGGCTCCATGTGCATCGGGATGTCGAAGGCCGGGCTGGCAGGCACCTCGACGCTGAATGTCGTTTTGATGGCGAAAATCTTCGGCGCGAAGGAGTCCGTGGGCGTGATCCTGCCCATGCTCATCGCGGCGGATTTCATGGGCTACTGGATCAACCGCAAAGGCGGAAGCTGGCGACGCATCGTGCCGATGGTGCCGCCGGCCATCGCGGGCGTGGTGCTGGGCTGGTTTCTCCTCGGCGCGTTCGACAACGCCATGGCCCGCGTCGTCATCGGCTGGATCATCATCGCGCTGCTGATCTTCAACTGGCTGCTCAACCAGCGTCGGCAGGACTTCATCACGCTCACCGAGCACAAGGGCTTCACTTGGTCGATGGGCTTTCTCGCCGGCGTGGTCACCATGCTCGCCAACGCCGCCGGCCCCGTGATGACCGTCTATCTCCTGGCCCAGCGCCTGGAGAAAAAGGAGCACCTCGGTGTCTTCTGCCGCTTCTTTTTGTTCATCAACCTCTTCAAAGTGCCCTTCAGCACGGACCTCGGCATCATCAATCCCAGGTCGCTCATGACGAACCTCACATTGATGCCCGGCGTTGTGCTCGGCGTGTTCCTCGGCTGGTGGATTCTCAAACGCCTGCCGCAGAAGCTGTTTGAAAACGTCCTCTTCTGGCTCACCGCCTTCGCGGCAGTGTGGTTGATCTGGGGATGAATTCTTCAAGAAGTCAGATTCACCGTTACGCCACCGTTCAAACCCCGTGTCCCGCCTTCTCACCTCTTACATCTCACTTCTCACCAGCGTCGTATTCAGCGCCGACTTCCCCGCGCCCTACAACAGCGAGCCGGGCAATCCTTCACCCATGTCGCCGCAGGAGGCTTTGAAAGCGCTCAAACTCCCTGAAGGCTTCAAGGCCACACTGTTCGCCGCCGAACCCGATGTGCAAAATCCCATCGGCATGGCCTGGGATGCACGTGGGCGCATGTGGGTGGCGGAAAACTACATTTATGCCGAACGTGCGAAGCGTTTTGACCTCGGCTTGAAGGACCGCGTCATCATTCTCGAAGACAAAGACTGGGATGGCATCGCCGAGACGCGCAAAGTCTTCACCGAGGACGTGCAGATGCTCACCAGCGTCGAAGTCGGTCGGGGCGGCGTGTGGCTCATGTGTCCGCCGCAGGTGCTCTTCATTCCAGATCGCAACAACGACGACATCCCCGATGGTGAACCCGAAGTCGTGCTCGATGGCTTCACCGTCGCCAAGGACAACTACCACAACTTCGCCAACGGCCTGCGTTTTGGCCCGGATGGCTGGCTCTATGGCCGCTGCGGCCACTCCTGCCCCGGCAAACTCGGCATTCCCGGCACGCCCGAGGAACAACGCGTGCCGATGAAAGGCGGCATCTGGCGCTACCATCCTGAAAGAAAGATCGTCGAAGTGCTCACGCACGGCACCACGAACCCGTGGGGTCACGATTGGGACCATAACGGCGAGATGTTCTTCATCAACACCGTCACCGGCCACCTCTGGCACCTCATCCACGGCGCTCATCTCGTGGACTCGAACACAATGAACCCGCTTATCTATGAAAAGCTCGACACCATTGCCGACCACTATCACTACGACCGCGGCGGTGCGTGGAGCGAATCGCGCGATGGCAAGGCCAACCACCTCGGCGGCGGTCACGCGCACATCGGCATGATGATCTATCAGGGGGATCAGTGGCCTGAAAAATATCGCAATAAGCTGTTCACGCTGAACATGCACGGCCGTCGCGCCAACGTGGAGCGCCTGGAACGGAACGGCAGCGGCTACGTCGGCAAACACGAACCCGATGTCTTCCTCAGCGACGATCCCTGGTTCCGCGGCATCGAAATCAGCACCGGCCCCGACGGCAGCGGCTTTATCCTCGACTGGAGCGACACCGGCGAATGCCACGACAGCACCGGCGTGCATCGCACGAGCGGGAGGATTTTCAGAATCAGTTATGGTGTGCCGAAGAAGGTGGAGCTGTTCACGGACAAGGGGCAGCCTACCCAGGCATTTTGGAATCGTGCCAGGCTGGACACCGATGATTTCTATGGTGATGAGCATGAAGCCTCCCGCGCCATCCGCAGCCGCACGTCTTTTTGGCCGATTGATCTCGTCACTGGCGAACCCCATCCCCAGGCCATCAAAGAGTTGAGCGGTTTCGATCTCATGACCTTCCAGACGCTGCTCAAGCTTGCCAAGGAAAGCCCGCACAGCCTCGTCCACCTCACCCTCGCCAGCACGCTTCAGCGTCTGCCATTGAAGCATCGCGACGAACTTGCCATCGAGCTTCTAAAGCACGCGGAGTATGCCAACGATCCTTTTCTGCCCTACATGGTCTGGTATGGCATCAGCCCGCTGGCGAAGCATGACCCGGCGGCGCTGGTGAAGATCGCCCAGCATTGCATCTGGCCGAAGACGCTGAAGTGGATCGCCCGCAGCCTCGCCACGCAGCCGGAGGCGCTGAACGCGCTGCTGAGTCAGAGTTTTGTAGTCCCAGCTTCAGCCGGCTCAGGGAACGCCCAAGTATCGGTTGAAGCCAGGACGACATTGCAGGAAGCCATCATCGAAGGCATGTCCGAGGCCTTCAAAGGCATTCGCAAGGCTCCAAAACCAGCGAACTGGGACGAAGTGGTTCGGAAGTTCGGAGTCCCGCCTTCAGGCGGAAGTGCGCACTTGGCTGATTCGGGTGCGAATGACCCATCGAAAGCCTCTCCGCCTGAAGGCGGCACTCCAAACGGGACTCCGAACCTCATCCGCGATCTCAGCATTCTTTTCGGTGACGGTCGTGCGCTCAATGACGTGAAGAAAATCGCCCTTGATGACAAAGCGGACATCACCGCCCGTGAATCCGCTCTCAAAACGCTCATTGAGGCCCGTCCGGACGATCTGCGCAGCCTTTGCACGCAGCTCATTGAAGTTCGCACGCTCAACACCACCGCCGCGCGCGGACTCGCTTTGTTCGACGATCCTGAGATCGGCAAGCAGCTCGCGAAGAACTACCGCAAATTTGCGCTCGGCATCATCGACACACTCGTCTCGCGTCCCGCCTTCGCCAAAGCGATGCTCAATGAAATGGCCGCCGGAAAAATCCCGCGCACCGACCTTAGCGCCTTCCACGCCCGCCAGATCCGCTCCTTCAATGACGAAGCGCTCACCAAGCAGCTCACCGAAGCCTGGGGCGAAATCCGCGAGTCCGCCGCCGATAAAAAACAGCTCATCGAGAAAGTGAAAGCCCAGCTCACGCCTGAAACGCTTGCCAAAGCCAACCTCAGTCAGGGTCGCATGCTCTTCACCGCCGTTTGTGGCGCCTGCCACGTCATGTACGGCCAGGGCGGCAAGATCGGCCCCGATTTGACCGGCTCCGGCCGTGCGAACCTCGATTACCTGCTCGAAAACATCGCTGATCCCAGCGGCGTGGTCAGCGCCGACTTCCGCATGAGCCTCCTCACGCTCAAAGACGGCCGCAGCCTCAGCGGCGTCATCGCGGAGAAAAACGACCGCACCGTGACGCTGCGCACTGTGGCGGAAACCTTGACCCTAGACCGGTCCGAGATCACAAAAACAGAAACGTCTCCCATGTCGATGATGCCCGAAGGCCTGCTCCTCGCCCTCCAGCCGGACATGGTGCGCGATCTCATCGCCTACCTCATGCATCCGGTGCAGGTAAAGTAGCCTTGTTCCTGCGGAACAAGGACACCTACTTTGCCCCCACAAACGCGGGGTGAATTGAAACAAACTTCAATTGGCGTCCTCGCTCACGCCTGCTGTATTTCCGCAATGCCCCAAGGAACCCTTCTCATCACCGGCGGAGCCGGCTACATCGGCTCACACACTGTTCGTCACTTGCTCGACCAACACGAGCGCGTCGTCATTCTCGACAATCTCGTCTTCGGTCATCGCGGCGCCCTGCCGCTGGATCGTGTGACCTTCATCAAGGGCGAGATGGCCGACGCAGCGCTCATGGAGCGCCTGTTCGCCGAGCACAAGCCCGAGGCCGTGCTGCACTTCGCCGCCTTCGCCTACGTCGGCGAGTCCGTCACCGATCCGCTCAAGTATTATCGCAACAACCTCGCCGCGCCGCTCACGCTGCTCGAAACGATGCAGCGCCACGGCTGTCAGCGCTTCATCTTCTCCTCCACCTGCGCCACCTACGGCGATCCGGTGCGTGTTCCCATCGACGAATCGCATCCGCAATCCCCGGTGAATCCCTACGGCGCCTCGAAGTGGATGCTGGAGCGTGTGCTGCGCGACTGTGACCGCGCCTGGGGTCTGAAGTCCGTCTTCCTGCGCTACTTCAACGCCAGCGGCTGCCATCCCGGCGGCGAGATCGGCGAGGATCACAACCCCGAGACCCATCTCATCCCGCTCGTGCTCAAAGCCGCGCTTGGCGAGATCGCGCACATCACCGTCTTCGGCACGGATTACCCCACGCCGGACGGCACATGCATTCGCGACTACATCCACGTCTGCGATCTCGCCAGCGCCCACGCTCTCGCTTTGAAATACCTCCGTGAAGGCGGCGATACCATTGCCATCAATCTCGGCACCGGTCGCGGCTTCAGCGTGAAGAAAATCATCGCCACCGCCGAGTCCGTGACCGGTAAAACGATCCCCGTCGTTTATGGAGAACGCCGCGCCGGAGACCCGTCCGAACTCGTCGCCGATCCGGCGCTCGCCGCGAAGGTCATCGGCTGGAAGGCCGCGCATCTCGATCCACGCGAGCACATTGAAAGCGCGTGGAAGTGGATGTGCGGTCCCGGCGGCGGGCGATATGCAGATTGAACGGATGCCCGCTAGGGCTGTCTCATCGTCACCCCGCCACGTTTCAAGTTCATGAAAGGACTCGCGTCATTGCTTATCGTCATCCTCACCGTCTTTGCCGGTGCGCTGGTGCATGCCGTTGAGCTGGTCGGCCAGCCGCAGGTTAAAGCAGAAGCGAACGCGGCCACGGTTCTCTGGAAAACGGATGTCGAGTGCGGCACCCGGCTGAGCTACGGGCGCAATGCGGCGCAATTGGATCAAAAGGCGGAAGGTGCCGTGAGCAGCACGCATGAGGTCTCTCTCACGGGACTCGTGCCTGGGACGACGTATCATTACAGCGTCGGCAGCGCCCGCACAAAGCTCGCCACCGGCACCTTCACCACCTCCGGGGCTGCCACTGCGTCACAGCCCTCCATCGTGCGTCGTGTGCTTGATGTTTTCACACCGGCTCCAAAGAAGCCCGTGACAGTGGCCGCCGCAGACGTGGTCGTGCCGCCGACGCGCCAGACCTGGGGCAATGTCACCACCTTGCAGGATCATTTCGACCGTCACGGGCGCGACTTTTCCAGCACATCACCCGATGAGTATGCCGCGCAAGCCTGGCGGCTCCTCCAGCGTGCCCGTGCTGAAAGCCTGCCGATGAAGCTCGACGAGACCGATGGCACGTTGCGTGTCTTTGATCCTCAAACCCGCGCCTTCGCCGCCTACAACAGCGCCGGACGCACCAAAACCTTCTTCAAGCCGGAAAGCTCCGGCTATTGGCAGCGCCAGCCCGGCCGTTTGGTGAAACCCGCTGACCTGCGCTATTTCTCCCGCTGAAAACATTCCCCAAAAACCATGAAAACCTCGTTCAATACCTGCCCTGTATGCGGCTACGACCACCTCGCCGAACCGCCGCGCAACCGCACCGGCGGAGCCTCCATGGAGATCTGCTCCTGCTGCGGCTTCCAGTTTGGCGTCACCGATGATGACCAAGGAGTCAGCTATGATGACTACCGCGAGCAGTGGATCGCCGGCGGCATGTCCTGGAGCGGCCAGGGCAAAAAAGCCCCCAAAGGTTGGAATCCGCAGACCCAGCTCGGTGCTCTCGCCCGCCTCGCCACGCTTAAGCGCGTCAAAGGCCGCCCGCCACGCCTGTCGATGCAGTTGGTGTGAAGCTTTTCACGCGGATCAGGGCTCCGCGCCTTTGAGCAGGCTCTTGGCATGCTCTCTCGCGCTCGCTGCGCTGCCGCCGAGCATGCGCGCCAGTTCCTCGACACGCTCGTCTGCGCTCACTTGTTGAATCTGTGAGCGCGTCGTGTCGCCAGTGATTTCCTTCGTCACCACGAAGTGACTTCGCGCCAGCGACGCCACCTGCGGAAAATGCGTGATTGCAATGACCTGATGCGTCGCGCCCAGTGCCGCCATCTTGCGCCCCACCGCCTCGGCGATGTTGCCGCCGACGTTCGCGTCGATCTCGTCAAACACCAGCAGCGGCACCGCGTCCTGCTTCGCCAGAGCGCTTTTCACCGCCAGCAGCACGCGGGACATCTCACCACTCGACGCCGTCAGACGCAGCGGCTTTGAGGGTTCGCCCGGATTCGGCGCAAAATGGAAATCGACTTCCTCAATGCCGCATTTCTCAGGCGAGTGCAGGTTGGCAAGCTGCGCCTCGAACACGCTGCGTTTGAAGCCGAGATCGAGCAGATGCGAGGCGACCTCTTTCGCGAGTTTCGGAGCCGCGTCGGCCCGCTTCTTCGAAATCTGCTTCCCTAGCTTCAAAACCTCCGCCTCGTGCTCCTTCACGAGCTTTTGCAGCTTCTCGATTTCCTCGCCGCGATTCTCCATCTTCGCGAGTTTGCGCTCTGTTTCGGCCAGAAACTCCAAAATCTCGCCAATCGTGCGGCCATACTTTCGCTTCAGCGTTTGGATCGTGTGGATGCGGCTTTCGAGTTTGTCCAACTCGGCGGCATCGGTCTCCAAATCATCCGCGTAGTCCGCCACGCTGCTTTCCAGCTCCGTCAGTTCGATCTGCGCCGATTTGAAGCCCTCAAACATCGCCGCCGTGCCGGGATCAATCTTCTCCAGTTCGTGAATGCTGCGGCTGATCTCGCGCAAACCATCAATGACACTGCCTTCGCCCTCGCTCAGGCGGCCTGTGATGGCTCCGCACAGTTCAGCAAGCCGTGCGCCGTTCGCGGCGATGCGATGTCGGCTTTCGATTTCCTCTTCCTCTCCCGGCTTGAGATTCGCGGCGGCGATTTCGTTCGCCTGAAATTTCAGCATGTCGATCTGCTGGCTGGAGGCTCGCTCGGAGTTCTCCAGTTCATCCAGCTCCGTTACGACGGCGCGCCATTGCTTCCAGGCGTCTTGATACTTGCCCAGCAGTTCCTCAATGCCGGTAAATTTATCCAGCATCTCAAGCTGCCGCTCCCTCGAGTTCAATGACTGATGATCATGCGGCCCATGCAGATCCACCAAAAACTCGCCCAGGCTCTTGAGCACCTGGATCGTCACCGGCGAGCAGTTCACAAACTGCTTGTTAGCCCCGCTGGTGCTGATGGTGCGTTTGATCAGCAATTCCCCGTCCTGGCACGGCTCCAGCCCCGCTTCTTCAAGCACCGCATCAATCGCCCGCGTGTCCTTCAGATGAAAACTCGCCTCCACCGTGCAGGCATCCTGCCCATTGCGGATCAGCGACCGATCCGCCCGCTCGCCGAGGATCAGCTTTAAAGCGCCCACGATGATCGACTTCCCGGCGCCCGTCTCTCCCGTCACGCCCACCAGCCCCGCCGCCAGCTCCCACGTCACATCTTCGACGAGGGCCAGGTTGCGGATTTTGAGGAAGGAAAGCATGCGGTGTGGATTGGGAGTGCGCGAAGATGGGAAGTCCCCGCCGTATTTCAAGACGAGCGAGGACATTTCATCGCAGGCCGGGTGTGGCGACAGCCAGCCCGGCTTGGGGGGATGCTCGAATGCCACCATGCTTTCTACACCTTCCCTGATGACCGGGCTTGCGCCACAGTGGTCCTACGACAAACAATTCGATCCGACTCCCAGCATGACCCGCCTGATCAAAACACGAGCCATGCTCGGCCAGCTCGTTGATCACAGCATTGAGGCCAGTCGGTCCATGCGTGGAGCAGCGCAGGATGGAGGCCCCGATGCTCTGCTGACGGCTCCAGACGGCCGCTGCTGGCTGGTGCTGATCTGGGAAGGCTCGTCGGCTCAGTCGGCGCTTTTTGATGAAGGCGGTCCGCCGTCGCTCGCTCAGGTGGCGCGTGATTTCTACCGCAGCCGACTATCTGAGGACGATGAGCCTCTGAATCTCCCCGCACCTGAGTGGCTGGAGACATTGGAGCCGGGCACGCCACCCATCGTGCAGCCGGGAGGGGCCGGGCAAGATCAGCTCCGGCTTTTGACTGCCGATTTGAAGGCGCTGCAAAAAGCAGACATGCCACCCGGTCACATCCTCATCCTTGTGGCTGGACGCACACTCACCGTGCAGGCGGTCATTCATCACCTCAACACGCGCCTCGCCCCGAACACAGCCTCCTCGGTGCGTGATGATACCGCTCCAGTGGACAGCATCGGCGTGGCACACCTCATGGCCGCCACAGGTCTGGAGCGGCCCGTGGTCTTTATTCTTGGCTGTGACGACATCCTCGTCACCGAGGTCAATCCACTGCTCACCGAAGAAGAACTCGCCGAACAGCGCCAAGACCACACACGGCAGATCTACGTCGGCATCACACGCGCCATGGAGCGGGTGGTGATCTATGCGGACAGGCTGGAAGCATCGCCCAAAAACAGCACATGGTTTGCCTCGAACAAATTTCTGTCCAAAGCTCCACAACCATGCACAAGAAGTCCGCTGCCAAGAAAACCAAATGCTCCAAGAAAAAGACAGCCACCATTCCACTTCCAGCAGCAGGAGACTGGCGCAGCACGGATGAAATGGAAGTCCTCCGCCGCATCCAGCGGGCGCGTGAGGAGAAGCATGCCATCAGCAATCTCCAGCCAGAGCATCCGGTCTTTTCCACCTTCGCAGTCAAGTCGCCCAGCGGCATGACGTATCA
>Ga0056914_10002711_pt1 | contig 10953 bp, 11 predicted proteins | sample TNRBio252014_DNA_FD_55168 | JGI IMG/M metagenome (GOLD analysis project Ga0056914, IMG submission 55168) | Wastewater treatment Type I Accumulibacter community from EBPR Bioreactor in Madison, WI, USA - TNR Reactor_6/25/2014_ DNA | ecosystem: Engineered > Bioreactor > EBPR > Anaerobic-Aerobic >...
TCCTCGAGCTCTTCTCCCCGAAGGAGTGTTCAAACTATCTCGTCAATGCAGGCTATGCTTCCATGTAAATTCGTCATGCTCTAGGTGCTTTTTCACCAGAACGTCAGGTGAACGCACGAAGCGTGGGAACGGTTCCCACCGTCCCCACTGTTCACGGTGTAGTCCTTCGCCCGCTGGACTTCGTAGCAACTCGCCATCTTGTGGAGGGCCGGGCACGCCTCAGCCTCGTGCCAGGGCCTGCCGCGCCACGGTCTCGATCCCATCGGCATCCAGCCGGTAATGGGCGTAAAGATGGGTCGGCGGAGCAATCAGGGCATATTCGTCGTGAATGCCATGACGCACCAGCCGCACGCCGCACCCCTCATCGGCAAGCACCTCGGCAACGGCGGACCCCAGCCCCCCCAGAACGTTGTGCTCCTCTGCCGTCATCAGCATCCGGCTGCGGGCCGCAGCGTGCAACACCGCCCCGCGATCCAGCGGCTTGATGGTCGCCATATCGATCACCCCCACCGAGTGCCCTGACGCCGATAGCCGCCGCGCCGCCTCCAGGGAAGGATGCACCGGCANCCCACAGGCAATGATCGTCAGGTCGTCGCCGATGCCATGGACGATGGCCTTGCCAAGCTCGAACGGCGTATCGCGGCTGTAGACATCCGGTTCCCGCCCCCGTCCGATGCGGAAATAGATCGGCTGCGGATGATTGATGGTCGCCTTGAGCGCCGCATAGAGCTGCGGCCCGTCGGCCGGCGAGACGACAGCGAGATCGGCTATGGAGCGCATCGTGCCNATATCCTCGGTCGCATGGTGTGACGTGCCATAGAAGCCGAGCGAAATGCCGGTGTGGTGACCGATNAGCCGGACCGGCTGGGCGCAATAGGCGACATCCATGCGGATCTGTTCGCAGGCCAGCAGGCCGAGAAAGGAGGCGAAGGTCGCGACGAACGGTATGTGCCCCGTGGTCGCGATGCCGGCAGCCGCAGTCACCATATTCTGCTCGGAAATTCCGAAGGAGATGTAGCGATCCGGAAACGCCTTGGCGAACTTGTTGAGGCCGTTGGAATATTGCAGATCGGCCGAACCGGCGATGACTTTGTGGCCATCCCTGGCAAGTTCGATCAGCGCATCGGAGAGAAAATCGAGACCCGGATTGGCGCTGTTGAGCGCCCGATATTGCCAGGAATTGGGAGAGAGGGGGCCGGCCATCGGGTCAGATCTCCTTGCTCATGATTTCGTCAATGGCGCGCTGCGCATCGGAGGGATCGAGATAGCCCAGATGCCAGCCCGGTTCGGTCTCCATGTAGGAGACGCCCTTGCCCTTCAATGTCCGGGCCACGATGCAGCAGGGTTTCTGGCGCTGATCGTCAGCCTTGACCTCGCGCAGCAGCCGCGTCAGNGCGGCGATGTCATGACCGTCGACCTCATACGTCTCCCAGCCGAAATCGCGCCATTTGTCGGCCAGCGGCTCGATGGCCATGACATCGTCGACCTTGCCATCAAGTTGGTAGCCGTTACGGTCAATGATGGCGACCAGACGTGACAGCTTGTTGTGTCCCGCAAACAGCGCCGCTTCCCACACCTGACCTTCCTGCATTTCACCATCGCCAAGCATGACGAACACGGTGTAGGCCCGTTTGTCGAAGCGACCGGCCCATGCCATCCCCGCGCCGGCAGAGAGAGCATGGCCGATCGAGCCGGACGAAAAGTCGATGCCCGGCACCTTCCGCATGTCGGGATGATCACCCAGCGGATTGCCGAGGCGGGTGTACCCATCGAGCGTCTCTTTCGAGATGAATCCGTACTCCGCGAGAATCGGNAACAGCCCCACCGCCGCATGGCCCTTGCCCATCAGGAACCGGTCCCGCTCCGGCCAGGCCGGTTCGCCACCCCGGATGGCCATGACATCGTAATAGAGCGCAGCGAAAATCTCGGCGGCGGAAAAGACAGACGAATAATGCCCGACCTTGGCGATCTCGATCAGCCGGATGGTTTCAAGGCGGATCATGCGCGCCTTTTCACGCAGCCGCCCGATCTCCTCGGCGGACAAGTCGAATGAATTCCGGCGCATGCAATCCTCCGGCGCAGATGGAGCCATGATCATCCTCCCGTAGGACAGTCTCGGAACACGCGACCCGGCGTTGGGTTAGCGCCGGTTGACAGCCTTCGAGTATCATGCATCATATATAATCACAAGATGCGTCAATCGGATTTGCTGCACGGCGGCAGGTGGAGAGGACTGCGGACCCTGCCTGGCGACCGGCCCGTTCGGAGCATGCATTAGGCTCTGCTCCTGCGGCTGCTGGGCCAGAAACTCGTGTTGGCATGCCGACCCTATTGCGAAGCTCAGTCACGAAAGGCCTGATTGCATGCTGATTTTCGGTTCTCCGCGCCGCTATATTCAGGGGGTCGATGCACGCCACCGTCTGGGCGAGGAATTGGCGCGCCTCGGACCGTCGGCAATCCTCTTGGCAGACAAGGACGTCACGGCGATCATCGGTGACGACTGCGCCGCCAGTTGCGCCGCAGCCGGTGTGGCCCTGCGGGCCGTGACGTTCGCTGGCGAGGTGACATGGGCAGAGGTTGACCGCCTCTCGGCACTCTGCGCGACCGACACGCCAGCCATCGTTGTCGCTGCCGGCGGCGGCAAGACCATCGATACCGGCAAGCTGCTGAGCCGAAAACTCGGCGCCAAGATGGTGACGCTGCCGACCGTTGCTTCCAACGATTCGCCCACCAGCCATATCATCGTGGTCTATGACGACAGCCACAAGCTGATCGGCGTCGAACGGCTTCCGACCAATCCGGAACTCGTGCTGGTCGATACCGCGATCATCGCCCGCGCCCCTTCGATCCTGCTGTCGGCCGGCATCGGCGATGCCATCGTCAAGCGCTTCGAGGTCGAGCAGTGCTACAACCGTCGGGGCACAAACATGTTCGGCGGCAGTCCGCCACCGCTGACGGCGCTGGCGCTGGCCCGCACCTGCTACGACACCATTCGCGCCCATTCCGTGGCCGCCCTCGCTGCGGTGCGGCGCGGCGTTCCCGACGAGGCCCTGGAGCATGTGGTGGAAGCCAGCGTGCTGATGAGCGGGCTTGCGTTCGAAAGCGGCGGATTGTCGATCTGTCACGCCATGACGCGCGGCCTGTCCGCCGTGCAAGGCCCGGCACAGGCGCTGCACGGCTTGCAGGTGGCTTACGGATTGCTGATCCAGCTTGAGCTGGAGCAGCGTGAGCCCGCCTTCATCGAGGACATGCGCGGCTTCTTCCGCGCCACCGGCCTGCCCGTCTCCCTGGCGGAACTTGGGTTCACCGGCGGCAGCAACGAGATCGGCCTGATTGCCGACCTGACGGCGCAGGCCCCGCACATGAAGCACTTCGAGCGGGCGCTTTCCGCGGATGACCTCGTCATGGCGATCCGCGCCGTGGAAGCACAGGCAGGATCTGCGGGAGCCGCACCATGACCGGGTCATCGTTCCCCGTGACGCCCCATCTCAGTTTCTCGCTTCGGGGCCAGATTGCTCTTATCACCGGAGCCGGGCGCGGCATCGGCTTTTCGATCGCGCGCGGCTTTGCCGAAGCGGGCGCAACCGTCTTCATCAACGACATCAGCGCGACGGCAGCAGACGCTGCGGTGAAGACCTTGCGCGATGGCGGGCTCAGCGCAGAGCCTGCGCCCTTCGATGTCACCGATCATGCAGCGGGAACGGCGGCGATCGACCGGATCGTCGCTCAGCACGGCAAGATCGACATTCTGATGAACAATGCCGGCATCCTGATCCGCAAGCCGGTGGAAACACATGACATGGAGGACTGGGAGAAGGTGATGGCGATCAACCTCACCTCGTTCTACGCCCTGTCACGCGCCGCAACCCGGCACATGCGCAAGGCCGGCTATGGCCGCATCATCAACACCGCCTCGCTGATGGGNGTCAGTTCGCGTCCCGGGGTTGTCTCCTACGTCGCCGCCAAGCACGGCGTCGTCGGCATCACACGGGCGCTGGCAGCGGAACTCGGCGCCTACGGNATCACGGTGAATGCGATCGGGCCGGGCTACATCGCGACCGAAATCAACAAGGCGACCCTGTCCGATTCGCATTTCAACCAGACCGTCATAGACCGCACACCGCTTGGGCGCTGGGCTTCACCGGATGAACTCGCCGGGCCCGCAGTGTTTCTTGCCTCTCCGGCAGCCGGTTTTGTCTCCGGCCATGTGCTCATGGTCGACGGCGGCATGTCCGCAACAATTTTTCAGGTTGCATCACAGGACCTAGGTCTGGCATCCTGATAGTGAAATATCACAAAATACCAAAACCAGGAGGAAATGATGTCGTCCCATTCAAGCGTAACGCGCCGTGTCTGCTTGGCTGCCGGATTGTCGGCTGCTTGCCTCGCTTCGGGTCTCGCACTGTCGAACCCGGCCAGTGCTCAGTCTCCCACGCTCCTGCGCATGAACATGGTTGTGTCCAACCAGGATGCGCACTTCCCGCTCTGGCAGGAGTTTGCCAAGGACCTTGAAACGGCCTCCAAGGGCACGCTGAAGGTCGAGGTCTATCCGACCGAAGCGCTTGGCAAGACGGTCGACATGATTCAGGCAATCTCCAAGGGCGCCCCAATCCTTCAGGATTGCGACCCGACCCATCTCGCCAATTTCGTTCCCGACTTTGCCATCTTCCTTCACCCCTTCCTGTTCAAAAAGCCGGACGATGTGGAGAAGGCCTGGAAGTCGCAGGTCGTCGCCAAGTGGGAGGAAGAACTCAACAAGAAGGGAATGCGCATCGTCACGGCGGTGTATTTCGGCACCCGTCACCTCATCTCCAACCGCGAGGTCAAGAACCGCGCCGACACCTCCGGCATGAAGATCCGCAATGCGCCGACCAAGATGTGGAACGAAGTGTCCAAAACGCTCGGCGGCAACCCGACCAACACGGCCTGGTCCGAGGTCTACAACGCCCTGTCACAAGGCGTGGCGGACGGCGCGGAATCGCCCCTGTCGCTGCTCTATTCGGCCAAGCTCTACGAGGCCCGCAAGAACATCTCGCTGACCGGGCACGTCGTGGCCACCACCTCGATCGTCATGTCGCAGAAGGTCTATGACGGCCTGCCCGCCGACGCCAAGGCGGCGCTCGACAGCGTTGGCCGGGCCTATCCCTCCAAGCGCGCGCCCAAGATTCTCGCCATTGAGGCGGACTTCCGNAAGAAACTCGAAGGCGAGGGCGTGAAGTTCCACGATGTGGACAAGNCGGCTTTCATCGAGGCTGCCAAGGATGTCTCCAAGGCCTTCCCGGAATGGTCTCCGGGCCTTTATGACAGCATGCTGAAGGCCATCCAGTAAGTGACCGACAACGGGCTGGCAGCTGTGATGGGCTGCCGGCCCTTTCCTGCTCCGGGGGGCAGCGCTCATGCCACGGTTTCTGCGTGACCTTGATCTGAAGATTGCCTGCATCGCGTTCGTGGTGACGATCAGCATGGTCACGTCCAACGTTCTGCTGCGCTATCTCGCCGGCAAATCGCTGCTGTTCTCCGAGGAAGTCGCCTATCTCGGCTTTGCCCACACCGTGTTTTTCGGCGCCGCATTCCTCTTCCGGCAGCGTGTGATGATCGCCGTCGAATTCGTGGTGGATCTGATGCCGCCCTGGCTGCATCGTCTCAACGCGCTGGCCACCCTGCTCCTGCTTGGTCTCACCAATGCCTACATGACCTACATCGCCGTGCTGCTGGTCAGCGACGGCTGGGTGCGNCGCACCGCCTACCTCGAAATGCCCTATGCCTACATCCATTCGGCGCCGGTATTCGGCTTCAGCCTGATGACGATCTATACGGTGCTCCTGCTCGTGAGGGCTTTTGGCGGCGAAGAGATCGAATACGCCGAAGCGGCGGACCAGAAGTAAGGCGCCGTATCATGAGCTTCACCTCCTTCATTCCCTGCATCATCATGGTCACGTTGCTGTTGCTGCGTGTGCCCGTCGCCTTTTCGCTGATTATCCCCACCGCGATCTACTACACCGTCATCAACACCACGATGCCGATCGAAGTGGTGGTTCAAAGCATGTCGGCCTCGATGGAATCGTTCCCCTATCTGGCGATTCCCTTCTTCACCTGCGCCGGCGTCGTGTTCAATTTCTCGGGCATCACCGATCGTCTTTACGCCCTCACCAACCTGCTGGTCGGCCACATGCGTGGCGGCCTCGCCCAGGTCAACGTGCTGATGAGCGCCCTGATGGGCGGCCTCTCCGGCTCGGCCAGCGCCGATGCGGCGATGGATTCCAAGACCGTTGTGCCGCAGATGCTCAAGCAGGGATATTCGAAGGGATTTGCGACGGTCGTCACCGCAGCAAGCTCGGTCGTCACCCCGATCATCCCGCCGGGAATCATCCTCATCCTCTATTCGCTGATGGCAGATGTCTCGGTGGCGCGCATGTTTCTCGCCGGCTACGTCCCGGGCATCATGCTGACCATTGCGCTGATGCTGACCGTGCGCTGGATCGCCAACAGGCGCGGCTATGTGCCGGCACGCGACAGCCGGGCAACGCGCGGGGAAATCTGGGAACAGGTCAAGCTCTCGTCATGGGCGCTTCTGTTGCCCGTGTTCCTGCTCGTCGGCATGCGCTTCGGCGTGTTTACCTCGACCGAAGCCGGCGCGATGGCCGTGCTCTATGCCATTTTCGTCGGCTCGGTCATCTACAAGGAACTCAGGTGGTCACAGGTTCCGCAGATCCTGATCGAATCCGTCGAGGCCACCGCCAGCGTGATGTTCATTGTCGCCTCCGCCATGGCCTTCGGCAGCTACCTGACATGGGAGGGTATCCCCATGGCGGTCACCAACATGCTGGTCAGCAATGTCGGCAGCCCATGGATGCTGTTGCTGATCATCAACATCTTCCTGCTTTTCGTTGGGTTCTTCTTCGAAGGCGGCGCGGCCATGGTCCTGCTGGCCCCGATCCTCGTCCCTGCCGTCAAGGCCATGGGCATCGATCTGGTCCATTTCGGCATCCTGATGTCGGTCAACCTGACCATTGCCGGCTTTACCCCGCCGGTGGGAACGATGATGTTCATCACCCTCGCCATCACCAAGACCAAGATGGAAGANTATATCCGTGAATGCTGGCCGTTCCTCATCGCACTGATCATCGTGCTGATGCTGATCACCTACATTCCGTGGCTTGTGCTGATCGTGCCGCGGCTGGCGATGTAAGGCGAAGGAGGCTGCCGTGACCCGGACAGACATGCCGGTGGTGACGCGCATCGAAGTGATGCAGTGCCGCGTTCCCCTGCCCACCCCGGTCACGCTGGGCCGGACCGAAATCACCTATCGCGATTACGTCTCGCTCCGACTGGTCTTTTCTGACGCAAGCGAGGGATTTGCGACCGGCTTCGAGCGCGGCATGGCCCTGTTCGACATCCTTCGCCGTGTTGCGCCTCAGGCGCTCGGCCGCAGCGCCGACCAGCGCACGGCGGTGCGCATCGCCAGCCTTGGTCCCGCTCCGGCCAGCCGCCCGGTCAACATTCGCGCCATCAGCCTCATCAACATCGCGTTGTGGGATGGCTGGTGCAGACAGGTGCGCAAACCGCTATGGGCGGTCCTGGGCGGTGCGCGTGACAGCCTGCCCGTGATGCCCGTGATCGGCTACGGTGCNACGCCGGAGCGGATCGCCGCCCAATGCAGTGAGCTTGCCGGNCGNGGGTTCAAGACCATCAAGATCATGATCGATGGCACGGATCTGGCTGTNGACGCGGATCTGATGCGCGCGGCAGCCCNGACCCTGCCCTCCGGGACACGCTTCGGCATNGATGCCCACTGGTCCTGGCGCACACCGGCACAGGCGCTCGCCACCTGCCGGATCGCCGAGGACTGCGGCGCCGCCTTCATCGAGGATCCGTTCACACCAGGCCAGTGGCGGTCGGTCGCGGAATTGCAGGCGCAGATTGGCGTGCCAATCGCGGTCGGCGAGGATGTGATCGACCGCCATGGCTTCCGCGATCTTGCTGAAGTCGCGCCGATCCTGCGGCCAGACGCCAGCGCCAGCGGCGGCATCGATGGCCTGATCGAAGTCGTGGCGCTCGCCAGCCTGTTCGATCGCAGCATCATTCCGCATGTCTTTCCAGCCCTGCATGCCCATCTCGGCTTCGCCTCCGAAGCCGTCCAGTGTGTCGAGAGCATCCTGCCGGAGGTCGGCGCCGACCCCATCGATCAGTATCTGACCGATCAGCCCGAGATACGAGATGGCATGATGCGCGCCACAGCCATGCCCGGCGCCAGCACCGGTCTTGACTGGAACCGGCTCGCAACGCTCGCGACCCACACCGAGACGATCCAATGACCGCAGAACGGCGTTACGACCACACCGGGTTCATCACCCATTCGATCGAGGAGTCGATCGCCTTCTGGGAAGGGGTGATGGGGTTCAGGGCCGAACCGGTTGGCACGCGGCGTGAACCCTGGATTGCCGCATTCATGGGCGTACCGGGCGCCGATGTCCGGCTCGTGCATCTCTACGGGCTGGGCACCCACATCGAATTCATCGAATTCGTCTCCCCCAGAGGAGCGCCCGTCCGCCCCTCCGCCAACGCTCCCGGAGCAGCGCACGTCTGCTTCCGCGTCACCGACCTCGAACACCTGCGTGCAGACATTCTGGCGCGCGGCGGCACGCTTCAAGGCGAGACAACGGAAATCACGGAGGGGATAGCCAAGGGGCTCCGCGGTCTTTACATGCGTGATCCGAACGGGATCATGATCGAACTCGTTGAGATCAAGAGCTGAGTTTCAGTCAGGACGCATCAGATGCTGGTCAAGCCGGTCGCCAAGGAAAACCTTTCCGCCCAGCTTTACAGCCAGTTGCGCAAGGCGCTGATGGATGGCCAGCTTGCTCCAGGCGAGCGCCTCACCATTTCCGGCATCGCCGAGCAGTTCGGCACCTCGATCACCCCGGTGCGCGAGGCGATCTTCCGGCTGGTCAGCGAACGGGCGCTCGACATGCGTGCCGCCACCTCCGTTTCGGTTCCGCATCTTGCCCCCGACGACCTGAGGGAAATCCAGCGCATCCGCATCGAACTGGAAGGCAGCGCCGCCGCACGCGCCGCCGAGATCATCACGCCAGACCAGATCGGCCAGCTTGAAACCATCCAGCGCGCCTTCATCGAAGCGGCCCGCACCGATCCGCGCCGCGCCAGCCTTCTCAACCGGGACTTCCATTTCCTGTTGCTGAACATCGCCCGCATGCCCATCCTCGAAGGGATTGTCGAGAACATGTGGGTGCTGATGGGGCCTTTCCTGCGGCTGTTCCACGACCTCACGCCCAAACGCGAACTGAGCGAAGCCGAACACCGACACCACGACGTGCTCGCTGCCCTGCGTGCCCGTGATCCTGTTGCGGCACGCATCGCCATGCAGGACGATATCCGCTGGGGTGAAACGCTGATCGCGCAACTTGAACAGAAGCAGACAGGGGCACGCACGACCGGCTAGCCTGGCGCGGCTGCCCTTTTCGCGGGGCGGTTTCTATCGAAACGGTTGAAATCCGCCGCGGCATCCCCCAGGTCTAGGGGATGAGCAGCGATGACCGGCCCATGGCGGAGGAGGCCCAGATCCAGCGCCTTCAACGCATGCGNCGCACGGCAACCGGGCTTCTGGCCCTGTGCCTCGCGGTCCTCGTGTGCGCCAAGGCGTTTGAGCCGCGCTATCCGGCGCTGGCGTATCTCGCAGCGTTTGCCGAGGCGGCGGTGATCGGCGGCCTGGCGGACTGGTATGCCGTTGTCGCCCTGTTCCGCCAGCCGCTCGGCCTGCCCATTCCCCACACCGCCATCCTGCCGCGCAATCAGGAGCGGGTTGCTGAAAGCCTCGGCGATTTCATCAAGACCCATTTTCTGGCTGACGAGCCGGTGCGCGCCAAGCTCAAGGACACCGATTTTGCCCGCATGCTCTGCGATTGGCTGGCGGACGAGGCGCGCGCGGCGGCGCTCGCCGGCTTTGTCGTGCGCATGCTGCCGCAGACGCTCCAGTCCGCCGATGCTTCGCGTCTCAAGCTGTTCGTTGCCGATCAGGTGGTTGCCGCCGCCCGCCGCCTCAACATCGCTCCCTGGCTGGCGAACCTTCTCGAAGGCATCTATGACAGCGACCGTCATCAGGCATTTCTTGACGACCTGATGCATGTGCTCGGCCAGGTGCTGCTGCGTCCACGGTCGGTTGAACTGGTGCTGGAACGCATCAGGGAGGAATTGCCATCGGTGCTCCGCTCCCTCGGTGCCGACGGGTTCCTGCTACGCAAGATTCTTGGCGCCGCCGCCAGCCTGATCGACGAGGTTCTGGCCAGCCCCAGCCATCCCTTGCGCGGNGAAGTCGACAAGCTGATGAAGCGGCTGATCTGGCGCTTCCGNACCTCCNAGGATTTNCAGAAGAAGGTCGACGCCTTCAAGAATGGCCTGATCGACCGTCCCGAGACGGCCGAACTGGTGAATGTCGCCTGGGAGGCNCTGCGCACCTATCTTGAGCGCGATGCCGNCCTGCCCGAATCAAGCCTCCGGCGCCAGTTGACGCTGATGCTGGTCGCNGCGGCCCGCCAGCTCGACGAGGACGAGGCGCTGAGGNCCGAGGTCAANGCCGGCATGGTGGTGGTGCTCTCCACCTTCATCGCCAGCCAGAAGGATGCCGTTTCGGTCTTCGTCTCGACCCAGGTGAAATCCTGGGACATGGGCCGCATGACCGAGATCGTCGAAACGAGAATCGGCCCCGACCTGCAATTCATCCGCTTCAACGGCACCCTGATCGGCGGACTGATCGGCCTGGCGCTCTATGCCGTCCTGCATGCGGCAGGCCTGCGCTGAGCCTCAGCGCCGGCCACCCGCTGTCCGCTGCGCCCGCCCGGTCTCCGGGGCCGCCTTTTCATCGAACAGTTCGGCCAGTTTCTCGGTCATCGCCCCGCCCAGTTCCTCGGCATCGACAATGGTGACGGCGCGCCGGTA
>Ga0056914_10002732_pt1 | contig 10883 bp, 7 predicted proteins | sample TNRBio252014_DNA_FD_55168 | JGI IMG/M metagenome (GOLD analysis project Ga0056914, IMG submission 55168) | Wastewater treatment Type I Accumulibacter community from EBPR Bioreactor in Madison, WI, USA - TNR Reactor_6/25/2014_ DNA | ecosystem: Engineered > Bioreactor > EBPR > Anaerobic-Aerobic >...
CAGACTTAAATTTCATTGATTTACCTTTGCTAGCTAAAAAGCAAAAAGAGTATACCACACCCTTATAGCTTGTCCAGTAAAAAATTAAGGGGAAGTCTCAGCCGTTGTCTGGTAGAGACATGACTTACTGGTTGCGGTACTAGGAGTGGTAAAATTACTTTTTATGATTTTCTTGGGTAAATAGACTTTCAAGATATACAACAAATGCATATAAAAATCGTAGAGCAAAGGCACTGCCTTGGCTCTCTATTACGCCACCTTTTTATTGGAGTATCTCATATGAAAATACTACTTAATTAGAAAGAATGGAGTCGCGCTTATAGCACGCCTCTACAGGATACTTCTGCCATATTTCATTTTGTAACTTATTGAGTATTTTTGGTTTTTTCACTAAGACTTTTATTAATATCTAAAATGTAACTCTTTAATTCAAATAATTTCAACTCTTCTAAATACTCAACTGGCGAAAACGGTGCGCCTTCAAATTTTAAAAATATATTCGCTCCATTTTCAATTAATAATTTTGAAATCTTTTTTCTGTTTTCTTGGGAAACATGGAATTCACCATAAAGGCGACCTTCTTCAATATATGCTGCAAATATGTGTTCATAAAAATTAAGACACAAAAGATTATAGTAGGGTGTGGTTGTATTGAGATGCGGCTCATATCTATTTAAATATGGGGAATAAGCATTGACATTTGCACCATATTTAATTAATATCTCAATAATCTCATAATTACCTACATAAACTGCTAATTCTAGAGGCCTTACATTCTCCAAATTTCCTTTTATACCAGGAACAGGTATTTTTAATATTTTATTTTTAAATTGTTTTTCACAGTCGAAATTTGTTGCGAGAATTTCCTTCACCAATTCTTTATTTCCACTTAATATTGCTAAATGCAATTTATTATTATTGTAGAAATAATAGCACACGAAAATTGTTCCTACAACTATGGAGATAAAATAATACAAAATCAATTTTTTCAAAAAACTTGTTCTTTTAAAAACAACTGTGGTCATTTTTGTTTATCTCAGCGATTCTATTTTAAGTCAATCTTTTCTTTTATTCTTTAAGGGAAACACAGAGGATGACAATTCTTTTATCAAGGAAATTGACATTTGTATTTTATTGAGTTTTTCTACTTTCACCTTTTCATTTAGATTCTGAATTATACTTGGTAGCATGTGCCCCTTCTCGCATCTTTTGCATGTTATCAACTCTAATTTTATTATTTTAGTTAGCTTAAAAGCATTTTCCTTTTCCTTGGCAAGTTTTTCAATTTCTGATATTAAGCTTGGTCCGTCATTTAAAGAAATGAGGTTTTTTATCTCTTCCAGTTTTTTATTTCCTTTTTCAAATTCAGCCGTTTGCTCCAAAGCATAAGCCTCATTTTCAGCCTTGTCTTTTGGTTTGATTTTTTTAGGCATTTTTCCTGCAGGAATAAAACACAATATTGTTGTGTTCATGTAAATCCTACAATGCTCGCAATACGGTAAAAAATACAATATCAAAAGTGGGATTAATGCTCCAAAAGCAAAACCTAATATCTCAAGAAAGGTTACGCCATACCCTAAAAGGCCTAAGGGTTTTCCTTTACTGCCACCAATATCTTTTTCCCAAGTAAAAGAACGAGCCTGAGTATCAAAATAATGCAAAAAATCTTTTATTGTTGCCTCTTCAATATTCCAGTTTAAATTATTGAATTCCAAGTACTTAAATAAAAAATAAACTGTTATCTGCAATAATAAAATGAGGCACAAGGTAAGAATGCTAATTCTAAAACCCTTTAAAAAAGATGCGAGCCCGTAGCCACTCCCTGCTAGCAAACCAACACCTAAAGCCCCAATTGGCAGAACATAGCTAAAGTAATAACCCATTAAATAAATTCCGTTTTCGATTGAAGCCAAATAATTTACAAAAAATAATGTTATCGCAGAAGTAGCTATACCAGCTAACACTATGATATAGCTTACATTTCTATGCTTAGCAGGGAAATAATATACACCGCTATTCGACTGATTCATATTTTCCATATACGAGCCTAATCTGTTTTTTGATCCATAGTGTCTAACAAACTATACCTTGCTTCCTTGTCGTCTTATTATTTACTTCGTAAATATACGAAAAACTTGTATTACCAATCACGGCACAGCCTAATCTGACTCTTCTTCCTTTAGCCCTCTACCAGACCGAGGCGGTGCCACGCTTAGACGGTCTGGCTAACCAAAATTCAAATTATGGGTAACCAGACTTCAAAAAATACACATAAAAATAAAACGAAAGTGGTGCGTCGTTTAATTTAATGGTTGGAAGCTTCGCCAGCTCCTTTAGGTATTCTGATATCCTCGACCATATCCATAATATTTTGGGGTGGCGGTGGTGTGAATTTACACACAATTAACGCCACAAATAAGTTTACAAAAATGCCGATTCCACCGATGGCATCAGAACTAATGCCAAAGAAAACATTGTTTCCAGTGGCTTTATTTGCAATAATGATAGCGCTTGTGAAGACAATACCAGCAATCATGCCTGCAACTGCGCCTTCGCGATTCATTCGTTTGTAAAAAATGCCTAATACGATGGCAGGGAAAAAACTAGAAGCCGCTAACCCAAAAGCGTAGGCGACGACCTCTGCGACAAAACCTGGCGGGTTAATACCAAAGTAACCAGCCACTATAACGGCAAAAGCGGATGCCGATCTTGCAATAAGAAGCTCTTTTTTGTCGCTGATATTAGGGTTTATACATTTCTTTATTAGGTCATGGCTTATGGCTGTTGAAATTACAAGTAATAAACCAGCAGCAGTAGAAAGAGCCGCAGCAAGCCCACCAGCAGCAACAAAGGCTACAACCCAATTTGGAAGCCTAGCAATTTCCGGATTTGCTAAAACGATTATATCGTTATCCATATAAAGCTCATTGGCGTTATCGCTCCATTTGTTGGTTATAAGTTTTTGCCCATGTTCGCCAACGACATCTTTTTGATAGGATGGCTTGCCTACAAATGCATTGCCTTTTGTATAGTTGATAATCCCATCATTGTTTTTATCTACCCAAGCAATTAACCCTATTTTTTCCCAGTTTTTAAACCATGCTGGGGCGTCTTTATAAGCCACATTCGGAATGGTTTGCATCAAATTGGTTCGTGCAAAAACGGCAACGGCCGGCGCGGTTGTGTATAGAATTGCAATAAAAAGTAGCGCCCAAAATGCAGAAGATCTGGCATCTTTCACCTTTTTCACTGTAAAAAAGCGAACGATAACATGTGGCAACCCTGCCGTCCCGCACATCAACGCCAAGGTCATTAAAAACAGATTTATTTTTTTTCCATCAGAAAGTTCTGTGTACAAGTTAAAGCCAAGGTCATTGTGTAACCCATCTAATTTATCTAGCAAATAGGTTTCGGTACCCGTAATTTTAGAACCTAGGGCTAATTGCGGAATAGGGTTACCAGTCATTTGAATAGCAATATAAATGGCAGGTACAGAAAAGGCAAATATTAAAACACAGTATTGAGCAACTTGCGTATAAGTGATTCCCTTCATGCCACCCAATATGGCATAAAACAGAACGATAACCATGCCTATCACAACACCTGTATTTGTGTTGACCTCAAGAAACCTAGAAAAAACAATACCCACGCCTCTCATTTGACCAGCAACATAGGTAAATGAGATAAAGACTGCACATATAATCGCTACCACTCTAGCCACTTGTGAATAATAACGATCACCAATGAAATCAGGTGTTGTAAATTTTCCAAATTTTCTTAAATAGGGCGCAAGTAAAAGAGCTAGAAGAACATAACCGCCCGTCCAACCCATTAGGTAGGCCGATGAATTATACCCATTAAAAGCTATGATCCCCGCCATACCTAAAAAACTGGCCGCTGACATCCAGTCGGCAGCAGTTGCTAAGCCATTGGCAACAGGCCCAACACCCTTACTCGCTACATAAAATTCTTTAGTGCTTGAGGCCCTTGCCCAAATTGCAATACCAATATAAAGACCAAATGTTAGGCCTACTATAATGTATGTCCAAGTTGTAATATCCATAGAAAACTTTCTCTCTAATTGGGGGAATGATTATTCTTCGACTTCAAATTTTTTATCTAAGCTGTTCATCAGTTTGACATAGATGGCAATGAGTATAACAAATGAAATGATGCTACCTTGTTGGCCAAACCAAAAACCTAGTTTGTACCCGCCCAGCCTAAAATTTAACTGGTTCAATTGTTCCACGAATAATATGCCACAGCCGAAAGAAACGAAAAACCAAATCGAGAGCAAAATTACCAAATACCTGATATTTAATTTCCAATATTCTTTATTTGAGTTTTGAGACATATAAACCTTTGCTTTTTGGGTTAGATAGGGAGGCATTGTAAGAACTAACCAATGCTTGTCAAATTCAAAGTTGCAGATGTTAACTGAAAGCATGTTTTGCACATTTCCACCCCCTTTTTAATAAAAAATGAAGCCCATCACAAGCGATTTCCGAATTAACCCGCTTTGTTAAACAGATTTAAAAATGCTAAAAAATGACAAATGAATTGAAAGTTCAAACTGAATTTAATAGCCATCGAACTCTACTTTGGCCAAAGGTTTTTCTAGGAAGTTATCAGTCGACAGGATAGCTTTTAATGCCCACTACATTCTATTGCATTTAATAATGTCGACTCACCTATTTATTTTGGTAATATTTGCCCCCTTCTGGCAAAACTCTAAAAGCTTTGAGCAGTTATTCAGGATGGGAGGATGCTGAAGTTACCTTTCAAAGGGCTAGGGAGCAAAAACCCGAATTTTCCCCTACTTTATTATAGCATTTTCCCTAATGACGAGACAAATATCTCGTATTATCTAAGGCTATTTCCAACAGACGATTACTGTTGCCATGTTGGCTGTATGGATTACAATGACCATTTTATTTCAAGAGATCTAGTGAAGAACACAGTATTGGCATTATTATTGGCATTATCAATTGGTTCTTGCACAAAACATAAGCCTAAAGCCGTAAATTCCGAAATTCAGAGTTCGGCTAAGTTTATATCCGAGTCAGAAAACTTCCGAGCTAACGGCACATGGTGGTTTCAGGCGAAATCGTCTAAATTGAATAATTTGGTTGAGCAGGCACTTCTCAATTCGCCTGATATTCAAGAGGTTTTTTTACGCCTTGAAGCTTCTATGTTAGTGGCGAAACAATCTGGGTCTTCTAAATGGCCAGAAGTGACTGCGCGCATCGGAGGTAGTCAAAACTATGATCATGCAAATTCTAAAACAAGTAATTTTCGTCAATTTTCAAGTGGCTTTATGGCTTCATACGAACTGGATGTTTTCGGAAAAATTAGAAATAAGTCAAAGGTTGCAGATGAAGATGTTGCTCAATCATCCTTAGATTTAGTTACTGCAAAATTAAGCTTAGTCACTGAAATTGTTTTGCAATGGTATTCCTATCAAAACAATTTGAATCGTTTAATTTTGATTGAAGAGCAAATAAAGCTACAGAAACTGGTTAATGATGAAATTGAAAGAAGCTATAAACGAGGTGTCTCGACATTTGAATTGCTCACATTTTCTAAGAAAAATTTATTACGATTTGAAGACGATAGAAATGAGACATCTAAGGCATTGCAATTAAGTAAATTAGTTTTGGGTCGTTTGTTGGGCCATGAGGGTTATGCAGAAGATATTCCGCTAGAAAAGGAATCGTTTTTTATAAATGCCCCCACAAGTGGCTTTCCGGCTGATTTATTGCGTAACAGACCAGATCTTCAAAAGGCAGAGTCCGTTTACAGACAGTCCTTGTTGAAGTGGAGGATTGCCAAGGCAGATCGTTTACCATCGTTAAGCTTATCTATTTCTTCTGATAATCGAGCAGGAAAGATCAAAGACCTTTTTGATAATTGGTTGTTAAGTTTGGCTGCGAATTTAGCAGGTACTCTTATAGATGGTGGTTATCGCAAACAAGAGGTTAAAAATGCGGAAAAGGCAATTGAAATTACGATAAAAAACTTTAAAAGAATTTATTTGGACGCAGTTTTAGAAGTAAACCAATTGCTTGTGAGCGTTGAATGGGCAAATAAAATTCTTATTGATAGAAAGCAACAACTGCATCTGCAGAATAATTACTCTATTACAAAAGAACGAGAATACCAAAGAGGCCTTGTGAGTAGCAGAGATTTTTATTTAGAACGAATCAGTCTGCTTGAGCAAAAGGTTTTATTGCTAGACGCTGAATACAGGCTAAATGAGACACATATTAATCTAATAAGAGCGATTGGGGGAGATTGGTTTAATCTCGAAAAAACCAACTCGGAACCCATCAGCAATGGAGAAGCAAAATGACAAATACAAATACACATAAACCTAGCCCTTTGTGGCAAAGCATTTTGGTTTGGGTGATTTTGGTGGCAGGTATAATTGCGGGGTATTATATTGTAGACTCTAAACCCGCTAGCAAGAAAAAGGAAAAGCGAGTTATCACGCCAAAAGTGAATGTCGAGTCAATGGTTGTTTCTGAAAAGCAGGTTAGCCTTACTGCCCGAGGTGTAGTTGAAGACTCTCAGGTAACCCAATTAGCGTTTCAGGTAAGCGGTAAGGTTATTTCTGTTTCAAAAACTTTTGAGCCTGGAAGTTTAGTAAAAAAAAATGAAGTTCTAGCGACATTGGAAACAGTTGAGTTTGAGCATTCACTTGCAAATGCGCGCGTTAAACTTGCTCAAGCGCAATTGCACCTATTAGAGGTAGAGCAAAGCAAGCTAGCAGCAGAAGAAGAGTGGCGTTTATATAATAAAAAAGAAAACGACAAACCGTCTCCATTATTGTTGAAGGAGCCACAGATTGCACTTGCAAGCAAAGGAGTTTTAGCGGCGATGGCCGAAGTTGCATTTGCAGAAACAAATTTAAACAGAGCTTCTTTGCGTGCACCTTATGATGGGATCATTGCAAAAAGAAACATATATGTTGGTTCTGTAGTACAGGGTTCGACTGCTGCTGGCGAAATTATCAATAATGAAGAATGTTGGGTTAAATGTTTTTTGCCGTTAGATTCTTTAGCGTTTATTCAAAAAAACGGGAAAGTGGAGGGCGCAAAAGCTCTAGTAACTGTGAAAGCTGGCAATATGACGGTGCTGCAAAAAACAGGTGAAGCGCTAAAAGTTTTGCCACGCCTAGAAGGACAAACAAGGCTTGCACAACTCATGATTCAAATAAAAGAGCCATTTGAAGTCAATCAAACAAATAATGTTTTTTTGTTTTCTGGCTTAAGCGTTGAAGTCATCATAGAAGCTGCAAAATTTAACGATGTTGTTGTTTTAAAGCTTGAGTACTTAAGAGATCAAGACACACTGTGGCTTGAAGATGCAGGTCGATTAAAGATACAACCAGTAAAAGTATTATTCAAAAACGAAAAAGAAGTTGTAGTTTCAAACGGTGACTGGGTTCATTTAAAATTAATTACTTCTGACTTGCTTACTGTGAAAGAAGGCCTGACGCTAATACCTTCTGATGGTAAAAAATAATATATGGAAAATAATCAACTAAAACTAATGAATACTGAAAAAGGCCCTATTGCTTGGATGGCGACCAACCCTGTTGCCTCTAATTTGCTAATGATAGCCCTTTTAGCCGGAGGTATTTTTTTTGCAATTGGTATGCGGCAAGAAGTATTTCCAGATTTTGATTTAGATCAGATATCAATTGTCGTGCCATATCCAGGTGCTAGCCCTGCAGAAGTTGAAAAAGGGATCACTGCCACAGTAGAAGAAGCAGTCAAGGGCTTTCAATTCATTAAAGATTTAAAAAGTTATAGCCGTGAAGGTGTTGGTCAAGTCATTATTGATATGTTGCCAGAAGAGGATATACATACGGCCGTCAATGATATCAAAGGAGCAATTGATCGAATTAGAACCTTTCCTAATGATGCGGAAGAACCGACGGTACAGGTGCTTGAACGCCGAAGAAGAGTATTAACAATTCTGGTATATGGTGATCTCGACTTGAAAAAAATAAAGGAATATACAGAATTTATTAGAGATCGATTTATATCAAACCCTGGAATTACTCAGGCAGAAATAGGCCTTATTAAACCTTACGAAATCACGGTAGAGGTTTCTGAAGAGAATTTGCGACATTACGGTTTAACCATCCAAAATATTTCACAAGCCATTGCACGAAATTCTTTGGAGCTACCTTCTGGCTCAATTAAAACAAGGCAAACAGAGATTATGGTTAGAGTAACCGAGCGCAAAGACTATGGCTCAGAAATTGGCTCGATACCAATTATTACCAGAGCTGGTCAGCAAGTTTTACTTAGAGACCTTGCCACTATCAATGATGGCTTTGCAGAAGTAGACTTCATTTCAACTTTCGAAGGGCAACCTTCCTCTAAAATAGATGTGTATCGTGTAGGGTCTGAAAAGCCAGGTGAAGTGTCAAAGGCTGTATACGATGTGCTTGCCGAAATCAAAAATGATTTACCAAGTGAAGTCGATGTCAGGGTTTGGCAAGATAGTAGCGTCATGTTTACGCAGCGAGTGGAATTGCTAGTGAAAAACGCCTTAATGGGGGGCATTTTGGTTATCATCTTATTGTCACTTTTTTTGGATTGGAAATTAGCTCTTTGGGTTACGGCAGGCATACCGATTTCTTTTATTGGGGCATTCATACTTATCTCACAGCTGGGTATCACGATTAATATGATGACTCTATTTGCCTTTTTGATTTCTCTAGGGGTTGTAGTAGATGATGCGATTGTCGTTGGCGAAAACATTTATGAAATGCGACAGAAAGGTCATAGTTTCTCTGAAGCTGCCATCAAAGGGGTTAAACAAATCACCATGCCCGTTACATTCAGTGTTTTAACTAATATTGTGGCCTACATACCTCTTTTGCACATGCCAGGGACTATGGGCAAAATGTTTTATTCCATACCAGTGGTCGTGATGTGTGTTTTTGCTATTTCGTTAATCGAGTCTTTAGTTATTTTGCCTGCACACTTGGCTCATAGTCGACCAACTAATCCAAACTCATTTTTTTCCAGATTTCAAAAAAAAATAAATGTTTTGCTTAACCAGTTTTTAATATTCGTTTATAAACCAACCTTATTAACAATTTTAAAATATCGTTATGTTTCGGTTAGCATTGGGATATTCGTTTTGATGATTACCATTGCATATGTTCAGTCTGGCCGCATGGGGTTTACTCAATTTCCTCGAGTTGATTCAGACAGCGCTAAGGCTAATTTAGTTATGCCACTGGGCTCGCCAATCGAAAAAACAGAGGCAATAGTTGATAAAATTGTTGCTGCAGCCGAAGAACTTCGATTAGAGTATCCTGACCTTGTTGACGGTATTGCCGTTATGATTGGCAAGGAGAGTGATCGGTCTGCTTCCAATATTGCAGAGGTGGATGTTGGGTTGACAGACCCAAGTATTCGCCCAATCTCTACAATCGAATTCGTGGATTTATGGCGCAAGAAGATAGGGGAGCTAAGTGGTATTAAATCATTAAAGTACAGGTCTGTTGGTGGTGGGCCAGGCGGCGGAGCAGATATCACTTTGCAATTGTCACATAATAATTTAAGCGTTCTTGAAAATGCCAGCAAAGAGCTTGCAGAACATCTCAAACAATATTCGATAGTTAAAGAAGTTGATGATGGTTACACCCCTGGTAAACAACAAATTGACATCAAAGTCAATGACTTGGGTAAAGAACTAGGCGTCTCCTCAGAGTTTTTAGCTCGAAGTCTGAGAAATGCATATTATGGAAATGATGCTATTAGATTTCAAAGAGGTCGTGAAGAAATCAAAGTGGTTGTGCGCTACCCTGAAGATTATAAAAATCAATTACATAGTTTAGAAGCGATGACTTTACAATTGGATGGACGCGAAATACCCTTGATGGATGTCGTCGATATTCAAAAAGGGACTTCTTATACCGAAATCATTAGACGAAAAAGTAATCGCGTTTCAGATGTAACGGCAAACTTAGAAGACCCGAAAGAGGCTGATGCTGTTATCAAAGAAGTCTATGAAAAATTTATTCCACAGCTGTATGAAAAATATCCTTTGCTTTATATAACCCAAGAAGGAAAACAAGCCGAAAATAAAGAATCCATAGGCAGTTTGGTTTTCGGAACCCTTCTTATCTTTGCCTTAATTTATGGTCTATTGGCAATTCCGTTTAAAAGTTATACTCAGCCCGTAATTATCATGTTTGTTATACCTTTTGGTTTGGTGGGTGCCGTTGTCGGGCACTTATTGCTAGATTTTAGCTTGAGCATCATGAGTATCATGGGTTTGATTGCCCTTGCAGGTATTGCAGTCAACGATAGTTTGGTATTTGTAGATTATGCAAATCGTCTCAGAGTAGAAGAAAATCGACCCGCTCTAGCGGCTATCGTTGAAGCTGGTATGCGTAGATTTCGACCTATTTTTCTAACAACTGCGACAACATTTGTCGGGCTAATGCCTATTATCTTTGAAACCTCGCGTCAAGCACGATTTTTAATCCCCATGGCCTTATCACTTGGCTTTGGCGTATTGATTGTTACTCTCACTGCCCTGCTCTTGCTCCCTTGTTTATATATTATCATTGAAGATTTAAAGGCAAAGCTCGGTGTTGAAACGCATAATGAATTGAATAATTGAAATTGCACTTTGATTGAAACCATTTAGTTGTTGTTAAAAAGTTGCATGTCCGAATTGGCATTTTTTCTATTTCAAACCAACAAACTTTAGCGACTTTCAGTCATTTCCGGTGCTAAACGCTTTTAGCTGGACTTACGATTAGCCAAAAATCTCATTTTCCCTGTTTTGATGAATTATAAGTCATCGTAGGCCTGTTTTGGCTGTTCTACTCTGTTGATTTTACTGGG
>Ga0056914_10002733_pt1 | contig 10882 bp, 7 predicted proteins | sample TNRBio252014_DNA_FD_55168 | JGI IMG/M metagenome (GOLD analysis project Ga0056914, IMG submission 55168) | Wastewater treatment Type I Accumulibacter community from EBPR Bioreactor in Madison, WI, USA - TNR Reactor_6/25/2014_ DNA | ecosystem: Engineered > Bioreactor > EBPR > Anaerobic-Aerobic >...
ACGGGATGGAGAGCAGCGGATTCCGGGGCCACGGACGGCGTGGCGCGGCGCGGCCAGATTAGATACGCCGCCGCCAGTAGAATCGCCAGTGGCAGCAACTTCTTCAGTACCCCGGCGCTCATCAGGTAAATCAGCACGGCCCCAAGACCCGCGCCGACGAAGGTTCCGAAACTCATCGCCCACCACAACGCCGGTTGAAACAATCCCTTGCGGATGAAGGTCAGGGAGGCGCTGAAGGTGCCGAAAGTGCCCACCAGTTTATTGGTGCCGATTACGAGGTGCGGCGGCATTCCAATACCGAGCAGAGCCGGCATGACCAGCATTCCACCGCCGCCGGCAATAGCGTCAATAAAGCCGGCTAACAACGCTGCCCCGCCCAGCAGTAGCATCGTGGTGAAATCCAGGGTCAGTTCCAACGGTGCTTGATCTCGTTTTTCCTGCCGGCGGGAACCAGGGTTGAGGTGCGCTTCGATCAGACCAGCAACCGGGTCAAAATGCCTTGGTAAATTCGGCTGAGCCGCTCCAGATCCTCCACGGCGACCCGCTCGTTGATTTTGTGGATGGTGGCGTTGAGCGGCCCCAATTCAATGACCTGTGCGCCGGTTGGTGCGATAAAACGGCCGTCGGAGGTGCCGCCACTGGTGGACAATTCAGGTTGCTCGCCCGTTTCCGCGTGAATCGCCGCCGCCGCCGCCGCCACCAGTTCGCCGGGTGGGGTGAAGAATGGCATTCCCGACAGATTCCATTCCAGATCGTACTGGAAAACTTGCCCGGTCTTGACTTCTTCGTTGAGCAGGCCGGTTTCAATCATCAGCCGGGTGCGTTCCTGAAGGTGTTCAACCGTGACGGCGGGCGAGAAGCGGAAATTGAAGAGCATCTCCAGATCGCCGGGAATGACATTGACGGCGCCGGTCCCGGAATGCAGGTTGGAAATCTGGAAAGAGGTTGGTGGAAAGCTTGCATCGCCCTGGTCCCAGACCTCGTGGGTCATCGCGGTCAAGATAGCGCCGATGGCGTGCAGGGGATTCTGGGCTAGATGCGGATAAGCCACATGGCCCTGAGTCCCGCGCAGCAACAACCGACCATTCAGCGACCCGCGTCGGCCATTCTTGACGGTATCGCCGAGGCGCGCCGTGCAGGAGGGTTCGCCGACCAGGCACCAGCGGATTTTTTCACCACGCCGCTCCAGTTCGCTTACGACCTTGACCGTGCCGTTCACGGCGACGCCTTCCTCATCGCTGGTGATCAGAAAAGCGAGGGAGCCGCACGGTTGCGCATGGTCGGTCAGGAAGCGTTCAACAGCCGTGATCATCGCCGCCAGACTGCCCTTCATATCCGCCGCGCCGCGTCCGTAAAGGTCACCGTCGTGGATTTCGGGAGTGAAGGGCGGCGATTGCCATTGATCGAGCGGGCCGGGCGGCACGACATCGGTGTGGCCGGCGAAGGCGAACAGGGGTTCCGTGTGGCCATAACGCGCCCAAAGGTTGTCCACGTCGCCAAAGCGTAATCGCTCCGTCCGGAAGCCCAACGCGGATAACCGGGCGCTGAGCGCTTCCTGACAGCCGGCGTCTTCGGGGGTGATCGAGGGACGGCGGATCAAGTCCATCGCCAGTGCAAGGGTCGGGTTCATGGCAAGAGTCCAGTAGCGGCGCTGGCGCGATCAATCCCGCAGCAGTTCATTCAGCCCGACCCGGCTGCGGGTTTTTTCATCCACCTGTTTAATGATGATGGCGCAATATAGGCTATGGCTGCCATCCGGGGCGGGCAATGCGCCGGGCACGACCACAGAGCCGGCGGGTATCCGGCCATAGCTCACTTCGCCGGTCATTCGGTTATAAATCTTGGTGCTTTGGCCAATATAGACGCCCATGGAAATGACCGAGCCGCGTTCCACGATCACCCCTTCGACCACTTCCGAACGGGCGCCAATGAAACAATCATCCTCGATGATCGTTGGGCTGGCCTGCAACGGCTCTAATACCCCGCCGATGCCCACCCCACCCGACAGATGGACATTTTTGCCAATCTGCGCGCAGGAGCCGACGGTGGCCCAGGTGTCTACCATGGTTCCAGAGTCCACATAAGCGCCAATGTTCACAAAGGAGGGCATCAGCACCACGCCCGGCGCGATGTAGGAGCCACGCCGGGCCGCTGCGGGCGGCACCACGCGCACGCCCGCCGCCAGAAAGTCGTTTTCACCGTACTCGGCGTACTTAGGCGGTGCTTTGTCGAAATAGTTGGTGTAGCCATCACGGATGATCACGCTATCGTTCAGGCGGAAACGTAACAGGACCGCTTTCTTCAACCAAGTGTTGACCACCCAGGCGCCTTGTCGCGGCTCTGCGACTCGCGCCCGGCCCAATTCCAGCAGGCCCAGCGCTTCTTCGACCGCCTCGCGCAGCGCGGTCGGGGCGGTGGCGGGTTCAAGTTCAGCACGGCGCTCAAAGGCGTCTTCAATAACTCGTTGCAATTCAGTCATCAGTCAGCATCCTCAGTTGCAGGCAGCGTTTCCAGCCGTTGGAGTTTGGGAAAGCCGCAAAAAACCGTCATAATAAAGGGGGATAAATACAGGTTCCAAGCTTCAGGCCAAACCGATATTCAATACCCGAAGCGGTATACGACGAAAATCAACGAAAATCCATGCCAGCACAATGAGGATTACCGGTATGCCTAAGAAGAATATGGCGGATGAGGGGAGGCGAGTCATTGCCGAACCCGCGAAGGAAGCGGAAAAAGCCAGCGAGCCGACGGTCAAGGTCCAACCCTCCGTACCGGCGGGGGCGAGGCAAAACGTCAGCGCCGCCACTACCGAGCCGGCGCCGAAAGCGGAAAAGCTGGCCATCCCGGAAGTTGCCGGGGAGGCGGTAGATGGCCGCAAACGGATCATTATCGAAGGCATCAGCCCGGAAGTGGACGGCGGTCGTTTTCCTATCAAGCGCACGGTGGGCGAAACCGTCGTGGTGGAAGTAGATGCCTTTACTGACGGCCACGATGCGCTGTACTGCGTTCTGCAATACCGTCAAGCGGGCGAAGCGACTTGGCGGGAAGCGCCCATGACCGCCCTGGTGAATGACCGCTGGCGTGGCGAGTTCGAGGTCACGGCGCTGGGCCGCTATGAGTATACCGTTCTCGCCTGGGTGGATCATTTCAAATCCTGGCGGCACGATCTGGGTCGCTGGGTGCAGGCTGAGGATGTCGCGCTGTCGCTGCGCATCGGCGCGGAGCTGGTCGGCAAGGCTGGTCAGCGGGTGGGAGGCGCAGAGGGCGATTGGCTCACTCAACGGGCGATGAAGCTAACCGGTGCACAGGACATGGAACAGCGCCGCCAGTTGGGCTTGGATGAGGAACTGGCGCAGAAGATGTTCCGCCATGCCGACCGGACGCTGGCCCTGAGCTACGGCAAGACATTGGGCGTGGTCGTGGACGATGTGCGCGCCCGGTTCAGCACCTGGTATGAAATGTTCCCGCGTTCGTGCAGCCCGGTGCCCGGCAAGCATGGCGCGTTCAAGGACTGCGAGTCCTGGCTGCCGCGCCTGGCCGCCATGGGTTTCGATGTGTTGTACTTCCCGCCGATCCATCCGGTTGGGCGCATGAACCGCAAGGGTAAGAATAATACGCTGACTCCTGGCCCGGATGATGTCGGCAGTCCGTGGGCGATTGGCGCAGCGGAAGGCGGCCACAAGAGCATTTTGCCGGAACTGGGGACGCTGGAGGATTTCCGCAGCCTGGTGCAAAAAGCCCGGGAACACGGCATTGACATCGCTCTGGACATCGCCCTGCAATGCGCCCCGGATCATCCCTACGTCAAGGAACATCCCGACTGGTTCCGCTGGCGGCCGGACGGCACGGTGCAGTACGCCGAGAATCCGCCCAAAAAGTATCAGGACATCTATCCCTTCAATTTCGAGACGGCTGACTGGCAGGCGTTGTGGATAGAGATCAAGAGCATTTTCGCGTTCTGGATCGAACAGGGAGTGCGCATCTTCCGGGTGGATAATCCACACACCAAGCCCTTTGCGATGTGGGAATGGCTGATCGGCGAGATCAAGCAGACCACCCCGGACGCCATTTTCCTGGCGGAGGCGTTTACCCGGCCCAAGATCATGCACCGGTTGGCCAAGCTCGGCTACACCCAGTCCTATACCTACTATGCCTGGCGCAATACCAAATGGGAGTTGGGCGAGTATCTGACAGAACTGTGTCAGGGACCGGGCCGCGAGTATTTCCGTCCCAATTTCTGGCCGAACACCCCGGATATCTTGACTGAAGCCCTGCAATTCGGCGGTCGACCGATGTTCCTGTCCCGGTTAGTGATGGCGGCGACCATGACCGCTAATTACGGCATTTATGGGCCAGCTTACGAGATGATGGAACATGTCGCGGTCAAGCATGGCAGCGAAGAGTATCTGGATTCGGAAAAATACCAATTGCGCCAGCGCGGCTTCCAGGATTTGGATGGGCCAGACAGCCTGCGCGGATTTATTACCTTGGTCAACCACATCCGCCAGCGTCATCCCGCGTTGCAATCCGATCGTGGCCTGCACATTCATCCAGTGGATAACGGACAAATCCTGTGCTACAGCAAGGCCATTGCGGGTTGCGCCGACGTGATTCTGGTGGTCGTGAACCTGGACCCGAACTATACCCAGGCCGGTTGCACGGACTTGAATCTGGAAGCACTGGGCGTGAAACCCTCCGAGCCGTTTCAGGTGCATGACCTGTTGACGGGTGCTCACTATACCTGGAACGGGCCGCGCAACTATGTGGAACTGAACCCGCACCGGATTCCAGCGCATGTGTTCCACGTTATCAATGGCCGGCATACGGAACCTGTATAGTGCGATTGCGTGGCGTCTGACCGCTACGGAGGGGGTTTGCCCCGCGTACTCCAGGCTACGGTGGATGAGAAAGGCTTGTTACGAACTGTGTTATGAACCGGATAACCCGTCCTGAATGGGTGGAAGCCCCGTCGGGAAGCTTGTGTGAATCACTCTCACTTGATAAAGAAGGAAGCACCGCGATGAAGCAACCGAAAATTTTGGCGTTTGTCATGGCCGGCGGCGAAGGTTCCCGATTGAGCCCCTTGACTTCCGATAATTCCAAGCCGTCGTTGCCCTTCGGCAGCCGTTATCGGATCGTCGACTTTGTATTGAGCAACCTGCTCAATTCGGGGATTCAGTCGATTTATTTGCTGGTGCAGTATAAATCCCAGTCGCTGATCGAACATGTCCGCAAGGCGTGGGTGGTATCGCCGATGCGCAATGAAGAGTTCGTGACGGTGGTGCCGCCACAGATGATGCGTGGCGGTGACTGGTTCCAGGGCACTGCGGATGCGGTGTACCAGAACATCAATCTGATCAAGTTGCATAACCCCGATCTGGTGCTGGTGTTTGGCGCGGATCACGTCTACCGGATGGATCTCCAGCAGATGGTGGATTTCCACTATGAGCGGGCTTCGGAAGTGACCGTCGCAGCATTGCCGGTGCCACTGGCCGACGCCAGCGCCTTTGGGGTGATCGCCGCCGACCATGCCGGGCGGGTGAGCGAGTTTCAGGAGAAGCCGGCGAATCCGGCGCCCATGCCCTCCGATCCGACCCGCGCCTATGCGTCAATGGGCAATTATCTGTTCGATACCAAAATCCTGGTTCAGGCGCTGCAGGAAGCCAATGACCGTGGTGAGCATGACTTCGGACAGCATGTGCTGCCGAAGCTGAAAGAAACGCACCGGTTATTTGCCTATGACTTCGCCACCAACAAGGTGCCGGGCGCGAAAGCTTATGAGGAGCTGGGTTATTGGCGCGATGTCGGGACGCTGGACGCCTATTTCGAGGCGCATCAGGACATGCTGGGCATGACGCCGCGTTTTGATGTGTTCAATCCGCAATGGCGGATTTTTTCCAGTAATTACCAGGGTCCGGTGGCCCGCCTGATCAAAGCTGATGTGGACAACAGTGTGATCGCCGCCGGTTCGCTGGTGCAGCAGGCCAAGATCAGCAATTCCATCATTCGCCGTGAAGTCATTATCGAAGAGGATGTTGTGATCGAGGATTGCGTCATTCAGGACTATGTTTGGATCAAACGCGGCGCTCGACTGCGGCGGGCCATTATCGGCCAGTACAACGTGATTGAGGCGGGCAGTCGCATCGGTCATGATCCGGATCTTGACCGGCAGCATTATAGCGTGACCACTGGCGGCATCACGGTGGTGGGACCGGGCGAAGTGACGACCGCCATGCGGTCCTTTAGCGAGTGAAGTGGCGCATCAGGCGTCGGGGCGCCGATGGGTTGTCCAGCGCCTGACGCCTGATGCTGGGATCTGGACCGAGTGCTGAAATTTGGATGAAAAAATCCACAATGGCTGTCTGGCCTGGCCNGCCTTATCCGCTGGGCGCGACTTGGGATGGGGAAGGCGTTAATTTCGCCTTGTTTTCGCAACATGCGGAGCAGGTGCTGCTGTGCCTGTTCGATGCTCGGGGGCGTCATGAAATCGAGCAAATTCCCCTGCGGGAGCGCACCGGCCCGATCTGGCATGGTTATTTGCCGGATGTCCGGCCTGGCTTGTTGTACGGTTATCGGGTGCAGGGTCCCTACCGGCCTGAGGAAGGGCANCGTTTCAACGCGCACAAATTGCTGCTTGATCCTTACGCCAAGGCGTTGGTCGGGCAGATGCAATGGAGTGACGCCCAGTTCGGTTATCGNGTGGGTGGGCGCGCCGAAGATTTGAGTTTCAACACCCGCAACAGTGCGCCGGGCATGCCGCGCTGTCAGGTGGTGGACAGCGCTTTTTTCTGGGGCGATGATCGTCCGCCGCGCATTCCCTGGCATGACACACTCATCTATGAATTGCATGTGCGCGGATTCACCATGCGCCATCGTGAAGTGCCGCCTAATCTGCGCGGTACTTATGCCGGCTTAGCCAGTGGCCCGGTGATTGATTACCTTAAGGCGCTGGGGGTGACGACGGTCGAATTATTACCGATCCAGTATTTTATCGATGAACGTCATCTGCTGGATCGGGGATTGCGCAATTATTGGGGGTATAGTCCGATGGGCTATTTTGCGCCCGACCCGCGTTACGCTGCCACTGATAATCCCGTGGCCGAATTCAAAAGCATGGTCAAGACCCTGCATTCGGTGGGCATCGAGGTGATTCTGGATGTGGTGTATAACCACACTGCCGAGGGTAATCAATTCGGCCCTACGCTGAGTTTTCGCGGCATCGATAATGCGGCTTATTATCGGCTGTCTGCTGAGCACCCGCGCTATACCATGGATTATACCGGCTGCGGTAATACCTTGAATCTTGCGCATCCACGAGTGTTGCAGATGGTGATGGATAGCCTGCGGTACTGGGTGCAGGAGATGCATGTCGATGGGTTCCGTTTCGATTTGACCGCTGCGTTGGCGCGAGATGCGAATGGTGTGGTGGATCAAGCCGGGACGTTCATGGATGTTGTTTTACAAGACCCGGTGCTGACTCAGACCAAGTTGATTGCCGAGCCGTGGGATGTGGGGGAGGGAGGCTATCAGGTTGGAAAATTTCCGGTCGGCTGGAGTGAGTGGAACGGCAAGTATCGGGATGTCGTGCGCGATTATTGGCGTGGCGAGGGCGGGCTCATTGGTGATCTGGCTTACCGATTGACTGGGTCGGCGGATCTTTATGAGCACAACGGTCGGAGGCCGCACGCCAGCATTAATTTTGTAACAGCACATGACGGCTTTACGCTGTACGATCTGGTCAGCTATAACGAGCGGCATAACGAGGCGAATGGTGAGAATAACCAGGATGGTGAATCACATAACCGGAGTTGGAATTGTGGGGCGGAAGGGGACACGCAGGACCCGGACATTTTGGCGCAGCGTCTGCATCAGCGCCGCAATTTTTTAACGACGCTGCTTTTGTCTCAGGGGGTGCCGATGATCCTGGCGGGTGATGAAGCAGGGCGCACCCAACGGGGTAATAATAATACCTATTGCCAGGATAATGAGCTGAACTGGTTTGACTGGGATATTTCCTGGTTGCAGGAAAACCGTGAGTTGCTGGCGTTTACGCAACGGCTGATTCACATTCGCCGACAGCATCCGACCTTTCGCCGCCGGCATTTTTTCCGGGGCATTCATGGCGAGGGGGTGCGCGATATTCTCTGGTTCAATCCCGATGGCCGGGAGATCGACGATGATGAATGGACGCACGATTACGCACGCTGTCTGGGGTTGTATCTGCCGGGCGATGGGTTGAGCGACTGGGATGAACGGGGCCATGCGCTGGAGGATGATGATTTTCTGTTGTTATTTAATGCGCACCACGAGGAAATCCCGTTTGTTTTACCCGTGCTGCGGGAAAACCCCGTGTTTGAGGTGTTAGTGGATACGGCGTTGCCGCAGGGTCAACCGACTGGCGGTAATCAGCATCCCGCTGAAGAGCCGTATCCGGTGCTGGGTCGTTCGCTGGCGGTGCTGCGGCATCGGCGGCGGTCGTCCTGACTCCGGGAACCCCTCGCGCCTTTGCTCCTCTCGCCCTCGGCGAGANAGGTTGNNGNAATTCCTCCCAAGCCTTGCAATTTTGCATTTGNAATGCAAAATTACCAAGCCATGATTCTCCAATATATTTGTCGCACCCTGGAGCCGGTTCTGCAACAGGCGGCGCGGGAATTTCCCGCCGTGGTGCTGACCGGGCCGCGCCAGTCGGGCAAGACCACGNTGCTCAAGACCCTGTTCGGCGCTTCGCACGGTTATGTCTCGCTGGAACCGCCCGATATTCGAGCGGCGGCACTGAGCGATCCACGCGGCTTTCTGGCGTTGTATCCGCCGCCAGTCATCTTTGACGAGGTTCAGTACGCGCCNGATTTGCTGCCCTATGTCAAGGAATGGATCGACGCCCATCGCGGCCAGCGCGGGCAGTATCTCTTGACCGGATCGCAGAATCTGTTGATGCTGGAACGAGTTACCGAATCGTTAGCTGGCCGGGCGGCTATCCTGCGGCTGCTGCCGCTGTCTTGGCGCGAGCGCCTCGGCCAACCGGATGCGCCCTTGCACTGGGAACGTGATGGCAAGTACTCACCCCGCCCGGAGGTTTCCCATTGGGCGCTTTGGCGCGGCTTGCTACGCGGCGGCTATCCAGAATTGGTTGCGGAACCGGAGCGGGAAGGGGCGCTCTGGCACGGTAGCTATCTGCAAACCTATCTGGAGCGGGACGTGCGTTCCCTGCGTCAAATTGGTGATTTGACCCTGTTTCAGAGTTTCCTGCGCGTACTGGCCGCTCGTAGCGGGCAANTGCTGAATCTNACCGATCTGGCGCGTGACCTGGGCGCGACGGTCAATACCATCAAGGCGTGGCTGTCGGTGCTGGAGGCGACGTTTCAGGTCATCGTGCTGCGGCCGTATTTCGCCAATGTCGGCAAGCGTCTGGTGAAAACGCCCAAGGTGTATTTCACCGACACGGGTACGCTNTGTTATCTGGCGGGATTGCGCGATCCCGAACACGCCGCCGCCGGTCCATTGGGCGGCGCAATTTTTGAAACCGCNGTGCTGGCGGAAATCGTAAAAACGTTCTGGCACCGCGGCGAGGAGCCGCAGGTTTACTTCTGGCGAACTGCGACCGGCGTGGAGGTGGATATCGTCGTGGAGGTAGGTGGGCGGGTTATTCCCATCGAAGTCAAGCTTTCGGCGACGCCAAGGCCGGCCATGGCCGCCGGGATTCTGGCCTTGCGTCAGGATTTGGGCGATAAAGTTGAGGCGAGTTACGTCATTCATCCCGGCGAAATTCAACTGCCATTGGCGTCGGGCGTGCGGGCGCTGCCGTTTGCTGAATTATGAGCTTTTTCAGATAAGAACCTGCTGCTCAAGGAGCGTAGCCCATGACTTAAGAACAACACTGATTCGATCCTCGTTTCCAGTGAGCACCTGCGATGTGTCCTCGCATATGTGCTAGGTCGATTTTTGAGCATGGCTTGGTTTCCAGATGGGCGTATTTTTGCTACCGGTTCGACCGCCCGCAGTATCACAAAATTATGTTGCCGCTGAACGTAAGGTTCTCACTTACAGCACCGGTGGCAATTATACCCATCTGAGAGGTGGTAAATGGAAGCCAGTATAAATAGGGATGTACTCGAAAGCTACGTGTTCTGTAAGTACAAAAGCTATCTCAAATTGATAGGCCAACAGGGTGATAAATCAGATTATGAGAGATTGCTTATAGCAGCTAGGAGTAAGGTGAAACTCAGTGCTATTGATAATATTTATGTCAAAAACCAAGAAAATCAAGTGGTAAGAAATATTGTTCTCACCACCTCTTTATTAGAACAAGGGCCGTCCTTTGTGCTGGAGGCTATCATGGAAGATGATCACATTTCTATTTCTATTGACGGGCTGAAGAAAGTATCTGGTGTTTCAAATCTAGGGCAGTTTATCTATATCCCAATGTTGTTCCACGGTGGGTGCCGAGTTCATAAAGAGCAGCGGCTTCTCCTTGAACTGTACGCTTTTTCTCTTCTTCAGTATCAAGCGATTCTGCCTAGCAGTGGTATTATCTGGTATGGTAGAGAATGTAAAACTACTACAGTGCATTTCAATTCTGATCTACGGAAGGCTAAAAAAACTCTCTTAAATCTAAAAAAGATGTGTAGGACGGAAGAACCGCCAAAATTGATCCTCAACAGACATTGCCAGATCTGCGAGTTTAGCCAGCGATGTCACGATCAAGCAATGCAGGAAGATAATATTAGTCTGCTTCGGGGAATGTCGGAGAAGGAAATTAAAAACTATAGTCGAAAAGGCATCCTTACTATAGCGTTCCTTTGCCGGTTGTGGAATTTTCAACTACATGATTTGTCTAACCCTTAAAGAATAGTGATGATCGAAAAGATCATGCAAGGAGAAGCCG
>Ga0056914_10002735_pt1 | contig 10868 bp, 13 predicted proteins | sample TNRBio252014_DNA_FD_55168 | JGI IMG/M metagenome (GOLD analysis project Ga0056914, IMG submission 55168) | Wastewater treatment Type I Accumulibacter community from EBPR Bioreactor in Madison, WI, USA - TNR Reactor_6/25/2014_ DNA | ecosystem: Engineered > Bioreactor > EBPR > Anaerobic-Aerobic >...
GGCATTGCATAATCGAAATCAAGGTTGAAGTTCTTTTCAGTTTGAACTTGGCCGCCTGGATTAAACGAGTTTTGCGAATTTGGCCCATAAGAAGCATTGATTGTGTTGCGAATATGGAAGTCAATTTGGTTTCTGCCAGTATTGAAACTCACATCATAACCCAATTTGCCAATATCCCCTTTCGCGCCAATTGCAAAAGACGAATCTTGAACTTCGCCACCAAAGCGCGGTGTAAAACCTCCAGGGAACATTTCATTGAAAATGAAACAAGTTGCGTCAGCCCGCACCGCGGCAATCGCAGCCGCTTCGCCCGCCGAACCAATGGTTATGGTTGGGCAAGTTGTTCCAGTTCCTGGGGTAGTGTCACCAACTAATCGAGTTATACCGCCGTCGTTTGAATAAACACCGCCACGAGTGTTTGGATTCCGGTAATAGAAGCCACCATCAGAATCTTTGCTAGCGTAATTGGCGAATGCGTAAAGCTTGGCATGGTCACTAATTTCGATACCGGTGTTCAAAAAGACTTTTAGATCGTCAGTAACATTGGGCTGGCCCCAAGTTTGAACCGCAGGGGTACGAACAGCNGTATTGCCCGCCGCAATCAAACCCGCAGCGTCTGCGCGTTGAACAGATCTGCTAGTTTCGTCTTGGTTGCCATATTCTACGCTAAGATTGGCAAACCCGTTTTCGCCCANTGGCAAACCNATGTTTCCTGAAACGGTATATGTAGTCCCGTCACCTTCGTATGTTTGACCCCATTTACCGTCTAGNTCCAAGCTGTCGCTGTCGGTGCGCAAAATAAAGTTCATAACCCCCGCAATTGCNTCAGACCCATATTGTGCTGCCGCGCCATCACGCAGAACTTCAACTTGTTTTAGAGCAATGGCCGGGAAAACTGATAAATCGGTCCCTTGCGAGCCGTTCGATATGCCGCCGCCAATGAAGGCAATTACAGCCGCACGGTGGCGACGTTTACCGTTGACCAATACCAAAGTATGATCAGGCGCCATACCGCGCAAATTCGCGGGCCGAATAACGGATGCTGCATCGTTGATAGATTGCGTGTTTACGTTAAACGAAGGAATTGAATTGCGGACAAGTGCTGCCACATCTGATTCCGCCGATTTAGTAAGCTCTGAACGGCCAACAACATCAATAGGCGAAGCTGAATTGGCAACTGAGCGCGCACGACGTGAACCAGTAACAATAACGACTTCGTCTGCGGCGGCGGCTTGTGCAATTGCTGCTTCGCCAATTAAGGTTGAGCCAAGACATACCGCGATTGCAATTGCGCTAGCTCGATATTTGATTTTTGTCATATTTTTTCCCCGACATTTTTTGGATTGATTCCAAGGTTTTAGTTGCATTGAAAAGATTACTAAAATTGCACTTAGGCAAGCCAAAATCATGCAATTTGTTATGACAATCGCGATTCATTTGCGAATTGTGGCAATGTGGTCACGCTTTAGGCATTTAAAAATAGCAAATTACGCGTTTCAAGCATGAAATTCTAACCTGCCATTTCGGCCTGAATCGCTAAAACTAAGTGCCTGTTCAAAATGTTTATGAACAATATTTAATATGCAATGTGCGCCTTGCGTAAAGGTAGGCCAACGGCATTACTTTGCCACATCACAGCAAAATGCCCGATTTCTAAGAGTTGCAGCAAGATCATACCGAAATCAACCCAAGGGAAATATGAACGCAACATATTTGCCGCTCTCACAAATCATTCAGCCAGACCATGCGAATATGTGATTGTCAGAACGGCAAGGAAATCAGTCCCCAACTTTCTGACAAACTTGGAACGCCCACTTGGGCAAAGGAGAAACATCATGGCCAAGAAAATTATGTTAATCGCATTGGCCGCTAGCTTTATGGCGGCCCCAACCTTAGCCTCGGCGCAAGTGTATGGACAACCCAATCAAAGGTCTGGCAATGCCGCAACTGGCGCAGTTATTGGCGCGACCGTTGGAGCAGTTGCAGGCAGCCAAATCGCTGGACGCGGGAACCGCACTGATGGTTCGGTTCTAGGTGCAGTAGTTGGCGCAGTCGTTGGCGCGCAAATCGCCAAAGACAGCAATGATAATCGCTATAACACTGGCTATCAGACGCCAAATCGCCCAGCTGTTGTTGTTGCCCACGACGATCGTGATTACAGAGACAACCGTTATGGCTACGGGCGTGACCGTGACCGCGATGGCTATAATGACCGCGATTTCCGCGATACCAGATATGGTCCTGAATATCGGTATGACCGCGAACGTGGCTATGGTTATGGTATGTATCGTTCACATCAAGCGCGTTACACTCCGCCAATGATGAACGGCCATTATGGACGTGGTCATCACCAAAGGGCGCAATGCGGCTGGGGCACCGTTACTTACCGTATGCCCAACGGTCGTGTGATCAATGATCAAGCCTATATGTGCCGTCAACGGGATGGTGATTGGGTAGTGGTTAATCGTTAAACCTATATATCATTTAAGAGGCCCCCAAGGAAACTTGGGGGCTTTTGTTTGTCGTGTTGGTAGGTGAGATTGACATAATCAAACTCAAACTTTCTGGCTGCGCCAGCCCCAAAATACCTTCATTTGTCATCATATTGCGAAGGCGGTAGCCCAAAAATGTTGACATTTGTCGATGTTTCTCCTTGTTTGAACATTGGCAACGAATTGCGCAAAACTTGGATTGTATGGGTGAAATGGCAGGGGCGGATAGAGTGTTATTTATGCGCAAGGCCAATCTAAATGAGTGCAAAAGCAACCATTTTCTAAGCTATGCATTTTTGCAATTAGGTAATTGATTACCTGTCACCGAAATCTCACCGAAATCTCACCGAAATCTCACCGAAATCTGTCCCCGAAATTTGCCCGCTCCATTCACTTTGCTCCCGTGTTTTCCCGTTCCCCGATGGTGAACCCCAATCCTTAATCACCTGCCTTCGTGTCTCCTCGTCAAATGAACTTAAAAGCCAAGGAGGCAGATATGAAACAAAACCAATCAATCACCCGCAAGTTTTTCAATGGCATTAAAATTGAAATCCGCTTTGAACGTTACGCAATTCAATTTGATGATGACGGGTGGAAATCAATCGTTTCAATCGAAAGCCTAGAAGGAAAAATTATTCCCGGCACAAATAAATCATTCAAAGAAATTATAACTGAAGCCGAAAAGATTGATGCCTTTGATAGCTTGGCAGAATTCGCTTTTGATTACATAAATACCGAAAAACAAGCGCACATTTTTGCAGCACAAAATCTTCAAAACTCAAATCAAACCGCCCTTTATTAAGGGCGGAGTTTAACTCATAATAAATTCTTGGTATTGCTTAAATAGCAAAACAATTTAAGATATATACTTAAGTAAGCAATAAAAAAATCAAAGGATTTCCTATGCAGTTAAATCCCCAGCATCTTACAATCGCAAACCTTCTAAAGGGGCGATTATTTAGAATTCCAGATTACCAACGGGCTTATTCTTGGGGGAGCAAGCAAAGAAAAGACCTTTTTGATGATATCCTTGAAGTATACTCTAGTGGACGCGATCATTTCATGGCTACTGTTGTAACCTTATCGGGAGATAAGAGAAATATAGGAGCCGAAGAATTCCAAACTGTCGACATTGTTGATGGGCAACAACGAATTACAACTTTAATAATTCTTCTTAAAACAATAGAAAATGAATTGAAAAATGAAAACTCTTTAATGTCAAAGACTAAAGATGATTTATCTAATTTGCTAATTAAAGGAGACGAACATTCTTTAGTTTTGCTACAGACCAACCATGATAGTAGTAACATTTTTTCAAGCTACCTGCGCAATAGTATTGTCAATAGCGAAAAGGTAACCACAGCTTCTGACAAAAATTTGATTGATGCCATTATTGATTGCAAGAAATTCGTTCTAGAGTGGAACGATATATCAAATGGCAAACTCCTAGACTTGTTATCCACGATATATAACAAGCTTTCTTTAGTTTATCATCAGATTGGTGATGAATCTATCGTCTATAGAGTTTTTGAAGTTCTTAATAGTCGTGGACTAGACGTCAAATGGATTGATAAAACTAAAAGCCAAATGATGGCACTTGTATATGATCATGTTGAAACCGATTCAAAGATAATTGCTGTAAATGAGTTGAAGGTAATATGGCAGGGCATATTCCGATTACTGGGTTTGAATAATAAATTAGGAGATGAAACCCTGCGTTTTGCAGGAACATGGTCAAACAAGGTTATGCCAAGCAAAATATTAAGTGAAGAGCTTGCTTCTGTAGAATTATTGTCAAGAGCTGGAACCAACTATAAAACAATTATTGAATCGGCTAATTGGTTGAGTAATGTTGTGGAAGCAGAAAAAAAATTGCTCGCTGACGTAAGACGCTCTGCTGCTTCTGAAATAATTCAAGCCAGATTTGTTGCGGTCGCAATTATTTTGCGAAATTTTGGCAGCAAAATTGAAAACGAACTTCTGACAATTTGGGAGAAAATAGCGTTTCGTATATACGGTTTAGGTTCTGGTGATGGGAGAACAAAAGTCGGCGATTTCGTGAGATTAGGCTACAAAATAATAAATGATAATTTGGATGATAAAGTTATTTCAGAAGGACTTCATTTAATAGGTAATTCTTATAAAATAAGTGATATCCTTGAAGAATGGGATGACAATGCTTACGAAGGCTGGCAAAAAAACCTCCGCTATCTCTTGTATCGTTATGATGAATTTCTTGCAAAAGAATCTGGTGAAGCCATCAATGATATGGTTTGGCAAAAAATTTGGAACGAGGACGCCTCAAAATCTATTGAGCATATAAAGCCCCAAAGCTCCAATCAAAATTGGATTCACAACATAGGAAACCTAACTTTGCTCCCACCTGGACTCAATTCTTCGCTAAAGGATAAGCCGCCCAAGGATAAAGCAAACAAATATATTGAAGCTGGCATAAAGGGCACAGTCTATGTTGGGCGAACTATCAAGGAGAATGACTGGAACAAGAAACTTGCAAAAGAGCGAGCCGCTTTAATAAAAGACTTTATTATTAAAGAATGGGGAGATTGAATAGGCACTTTGCGCCGCTTTATATTTGAAGGCGTTGCCCATTTGCTTTGGTGTAATGCGCAGTCGATACTAATCGCGGCATTTAATGCAGGGACGCTTTGCCTTTGGTTGACCAACGCAGATAACCATCTTGCTCCCTTCAATTTACTTGTCCAACGGCTTGTGGTTTTTGCTTCAAATTCTCATCTCTCACTTACCCAAAATGAAGACTATCCATCGGGCATTAATCATGGGTTAGATTGACCCGACGCGCGTTAATGGTTCAAGGTTGCTCGCTTCAGTTCCTTGCAGCTCCGCACGCGTGTTCATTTCATTCAACCTTTGAACCAACCGCTTATGCGCCGTGTCTTACGTCTCCCCATGAAGCCCGAAGGAATAGTCCATTGGGTAAAACAAATGGAGATGAAAATGACTAAAGAAACCAAAAACCAACCAAGCCACCGTCTTTACACCGTAAATGGTGAAGGTGAAAACGCAAGATGGACAGACATCGGCGTTGCATGGGCAACCAAAGACGGCAAAGGTTTCACCCTTGCGCTTAATGCAATGCCGCTAAATCGATTTCCATGACAGGTAATCAATTGCATAATTAGCTGGGATATTGCCCCCTCAGTCACTTCGTGACAGCTCCCCCGCAAGCAGGGGAGCGAAGGCATTGGGCACGCGAAATTACCTATGGCATATAGCCCATTAAACGAAGTGAAATGGCGCGGCGCGTTATCATTCGCCGCAAAAACATCATCATAACTTCTAACCAAAGCACCCATGCAAGGAAGCTATCACGATTTAATAGATTGGCAAATTGGACGATAAGCGAGCCTAATTCACATCACGTCCCCAAAATGAACTATTTCGCATTGCGTCCTCGAACTGAAAAAATCTCTAATTTTCAAATAGCTTGTCGTGAATCCGTATTGCTTCTTCAATTGACATTTCCCAAGAAATTTTTTCAGGGGAAATTTCAAACAGTCTTTCCAATGTCAGGCTATCAAAATATTCTGCATTGTTTTCACTAAGTCTCAAAAAATCGGCATGGAGGACATAAAATCTAGATTCTGGTATTGTTTCTAAGATCTTATATCGTGTCACAGTATCTGCGTCGATAATCCTGTAGATAGTGTTTTGTCGATATAGCTGCGTTTCTCTCACTGCGGCTCCCACCTTCCTGTCCAATTTCGGGGACAGGTTATCAATTGCATAATTAGCTGGGAGATTGCCCCCTCAGTCACTTCGTGACAGCTCCCCCGCAAGCAGGGGAGCGAAGGGGTTGGACGCGCGAAATTGTCATTCGCCGCAAAAACATCATCAAAACAAAAAGCCAAAGCACCCATGCAGCGAAGCTATCACGATTTATCTGATTGGCAAATGCGGGAGGATTGTTGGGCAATTGATGGGCTTTTGATAAGGAATAACTTACATTAAAACAATAGCTTACATCTATTTCACATCATGTCCCCGAAACCTCGTTCCATCCATTTCCCACGCAAGTAAATATGACATTTTCGAAGCGAATTCTTCCCAATTTTCGAAAGGTTCTTTACGTTTGATTTCGTCAATTACTTTATACTTTATTTCCTCCGAGTCAAAACTATCCGCGAAAATAATCTTTGACATTAAAAAAGGCCCATCTTTCTCAATCTGCAGTTTTAACCACTCAGGGTTCGCAACTGACACGTAAAAATAATCTGCACCTTTATTGCCCCGCTCACCTATCGAAAAGCAATAATTCAATATTCTGGGGGATCCTTTTGAGAAACCATGAACATCGTCAAAGCAGTCGTTACTACTGAGGCTTCGTACTTCCCAATTTAACATCTCAACCTCACTTTTTAACTTCTATATGTATATTTGCGCGTACCCCAGTTCCACTTTCACCCATACGCTCCATATTGGCAATAAAGCGACCGTCTGATTTTACCACTGGAAAACGATAAACAAAAAGGCCGTCTGCACTAATCAAAGCTTTGCCATTAGGTTTCAGGGACAGTGTATCAATTGTATAATTAGCTGGGATGTTGCCCCCTCGCTCACTTCGTGACAGCTCCCCCGCAAGCAGGGGAGCAAAGGGGTTGGACGCGCGAAATTATCATTCGCGGCAAAAACATCATCAAAGCAAAAAGCAATTGCACCCATCTTGCGAAGCTATCACGATTTTTCTGGTTGGCAAACGCGGCGCACAAAAGCCGAAATTCAACCAAAGAATTTATGCAATTGATAACCTGTCCCCGAAATATCTATTCATAGACATTGGCTGATGTCCATAGGCCGTAAGACTCCCAATAATTAGCGAAGATTCACCCTGTAAAAATAATATGTTGTGACGAAAATAAAAATTTGGATCAAATCTGAAACCCTCACACTCCTTTTTACAAGGCAATCAGCAATCTTAAAAAGAAAGAAATAGACGGTCGGTACTAAGATCTCCTCGATATTGAATTCTGGGCCTTCGCAACTGGAGCGTGGTAAAGGAATAAACTGACGAAAGGAGGCTATACAAAAAGCGATTTGAGCGATTGGAGCAGTGAATCTGACCACCTTCAAATCGGCAAAACGCGAAATCATATTGTGGAACGAAGCACTCACGTTTGCCATACTACTAACTCCATTTTTACAAAATCATAAATGATTTCGGGGACAGGTTATCAATTGCATAGTTAGCTGGGATATTGCCCCCTCAGTCACTTCGTGACAGCTCCCCCGCAAGCAGGGGAGCGAAGGGGTTGGACGCGCGAAATTATCATTCGCGGCAAAAACATCATCAAAGCAAAAAGCAATTGCACCCATGCGCCAAAGCTATCACGATTTATCGGCACTTTCCAACGCTTTTTGAATTGTGGATAAGGGAAGAAGTAGTGACAATTGGGAATCCGTCAATGGCAATGCTCCATAAGATTGATACCAACCTTTAACTCGTTCATTTTTGGCATCAATAAGCATCGCCACGCCGCCAACTTCTCGCGATGCAAGCAAACATCTCCGCCCCGCCGCCAGCAACAATTGGCCGCCAAGCCCATTGCCTTGCGCCCTTAAATCCACCGCAAGCCTTGCTAGCCGAAAAACTGGTATATCGTGTCTTGCAAGCCCTTTCTTTACAATTTCTGGGCTTTTGGAAAATTCAACCGAAGCGGGGCTTAGGGTATAAAAACCCAAAATGAGACTTGGCTCACTATTACCTATGGCCAAAAATGTCTTTGCACCGCCTTTTTCGTGGGACTGCCGCGCATGGCGCCTTAAAAATTCGTTTAGGTCGGCGTCGCCACAGTCAAACAAATCTCGCGGATGGCTTTTAGCAATTGGTTCTTCATGCCAATAAGGCTCGCTCATTCAAGGTCACTCTGCCAAAGGCGGAAGGGNAATTGCCGCNCTAAGTAACTTCGCGTTTGGTTTTGGNGGATTTTCCAAAGCATTCAANACCGCCAAACTGTCTCTTTGCGACAGCTTCAACTTTTCGGCATTGGCAATCACCGCCTTTGCCGCCGCCACCGCATTTCGTAAGACGAAATCGGTCAAATCAGTATTCGAATATGCGACAGCGCGCATAAGCGTCTGCTTATCACTAGCAGGTATTCGCAACGACATGCGGCTATTATCAACTGCAATTCTTGGCATATTATCCCTTTTTGTGTGTATTGAAAGCGTACACCAATCAAAGGTAAATGTCAAACAAAATTGCTAATTATATATGTGTCACTTTGTCAAACACGTCTTATCCAATATATAATCCTTCCATGATACATCTCCAGTCGTTCATTCAAACCCCAAAAACAGGCTATTCCACTAACAACGAAGCGCATAATATATCAATTACGCAACGGCCTTGAAATTACGCCGAAATAGTCCAAAATCCCATTATTATTCGCCATCATCTAAGAACGCATGATCATCAAATGGTATAGAATCGTGAAGTACGTCCTTCCAACATTTAGAGTGCACACCAAAACCCTGATTGCAATCATGAGAACCGCTTATGGACCTCACCGAAATTTCTAATGCAAGGGTATCATCAATTTCAATTGGCTGACCGCAAATACAGCATACATATTTATTAGTGAAAAATGAATGTCTTTTCTTCGAAACATTACTTTCACTTTGAAAAAATTTAAGTATTTTATCTATTGCCATCCATACCTCCGCGTCAATCTATTTAGGCTATTTTGTGAAATATTGCGGAGTGTGGTTTGGCACGCTGGCCACTTGGTTGATGGCGTTCGCTGCGTGGGCGGAGTTATCATTCGCCGCAAAAACATCACCAAAACAAAAAGCCAATGCGCCCATGCGCCAAAGCTATCACGATTTAATAGATTGGCAAATGTGGCGCACAAATGCCGAAATTCAACCTAAGAATTTATGCATTTTATAACCTGTCCCCGAAATCAAAATAACCGAACTATTTCACATTGCGTCCCTGAAATCATTATGCAATGTCCCCCAAACAACCGAAAATCGAAATCTAATTGTCATCAATATTGAAATCAGTTTTACGAAACTCCTCCAATTCTTCGTTTCGTTTCAATACAAATTTGTTCCAGTCCTTTTCAATTTCACGAGCTATCTCGGCAACTCTTTTAACCGTTTCACTTACTGTTAATTCATTGGGAATGTCATGGGCGCCTAATGCCCAGAGGTCTTCTTTCAAGCGTTGCTCAGGCCTGTTAGGTAGTGAAAATTTATCCGTTTCGGCAGCCAATTGCCTTACCGCGTCTCGTGAATTATGAAATGCAAAATCTTCTACCATCTGATCCAGTGACCGGTAATACTGGACTGGTATACTGTTCATTCCTTGGAAGAAATGTTGACTAATAAAAAGGGTTAACATAGGAAACTGGGTTTTGTTCATTAGTATGTTCGTCAGTTTGCTGTCGGATAGGCGGTCAAGACAATAAAGGCATTGCCGCCAAATGCTTGAGACGTTCTTACTAACACAACGGTTGTACCCGTCGCTTGCATCGTGTTACCTAATCCCCCGCTTTCGACACCTCGTCTGTTTGTCATCACAACACCATTTGTGCAACTCAAGCACATGTTTTCAGGACTATGTATAGTCAATCTCTCACCGGGCCTTGAACGGTTCACCCAGGCAGTAACTTGCGGCGCATTTACTGCAACTACTTGATCCACGGCAGCTTGGGCGTGCCTAACGGAAGTAAAAGTCGATGCGGCTTGGATACCTTCTGTTCTGAGACGATTGGCCAAAAATTGTGGTGACTTACCGATATGATTTCTGAATGCATGCGGATCAAGCAACACCCCAGACTCAAGCCTTATAGTAGATTCATTCTCGACAATAGATGGGGCGCTGGTTATACGCCGATTGGCAGAGACAACCGATTGCCTTGAGGGAGTGGTTCGGGGAGTAGTCCTAGGCGGCGTTTGCTGCTTCCCACTCGGATCCACCGCATTCATAGGATCCAGCCCGACATAGCTATAGAGATTGATGTAATCGAGGCTGCCGATTGGGTCGGTTTCAAGGAACGTGCCGAGTTCTGGGTCATACCATCTTGCGCGGTAGTAATAGAGGCCAAGGTCTGCATCCCATCTTCGCCCGGTATAGCCGAATGGGTGGGTTGGGCTGTTATCATTACTGGCAAGTTGGGTTGGGGTAGTCTCACCATAGCTGCCATAGCCGCGGCGGGATATCACCGCGCCACTGCTGTTGGAAATTGCCACCACGCTGTTTTGTTTATCGGTATGGATGTATTTCACCGCGCCATTGGCATCAACTTGGGCGATACGCTCATCAATCGTAGGCCCAGCAATATAGCGCGCAAGCACAACCCGTGCACCGCTTATGTCCGCAATTTCTTCGGT
>Ga0056914_10002741_pt1 | contig 10859 bp, 9 predicted proteins | sample TNRBio252014_DNA_FD_55168 | JGI IMG/M metagenome (GOLD analysis project Ga0056914, IMG submission 55168) | Wastewater treatment Type I Accumulibacter community from EBPR Bioreactor in Madison, WI, USA - TNR Reactor_6/25/2014_ DNA | ecosystem: Engineered > Bioreactor > EBPR > Anaerobic-Aerobic >...
TCCTGCTCGAGCGCGCCGCCGAGGACCTGCTCGATCGCCTCGCGCCGATCCAGCGTGCCTTCGCCGATGTGCTCGATTTCGGCACCCCCGGCCCGCAGGCCGCCGATCTGCTGGCCGCCCGCCCGACCACGGCCAGCCTGACCCGCATCGGCGAGGCGGCCGGCGCCGGGGCACGCACCATCATCGACGATCTCGAAGCGCCGGGCCTGCCCGACGCCGCCTATGATCTTGCCGTCTCGCTTCTGGCCCTGCACGCGGTCAACGATCTGCCCGGCGTCTTCATGCAGATCCGCCGCGCCCTGCGGCCGGATGGGCTGTTCATCGCCGCGCTGATGGGCGGGGACACGCTGCACGAATTGCGCACAGCCCTGATGGAGGCGGAAATCGAGACCGCGGGCGGCGCATCCCCGCGTGTCGCGCCCTTTGCCGATGTGCGCGCCCTCGGCCAGTTGCTCCAGCGCGCCGGCTTTGCCCTGCCGGTCGCCGACAGCGAGGCGCTGACCGTGCGCTATCCCTCGGCGCTGCATCTGATGCACGACCTCAGAGCCATGGGCGCGACCAGCAGCCTGTCCGACCGCTCGCGCACCCCCCTACGGCGCGCCACGCTCATGCGCGCCCTCGAAATCTACGCGGAACGGTTTTCCGACCCGGACGGCAAGGTCCGNGCCACCTTCGACATCATCTGGGTNTCGGGCTGGGCGCCGCACGAAAGCCAGCANAAGCCGCTGCGCCCCGGCGCGGCACAGATGCGGCTGGCCGATGCGCTGAAACCCGCGAGCTACACAACGCCATCCAAGGACGAGCCGACCCCATGACCACGCAGCACGCCCCGCGCAAGCATCGATGGCACCGCGCCGATTTTACCCGTTTCATCCCCATCCAGACGCGCTGGGATGACAACGACGCCTTCGGCCACGTCAACAACGTCAAGTATTATGCCTTCTTCGACAGCGCCGTCACCCGCGTCGAGATCGAGGCCGACATCTTCAACCTCGCCACCAGCCCGGTCATTCCCTACGTCGTCGAATCGACCTGCACCTATTTCGAATCGGTCGCCTTCCCCGACGCGCTGGAGGTGGGNCTGGCCATGCACCGCATCGGCACCTCATCGCTCACCTATCGCCTCGCGCTGTTCCGGGAGGGCGGCGATACNCCGGTGGCGCAGGGGCTGTTCACCCACGTCTGCGTCGANCGCATCACCGANCGCCCCGCCCCGATGCCCGAGGGGGTGCGCGCCTATGCCGAACGGCTGAGCGCGGGCTGATCAGATCAGGTCGCGCAACATCGGGATCAGCGGCTCGTCCGCCGGCGGCATCGGATAGGTGCGCATCTCGTTGACGCGCACCCAGGCGAGGTTCTGCCCTTCCATGCCCTGCGGGGTCCCCTCCCAGCGCCGGCAGATGTAGAGCGGCATCAGAAGATGAAACTCCGGGTAGGCATGGCTGGCAAAGGTCAGCGGCGCCAGGCACGGTTCCTTGACGGTGATGCCCAGCTCTTCCTTCAGTTCGCGGATCAGCGCCGCCTCGGGCCGTTCGCCCGGGTCGAGCTTGCCGCCGGGAAACTCCCAGAGCCCCGCCAGCGCCTTGCCCTCCGGCCGCTGGCTCAGGAGCACCCGCTTGTCCGCATCGACCAGCGCAACCGCGACCACCAGAACGACCTTCATGCCTGCTTCCGTTTCGACAGCGCCACCAGATAGACCCCGAAAAAGGCGATGAGCCCGCCCGTCACCTGCCAGAGGGTCAGCCGCTCGCCCAGCACGCCGACGCCCAGCGTCGCCGCCACCACCGGCACCGTATAGCCGGTCAGCGCCGCGCGCGTCGGGCCGACACGCACGATCATGCGGTAGAACACCGTCAGCGGCAACGCCGTGCACACCGTGCCCAGCGCCAGCACCGGCCAGATCACCTGCGGCACGGCGGCGAGCTGATCCGTCTGGCCCAGCATCAGCAGCGCGGCGCAGGCAATGACCGTCGAGAACATCTGCTGGCCCAGCGACAGCCGCACCGGATCGTGATGGCGCACCGTGCGCGTGTAGAGATTGCCGATGGCATAGCACGCCGCCACGCCCAGCATCGCCAGCGCCCCGTCGAGGCTGCCGCGCCCCTCCGCCGCCTTCGGGCCGATCAGCAGCACCACGCCGACCAGCCCGACAGCAACGCCAAGCAGACTGCGCGCGTTCAGCCGCTCGTCGGCAAACAGCAGATGCGCCGCCACCGCCGTCATCAGCGGCCCGGCCGATTGCAGCAGCGCGGCAGGGCCGGAATCCATCCGCATCAGCGCGAACGCCACCAGCGTGTTGGGAAAGGCGCCGTTGAACGCGCCGATCACCAGCCAGGGGAACAATTCATCGCGCCGGGGCAGCGGCACCTGTCCCATCGCCGCGACAACGCCCATCAGCACCAGCGCCGCAACTCCGCCCCGGCAGGCCGCCACCACCAGCGGCGGCAGCACCCCGTCCATCACCTTGATGGCAAGAAAGCTCGACCCCCAGGCCAGCGAACAGACGGCGAGATGACCGAGATAGAACGCCGTCGAGGCCGGCAGCGGCTCAGCCCTCACGAGCGATAGTCGCCGTTGATCTCGACATAGGCCTTGGTCAGATCGCAGGTGTAGACCGTATCCTTGCCCCGGCCCATGCCGAGCGAGGCGGTGATGTCGATCCGCTCGCCCTTCATGTAGGCGGAGACGGCCTCTTCCGAATAATCGGGATCGCGCGCGCCAAGGTGGGCAACCCGATAGGGCCCGAAGGAAATCGACAGCTTGTCGCGCTCGGCCGGCTCGCCGGCCTTGCCCACGGCCATGACGATGCGGCCCCAGTTGGCATCCTCGCCGGCCACCGCGGTTTTCACCAGCGGCGAATTGGCGATCGAGAAGGCAACCTTGCGCGCCGAACGGGCGGAGACCGCGCCTTCCACCGTGACGGCCACGAACTTGCGCGCGCCCTCGCCGTCCTTGGCGACGAGAATGGCAAGATCGAGCAGCAGCGCGTTCAGCGCCCGCTTGAAGCCGGACAGGCGCGCATCGCCCACCTCGGTGATCGCCGGGCACCCCCGTTTGGCGGCCGTACCGGTGGCAAACAGCATCAGCGTATCGGAGGTCGAGGTGTCGCCATCGACCGTCACCGCGTTGAACGAGGGCTTCACCCCCTTCGACAGCAGCGCCTGAAGCGGCGCGGCGGCGATCGGCGCATCGGTGAAGACGAACGACAGCATCGTCGCCATATCCGGCGCGATCATGCCGGCGCCCTTGGCCATGCCGTTGATCGTCACGGCAACGCCGTCGATCGTCGCCGTGCGGGTGGCGATCTTGGGGAAGGTGTCGGTGGTCATGATGGCTTTCGCCGCATCAAGCCACTGGCTGCCTTCGGACCGCCGGGCGCAATCGCCGATCACGCCGCGGAATTTCGTCGCATCCAGAGGCTCGCCGATCACCCCGGTGGAAGCGAGGAAGATCTCGGAGGCCTTCACCCCCAGCTCCCCGGCCGCAACCTCGGCGGTCAGCGCCACCGAATCGCGGCCCTTCTGCCCGGTGAAGGCGTTGGCATTGCCCGAATTGACCACCAGCGCCCGCGCGCGGCCGCCGGCCAGGTTGGCCCGGCACCAGTCAACCGGGGCGGACGGGCATTTGGACTTGGTGAACACGCCGGCCACCGCCGTTCCCTCGGGCATCGAGACCAGCAGCACATCGGTGCGCCCCTTGTATCGGATGCCAGCCTCGGCCGTGGCGAACACCACGCCGTCGAGCGGCGGCAGCTTCGGGGTCTTCTTCGGGGCGAGCGGGGAAACGGGAACGGCGGTCTTGGCCATCGGGTCCTCTTACTTCTTGGGCTGTTCGGCGGGGGCGGGCGCCTCGGCGTCGGTGCGCTCGATCTTGGCCTCCGAGCGCAGCTTCAGCACCATGTCCTGCTGCGCCTTCTGCACCAGATAGCGGCTCAGCTCGTCCTTCACCTGATCGAGCGGCGGCACCGGCTTGACGCGCTTTTCCTCCAGCTTGATCACATGCCAGCCGAACTGCGACTTGACCGGCGCGGACACCTCGCCCGCCTTCATCGCGAAAGCGGCATCGGANAACTCCTTCACCATCCGGTCCTTGGTGAACCAGCCGAGATCGCCGCCCTCCTTGCCCGAACCGGGATCCTTGGACAGTTCCGCCGCAACCTTGGCGAAATCCTCGCCGCCGCTGAGCCGCTTGACCACCGCCTTGGCCTCGTCCTCGCTCGGCACCAGGATATGGCGGGCTTTCGCCTCCTCTTCCGGCGCAAGCCCCTTGGTTGCCTCGACATAGAACTTCTGGATCTTGTCGCCGGTGATGCCCTCGGCCCCGGCTTTCTCCATCAGCACCTCCATCAGCGCGCGGCTGCGCAGGTGGCTGAGCAGGCGGGTGAACTGCGGGTCCTGATCCAGCTTCTGCTTCTCGGCGGCGCGAGCCAGCAGCTTCAGGTCGATCAGGTAATCGAGCACGTACTTCTGCTTCTGCTTCTCATCCATGCGCTGGAGCGCCGGGCCAAGATCGTCCTGCGCGGTCTTGAAATCCTCCTGCGTCACCGGCACGCCGTCGATGGTGGCGAGCGGCTTGGGCGACTGGGCAAGGGCCAGCGCCGGCGCGGCGATGAGGGCAGCGAGCAGCAGCGGGCGGAAACGGATCGGCGAGGACATGGGGGCTCCGGTGTCAGATGTCGTGTCAGCGGGGTGACACGAACTTTTGTTTTTCACAAGGGCTGTTAGCAATCATATCCGGGCAGCATCATGACGGCCCGGCACGCCCCAGCGAGAGACACCGCAATGACCCTNATCACCTCGGTCGACGACCTTGAACGCCTGTACGGCGCCCCCGGCGCGGCCGCGCTGGTCAAGGTCGCGGACAGGATCACCCCNTCCTATCGNCGGCTGCTTGAGGCCGCGCCNTTCTATGCGCTTGCCACCGCCGGGCCGGAGGGGCTCGACTGCTCGCCGCGCGGTGACCGCGCCGACGGCATCGCCATCGTCGACGAACGGACGCTGCACCTGCCGGACCGGCGCGGCAACAACCGTCTCGATTCGCTGCGCAACATCGTGCGCGATCCGCGCGTGGCCCTGCTCTTTCTGATCCCCGGCTCGGGCACCACCCTGCGCCTCAACGGCCGCGCCGCCGTCTCGGTCGATCCCGCCCTGCTCGCCGCCCATGCGGTGGATGGCAAATCGCCGCGCTCGGTCGTCGTCGTCACCGTCGCGGCCCTCTATTTCCAGTGCGCCCGCGCCATTCTGCGCGCCGACCTCTGGAACCCGGACCACCATGTCGATCCGGCCAGCCTGCCGAGCATCGGCACCATTCTGGAGGAGATGTCGGCGCAGGACATCGATGGCGCCGACTATGACCGCAGCTGGCCGGAGCGGGCAAAGTCCTCGATGTGGTGAGGCAAAACCCCTGATTTCGCGCCGCGACTTGCGCGCGTTCATTGACTTGACAGGGGGCAATCCTTATCTCGGGCTCACGCGCGGCAAACCCTGCTTTGACGCGCGCAGTGTTTTGCCCGCTGTGGACCGGCCCGCCGGTCCGTTCGTTTCCGCCGCCGCGCCTTTGCGGCCAAACCGGCACTGCCTCGCCCGAGGCAGCGTCACGAGGACCAGCCTGATGTTCGGCGCACTCGCCAAGAAGATTTTCGGTTCTTCCAATGACCGTCGCCTGAAGCGCTATCGCCCCAACATCGCCGCGATCAACGCGCTGGAGCCGGAGCTGGAAAAGCTGAGCNACGCTGAACTGGCCGAGCGGACGGTGGTGTTCAAGCAGCAGGTNGCNGCCGGCGAGCAGAGCCTCGACGATCTTCTGGTGCCCGCCTTCGCCACGGTGCGCGAGGCGGCCAAGCGGGTCCTCGGCCAGCGGCATTTCGATGTGCAGCTGGTCGGCGGCATGGTCCTGCACGAAGGCTCGATCGCCGAGATGCGCACCGGCGAAGGCAAGACGCTGGTCGCCACCCTCGCCGTCTATCTCAACGCGCTCTCGGGCAAGGGCGTGCATGTCGTCACCGTCAACGACTATCTNGCCAGGCGCGACTCCGAATGGATGGGCCGCATCTANCGNTTCCTCGGGCTGAGCGTCGGCGTCATCGTGCACGGCCTCGACGATTCCGAGCGCCACGCCGCCTACACCTGCGACATCACCTACGGCACCAACAACGAATACGGCTTCGACTACCTGCGCGACAACATGAAGTACGACATGGCGCAGATGGTCCAGCGCGGCCACAACTACGCGATCGTCGACGAAGTGGACTCGATCCTCGTCGACGAGGCGCGCACCCCGCTGATCATTTCCGGCCCGCTCGATGACCGCTCGGAACTCTACAACGCCATCGACGTGCTGATCCCGCGCCTGACAAAGGAGCACTTCGACCTCGACGAAAAACAGCGCACCGTCAACCTGACCGAGGCAGGCAACGAGCGCATGGAAGAACTGCTGGCCGAGGCGGGCGTGCTCAAGGACGGCTCGCTCTATGAAGCCGGCAACGCCACGCTGGTTCACCACGTCAACCAGGCCCTGCGCGCCCACACCCTGTTCACCAAGGACAAGGACTACATCGTTCTCAACGGCGAGGTGGTCATCATCGACGAGTTCACCGGCCGCATGATGCCGGGCCGGCGCTATTCGGAAGGGCTGCATCAGGCGCTTGAGGCCAAGGAGCATGTTCAGGTCCAGCCGGAAAACCAGACGCTCGCCTCGATCACCTTCCAGAACTACTTCCGCCTTTACGCCAAGCTCGCCGGCATGACCGGCACGGCGGCGACCGAGGCCGAGGAATTCCAGCAGATCTACAACCTCGAAGTGGTCGAGATTCCGACCAACGTCCCGGTCAAGCGCACCGACGACGACGACGAGGTCTATCGCACCGCCACCGAGAAGTATCAGGCCATCGTCCGGCTGATCGACGACTGCCAGAAGAGCGGCCAGCCGGTGCTGGTCGGCACCACNTCGATCGAGAAATCGGAAGAACTGGCCGACTTCCTCAAGAAGGACGGCTTCAAGCAGATCGATCTTGCTGATCCCAACTGCTTTGCCCCGCTCTACCGCGCCGCCCATGGCGGCACGCCGGAGAAGATCTTCGCGGTGCTCAACGCCCGCTTCCACGAGCAGGAAGCCTTCATCGTGGCNCAGGCCGGCGTGCCCGGCGCNGTCACCATCGCCACCAACATGGCNGGCCGCGGCACCGACATCCAGCTCGGCGGCAACATCGACATGCGCCTCAAGCAGGANCTNGGCCACCTTGAGGACGGCTCGCCGGAGTATCGGAAGGCTGCCGCCGCCATGCGCGAGGAGGTGGCGATCCTCAAGCAGAAGGCGCTCGCCGCCGGCGGCCTCAGGGTCATCGGCACCGAGCGGCACGAGAGCCGGCGCATCGACAACCAGCTGCGCGGNCGCTCCGGCCGTCAGGGCGACCCCGGCCATTCGCGCTTCTTCCTCAGCCTTGAGGACGACCTGATGCGCATCTTCGGCTCGGAGCGCATGGATTCGATGCTCCAGAAGCTCGGCCTCCAGCCCGGCGAGGCGATCGCCCACCCGTGGGTGAACAAGGCGCTGGAAACCGCACAGAAGAAGGTCGAGCAGCGCAACTTCGACATCCGCAAGAACATCCTGAAATACGACGACGTGATGAACGACCAGCGCAAGGTCGTGTTCGAGCAGCGCCGCGACATGATGGCGCTGGAGGACATGGCCAGCGAGGTGAAGGAGATGCGCCACGGCGTCATCGACGACATGATCGCCCGCGCNATCCCCGAGGATGCCTATCCCGAACAGTGGGACATTCCNGGCCTGAAGGAACAGGCCAGCGCCTTCCTCAACCTCGACCTGCCGGTCGAGGACTGGGCCAAGGAAGAGGGCATCGCCGATCAGGAAATCCGCGAGCGCATCTACAAGGCGGCCGACGAGGCCTATGCCGAGCGGGTCGAGCGCAACACCGCCGAGGCGATGCGCTACATCGAAAAGCAGGTCATCCTGCAAACCCTCGACCATCTCTGGCGCGAGCATCTGGTCACGCTCGACCACCTGCGTCAGGTGATCGGCTGGCGCGGCTATGCCCAGCGCGATCCGCTCAACGAGTACAAGTCGGAAGCCTTCGACCTGTTCGACGCTCTGATCAAGCAGCTGCGCGAGCACACCACAGGCCAGCTGATGCGCGTCGAGGTGCGCTTCGAACAGCCGCAGGAAGCGCCGCAGCTGCCCGAGATGCACGGCTCGCACATCAACCCGCAGACCGGCGAGGACGAGATGGCCGCCCCGGCGCTGTCGCTGATGCCCTCAAGCCGGGCGCGGGCCGAGGAGATCGACCCCAACAACCCCGAGACCTGGGGCCGTGTCGGCCGCAACGAGCCCTGCCCCTGCGGCTCTGGCAAGAAGTTCAAGCACTGTCACGGCGCCTACGTCTGATCAGGTCGGCATATCGCCCGGCGCCCGCCCGACACTCGGCACCAGNACCGGCTGGAGCCGGGCCGTGGCGCGGGCGGTGCGGCGCGCCAGCACCGGGCGGTAGAGCTGCTTGCTCGCNTCNATGATATGCACACCCGCGAACGGNAGCTTGAAGAAGGTGCCGAGCCGCTCGATNGCCGGCGCCGCCTTCAGCAGCAGCCCGCTGCGCAGCGGCGGAAAATACAGCGCCTCGGTCCAGTGGACCGGCGTGAACAGCGCATGGCGCAGCAGCGTGGTGATCTGCCCCCGGCTGTAGGGCTGACCGTGGCCGAAGGGCGTCGAATCACGCCGCGCCCAGGCGCCGCTGCGGTTGGGCGCCACCACGATCATGTGCCCGCCCGGCGTCAGCACACGCCAGAGCTCCTCCATCAGCCCGAGCGCGTCCTCGCTGGTCTCNAGAGCATGCACCACCAGCAGCCGGTCGATCACCGCATCGCGCAGCGGCAGGTCGAACGGGTCCACCAGCCCCACCGAGGACAGCCCGCCCGCCGGCCAGGCCAGAATGCCCTGTCGCCCCGGCATCAGCGCAATCGCGCGCTCGGCGTGCTCCTTCAGGCTGTCGAGATAAGGCGGCGCGAAACCAAGACCGAGCACCGCAAGGCCGTGCAGATTGTCCCAGCGCGCCGAGATCGCGCCGAGAATGGCCCGGCGGGCGACATCGCCCAGCGGCGAGGCATAAAACTGTCGTAAATCGATGACATCAAGCGCCATGAACCGGCAAGGCTATCCCTGCTTGGCCGGCGCGGCAAGAGTGGATGCTTGCAATTGGTTTATAATTAAACTATTTGTGATCACCTTCTGGTTGCACATTTCGAAATTTGTGCCAAAAGCCCCCCCTTCCAGTTTTCACCGTTTCGGGACCGGATATGCGGATTCATCAGTTTTTCTGCCTCAAGGACAATTACGGCGTTCTGGTCCACGACCTTGAGAGCGGCCAGACCGCGGCGATCGATGCGCCCGAGGCCGGTCCGGTCAACGAGGCGCTGTCGGCCACCGGCTGGCAGCTGTCGCATATTCTGGTCACCCATCGTCATCACGACCATATCGGCGCGGTTGCCGAACTCGTCGCCCGCCATGGCTGTGCGGTGATAGCCCCGGAGAAGGCCAGCGACACCCTGCCCGGTGCCGATCGGTACGTCCGCGAAGGCGATCTGGTCGAGATCGGCGGCCTTGTCGCCCGGGTCTGGGAAACCCCCGGCCACTGCTTCGATCATGTTGCCTATCATTTCGAGCGCGAGCGGGTGATCTTCGTCGGCGATACGCTGTTCGCCCTCGGCTGCGGCCGGGTGTTTGACGGCGCCTATGATGACATGTGGCGCTCCTTGTCGCGCCTTGCCGCGCTGCCGGATGACACCAGCGTCTATTTCGGCCACGAATACACCCTGTCGAACGCCCGTTTTGCCGCGTCGGTCGACCCCGACAATACGGCGTTGATCGCCCAGACCGCCCGTGCCGAAACCCTGCGCGGCCGGGGCGATGCCACTTCGCCCACCACCATCGCCGCCGAAAAGGCTGCCAACCCGTTCCTGCGCGCCGGGGATCCGGACATCGCCCGGCATCTGAAGATGACCGGGCGCACGGCTCTGGATGTGTTCTGCGAGTTGCGCATTCGCAAGAACAGCTTCTGAGACGGCAGGGCAGCGGCCGCGCCGGAAACGCCCTTGCAGGCGCCCGCTTCCCGCGCCACAACACCGCCATGACCGACCTTGCTGCCGTTGAGGCCTGCGAAACCCGCCTCGTCAACCTCTGGCCCGCGCTCGACACCCTGCTGATCGGCGACTGGGTGCTGCGTTTTGCCAACGGCTATTCCGGCCGGGCCAATTCCGCCAGCGCCATCCGTCCCGGGGCGGACCTTGGCCCCGGCGATCTGGCGCTGATCGCGAGGCTCTACCGCAGCGCCGGGCTGCAACCGGCCATCCGCATCACGCCGCTGGCCCACCCTGATCTGACGGCCCGGCTTGAAAAAGCGGGCTGGCAGGTGCGCACCCGGTCCATCGGCATGCTGGCTGAGCCGCGCACCGACTGGGGGCAGGCGCCCGATGTGGAGATTGCCACGACACCGCCCGGTCCCTGGCTCAAGGGCATTTCCGCCCTTCAGGAACCCTCCAAGCGCAACCCGGCCCATCTCGCCGCGATTGTCGGGCGCATCCGCCTGCCGGCCGGCTTTGCCACGCTGCACCATGACGGCCGCCCCGCCGTCTTCGGCATGGCGGCGCTGGATCGCGGCTGGGCCGAGATCGGCGCGATCATCGCCGCGCCCGAGGCACGCGGCAAAGGGCTTGGCCGCAAACTCGTCACCAGCCTGCTCGGCTGGGCAGCGGCCCACGGCGCGGAGCGGGTGTTTCTTCAGGTCGAGGCCAGCAACGGGCCTGCCAGGGCCCTTTATGCCGCGCTCGGCTTTGCTCCGCTTTATGACTATT
>Ga0056914_10002743_pt1 | contig 10850 bp, 9 predicted proteins | sample TNRBio252014_DNA_FD_55168 | JGI IMG/M metagenome (GOLD analysis project Ga0056914, IMG submission 55168) | Wastewater treatment Type I Accumulibacter community from EBPR Bioreactor in Madison, WI, USA - TNR Reactor_6/25/2014_ DNA | ecosystem: Engineered > Bioreactor > EBPR > Anaerobic-Aerobic >...
GAAGTCAAGCTGATCGATGCCGTAGCGGTCGCTGCCGGTATAATTCGCCATGGTTTCGATAAGGTTCTGCACCGTTTCTTCCGTGGTGGAGCCGATCAGTACATCCGTATTGGGGACGGCAACCGCGGTGCGGAAACGGAAATTGATGGTTCCGCCGTTGCTGTCGTCGACGCTGAACGTGTCATTGTTTGCTGGCTGTCCCGTAAAACTAAGCCGGGCTTGTGCGGCGCTCTGGCTTAAGGTGTTGACCAGCGCATCGCCGATCGCGCCATTCACATGCACCGCCGAGTTTTTAGTCAGCCCGTCATTGGCTCCGGAGCCGAAGGCATACACGTTCGCTTGCGCGGTGGCGGTGCCGGAAGTGACAAACGTAGCGGTGGAACCGGCCTGATTGACCAGATTGGTGAATCCCAGCTCGCCGCCGCCCATGTCGGAAAGCGTCAATGTACCGAGGTTGGCGCTGGCAAACACGTTGTTTACCGCCAGATTCGTGGAGGTGTTGATAGCGGTGGCGAGGTTGGTAATGGATGCGTTAATGCTCCCGCCTGCGGCAAAATCCACACCNTCCTGGAAGGTGANNCCGTTGACGATTACCGTCTCTCCCGCGACCGATATTGGCACCGAAAACCAGATCGGCGTGCGCGGCTGTCGCGGCCGTTGTCGGGGTTTGGAGCAGGTTGGCCTCGGAAAGGCTGCCATCCAGCAATTTAATGTCGTTGAAGGAGGTGTTATTCGCAATACTGTCAATTTCGTCGGATAGTTCCTGGAAATCAAGCTGCAGGAAAGCGCGCTCCGCATCGGTGACGGAGCCGGAAGACGACTGCACCGCCAAAGCCTGCATATCGTTGAGTATGTCACTGATCGTGGACAGGCCGCTATACGCCACCTGAAGAAAACTGTCCGCCTGCGTGGTGTTCAGCAACGCTTGCCGGAGCGAAGTGATATTGGATTGCAGTTTCACTGCCTGGGTCAGGGAAGCGACGTCATCCCCGGCGCGCACCAGACGATTGCCGGAAGCCAGACGTGCAGTGGAAATGGAAACTTTATCAACAGCCTGATTCAGGCCGATGATGGCGCTGTTTGCGCTCGCAGAAATGCTGGCAGAGCTTGTCATACCTTTGCTCCTCAGATCGGGTAGGTCCGTAACTACTTGATCAGGCCTAACTCTCGTTTACCTAACCGCGTCCAACCTACCTGACCGGGCGCAATGCAATCGGCTAATTGCCTGTAGCCGCTATATGCCCATTCATTAAAACAGATAATAATTTAATAATAGTTAAGTTAATGGGGTTGAAAATTAACCATTCGTGCCGCGGTCTTTTTGCATGAAAAGAGGGCGCTGGCTCTTGCGAACAGATAAAAGAGGGAGAGAAAAATAAACGTGAAAAATTTACCAGCGATAAGAAAGGCCGAGCTGATAAAACTGACTATTCCATGAAATATCGTCTATATTTAGAGGGATGGCTGAGGCTCCGCCACTTGTGATTACAGTGGTCGTATCGCCCCGATTATTCCAGAACTGAAGGTCGGCATCGATAAAAAGCTCTATTCCTTCATAGATAGCGACGGCATAGTTGCCCCCAAAACTAAAGCCATTAGCATCGGTTTCCTGCGTTTCGGTGGCATTTGCCGCGGGGTTGGAAGGGTTGTTTGAGGAGGAGCTACCATCGTAAGAGCCGTAAGTATAGGCTGTTCGGAAGGCGAACCGCTGCTCCGGCCATTCCACGCCGATCTTAAGACCCACGAAAGGTCCGCTCCATTCTGTAGTGTAATCAATGTTGCGCAGGCCGTTAGTAGCATTAGAAGAGCTGCTGGAAAGCTCAAGCCGCTCAAAACTGTAGCCAATCATGGGGATAACGGAGGTGTGCGCTTTTTTGCGATCCACAAAATCCGGGGAAAGCTCATATCCTATCGCGGCGCGCCACATATAGCTGTTGCCGCTGTCGGCGTCCGCGGTTTTTTCATCCACGGTAGGCGGCGTGTCTTCTGTTGAGGAAGGGAGTGTCAGCGTGGTATCTTCCTTGCCCGAGATCGTCCATCCGTAAGAGGCGTCGCCCTCCAGGTAGAGGCCATCGAGAAAGCCGCTGCGGTTGGTAAAGTCCGCGCCGCCCTTCACCTGGTACATGCCAATGTTTTTCCACTCTTCTTTCAAGGTAGCGGTTTCGCCCGTGGGGGTTACCCCTGTGCGGTTAAACTCCACATTGTTTTTACGGTAACCATTTCCGAAACGAATCTTGAACCAGCTTGGCATATACCCAGAATTCGCTGCCAGAGGCCCCATAAAAGCGGGGCCATCGGGAGTCTGCACCACATGACCCGGATGTTCAGGCACCGGCGTGCCGCTGACATAACGCCTGTCCTCCGTTTGCATCGCGCCTGAGGGCAGGCGATACATGGCCGTGTTCGTGTTTTGGGCAAGCGCGGGCGGTACGAGCGGCTGAGATTCCAGCGATGGCGCAGGCGTGGTTACCGGCACAGGCGAGGGGAATGCCGGAAGCGGCTCCCCGGGAGGCAGCGAAGGTTCGGTAGGGTCGGCGGGCGGCACCGGCATATAATACGCGCCCATGATGGCTTCGGGTGCCGGAGCAGCGGGGGGGGGAGCTGCGGTGACCGGCGAGGGGGTCACTGCTTTGGGAGGCGCGACTGGCGGCTGTACGCCAGGGCTATAAGAAGGAATAACGCTGGGCACCGGAGTATAACGCGCTGCGGGGAGCGAAGGGGCAGGAGAGGTGGGGGCATTATTCCAGGTGGAATGCTGGCGCTGCACCAGCAACTGGCCGTAGCGATAATCGCCCTCCTGGGCGTGAGCGATCCCCCCGGAAGCCAGAACGCTGCCGCACAGCAGGACAGAGCACAAACGCCGCATTGAAGCCATCTCACAATCCCTATGATACTTAGAGGTTCAAAAAACCACAATATATCCGGGTTGTCAATGCGCTCTTATACTATAGATGGTGTTATTGCGCCGTCCACCCTCCATCGACAGGCAAGAGGGTACCCGTGATATTGGAGGCGGTATCGGAACAGAGGAAACACGCCAAACCGGCCACCTGTTCAATGGTGGTGAATTGTTTAGTCGGTTGCGCCGCCAGCAGGACGTTTTTCTTTACTTCTTCTACAGAAATTCCACGCGCTTTCGCCGTGTCGGCCACCTGGTTCTCTACCAGCGGCGTCCAGACATAACCGGGGCAGATGGCGTTAATGGTGATATTGTCCTGCGCCACTTCCAGCGCCACGGTTTTCGTCAGCCCGGCGATGCCGTGTTTGGCGGCGACATAGGCCGATTTGAAGGGGGAGGCGACCAGCGCGTGGGCGGAGGCAATCTGTACGATGCGACCCCAGCCCTGTTTTTTCATCAGCGGCACGGCGTGGCGGATGGTATGGAAAGAGGCGCTGAGATTGATGCCGATAATGGCGTCCCATTTCTCCGGCGGGAAGGTGTCAATCGGCTCCACATGCTGGATACCCGCGTTATTGACGAGAATATCCACCCCTCCCAATTCCTTTTTCGCCGTGGCGATAAGGTCGGCGATTTCATCGGGCTTGAGCATATTGGCGCCATGATACAATACCCGTACCCCGGCTTGTTTCTCAAAGGCTGCACGTTCTTTCTCGATGGCCGCAGCATCGCCGAAACCGTTGATGACGATATTGCAACCCTGCGCGGCCAGCGCCTTGGCGATGCCCTGGCCGATGCCGCTGGTGGAGCCGGTGATAATCGCATTTTTACCTTTGAGCATGGGAGCCTCCTGAGCTGAGAGAGAGTCTGAAACGTACAACTGCCAATCTCAGGATGCAATAAGGATAACAAATTACGCCGAATCAATCTGGACAGCTTCCCATGAATCCATTATAAGCAACGCCTCATTGGCTTCATATGCCCGTGCCCAGGTAGCTCAGTCGGTAGAGCAAGGGATTGAAAATCCCTGTGTCGGCGGTTCGATTCCGTCCCTGGGCACCACTTTCTCACAGGAATTTTTTTTATGGTTTAGCGGTGCGCCTGCTTTTATTGCGCCATGTTGCGCATTTGCCGGGTGAGCAGATCGCCGAATTTTTCAGCTCTTTCTTTCGCTTTGCCGATGGTTTTGCCCACGGTAAGCACGTTTGCGATGCGGCGGTCGAGAAACGCCCAGCTGTCTTTTTGTCCTTCGGAATCGTCCCGCAGCCACACCATCAGCGTGGCGCCGTACACCTTGGCCAGCAGGAACCGCTTGGTGTACCAGTTGAAGTCGGTGGAGGTGTCGCCCGCCGCGATCCACATGGCGTCCACCGTGCGATGCAGGGTTTTTAAAAGGTGAGGGTAGTTGCCGGGCAGCATGTAGACCGCAATCGCCCGCCGGATGGCTTCCCGGTGCGCAAGCTGCTGTTCCAGCCGGGTGCGCACCAGCGCGGCGATGCGCTCACGGATTTTCATCCTGCCGAGGGTGTCTGCATCCAGTGCTTCCAACATATGCCGGTCGGCTTCCGCGATAAAAAAATCCAGCATCTCGATGACACCGCCCGGGAAAGCACGCTTATGCATCAGGGGGTCGTAGCCTGCGGCCTGTGAGGCATGGGTCAGCAGCTTCTCCGTCCATCCCTCGAAGGGCGCGGATTTCAACGCTTCACGCAGAATATCGCGGCGGGATATGTCTAGGGAGTCGTTCATATTCTTTGTTATTACCTGCTTTATGCGGGGCATCCAAGCAGATTATAGATGGCTCGGATAGACCGGGCAATGACGGAAAATGCTACACGCTGCGGTCTTGCGACAACTGAGCTAACTGCTGGGCGGCGAGGCGGTCGCGGAAGAGTTCCGCTTGCTGTGGGGTGGCACCTTGCTCAACCAGTGCTTTAATCACAGGCGAGGTGGTGGGTTGGGGATTGTCGAACTGGTAGGCGGTGGATTTACCCGGGGTTTGTACGATGCCTTCCAGCTTCATCAGTTCCTCATCCACGCCATGCGCGGCGTCCTTGATATGATCGCGTTCAGTGTCGATCCCCTTGTAACCGTCATATGCTTCGCATGTTCCCTCAAACGCTGCTGCGCCCAGACAATGTATGCCGGTGAAGGTAGCGGCGTTCGTAAGTGCAGCAGAACCATGCCCGAAGACATGCTCAGACAGGCTGGTTCCAAGCGCGGCATCCACGGCAAGAAATGTCGCAGCCAGACCGGCGGCGATAATCCCGCCTGTTTGGATGCCGCTGAAAGCGCCTTTCACTCCACGGTTCGCTGCTTTTACCAGCGACCCTGAGTGGCGGGAGCCTTCCGTTTCCATATCTTCCATGTTGCTCATAGGCCTGCTTATCCACTCTCAGTATAGCACCGCAGAAGGGAGATTCATTGTGAAGTTTTTATGAAGATAAGTGCAGAAAAGCAGGGGCTAGAGCTGCTTCTGTCCCGCCCCGTCCTGATGGCGTTCTTCCATCAGCGCCTGCGCGTGGCCTATGGGGCTTGCGCGTTTACCGGCGGCTAAAATATTCTGGATATAGCCGGTAGCAGCGCCTTCTTTCCGGGCAACCTGCTCCTGCAATCTGGCGTTGGCGATGGCAGTGCCCTGCGTATTCAGTTCCTGCTTTAGCAAGCTTGCGGCATTTTCCAGCACCTGGTTTTGCTCCATCGCGGCGTGACGGCCATCCAGATAGCCCTTGGTGCCCACCATGGCGGTGGTCAGGGCTGCGCCCGATGCGGCGGAAATACCAAGAAAACCGGCAATTCCCAGATGTCCTCCAAAGGCTCCTAAAATACTGCCCACCGCGCCCTCTGTGCCGAATAAGGCCGCGCCGCCGAGAATCAGCCCGCCAATGACCGCTCCCGCCGCAGCGGATACCAGCAGGGTGGAAAGCAGCGGTTTGATACCTTCGCCGAAGATTTCCCTAAAGACGCCTTTTGCGCCGCCCATGGTGGTATTGACCTGCCGTGAGTGGATGAATTCGATTTCTGACGCGGGATCCATCATGGAAATTACCCTGTTTTGTGCCTTTTACCTTATTCTAAAGGTAACACAGAGAGAAGGCGTTGTGTATGAAGGTTCTATGACAAATGCTGCATGAAAAGGCAGAAGAAACGTTAAATATCCAACGCTTCGAGGATGGATTCCCCGCGCTGCGCGGTTTGCTCCTGAATGAAGGCAAAGCGCAGTTCCGGTTTTTTACCCATGAGATCGGAGACGCGGTTGCGGGTAGCGGCCTCTTCTTCCTGCGCAATCTGAACCCGCAGGAGCGTGCGCGTCGCGGGATTCATCGTGGTTTCTTTCAATTGCGGCGGCGTCATCTCCCCCAGCCCTTTGAAGCGCCCGACCTCCACTTTTCCGCGCCCCGTGGAGAGTTTATCCAGCAGTTTTTTTAGCGCCTTTTCATCCTGCGGATAGTAATGCGACGTGCCTTGCGTCACACGAAACAACGGGGGTTGGGCGAGGTAGAGATGACCGGAATACACCAGCTCAGGCATTTCCTGATAAAAGAACGTCATCAGGAGCGAGGCGATATGCGCACCGTCAACATCGGCATCGGTCATGATGATGATTTTCTCGTAGCGTAAATCCTTCAGGGAGAAATGCTTTCCCGATCCGCATCCCAGCGCCTGGATCATATCGGAAATTTCCTGATTTGCGCCGATCTTGTCGCGTGTGGCGCTGGCCACGTTGAGGATTTTACCGCGCAAGGGGAGGATCGCCTGTGTTTCGCGGGCACGCGCCTGCTTCGCCGAACCGCCCGCCGAATCCCCCTCGACCAGAAACAGCTCCGTGCCCTGCGGCGTGGAGCGGGTGCAGTCGGCCAGCTTGCCGGGAAGACGAAGTTTCTGCGTGACCGTCTTGCGCGAGATTTCGCGCTCCTGCTTCTTGCGAAGGCGAAATTCCACCCGGTTGATAATGTGATTCAGCAGCGCCGTGGCCGATGCCGCATCCCCTGAGAGCCAGTGGTCGAACGGGTCGCGCACGGCCTGTTCCACCAGACGCGCCGCTTCCGCTGTCACCAAACGGTCTTTGGTCTGTCCCTGAAACTGCGGGTCTTTGATGAAGACCGACAGCAGAATGCAGCAGCCACCCAGCACGTCATCGGGTGTGATCTGGTTCGTCTTCTTGTTGCCCGACATATCGCCGAACGCCTTGATGCCTTTGGAGAGCGCCGCACGCAGGCCGTTTTCATGGGTGCCGCCATCAGGTGTGGGGATGGTGTTGCAGTAGCTATGCGCGAAACCTTCTTCATCCAGCGGCCAGGTCACCGCCCATTCCACCCGGCCTCGCCCTTCCGCAAGGTCTGCCTGGCCGGTGAACATCGTTTGCGTTACCTGTCGGCGGCCTTCGAGTTCGGAGGCGAGGTAATCCGATAAACCGCCGGGGAAATGGATCGTTGCTTCCGCAGGGGTTTGCGAACCTTCAGGCAATAATTCAGGCGCGCATTCCCAACGAATCTCCACGCCTTTGAACAGATACGCCTTGGCGCGGATCAGCTTGAAAATACGTTCCGGCTTGAATCTTTTTTCTCCGAATATTTCCGCGTCGGGCACGAAGGTGATCTGGGTGCCGCGCCGATTGGGCGCTGCACCGGCTTTGGCCAGTTTGCCCTGAGGTGCGCCGCGTGAATAGGTTTGACGCCAGAGCTGCTTGTCGCGTGCGACTTCCACTTCCAACTCGGAAGCCAGCGCATTGACGACAGAAATCCCTACCCCATGCAAACCGCCTGCGGTGTGGTAGATTTTGTCCGAGAATTTTCCGCCCGAATGCAGCGTGGTGAGAATTACCTCCAGCGCCGATTTTTTCGGGAATTTTGGGTGGGGGTCGATAGGAATGCCGCGCCCGTTGTCGCGGATGCTCAGGCGGTTTCCCGTCGCCAGCGAGACTTCGATACGGCTGGCATGACCGGCGACCGCTTCGTCCATCGCATTGTCGAACACCTCGTTGACGAGGTGATGCATGGCGGTGTCATCCGTGCCGCCAATATACATGCCGGGTCGGCGGCGTACCGGCTCCAGCCCCTCCAATACCTCGATATCATCGGCGGTGTAGGAGTCCGCTGGCGGTGGGGTCTTCTTGGTATTGGCGAAAAGATCGGACATGGTTGTTTGTTTTTATTATGCGCCCCGTACAGGCCTCCTGGCCCTCTGATGGCGCACCGCTTCGCGGGCTCATGGCTGGCGCGGTCTCCTGACCGCGCTTTTTCGTTATCCTAAATTCCGAGATGACAATACTGCCCTCTTCCGCACAAAACAAGGGGTTTTAGCGTTGTTCGCGTGCCGCGGAGGGTTGCCTGAGGCAGACCTTATAAAAAAGGCGACGAGTGATCCCGCCGCCTTTTCTTGTTCCAAAGACTCCTGCAGGAATCAGCCGTTGACGGCTGCGGCCACTTCCGCGGCGAAGTCGGATTCTTCCTTCTCGATTCCTTCACCGAGAACGAAGAGCGTATAGCCGGTAATGGCAATGGGCGCGCCCACTTCCTTGGAGACTTCTGCCACTACGTCGGACACTTTGCTCTTGCCGTCCATAACAAAGAGTTGTTCCAGTAGCACGACTTCCTCGTAAAATTTACGGATGCGGCCTTCCACCATCTTTTCGGCGATTTCCGCCGGTTTGCCCGAAGCAATCGCCTGATCTTTCAGGACGCTTTTTTCACGCTCCAGCTTGGAGGCATCCACCCCTTCACGGGTGAGAGCATCCGGCTTGGCGGCGGCCACATGCATGGCGATCTGCTTGCCCAGCTCTTTTACCTTAGCGTCGGTGCTGGTGGTTTCCACGGCGACCAATACGCCGATTTTACCGAGTCCGTCACGAATCGCGCTGTGAATGTAGGTGGCGATAAAGCCATTTTTCACCGACAGCAATGCTGCGCGACGCAGGGTCATGTTCTCGCCGATTGTGGCGATGGCGCTGGTGACAGCGTCCTGCACCGTGCCNCCNCCNGGATAGGCTGCGGATTTCAATGNTTCCACATCGTCCTTGCCCGTCGCCAGCGCCACGTTGGCAATATTTTCCGCCAGTGCCTGGAATTGCTCGTTGCGCGCAACGAAATCCGTTTCTGCATTGAGTTCGACCACCACCGCCTTGGTGCCTTCCGCGGCCACGGCGATCAGGCCTTCCGCGGCTACGCGGCCGGATTTCTTCGCGGCTGCGGACAGACCTTTCTTGCGCAGCCAGTCCACGGCAGCTTCAATATCCGCGCCGCTTTCCACCAGTGCTTTTTTGCAGTCCAACATGCCCGCGCCTGTTTTTTCGCGCAGTTCTTTTACCTGGGATGCTGTTATCTCAGCCATAATCCTCTCCTTGATGTGCGTGTATACTTTTCTTCAGTATTAGGAAGCGGCTTTTTTAGCCTCTTCTTTCCCTTCAATGGCCGTGGCGGCGTCCGCCAGCGTTTCTACCTTGGCTTCCGCTTTTTTAGAAGATTTCTTGGCGGGCTTTTTCGCTGACTTATCGCCAGCTTCGGCCTTATCCTGAGCAGGTTCGGAAGCATTCCCGGAGGCTTTTTTCGCAGCTTCCGCCATCGAGGATTTCTTGGTGGTGGATTTTGCTTTCTTAGCCTCTTCCTTTTCTTTTTCCTGAGCGGCCTTATCTTGAGCAGGCTCAGGTTTCTTTTCCTCTTTGGGTGCGCGGAAAACCGGCTGAGGCGCACTGGCTCGACCATCGTTTGCCGCCCCTGCGATCAGATCGCAATAAAGCTGAATGGCGCGGGAGGCGTCGTCGTTCCCCGGAATAGGATAGGTAATGCCTTCGACGCTGGCGTTGGTATCAACAATCGCAATGGTCGGGATGCCGAGCTTTTGCGCCTCCTGAACGGCAAGGTCTTCCTTGCAGGTGTCAATGATGAAAATCAGGTCGGGAAGCCCGCCCATATCCTTGATACCGCCCAGGGATCTTTCCAGCTTATCCTTGCTGCGCGAAAGGTTGAGCAGCTCTTTTTTGGTCAGGCGCACCGAGTGCTCGTTTTTGGAGAGCTGCTCTTCCAGCTTTTTCAGGCGACGGATGGAGCCCTGAATGGTCTCCCAGTTGGTCAGCAAGCCGCCCAGCCAGCGTTGGTTGATATAAAACTGACCGCAGTCACGCGCAGCCTGGGCAACGACTTCGCTTGCCTGGCGCTTGGTGCCTACGAAAAGAATTTTGCCGTTTCCGGCGGCGATGTCACGCGCCGCTTTCAGGGCGCGATGCAGCATGGGCACGGTCTGCCCCAGATCGATAATATGGGTATCGTTGCGCACCCCGTAGATATAAGGTGCCATTGCGGGGTTCCAACGCTTGGTTTTGTGGCCGAAATGAACACCTGCTTCAATCAGCTCACGCATAGAAAAAGACGGAAAAGACATAATGTTACCTTTCATTTTTCCGGTTAATCCTCCACGGGCATGTACGAAATGGAACCATTCCGTTTCGCACCGGAGCGCCTGAACTAAAGGGACGCGCACCCGTGTGTGTATTTCCCCGACNGTTTTTCGGCGGGGCAGTCTTACTACCCCCAAACAGGCGGGAATGCAAGAGGTTTTCTTGGAAAAAGGAGGTTTTTACCGCCGGGGATGCGCCCTAGAAATTTTCATTGGATTTAATGATAGGGCGGCGGGTAACGGTGCGTCCCATCGGAGTATCCGTATTCTCCAGCATGGCGCTGGTTTCGCGCTGTTTGATGGAGAGCTGGATGGTGGCAGGGTTGTCGCATTCCGCCAGCGCCGTCGCCTCAGTGATCTCTTTGGCGAAATAGAGGTCAATCAGCGATTGATCGAACGTCTGCATTCCGCGATCCCGGCTGCGTTGCATTACATCACGGATATCCCGGATTTTTCCTTCCTGTATGAGGCTGGTAATCAAGCCTTCATTGAGGAGTATCTCAATGGCGAGCTGGCGGTCGCCTTTCGCGCTGGGAACGAGTCGTTGCGCCAGAATTCC
>Ga0056914_10002750_pt1 | contig 10839 bp, 7 predicted proteins | sample TNRBio252014_DNA_FD_55168 | JGI IMG/M metagenome (GOLD analysis project Ga0056914, IMG submission 55168) | Wastewater treatment Type I Accumulibacter community from EBPR Bioreactor in Madison, WI, USA - TNR Reactor_6/25/2014_ DNA | ecosystem: Engineered > Bioreactor > EBPR > Anaerobic-Aerobic >...
CGGGCCTCGCCTTCGCCGACGAGGCGGGTAACCGGGGGGAGCATCACGGCCTGCGCCTTCGCATGCCCCAGACCGAAGCCGCCATCGCCGCCATGATCCAGCAGATGGACACCGTCTGGCCGCACGACCCGCGCCGTCCGGTCCAGGTCCACATTCTCGCCAGCGGCTTCTACGCGCCCACGGCCCTGCCCGACGGGTCCATCCTCGTGCCCCTGGGGCTTCTGATCCAGGTCGAGACTGACGATGAGCTGGCCTATATCCTCGCGCATGAGATGTCGCATGTGCGGCTCGGCCACTTCGCCGACGATCAGGGCTTTCGCCAGCAGCGCCAGACCGGCCAGCGCCTGGGACAGGCCTACAGCATAGCCGCGACCCTGTACCAGATGCGGGCGGACGCCTCCGGCGGCGGGTTCCGCACCTATCAGGCAGACCCCGCCCAGGCCGAGCGCGAGCGCGCCCGGGCCGCAGCGGCGGCCAACGCCCTGAACGTGATGGTCAATGTCTTTGCAGAGCCGGCCTGGGCCCGCTCCCAGGAGGATCAGGCCGACGCCCTGGCCTTCGACCTCTCCGAGGCGGTTGGGTTCAACGGCCTGGCCGGGGCGGATTCTGCGTTTGGGCGCATGGAGGCCGATTTCGACCTGCGGAGGTCCACGGCGGTCGCCATGGAGGCCCAGCTCAATGAAACGGCTCAAGAAGCCCTGACCGAAAGCAATCTCGCCGCCGCCCTGAACGGCGGGGCCGGCAGCGTGGTCGAGGGCCTGCTCGGCAGCTTCGCCCGGCGTGGGGCCCGACGCGGGTTTCAGCTGGCGTCCGGCTATTTCGGCCAGCGGCACAGGCCACCGGAGGCGCGCTCCGAAGGGCTGTCGACCTATGCCGATGAGGCCTATCCTGACCGCTCCGGTTTCATGGACACGCGCGACACGGCCCTGTTGGAGATGCGAGCCTCCAACGAGTTTCAGCAGGCCGTCATCGCCGTTGACGCCATGCAGGCCGCCCAGGAACGACGCCTGGCCGGTGACGTCCAGGGGGCTCTCGTGGAGATTTCACGCGCTCAGGCCACCAGCTTCGGCCGCGCCCCGGCGATCCTGAACGCCGCCGCCGCCATCCACGCGGACGCGGGCGACTTCGACGAGGCAGACCGGCTGTACAGCCAGGCGCACACCCAGGACGACGACAGCCTCGAAGGCCATGTCGCCCATGTCCAGATGCTGATGAGGGCCGGTCGGCGCGACCGGGCCCGCCAGGTGATCCAGCAGGGTGCGGACCGCTACGGCGGGGGCGAACTGGGGGAAAAGGCCTTCCTGCCCTCGCTCATCGCCATCTCCCTGCTCGACGGGGAAGAGCAGCAGGGGATCCGCTATCTGCAGCGCTGCATGGCCTATGCCGAAGAGAGCCTCAGTCGCGACTGCACGATTGCGGCCACCTCACCGGGCGACCCCCAACGCTATGACAGCCTCAGTCCCGAGGCGCGCTTCGAGATCGACCAGACCGTCCGCACAAATCGCACCGCCGGGGCCGACACCGGCTTTGGCGGGCTAGGCGATGCGGTCAATTCGATCAGCAACCTGTTCGGGCGCATGAACTGAGGCCGGGGGCCGCCTTTGAACGCAAGCCCCCCAAGCCCTTTGCGGCGCACGCGCGCCACCCAATCTCGGCCGGGACGGTGACAATCGGCGCTGTCCGCGCTAACCCCCGCGCCCAATGTCCAAGCTCTCCATCGCCCAGGAAGCTGCGCGCCGGCGCACCTTCGCCATCATCGCCCACCCTGACGCGGGCAAGACGACCCTGACCGAGCATATCCTGCTGGCGGGCGGGGCCATCCGCGCGGCCGGAGCCGTGCGCGCCCGCGGCGAGGCCCGACGCACCCGCTCGGACTGGATGAAGATCGAAAAAGAGCGGGGCATCTCGGTCTCCGCCTCGGTCATGACCTTCGAGTTCGAAGGCGGGATGTTCAACCTGCTGGACACCCCCGGCCACGAGGATTTCTCGGAGGACACCTACCGGACCCTCACCGCCGCCGACTGCGCCATCATGGTGCTGGACGCAGCGAAAGGCATCGAGCCGCAGACGCTGAAGCTGTTCGAGGTCTGTCGTCTGCGCGACATTCCGATCATCACCTTCATCAACAAGCTGGACCGCGAGGCCCAGGATCCCATGGCCCTGCTGGACGAGATCGCCAGCCGGCTTCAGCTCGACCCCTCCCCCGTCTGGTGGCCGGCCGAGAGCGGCAATCGCCTGCGCGGCATGGCCCGGGTCGGTGACGGGACCTTCCAGCCCTATGCCAGGAAGGACGCCGGGGCCGACCACGACCCTGAGCATCCCGGCGCCCTGCCGCTGGCCGAGGCCGCCCGGCATTTCGAGGCTGGCGAACAGGCCGACCTGGCTGACGCACTCGAGCTGGTCGAGGCCGGCTACAAGCCCTTCGACCGCCAGGCCTTCCTTGAGGGCCATATGACGCCGGTGCTGTGGGGATCGGCCCTGCGCCATTTCGGCATCGACGAGCTGTTGCGCGCCATCGCCGACTGGGCTCCTGCCCCCAAGGCCCTGCCGGCCCGCAAGGAAGCCCCGCCCGAAACCCGCAACGCGCCGGCCCCCGTCGACATCACCGTCCAGCCCGGCGATGCAGAGGTCACCGGCTTCGTCTTCAAGGTCCAGGCCAATATGGACCCCAACCACCGCGACCGCATCGCCATGTTCCGCATGGCCTCGGGCTCCTTCAAGCGCGGCATGAAGCTGAAGGTCCAGAACACCGGTAAACAGCTGAGCGTGAACAGCCCCATCCTGTTCTTCGCCTCGGACCGCGAGCTGGCCGAGGAGGCCTATGCCGGCGACGTCATCGGCATCCCCAACCACGGCGTGCTGCGTGTCGGCGACAGCCTGTCCGAGACGGGCCTCGTCCGCTTCCAGGGCCTGCCCAACTTCGCGCCGGAAATTCTCCAGCGGGTGCGGGTCAAGGACCCGCTCAAGGCCAAGCATCTGAAGAAGGCCCTCGAAGGCTTGGCCGAGGAAGGCGTCACCCAGCTGTTCCGCCCCGAGCTCGGCTCCGACTTCATCGTCGGTGCCGTCGGCCAGCTCCAGTTCGAGGTCATGGCCGACCGTCTGGGCGAAGAATACGGCCTGGACGTCATCTTCGAGCCCAGCCCTTACGCCGAGGCGCGCTGGGTGTCCGCCGGCACGAAGGCCGAGCTGGAAGACTTCGCCTCCAAATATCGCCCCCAGATGGCCGTCGACATCGACCAGGCCCCCGTCTTCCTCGCCAAATCCTCCTGGGAAACCGGCTACGTCGGTGAGAAATTCCCCAAAATCACCTTCAGCCGGACGAAGGAGCGGGGGTAGGGGTCGTCTAGATCTCGCGGAACAGCGCCAGATACGGTTCATAGACAAAGACGCGGTTGCGCTGATTGCCCGTCGCCTCGCGCAACAGGCCGAGCCGTTCCATGTCTGCGATGATGTCGTTGGCGTTGGCGTAGCTGACCTGCAGGAGCGCCGTCGCCTGGTTCACGTCCATGTACGGGTCCCGGTATAGCCGTTCCAGAACCTTCAAGGCCTTGCCGGCGCGAGCGCCCATGGCATCAACAACCCGATCACGATGGTCTTCGCGTAGTCGCAATATCTGGCGCGCGAGGTTTGCAGCATCCAGAGCCGCCTCGGTCACGCAATCGAGGAAGAAGACCAGCCAGGCCTCCCATGCGCCCCGGTCGCGAACGGCCTGGAGCCGCTCGTAATATTCCTGACGCCGCTTCTTGAGGGTCAGCGAAACATAGAGGACCGGCTTGCTCAGCACCTTGCGTTCGCAAAGCAGGAAGGTGATCAGCAGGCGCCCCAGACGCCCATTGCCATCAACGAACGGATGGATGGTCTCAAACTGCGCATGGGCGAGTCCGATCTGGACGATGACAGACAACCGGCTGTCACCATGAAGAAACCTCTCCAGGTTTCCGACGTGCTCAGCGACGTCCTCGGGTGGCGGCGGGACGAAGATTGCATTCTGCAGCCCGGCACCGGCCGCACCGATCCAATTCTGGGTGGTGCGGTATTCTCCGGGCGTCGCATGGCCCCCACGCACGCCGCGCATAAGGATGGCGTGGATCTCCCGAAGTAGCCGACCGGATATGGGCAGCGTCTGCAAGCGCTCCAGACCGTGACGCAGCGCAGCCGTGTAGTTCAGCACCTCATTGACGTCACCGAGAGGCTGATCGCCCCGCAAACGCGCCTCAACGGCGACGAGATCATCCAGCGACGCCTGGGTGCCTTCGATCTGGCTCGACAGCACAGCCTCACGGCGCACGTACATGGCCGTGAACAGTTCCGGGTGCGGCAGGGTTTCGACCGCGCTGTCCAGGCGCCCAAGCGCCAGATTGGCGCGATCACGCGCTTCGGTCAGCGCGTCGGTGATGGTGAGAACCGGCGGCAGAGGTTCAGGGATGAAAGCACTGTAGCCCCTCGGCTGGCGAACATAGCGACCGGCGCGGTCGGCGTCGTCCTTGCTATTCGTTTCGCGCATTTGGCACCTCAACAAGCCCGTTATTATCCGAACTGTTTAATATGGATAGCCTTCCGATGCCAAATTCACAATTCACTCAATAAGCCAACCAGACTGCTGCGCGATCTGCCGTCTGAACAAGCCGACGGAGAAAATGGCCTCCCCTTACCCGAACGTCGCTAGATCCCCATCCCCATAGACCGGCCCGCCCGGATCACGCGCGACGGCTTCGTCCAGCTTGCTGAACCCGGCCTCGATGGCTGTCTCGTCCAGATGCTCGAAGGTCGAAATCGCGCGCGTTTTCAACCGCTCGGCCTGTTCGGCCTGGCTGGCAGCATAGCGTTCGCGCACCACATCCAGGGCCAGCCGTTCAAGACCAACCGCCGCGAACATCGGCTCGATCTCGGTCGTGGTCGGGAACATCTTCAGCTCGGCCTCATAGGCGCCCTCGAACCAGACGTGCCAGTCCACCGGCTGCAACCGGTCCGAGAACTGGCTACGCACCAGCACCCGCCCGCCGGGCTTCAGCACCCGCCGGATCTCGCGCGCCGCCGCCGCCCGGTCGCGCACATGGTGCAGCGACAGGAACATCACGATCAGGTCACACGCCCCGTCCGCCAGCGGGATCGCCTCGGCTCTCCCCTCCAGATAAGTTACCGTCTCAGGATGCGGATCGGCCTCGGCCTGCGCCCGCATCCGGGCGTGCGGCTCCACGCCCCAGGTCGGCCCGCCGAAGGTCTCGGCCAGCATCGGCGTCAACCGACCCGTCCCCGACCCCAGGTCCAACACGCTCAACGGCCGCCGCTGGGGCGCGCGCCTCGCAAAGGCTTCTGCCCAGACAGCCTGGCTATCCGCCGGCATCGCCCGTCCGACGCGATAGCCGATGTGTTGGCGTTCATTGTAGTCGACCGGTTTCAGCATGATCTCTCCCTCTCATTCGGACCGCGCCTGTCTGCCGCGCTTGCGCCACCTCGCCTAACGACTTATTCGCCCTTGTTTGTGAGTTCAGCGCACAAACTCCCGCCGATGCCCCTCACCGCCATGCGCCAGTTTGAGGCCGTGATGCGCCTGGGGTCCATGACGCGCGCTGCCGAGAGACTCGGCGTCACCCATGGTGCGATCAGTCGCAATATTGCCGCCCTTCAGGACCGGCTCGGCTTCATCCTGTTTGAGGGCCCCCGAAATGCGCGCCGCCCGACCGCGGCGGCCGAGGCGCTGTATCTCGACGTCGGGCCGGCCTTCGAACGCCTCGCCATCGCCATGAGCGTGCACGCTGACGATGATCGCCGCCTGCGCGTCTCGTGCCTGTCCACCCTGGCCGGACGGTGGCTGATACCGCGCCTGGCGCACTGGCCTTTTGGTGACGACATCGAGCTGACGGAGTCCTACGCTGACCTGGATCGAATGCTCGACGGTGCCGATCTGGCCATCCGCATGTTGGCCGCCGGGACCGAGCCGCCGCCCGGCCTGGTTGCCATCCCCTTCATGGTGAATGAGAGCGGCCCTGTCCTCGCGCCGGGTCTCGACCCGCTCAACGCCCGCCGCCTTGTCTCGCGGTCACATCCGTCCGCCATCGACGACTGGATTGCCGGTACGGGCCGCGCCCTCGGCGATCCCACAGCACCCCGACTATTCGACCACCAGCAAACCATGATCGAGGCCTGCCTTGCCGGCCTCGGCGTCTGCGTCAGCCAGCGCCCGCTGATCGAGCCCGACCTGGCCTCCGGTCGCCTCGTTGCCCCTCACGGCTTCACCGCCGACGGCGCTGCCTTCACAATCTTCCACCGAGCTGGCGAGCCGCCTGCGAAGACGCGACGCTTCATCCGCTGGCTCCGCGATCAAGGCGGGGCAGACGAGCAACCATAGCCTTGGCCGATCTCGTAACGCTGGGGTTCCGCCACGGAGCGGGTTAGTTCGCCTCATAGACCCGCGCGGCGCTCAGGCATTCGTCCGCCCCGCAATCCGGCATTCCGATGCGGATCGTATAGGTGCCTCCCTGGGCATTGGGGATATCCACGACCGGAAAGTCGTCGCTCAGGGTATCGCTGCCGACCTCCTGCCCTGACGGACCCAACACAATGAGGTCGACGTTTCGGCAGTTGGTATCGCAGGCCCCCAGCACTCGATAGTTGCCGCCATCGTCCAGCCGCACCTCGTAGTCATGGGTCGCATTGCCGGCCAACCAGGCCAGTTCATCGTCACCAACCGGCGTCAGGCCCACCGCATATCGTTCGGCATAGCCGTTCAGATAGCCGCCCATGGTCGTGCGCTCTTCTTGCGAGAACCCGCCCCCGCCGCCGGAGAACAGCATCATCGCCAGCCCGATCAGGACCACGGCACCCAGCGCAATGCCGCCCCCGATCAGCAGGCGCTTGTCGATACCGGTTCCCGAGCCGCCGCCGGTACCGGGCGTGGTCTGGCCTTGCGGCTGAAGGGATACCGGAACCGGGCGCGCCGCTACCGGAGCCGGTTCAGCGGCGTCTTCAGCGGCCGGCTGGCGCTCCGACCCCGTCGGAGCTTCGGGCTGCGCCGGCGATCCCGCCAGGCTGGAGAAGTCCCCCAGGCCCATGGCCGCAGCCGGCGTGGTCACGGGCGTCTCCGGTGCGCCGTCACGGGCCCCGGCCTCCGATGCGGTGTCCGGCGCTTGGGGCGGGGCGGTCGGGGCCGGCGCCTCTGCAGGCGCGGCCTCTACCGGTGGGACCGGTCCACCGGCCCCCGGGGCCGGCGCGGCCGGCTGGTCGATGCCGTCCTTCAACCACAGGATCAGCCGATCCCAACCCGAGTGCCGTCGCTTGGGCGTCCAGCCGATCAGGTCGACATGCTGAAGCAGACGAAAGGCCAGCGGCACCTTGCAGTCCGAGAACCGCGCCTGGACCAGCTTGGGCGGCGTCGATTCCCGCGCGGCCCCGGCCTCGGTCCGAACCCAGTCACTGTCGACCGAGTTCTTGGTCCACAGCACCAGCACCTTCTTGGCGGCGTCGACTTCGCGTTCAATGGTCTTGTCCCAGGTCTCGTGCGGCGTGATCCGGTCGTCCCACCACACCGTCAGTCCCTGCTCGGTCAGGGCCGATACGACCTTGTCGGCCAGGTCACGGTCGCGACGATCATAACTGACGAACACATCGGCCATCGGCACCCTCCATCTCGAGGAAGCTTCTAACGCGTTGGTCGAACCTTGTCAGTTCGCAAACCTGACGACGGCTTAGGCGGTTTCCCGGGCGACCTTTCGCAACTGCGCCACCGGCGGCGGCTGGTGCCGCCAGAACACCAGGGCCTCATCCGTCGAACGACAAGCATCTATCCGGTAGCCATCGACCTCAAAGCCCCTCAGATCCTTCGCCCGCTCGATCCGGTTGTCGATGGCCCAGCGCGCCATCCGCCCGCGCGCCTGCTTCGCAAAGAACGACAGCACCTTGCGCTGACCGTCCTTCTCTTCCTCGAACCGCACATCGATCACAGGGGCCTTCAGCACCTTGCGATCGACCGCGTGGAAATATTCCTCTGACGCCAGATTGACGATGCTCGGGTCGGCCTGTCCCGCCAGATCCGTATCGAGCTGTTTCGCAATCCGGTCACCCCAGAACGCGTAAAGATCCCGCCCGCGCCGCGTCGACAGCCGGGTCCCCATCTCCAGACGATAGGGCTGGATGGCATCCAGCGGCCTCAGCACGCCATAGAGGCCCGACAGGATCCGCAGATGCTCCTGGCCCCAGTCCATGGCGGGCGCATCCAGGTCCCGCGCCTTCAGCCCCTGATAGACGTCGCCGGCAAAGGCCAGGGCCGCAGGCATCGTGCCCGCCGCCGCCGCGTCGAAGGCCTGGAACCGAGTTCGGTTCAGGCCGGCCAAGTCGTCCGACAATCCCATGAGCCGTTTCAGATCCGCCTTGGTCAGCCGCCGGGTCGCCACCGCCAGCTGGGCCGTGTCCTCGCCCATGCGCGGTCGGGTCGCGCGCGCGGCCATGGGATGTTCCGAGAAATCGAGACGCTTGGCGGGAGACAGGATGAACAGCACGGACAAACCTTCCTTTGGCCTTGCCTTCTAGCCTGAATCGCACAGCTCCGGGTGGCCCTGTGGGTCTTTTCGGACTCGCCCCACAGCCGAATTTCGGCTCGGAATCGAATCGTTGACTCAGGCTCTGGACCGCGACTCCCAAATCAGCCTATCGATTCGTTTGAGGGGTCCGATTAACCTTTCTTAAGTCTTTCGGAGTGAGCGTGCGGGGAAGAGGTGCGTAACCTTTTCGCATCGCCGCCATACATCTAGATTCGCCTGGAGGGGCACTGAATGCGCGTTCTGCTGATCGAAGACGACAGCGCCACCGCACAGAGCATCGAACTGATGCTCAAGTCCGAGGGCTTCAATGTNTACACCACCGATCTNGGTGAAGAAGGCATCGATCTNGGNAAGATCTATGACTACGACATCATTCTGCTGGACCTGAACCTGCCGGACATGAACGGTATCGAAGTCCTGCGCCAGCTTCGCGTCGGCAAGATCAATACACCCGTCATGATCCTCTCGGGCTCGAGCGAGATCGACACCAAGGTCAAGACCTTCGGCGGCGGTGCCGACGACTACATGACCAAGCCCTTCCATCGCGATGAGCTGATCGCCCGCATCCAGGCGGTCGTGCGTCGCTCCAAGGGCCACGCCCAGGCAATCATCACCACCGGCGAAATCGCGGTGAACCTCGACGCCAAGACCGTCGAGGTCGATGGCCACCGCGTGCATCTGACCGGCAAGGAATATCAGATGCTCGAGCTGCTCTCCCTGCGTAAGGGCACGACCCTGACCAAGGAGATGTTCCTGAACCACCTGTACGGCGGCATGGACGAGCCCGAGCTCAAGATCATCGACGTCTTTATCTGCAAGCTGCGCAAGAAGCTGGCGACGGCGGCGGGCGGCAAACACTACATCGAAACCGTCTGGGGCCGCGGCTATGTCCTGCGCGATCCCCAGGAAGGCACCGGCTCCGCCTCGGCGGCGGCCTGATCCAAAGTCTGTAGGCGTCCGGGTTGGAAGCGCCCGCCGGGTAACCGGCGGGCGTTTTTCATTCTGCGGTCCTCAACCCTGGCGACTTTGACCCAGCGCCGGCTTGCCTTAGGTTCGACGGCGATTTGGGAGGGTTGAAATGAGATCACTCGCCGGCTTTCTGGCCGCGTTGGGCCTGGCTCTGCTGATCGCCCTGGTGACGATCAGGCCGCCGTCGCCGGTTTCGGACGAGGCCCCGGCCTCCGACTTCTCGGCCGAACGAGCCATGGTCGACGTCCGCCAGATCGGCCATGTCGTGCATCCCACCGGGTCGCCCGAAAATGATCAGGTGCGCGAGACACTGCACCGCCGGATGCTGCAGTTGGGGCTGCAAGTCTCGACCCAAACCGTCGACGGCATCTATTCGCGCACGGCCGGCGCAATTTCGGGCGGGCGTATCACCAACCTGGTCGGCGTCCTGCCGGGCGAAGACCCCGCCGCCCCGGCGGTCGTGCTGATGAGCCACTATGATTCCGCCATCGGCTCGCCCGGAGCGGCTGACGACGCGGCCGGGGTCGCGGCCTCTCTGGAAGCCGTGCGAGTGCTGCTGGCACAGGGCGCGCCGCGCCGGCGCGACCTCATCGTCCTGATTACCGACGGCGAGGAAATGGGCCTGCTGGGGGCCGAGGCCTTCTTCCGCGAACATCCCTTGCGCGCTCGCGTCGGCGTCGTCGTAAATCTGGAAACGCGCGGCGCGGCCGGACGGGCCTTCATGTTCGAGACGGGCCGCAACAATGGCGCGATGATGGACCTTTATGCGCGCGCGGTTTCCGAGCCCTCATCGACGTCGCTGGCGGCCTTCCTCTATTCGATCCTGCCAAATGACACCGACTTCAGCCACCCGCGCGACCAGGGGCTGCCGGGCTTCAACATCGCCTTCATCGGAGAGCCCTTCTTCTACCATTCGGCCAATTCGACGCCCGACAATCTCGACCAGGGCTCACTACAGCACATGGGCAGCCAGGCTCTGGATCTGACCCGGGCCCTGCTGACGGCGAACCAGTTGCCGCCGCCACGCGACAATGCGATCTTCTCGGATGTGTTCGGGCAGTTCACCGTGGCCTATCCGGCCTGGGTGGGCTGGATCATCATCGCCGTGACCGGCCTGATCCTGGTGGGCCTGATCATCCGAAGCGAGCCGCGCGGCCAGACCCTGCGTGTCGCCGCCATCGGGGCCGTGGCCGGCCTGGCGATGATCGGGGTCTGCGGTCTGTTCGGCCAGGGCCTGCTGTGGCTGACCGGGTCGCCGACCGACTTCATCATGAACCGGCCGCTTCTGGGGCGGCTCGACATCTTCGAGATCGCGATGATCGCCGCCTGTGTC
>Ga0056914_10002753_pt1 | contig 10837 bp, 4 predicted proteins | sample TNRBio252014_DNA_FD_55168 | JGI IMG/M metagenome (GOLD analysis project Ga0056914, IMG submission 55168) | Wastewater treatment Type I Accumulibacter community from EBPR Bioreactor in Madison, WI, USA - TNR Reactor_6/25/2014_ DNA | ecosystem: Engineered > Bioreactor > EBPR > Anaerobic-Aerobic >...
CAATAATCTCAAACGCCTGTTCCAAACGGTTCCCTTTTTCATCTACTAAAGTCAATAAGTGTTTGCCTTCCGGCGGATTCAGTTCCATGCTGTGAAAATGGGTCGTGCTGCCCCGGTATTCGTTGTCAATATGCCAATAAATGGTCGTTTCCGGACTGCGGTGCGCGACGGAAAATACGGTGCGCGACAACTGTCCGTCCAAATCTATGGGCACATAAATGCGGGTCGGCTGCTTCGGGTAAATCAGTTCCATCACCGCTTCGCTGTTCGCCTGGCCGGCAGCGCAATCGGCCCGGAAAGGAGGAAGGGTTCGGTAGCCCGGATTTTTGCTTTTGTAGTAATGCTCTTCCAAAGGCGGCAGCACAAACCACGACTGGTGCACCATCCGGTCGGGCGTTTCGCATTCGGCGGTCACCTGCCAGCGCCCGGTTTGGTCCAAATGGATGGTGCGGTGATAGGGACAACCGGTGGCTTTCAGCCCAGCGGCGGGCGCCCAAACGCTGTCCACCTGCGGGCAAATATCGAGCGCCCGGAAGCCGCTTTCCCGACAGGTGGGAATGCGCTTCATTTCGTCGTACGGGGGTCGAAACCAGCCGCCATCGGCAGGCAAAATGTTCAGGATGTCGAACAGCGTTGGCGCAGCGGCCATAGCGCCCATGAGTCCGGGCCGGCCTTCTCCGTCGGCATTGCCCACCCAGACGCCGATGGCGTAGCGCGGCGTGACGCCCACCGCCCAGGCGTCGCGAAAGCCAAAACTGGTGCCCGTTTTCCAGGCGATGCGGCGGCTTGATTCAAACGCCTCCCAGTCGCCCAGTGCATTCGGGCGCTCCAATTGCTGCATGGCGTCGAATGCAAACCACGTTCCCGCTGCCCCAATAAGCGGCGGTTCTTCCAGCAGGTCGTCGCGGTCGGTTGGCNTCGTTTTGGCGCCGAACAGGTAATTGGCTGGTCGGAAATCTTTGGGGTCGTAGCGCCCGTCGCGGGGGTAGAATTGCCCCAGCATCCTGCTCATGCAGGCGTAGGCGTTGGTGATGTCGCCCAGGGTNGCTTCTGCGCCTCCCAAGACGAGGGGCAGGCCGTAGTGACCGGGATGTCGGTCTATGGTATTGAATCCCAGACGTTTTAAGTCATAATGAAATTTTTCCAGGCCGTATTGCTGCAACATCCGCACAAACGGCACATTCAGCGAACGCACCAACGCCCGGCGTGCCGTCACCACGCCGTCGTAGCGCAGGTGGAAGTTTTCAGGGCGGTAGCCGCTCATGATGGTGGGCACATCCGGCACCAAACTATTGGGCAAAAGTTGGCCATTTTGCAGCAGCAGCGTGTACAGAAATGGTTTCAGGATGCTGCCCGTGCTGCGCCGCGCGGTGATCACATCCACTTCGGCGCCGTGTTCTTCGCCGGCGTCAATCACATTGCCCACATACGCGATGATATTCCCGGTTTCCACCTCGATGACGATGGCGGCTAAGTTGTGGATACCGTTCTGGCGCAGCAATTGTTGCTGGCGGGCCGCAATTTCCGTCACGCGGCGTTGCAGGTCTTGTTGCAGGGTGGTGCGGATGCGCGAGTGCGGCGCTTTGCCGGTTTTGACCTGTTCCACCCAGGCGCGGTCGAGCAGGTGGGGCGCCAGCCGGGGCAGGGGATGCGGCTGTTCAGGCAGGGGTTCTTCCTTAGCCAATTCCCACGAGGTGCGATCCAAAGCGCCGGCTTCCAGCAGGCGGTCGAGCAGGCGGTTGCGTTTGTTGAACAGCGCCTGCCGGTTGCGCCCGGGGTGGATGAGGGCCGGACTGTTGGGCAAGACCGCCAGCGTGGCCGCTTCTGCCCAGGAAAGTAGCCAGGGGCTTTTGCCAAAATAACGCCACGAAGCGGCATCAAGGCCCACCACATTGCCGCCAAAAGGCGCGTGGGCAGCGTAGAGGCGCAGGATTTCGGATTTTCGGTAGCCCAGTTCCAGCCGGGTGGCAAGGATGGCCTCGATGAATTTTTGCCAGAGGTTGCGCGATTTGTTGCCGCGCGCCATGCGGATGACCTGCATGGTGAGGGTGCTGCCCCCGCTGACGACTTTACCACTTCGGATGTTTTGCCCCACCGCCCTGACCAAACTGGCCGGATCAATGCCGGGGTGGTACCAGAAACGCCGGTCTTCAAACTCAACCAAAGCGCGCGCGAATTTTTCCGGGATGCTGTCGGCTTGCGGGAAGCGCCATTGGCCGTCGTCGGCAATGCGCGCGCCAAGCAGGTTGCCGGCGTAGTCTTCCAGCACCATGCAGGTGGGCTGGTCGAAGAGCGGTCGCGGCAGGCAAAAAGCATAAGCCAACAACAGCACTGCGAGCACTGCGAATGTTTTCCGGCGATGTTGCCGGAAGAGGAAGTGACGGAGGCGTTTTATACGTTCCCTAAGCATCATGTGGATCAGAATACCGAAAAAGACTGTAAATTAGCGATGTTTTTAATCTTTTATTGCAATGAAAAAACGCTATCCCCGTACCCTTTCATCAGGAGCTAATAACACCGTCATCGCCTTGTCCGAAACGGAAGCCGGGAAACTTTTCACCGGTGACACGCGCTCCGACATTGGTTCGGAAGCCGAAAAAATGCGCTTTGCCAATGCCATTAATGGCGTGGTGGTGCGTTTTTTGCGGTTAGATGAGCTGAACGATGACACGGAAATGCTTGTCATGGAGCGGCTCTATCCAATGGATTTTCGGGCTTATGAGTACGAAAAACGCGAATTGTGGTTAGACGTTCTCGAGTCGGAGTTGCGCGAATTGCACAAGTCGGGCTTTGCCCACCGCGATTTGCGCCGCCCGTCTGATATGCCGGGAGAGCGTTTCGACAATATCTTCCTCACCCCTCAAGGTTTTCGGTTGATAGATGTAGGCATTTCTGCCCTCCTTTCCCAAGTCGGCGAACGGTTGTTCGACCGCTATGTCACCCAGGAACTTGCCGAGTTGGAGGCGTTCCGTCAATTCGTGTTGTCCCGGTAATTCGTATGGCGTGAGTAGTGAGGGTGTCACTTTAAGTGACGCCCTCACTTGCCTCCCCGAATTAATTCGGTTTAATCGTTTGCACCCACAACTCCTCCCCATTGCTGTCGTAAACCTTCACCGTCAGCACCCTGCTCGTGCGCGGGCCGGAAAATTCCAATACCCCAAAATTGCGCTTCAGCACCAAGGTGCCTTCCACGTGGTACTTGTTTTCTTCGGTCACATTGAACGCATGGCCGGAAGTAAGCGGTGAGATGGTGATGTCGGTCACTAAATTGCCGGCTTCGTTTGTATATTGATCCATTTCCGTATGGTGGCGATCGCCGGTGAGGAAAACCACGCCCCGGATTTTTTCTTCTTCGATGCGTTTCAGCAGGTATTCGCGCTCTTCGGGGTAGTAGTTGATGTAATTTTCGTGAACGGCAGCCGTATTGAGCACCTGCCCGCCGATGGCGACCATTTTAAACGGCGCCCGACTTGAGACTAATCCGTCTATCAGCCATTCCAATTGCTCCTTACCCAGCATGGTGCGGTCACCGGTTTTGCGGTTGTCCGGTGCGCGGTGGTAGCGGTTGTCTAAGAGGAAAAAGTCCACGTCGGCAAACTGAAAAAAAGAGGTAATGCCTTTGCTGTTGTCGAGGCCATAGGAAGGGTTAGCCCAAAAAAGCTTGAATGCTTCCAGCGTATGGTGCTTTTGCGCAAAGCTGCGGTCAGAGTTGTCGGGGCCGAAATCGTGGTCGTCCCAGATCGCGTAGTGGTGGGTAGACGCCAGCAGCGCCTGCATTTCCGGGATAGAGCGCGTGTGCGTATAGCGCTTCAGGATACCGGTGCGGGTATTCCAGTCCACCTCCCGCAGGTAGGTGTTGTCGCCCAGCCAAAGCATGGCGTCGGGCTGCATTTTATGGATGCTTTGAAAAATTTGGTAATCAGCGCCGTAGGGTTTGCCGGGTCGGTCGTATGGCGTTTCGTTGACGTAGGCGCAACTGCCAATCGCCATTTTAAACACGGGCGGATCGGTGCGCCACTGCCAGAGGGTTTGGGTCTGAAAGGTGGTTGGGTAGTCCAATTTCACGGGCTTTCCGTCAATCAACAGCAGGTAATCATAGCGGTTGCCTGGTTCTACGCGGTCGGCTAACAGGTGGGCGGTAAAAGCCGTTTCCGCTTTCGTGATGACCGCAGCCGTATGCAGGGTGTCGGCGGGTTTGGAACTTACCCAGTAGCGGATCTGTACTTTGGCCGCTTTGTTGGTTTGTACCCAAAGCAGCACTTCCCGCATTTCGGAATAGCCCACCATGGGGCCGGATTGCAGCAATGTTGCCGTTTGTGCGCTTGGCGCAAAAGCAAACAGGAAGAGAAAAAAACACGTGAATGCATAGCGCATGGCAAGCAAGTTTTGGTTCGTGCGCTAAAGTACGGCTTGATCAGGATTTTGATGCGCTTTTTCGTTTTGACTGGGCAATGAAGCATGAAAATTGTTTTTTTGTCAAAAGTTTTCGCCTATACACCTCGGGATAGAAATCAAACGGCATCAAGACCTTCAAGTGCTGCTGCCTTTATTGGACTTATTTTTCTAAACCACCCTGTGGCTAAAGCATCATTGGGACACCGGAGACGCATCCCCGCTGTCCCACCAGTCCCACGAAGCGTTGCTCTATTCTTCTAAAACAAAAATCTTTCCTTACTTTGTGGGAAATTTACAAGTTAGCTTTAACCATCAAACTTTCCCATACCATGTCCGATCAAATCCGCCAGCTCGAACCCTCCGCACCCTGGAATTATTTCGCTGACCTGAACGCCGTGCCGCGCCCATCCAAACACGAAGAACGGGTGGCCCGGTTCATGGAGGATTTTGGCAAAAGCCTTGGTTTGGAAGTCCTGACCGACGCCGTTGGCAATGTCATCATCAAAAAACCAGCCTCACCGGGCCGCGAAAAAAGCCCGGTTGTGATCCTGCAAGCGCACTTGGACATGGTGCACCAGAAAAACGAGGACACCAAATTTGACTTCGACAAGCAGGGCATCGAGATGTACGTGGATGGAGACTGGGTGAAGGCGCGCGGCACAACATTGGGCGCCGACAACGGCCTTGGCGTTGCCAGCATTATGACGGTGCTGGCGTCGAAAGACCTGTCGCACCCAGCCATCGAGGCGCTGTTTACCTTAGACGAAGAAACGGGCATGACGGGCGCCAAAGCGCTCGGCAGGAAGTTGTTGAAAGGCAAAATATTGCTCAACTTAGACACCGAAGAAGACCATGTTTTCACCATCGGCTGCGCAGGCGGCATTGATACGCTGGTAGAATGGGCTTACCGCGAAATTGACACGCCGGCAGGCACGGAAAGTCGGAAAATTGTCATCAATGGCCTCAAAGGCGGGCACTCTGGCGTGGACATCCACCTTGGCCGGGGCAATGCAAACAAACTCATGAATCGGGTGCTGATGGCCTGCAAAGGCGTGTTGGTCAGCACGATAGAAGGCGGCAGCGTGCGTAATGCCATTCCCCGCGAAAGCGTGGCCACGGTGGCGGTGAAGTCGCCAAAGGTATTTGACCGCAGTTTTCAGGCGATTGTAAAAGTCATCATGGACGAATACAGCGGCGTTGAACCCGGGCTGCAAATCACCCTTTCGGAAGCGCCGGTTCCTGCAAAAGTCATGCGCCGCAGCGACCAGACGAAGCTCCTTTCCGCCATCCGTGCCGCGCACAACGGCGTATTCCGCATGAGTCCGGATGTGCCAGGTTTGGTGGAAACCTCTTCCAATCTGGCGCGGGTAGAAGTGAAGGACGGGCGGTTTTTCAGCGGCACGTTACAGCGCAGTTCCATTGAATCGGGCAAAGCCGATGTGGCGGCGACCCTCCGCGCACCATTTGATTTGATCGGTGCAAAAATTGAGAACGACAACGCCTACCCGGGTTGGAAACCGAACCCAAAATCTGCTGTTTTGAAAAAAATGGAAGGCATTTACGAACAGCAATTTGGGCACAAACCGCAAGTGGAAGCCTGCCACGCCGGTCTGGAATGCGGCATCATCAGTGAAGCTTATCCCGGGTTGGATATGATTTCTTTTGGCCCGGAAATCCGCAACGCCCACTCGCCGGATGAATGTGCGAGTATTTCGTCGTTTCAGAAGTTTTGGGGTTTTTTGGTGGAGGTGTTGAAGCAGATTTGAAAGGATTGGTGGATTAGAGGCTGGAGCCTCTTAAATAGTAGACACGAGGCGAAGCTTCGACTTGGCTTCGACTGGCTTCGACTACGCTCAGTCACCAGCTCAGCCACCAGCTCAGCTACCGGCCTCGCGCCAGCAAAGGGCTGTCTTTATAGTCCGATAGCGCACATGGCTTGTCCGAAACTGGACACTCCGAAAAGTATATCTTTTCTAAATCCTTAAAAATCAGGAGATAAATATTTTGGCATACCGTATGAGGTTACACGGTTGGGGCTTTCTCTTTTTTACAAATCAGAACCCGGCCGGACGGTATCCGGCAACCAGCCATGTTACAGCACCATTTCCGACTTGCTACCCGCTATTTGCTGAAGCACATTCACACCACTGCACTCAACGTACTTGGACTGGCGTTGGGAGTCGCTGTGTGTTTGACGGTTGCTATCTGGCTGGAACGCGAACTTTCCTTCGACAATTTTCATCCGGATGCGGATCGGATATTCCGACTGACCAATTCGTTCAAAAGTGAAACGGAGTCGTTTTCGCAGGCGGGTTCCAATTTTGCACACGGGGTTTATTTGCCGCGCGAAGTAGCACAAATCACCGAAGGCTGCCGTTTTATTGATGATTTATTGCTGGTGAATGCCAACGAAAAACAATTTTTTGAAGAGAATATCTTGACTGCGGATTCCAATTTTTTCCACTTTTTCGGGTTCAAACTACTCGAAGGCGATCCGCAAACCTGCCTGAACAGCCCCGATAAAATCGTGTTGACCGAAACCGTCGCCCGGAAGTATTTTGGAACGGCAAGCCCGATTGGAAAACCATTCAAAGTTGACGAATACCAGTTCATGGTTTCCGCAATAGCTGCCGATGCGCCCGACAACTCCCATATTCGCTTTTCGATGGTTTGGCCCGTGGCACGGTTGGATCAAATCGCCCGCACAGAATGGGGAATCCCGAACGGACTGGATGAAGAGTGGCTGGGTGGCTGGCCCTGGGTTTACCTGCGTCTGCAGGACGGAACCCAACGCATCGCTGCTGAAAAAGAAGTAAACGCAGTGTGTAGAAGGCACAGCGGGATGGCGCAGGACAGCAATAAAATGGCTTATACTTACCACCTTCAGCCTTTGCGCGACATCCATCTGGGTACCGGTTTGCGCTACGATGCGGAGAACAATGGTTCCAAATCGCTCGTATGGGTATTTGCTGCGGTCGGATTGGTCGTACTGCTGTTGGCTTGTATCAATTACATCAACCTGACGACCGCTGGCGCCATGAAACGCGCCCGCGAAACGGCGGTCAAAAAAGTAGTGGGCGCTACCCGGCGTTTCCTGATCGGCCAGTTTTTTACCGAGGCGGTGCTGACTTCCGTTGTCGCAGTAACGCTCGGTTTTGGCTTGTTTCAATTGGCGATGCCCGCTTTTTCCCGGTTGACGGAACAACAATACGACCTCCATTTTTCCGCAGCAAGGTTGGGCCTGTTGGTGGGATTCACCGGGCTCATTGCAATGTTGTCGGGGCTTTATCCGGCGATTGCCTTGTCGGGATTCCATCCGGCCAACGGTCTGAAAGGCAATTTTTCTAACCGCATTAGTGGCAATGCCTTACGGCAAACGCTGGTGGTTTTCCAGTTTTCGATGTCGGTCGCTTTGATTATCGGCATTCTGGTGATTGGCCAGCAAATGAATTTCATAGCAGGAAAAAGTCTTGGTTATCAGGCCGATGCGCTGCTCGAATTGCGGTACTTCGGCAATCAGCAGGTGAATCAGCAGTACGGCGCCATCTACCAGGAACTCAAAAAATCGCCCCACATCAAAAACATCAGCCGGCACAATTCGGGCCTCACCGGCGGCCTTGGAAACGGCTGGACGACAACGACCAATGGACAAGGCGAAGAGGTCTCCACAAGCCTTTACCGAATGTCAACAGACCCTGAGTTTGTAAAAACTTATAATATCGAACTGGCTGCCGGGCGCTATTTTTCCGGCGACTTCCCCACCGATACGGCAAAAGCCTGTGTGGTGAATGAATCTGCGGTGCGTACCTTTGGCTGGGGAAGCGCGGAGAACGCCCTCGGCAAACAATTTGGAAAAGGAGAGGGCGCAAAAACCGTCGTTGGCGTGCTGCGCGATTTTCATTTTGAAACCCTGCACAAGCCCGTGGAGCCTTTGCAAATCAATTTTTCGCGTTCCGGAAGTACCCTTTCCATGAAAATGGACGCGACGCACCTGCCCGAAGCCATCGCTTATTTGGAAAATAGCTGGACAACCATGTTCCCCGATGTGCCGCTCCAATACCATTTTGTTGGCGACAATATCGTGCAACAATACCTGGCAGAATCGCGGGCTCAAAAAGTTTTCAATGTCCTGTCCGGGGTTTCGCTACTGATTGCTTGCTTAGGCTTGTTTGGCTTGTCCGTTTTTATGGCCGAACGGCGCACGAAAGAAGTCGGGATTCGAAAAGTGCTCGGGGCTTCGGTTGCCGGCATTACCGGCTTATTGGCCAAAGATTTCCTTAAATTGGTGCTGTTCGCGATATTGCTTGCGATTCCCATTGCCTGGTGGTTTATGGAGCGATGGCTTTCCGATTTTGCGTTTCGGATCTCGCTGCAGTGGTGGGTTTTTGCTTTGGCTGGCGGCATTGCCGTCGCCGTCGCGTTTTTGACGGTGAGTTTTCAGAGTCTGAAGGCGGCACTGGCGAATCCGGTGAGGAGTTTGAGAAGCGAATGACGAGGCAGCGCCTCATAAATAGTAGACACGAGGCGGAGCCTCGCGCCAGCAAAGGGGATATTGGGATGTCGCCATGACCATTGTTCCGGTGCGCTGCACCTCAATGACCGTGTATTGGTTCGCATTTACAAATATCTGAGGTGCGCTGCACCCCGTTGCACAGGCTCTCCTTTATAGAGTCCCACCTAAAATAGCATGAGCCATCCCAAAAATTCGGGATGACTCATGTTTTTTCTTAAGTTCTCTTAAATAATGTGGGAAAAGAGTTAGCCCTGCATTTTGCCCATGTTGCCTATTGCATTGAGCGCTAACTTACTAAAAGCGAAAGCGCCGATTCCACTGGCAAGCAGGTCTGGCATTTCTAAACCATAATTCACTAATGAGCCGCCAATGAGGCCGCCTACAGGGCCAATAGCAGCGCGTGTCCACCAGGTAATTTGGCTTTTTTTTCAATAAAAAATATTGCCATTTAAGACAATGGCAGATTTTAAATCATTTCAATGAATTGGTTTTTTTAAAGCCATTTCAGTAAAAAGACGTGGAGAATGGCCGCACAAACAGGCAGACCTGCTGCATCCGTCCGCCAACGCACACCATTGTCCGAAACTGGACATCGAAGAGGTGTTTTGTTTTTTAAAAATATGATAATCAGTTATTTAGTTTTTTGGCATACCGTATGCAGTCAGGTTGTCATAACTTCTTATTTGCCGAAAAGGCAGCAGCATAAAGATCAAGCGACATGTTCACCAACTACCTGAAACTCACCCTGCGCCACCTTTGGCGAAACCGCGTGTTTACGGCATTAAACATCGCGGGATTGGCTATTGGCCTCAGTGCGGCCTGGATCATGTACCAGTACGTTTCTTTTGAATTCAGCTACGATGCCCCAAATGCGCAGCGGGATCAAATTTACCGGGTTTCGAGCCGGTTTATGTTTGAAGAAAAGGAGTCGGGGAATGCCGGAGCGCCAACCCCGATGGCTGCTGTGGCGCCGACGATAGCCGGGGTAGAATCGGCAGTGCCGGTCTTCGATCTCTGGGTCAAAAGCGTGGAGTTGGGAATGCCCGGCTCCAACAGCAAAAAGATAGAGGACGTCAAAAGTGTGGTGCAGACCAACGCGCAGTATTTCCAGTTGGCGGGTTATCAGTGGCTGGCGGGCAACCCTTCAGCAGCGTTGACTCAACCCGACCAGGTAGTACTCACCCGTAGCCGGGCTGCCGAATACTTCCCTGGATTTGCACCGGCACAGCTCCTTGGCCAAACCATCACATACGACGATACCCTGGCGATTCAAATCAGCGGGATTGTGGAAGACCTCGGCTATCCCAGCAGTTTCATCGGACAGGAATTTCGGCCATTGCCCAAAATTGAGACCGAAAAAAAGTATTGGAGTGGTGTCAATTCAGGCAATCAGTTGTTTTTACTTTTAGAAAAAAACGCCGACCCGGATGCTGTTTTAGCTCAATTTAACCGCCTTTCCACAGAAAATGTTGGCTCGGACTTAGCCAAGTGGAACATGAGCCGCTGGCATGTGATGCAATCGCTGAGCGAAATTCATTTCGGTACTGAATACGGCAGCCACATTCGTACCGCAAATAAAAAAGTGCTGTTTGCCTTGATGGGCGTCGCCGGTTTCCTGTTGTTGCTGGCGTGTATCAATTACATCAACCTTTCCACGGCTCAGATTCCACAGCGCGCCCGCGAAATCGGCATCCGAAAAACGATGGGCAGTAGTCGGAGCGCTATCTTAAGACACTTCTTGGTTGAGACCGCAGTGGTCGCCATTTTTGCCACAGCCGTTGCTGGGGGCTTGACTTCTGCGTTTTTTAAAGGCTTTAGCGACCTGCTTCCGGACGATGTACTCAAGTTTGTAAACTATGGGCCAACGGCGCTGTTTTTGGTGACGCTCATTACCGGTGTCAGCCTGTTGTCGGGGTTGTATCCGGGCTG
>Ga0056914_10002762_pt1 | contig 10818 bp, 8 predicted proteins | sample TNRBio252014_DNA_FD_55168 | JGI IMG/M metagenome (GOLD analysis project Ga0056914, IMG submission 55168) | Wastewater treatment Type I Accumulibacter community from EBPR Bioreactor in Madison, WI, USA - TNR Reactor_6/25/2014_ DNA | ecosystem: Engineered > Bioreactor > EBPR > Anaerobic-Aerobic >...
GGTCCGCGGCCGGCTCGCGGTGCGGGCCGTGGTGCAGGCGGCGTGGGCCGGGACGTGGCTGCTGGCCAAGGGCCTCCAAAGGCCGAAGGCCCGGGCGCTGCNCGCNCACGGCCTCGTCGAGCTCGCCAACGCGCTCGGCACGCTGGCCGCCTGCGCCGGCTTCGCCTACGAGCACTACCGGCGGGCCGGCGAAGCCCCGCCACAGCCGGCGACGGCGCAAGCTCCCTTGCCGCCAAGGAACGAGATGGCGGACGGGTGATGCCCCCGTCTGGGCGTCAGTACGAATTCCCCTCGGCTTTGTTTTTTTTCTGCGTATCTTTTGATGACGTTGTCCATAGACCCTTATGGGCTAAATTGCCTGCATGGACGACAGCAACCTTTGGCTATCTTCTGGCGCGCCGGCCGCCTCCACATCGGTTCGTATTGCGGTCTGCGTGTGCACGTTCAGGCGGCCGGACGGGCTGCGGGCGCTGCTGGAAGGCCTCGGCAGACAGCGCTTCCAGCGCGTTCCGGCGCGGGATCTCGGCGGGCGGCGAGTGAGCCGCCGCCCCGCTGTACGAGCTTGCTCGCTACTCGAAGTAGTGCGGCAGGAAGCGGCTGGTGTCGCGGGTGATCGCGGTGTCGTCCTCGCGGATGCCGATGCCCGCCGGCTGGCTCGCGACCACCCACGCGCCGATCACAGGGAAGTTGCCGTCGAACGCCGGCAACGGAGCGTACGCCTGGTAGACGAAGCCCTCGCTGCCGTAGCCGCCGGCCGTCTCCTCGACGACGGCGCCGCCCGCGGAAATCCGGACGTTGGCCCCCTCGCGGCTGAACAGCGGCTTGCGCACAAGGGCGCCGTCGATGCCGTCCGGCTCGAGCGAGGCCTGGAGCAGGTTGGGGTGGCCCGGCGCCATCTCCCATAGCATCGCCAGCGAGGCCTTGTTCGACAGGACCATCTTCCACGCCGGTTCGATCACCCGCTCCGCGTCCAGCAGGTGGCGGCCGAAGTCCTCGGCGAGGACCCATTCCCACGGGTAGAGCTTGAACAGCGCGTCGATGCTCCGGCCGTCGAGGTCGACGAACCCGCGGCCGTCCCAGCCGATGTCCTCGATGGCGATCGACGCGGTCGCAAGGCCGGCCTGCACCGCCGTGTCCTGCAGGTAGGCGATGGTGCCGAAGTCCTCGGCATTGTCCTTCACGGCGGTGAAGTAGACCGTCGCGCCGCCGAGGCCGAAGGCGCGCCACGCCTCGATCAGCCGCTCGTGCAGCGAGTTGAATTGGTCGCGCCCCGGCCACTGGCTTTCGAGCCAGTCCCACTGGACGACCGCCGCCTCGTAGAGCGCCGTCGGCGTATCGGCGTTGTATTCCAGCAGCTTCGGCGGGCCGGCGCCGTCGTAGCGAAGGTCGAAGCGGCCGTAGAGGTTCTTCTCGGCCCCATGCCAGCTCCTCTCGATGGCCGACCACGCCAGCTCCGGAACCGCCAGGCGGCGATACGCCGCCTCGCCCTCGGCGACGACGCGGCCGACGAGTTCGAGCGCCATCTGCTCCAGCTCTGCCGTAGCGGCCTCGAGTTCGTCCACCTCCGCCGCGCTCAGGGCGTAGCAGGCGGTTTCGTCCCAGTAAGGCGCGCCGTCGATCGTGTGGAAAAGGAACCCGAGGTCCCGTTCCACATGCTCGCGCCAGTCCGGGCGCGGCGTCATGGTCAGCCGGCGCATAACGTAGGCTAGCTGCCGGAAGAGGTGCCGTAGGAGCGGGCGGTCGCGCCGAAGCCGCCGCGCCGCACCTGGGTGACCTGCCCCGGCTGGAAGTTCGCCGCCCGGCCGGTGCCGGTGAACTGCCCCACCCGGTAGAGGTTGCCACCGGAGCGCAGCATCGCCTGGTTGTCCGGGCCGCGGTAGACCGGCTGGGCGAAGGCCCGCCCGACCATGTAGCCCATGAGCATCGGCACGAAGAAACTTCCGCCCCGCTCCTCGTTCCGGGTCTCGCAGTTGCCTTCGCCGAACTCGGCCTCGCAGGCGGCCTTGTCGGTGAAGCGGGGAGCCTCCTCCGCGAACGCTGCCTGGCTTTGCGCGACGGCGTCCCGGCAGGTCGCCTCGTCGTAGGTGGCCGCGCAGGCTTCGGCGTCGGCGAAGAAGCTGGAGGACGGCGGCGGCCCCTGGTCGCAGGCGGCGAGCGTAAGGCCGGCGCTGCCGAGCAGGACCAGCCGGACGGACCTGGATTTCTTCATGACGCTGATACCCTCTTGAACCGGAAGCAACCTTGGGGCGCAGGCACAGGCAACGGCGCCCGAAGCCCGCCTGCGAGGATCCCGCGCGTGACCATAACGTGTGGTTAACGGCCGCGGAGCGAAAGCCGTTCCCGTCTTCCGTCCTGGTTTCCCAGGCCGGGCCGGCCCTGCCCTCGGCGCCGCGGCCAGCCCTTTTCGCTGACTAGCTTCCACCGTGATAATGAAACGCAAGATCAAGAGCGAACATGTCAAATACTTATTTCGCCTAGCTCATGCGCGTTTCCTGCATTACAGTGCGCGGCTAAAGCGCAAAACGCGTTGCCATAAGAGCAACAATTAATAATCAAAAGCAACAACAACGTTGCAACTGGGAGGACATGCGATGCTCGGTGGCGATCACCGAACCGTTGCGCGCGACTTTGGTGACCTGGACGGATTTGCCGGTGCCCTCGGCGGCCTGCGCCGCCGAGACTTCCTCAAGGTCTGCACGGGGATCGCCGCCACCCTCGGGCTTTCGCCCTCCCTCGGCGTGCGCATCGCCAACGCCGCGACCAGCCCGGCGCGGCCGCCGGTCATCTGGCTCTCGGGCCAGGCCTGCACCGGCTGCACCGAGACGCTGCTGCGGACGCAGCATCCGGCGATCGACACGCTGATCCTCGACATGATCTCGCTCGACTATCACGAGACCCTGAACGCCGGCGCCGGTCATCAGGCCGAGGCCTTCAAGGACCAGTCGATGAAGCGCCACTGGGGCAGCTACGTGCTGATCCTCGACGGCTCGGTGCCGACCAAGGACGGCGGCATCTACTGCAAGATCGGCGGCGAGACCTTCCTCGACCTGGTCAGGCACGCGGCCCAGGGCGCCGGCGCCATCATCGCCATGGGCTCCTGCGCCGCCTGGGGCGGCATCCCGTCCAGCGACCCGAACCCGACCATGGCCAAGGCGGCGCACGAGGTGCTGCCCGACAAGACCATCGTCAACATCCCCGGCTGCCCGCCAAACGCCTACAACCTGCTCTCCACCGTCCTCTACCTCCTGACCTTCGGCAAGCCGCCGGAGCTCGACGAGAAGAACCGGCCGAAGTTCGCCTATGGCCGGCTGATCCACGAGAACTGCGAACGCCGGGCGCACTTCGACGCCGGCCGGTTCGCGCTGGAGTTCGGCGATCCCGGCCACCGCCAGGGGTGGTGCCTGTACAAGCTCGGCTGCAAGGGCCCGGAGACGTTCGCCAACTGCCCGGCGATCGGCTTCTACGATACCGGCGAGGGCGCCTGGCCCGTCGGCTGCGGCGCGCCGTGCTTCGGCTGCACCGAGCAGGGCGTCGGCTTCACCAAGCCGATCCACGCCATGGCCGACGTGCTGACGGTGACGCCGCCGACGGCGTTCCCCCGCGTCGGCGAGCCGCGCGGGCAGGGGATCACGCCGGGCACCGCCGCCCTCGTCGCGGGCGTGGCTGGCGCGGCGCTCGGCGCCGGCGCGGTGCTCGCCAGCCGGCTGGGCAAGCCCGCGGCAGCAGCCGCAGAACCGGGGGCAGGTCCGGGGCCGGGCCCGGGCGACGAGCAGCCACCGACGCACTGAGGGACGAGGTGCCAGTCATGCGGCTCAACCGACGCGGCTTCCTTTCCGGCATGGCTGCGGGCGGCGCGGCCGCCGGCCTCGGCGCAGCCGTTCCGTCGCCGGCAGCGGCCGACGGCCTGGACCGGGCGCCGAAGCCGCGGCTGCCGGACGCGCTGGGCCTGCTCTACGACTCGACGCTCTGCGTCGGCTGCAAAGCCTGCGTCGCCGGCTGCAAGAGCGCCAACGCCATGCCCATCGACGTTTCGCCGGACCAGGCGGTGTGGAACGAGGGCACCTGGGACACGGCCAAGGGGCTGTCGGCCAAGACCCTCAACGTCATCCGCGTCTACCAGCACGGAACGGTCGAGGAAAAGGACCGCGAAGAGGACGGCTTCGCCTTCATCAAGCGGCAGTGCCTTCACTGCGTCGATCCGTCCTGCGTCTCCTGCTGTCCCGTCTCGGCGATGATCAAGGACCCGGTCACCGGCATCGTCCGCAACGATCCCTCGCGCTGCATCGGCTGCCGCTACTGCGTCTTCGCCTGCCCGTTCCAGGTGCCGAAGTACAAGCTGGACGTGGCCGCCGGCAAGATCCGCAAGTGCGAGCTGTGCAGCCACCGCCTGGCCGAGGGCCAGCTTCCCGGGTGCGTCGAGTCCTGCCCCACCGGCGCCACGCTGTTCGGCCGGGTGGAGGACCTGCACGCCGAGGCGAAGCGGCGCATCGAGCTCGAGCCCGGCGACACCTACGTCTATCCGCGCGGCGACATCAGCGGCAAGTACGGGCCGGACAGCCCGCCGCACGAGAAGGTCGTCGAGGCCGCCTACCGCAAGGAGGTCTACGGCGAGGCCGTGCTCGGCGGCACCCAGACCCTGTACCTGTCGGCGGTCTCGTTCGACAGGCTGGGGCTGCCCTACGGCAACGTCCCCGACCACTCCTACGCCACCGAGACCGAAGGCGTTCAGCACTTCATCTACCAGGGGATGATCGCCCCGGCGGCGGCGCTGACCGGGCTGATCCTGATCGCCCGGCGCAACTTCGACCAGCACCACCCGCCGGAGGAGTTCGAGAAGAAGGAAGCCGAGGCGGAAGACGGCGCGGCCGAAAAGACGGGAGGGCGCGATGTCGACGCATGATCACGCCCCGGTGGGCGGCAGGATCGTCACCGGGCCGTTCATCGCCCTGCTGGTCGTCCTGTTCATCGCCGTCATCATCCTCACCCAGCGCTTCGCCTTCGGCCTCGGCTCGGTCACCAACCTGAACGACGGCTATCCCTGGGGGATCTGGATCGCCATCGACCTGATCATCGGCACCGCGCTCGGCTGCGGCGGCCTGGTCATGGCGCTGATGGTCTACATCCTCAACCGCGGCGAGTACCATCCGCTCGCCCGTGCCGGGCTGATGACCAGCCTGTTCGGCTACACGCTGGGCGCGCTCGCGGTGCTCATCGACCTCGGCCGCTACTGGCAGGGCCACAACATCATGCTGCCGTGGCTGTGGAACCCCAATTCGGTGCTGCTGGAAACGGCGCTCTGCATCTTCGTCTACATCGTCGTGCTCTCGATCGAGTTCGCGCCGGCGGTGTTCGAGCGCTTCGGCATGAACGAGGCGCGCCGGCGGCTGCACAAGATCCTGTTCGTCTTCACCGGCCTCGGCGTGCTGCTGCCGATGATGCACCAGTCGTCGATGGGCACCGTCGTCGTCCTCCTCGGCTACAAGCTCTCGCCGCTGTGGCAGTCGCCCATGTTGACGCTGTTCTTCCTGATGACGGCCTTCACCATGGGCTTCGCCGTCGTCGCCTTCGAGTCGGTGCTGTCGTCGGTGAGCCTGCGCCGGCCGTTCGACACGCCGATTCTGAGCAAGCTCACCGGCATCATGGCCTGGCTGATGCTGGGCTTCATGGTCGTGCGCTACGGGGACGTCGTCCGCCTCGGCTCATGGCCGCTGGCCTTCGCCGGCGACGTCAAGGCGCTGTCGTTCTGGATCGAGTTCTTCCTCGGCGCCGCGGCGGTGATCCTGATGCTGCCGAAGGCCAACCGCTCCAGCCCGCGGCTGATCTTCCTGGGCGCCCTGGCGATGCTCCTGAACGGCGCCCTCTACCGCCTGAACTGCTACCTCATCGGCTTCGATCCCGGCGACGGCTGGAGCTACTTCCCGTCGCTCGGCGAGGTGCTGGTGACGCTCGGGATCTTCGCCCTGGAGATCATGCTCTACCTGATGGTGGTGAAGCTGCTCCCGGTCCTGCACCGGGCACGACGCGCAGCGCCGCCGGCCGCGGCGTGAGCCGATAACGAAAACACGCTGGGGGAGAAAGACTTCATGCGCATCACCGTCGATCCGATCACCCGCATCGAGGGGCATCTGCGTATCGACTGCGAGGTCGACGGCGGCAAGGTCACCAACTCCTGGTCCTCGGGGCAGATGTGGCGGGGGATCGAGACCATCCTCAAGGGCCGCGATCCGCGTGACGCCTGGATCTTCGCCCAGCGCATCTGCGGCGTCTGCACCACGGTGCATGCCGTGGTCTCGGTCCGCGCCATCGAGAACGCGCTCGGGATGGAGATCCCGCGCAACGCCCAGTACATCCGCAACCTGATCATCGGCGCGCACAGCGTCCACGACCACATCGTCCACTTCTACCAGCTCTCGGCGCTCGACTGGGTCGATATCGTCTCGGCGCTTCAGGCCGACCCGAAGGCCGCGGCGAGCCTGGCGCAGAGCCTGTCCGACTGGCCCGGCAANAGCGTCGAGGCGTTCACCAGCACCCAGGCGCGGCTGAAGGCGTTCGTCGAGACCGGCCAGCTCGGCGTCTTCGGCAGCGGCTACTGGGGCCACCCGGCGATGAAGCTGCCGCCGGAGATCAACCTGCTCGCCGTCGTCCACTACATGCAGGCCCTCGACTACCAGCGGAAGGCGAACCAGATCGTCGGCATCCTCGGGTCGAAGACGCCGCACATCCAGAACCTGGCCGTCGGCGGCGTCGCCAATCCCATCAACCCGGACAGCCAGTCGACTCTGACGCTGGAGCGGCTGTACAAGGTGAAGGCGCTGATCGACGAGGTCGATGCCTTCGTCAACCAGGTCTATCTCGTCGATGTCGCCGCCATCGGCGCGCTTTATGCCGACTGGACCGGCTACGGCGCCGGCGTCACCAACTATCTCTCCGTTCCCGACATGCCGGTGGACACCAGGGGGACGGAGTTCGCCCTGCCCGGCGGCTACATCCCGAACGGCGACGTCGCCGCCTTCCGCCGGATCGAGGGGTACGCCGACGGCTATTTCGAGAAGGGGGTGAAGGAAAGCGTCAAGCACGCCTGGTATAGCGGCGACGGCGGCCCGCTGCACCCTTACGACGGCGAGACCAACCCGCAGTACACCGACTTCCAGGACGACGGGAAATACTCCTGGGTGAAGGCGCCGACCTTCTACGACGAGCGCGCCCAGGTCGGGCCGCTCGCCAACGTGCTCGCCATGTACGTCGCCGGCCACGAGCCGACCAAGCGCCATCTCGAACGCCTGATCGTCATCGCCTCGAAGGTCGCCGGCAGCGAGATCCCGCTCAGCGCCCTGCACTCGACCATCGGCCGGCATGCCGCCCGTGCGGTGCGCTGCGCGGTGCTCCAGGAGACGCTGGCCGACCAGTGGCACATGCTCATGGCCAACATCGGCAAGGGCGACTTCGAGACCTTCAACCGGCCGCTGTTTCCCAAGGGCGAGATCCGCGGCTTCGGCTACCACGAGGCGCCCCGCGGCGTGCTGTCGCACTGGGCGGTGATCAAGAACGGCAAGATCGCCAACTACCAGGCCGTGGTCCCCAGCACCTGGAACGCCGGGCCACGTGACGAAACCGACGCGCTCGGGCCCTACGAGGCCTCGCTCATCGGCAACCCCGTCGCCGACCCGGAGAAGCCGCTGGAGGTGATCCGCACCGTCCACTCCTTCGACCCCTGCCTCGCCTGCGCCATCCACATGCTGGACACCGAGCGGCGGCAACTGGTCCGGGTCAAGGCGTTGTAACGGCAGGCGAACAGAAGTGCCGGCGGTTACGACCCCGACTTGGCCTGCCAGGTCTGGAAAGCGTCCATGTAGAAGCGCTGGCCACCGATCACGAAGACCACGCCGTTGCGGGTGATCTCGGCGACGGTGAGATCGCCGCCCACCGGGTCGCCCTCTTGCGCCACCCGGCCGTTGACGCGGATCATCCGGGCCTCGGGGCTGGCGGCGTAGCGGTGCAGGGTGATGGCGATGCCGGGCAGCGTGCGCTGCACCGACGGCGGCAGGTCGCGCAGCGCGGTGGCATCGACGAGCTCGCTCGAACTCGGCGGCGGCGGCATGGCCTGGCGTGAGGCGGTGCCGGCGCCGCCTTCGCTTCTCGGCTCAGGGTTCGGGGCCAGCGGCCGTGGCTCGCGCCGCGGAGCGTCCGCTTCGACAGCCTGCGGAGGCGGCGCGGGTCGCTGCGGCCGTTTGCCTTCCGCCGCCGCGTCCCCGGCGGGGACCGGGGCCGGAGCGGGGGCCGGCGCCATCGGCGGTGCCGGCGGGGCCGTCGCCGTCTCCTGTGGGGGCGTCGGCGTCTCCTGTGGCGGTGGCGCGGCGGGCGCCGGCTCGGCCGCAACAGGCGCGGGATCGGCCGGCGCCTTCTCGTCTGGCGGGGCCGGGGCATTGCCTCCCTCCGCCACGGGCGCCGGCGGCTTCAGCGCAGCCAGCGGCGGCGGAAACGTGCCCTCCTGGACCTGCCGGAGCCAGGGACCGACGGCGACGCCCGCCGCCACCACCAGCGCCACCGCAATCCCCATGGCCAGCGCCGCCTGAAGCGTGCGCCCGCCACCCCGCGCGGGTGCCGGCGGCGCCGCGTGGATGGTGGAGACGTCCGGGATCAGCCGCTTGTGCCGCGCCTCCTCCGACCGCCGGATCGCATCGAGGATGAACGACATCCGAGGCTCCCGCGGCCGGCTCAGCGCAGCGGCGAGGACGCGGCCTCGGCGGGGGTGGCGCTGTCGGCCACGTCGTCGAGGCGCAGCGTGTCGAGGAGGGAGGCCGGAGCGAAGAAGTAGATCGCGGCGGCGAGGCCAAGGCCGCCGATCAGCACGGTCATGACCGTCACCAGCCGCTGGAGCAGCCCTTCGGCCGCGCCCGTCCGCCGCTCCGGCACGCCGAACACCTCTTGTGCCGCCTTGCGCACCGTTTGCCGCGTCACCGCCGTCTCGCCCTGGACGTAGGCACCGAGCAGCGCCCGGTCGCAGATCACGTTGATCAGCCGCGGCACGCCGCCGCTGAGCCGGTAGAGCAGCGAGAGCGCACCCTTGCGAAACAGCGACTCCCGTCCGCCCGCCCGGCGCAGCCGGTGCAGCACGTACTCGTTGGTCTCCGCCCGGGTGAGCCCTTCCAGGTGGTAGCGGGCGGTGATCCGCTGCGCCAGTTGCCGCAGTTCCGGCCGCTCCAGCATGGTCCTGAGCTCCGGCTGGCCGATCATGACGATCTGCAGGAGCTTCTCGTCGTTGGTTTCGAGGTTGGTGAGAAGCCGCATCTGCTCGAGCACGTCCGGGGTCAGGTTCTGCGCTTCGTCGAGGATGAGGACGGCGGTCCGGCCCTCGGCGTGGCGGGCGAGCAGGTAGGCGTTGAGGATATCGACGTAGGTCTTGATGGTCGGCCCGCCGGCCGAGGCGGAGGCCGGATAGACCAGCTCGAACTCGTCGCAGATGGCGGCCAGCATCTCGCCGGAGGAGAGCTTGGGGTTGAAAATGACGGCGACGTCGCAGCTTTCCGGAAGCTGCTCCAGCAGGCAGCGGCAGAGCGTGGTCTTGCCGGTGCCGATCTCGCCGGTGAGCAGCACGAAGCCGCCGCCCGACGCGCCGTAAACCAGATGTGCCAGCGCCTCGCGGTGCTTGGCGCTCATGAACAGGTAATGGGGGTTGGGCGCGATGGAGAACGGCTGCTCGTCGAGATGGAAATAATCGACGTACATCGCCCGCATCGGCGTCATGGCCGCGCTCCATGCCGCACTCCACGCACCGACCCGCCATCATTGCCGCTGCCGTCGCCATTCCAAGCAGGCGCGACCGGCGCAGGCGGTTCGGGCTTGACAAAGCCGCGGCCACGGGCGCGCCTTGCGCCGGCCGGGCCGACGGGAGTGCGCCCCGCGGCGCCGTTCGTTGTAGTTGCCACCGCCATTACTACCGAGGGCTGATGCGCCGATGAGTTTGCACCTATACAACACGCTCCACGGCGCAAAGCAACTCTTCACCCCGATCGATCCGCGGTCGGTGCGGATGTATGTCTGCGGCCCCACCGTGTACGACTTCGCCCATGTCGGCAACGCCCGGCCGGCGGTCGTCTTCGACGTGCTCTTCCGGCTGCTCCGGCGCATCTACGGCGAGAGCCACGTCACCTACGTGCGCAACATCACCGACGTCGACGACAAGATCATCGCCGCCCACCGCGCCAGCGGCGAGCCGATCGAGGCGATCACCGCCCGGACGACCGAGGCCTACGAGCGGGACATGGCGGCGCTCGGCTGCCTGCGCCCGACCCTGGAGCCGCGGGCAACGCACCACATCGCCGAGATGGTAGCGATGATCGCGGCGCTGATCGAGCGCGGCCACGCCTACGCGGCGGAGGGGCACGTCCTCTTCGACGTCGCCTCGATGCCGGATTACGGGCGGCTGTCGCGGCGGAACACGGACGAGCTGATCGCCGGCGCCCGGGTCGAGGTGGCGCCCTACAAGAAGGGACCCGGCGACTTCGTGCTGTGGAAGCCGTCGGCGGGCGACGAGCCGGGCTGGGACAGCCCCTGGGGGCGCGGCCGCCCCGGCTGGCACATCGAGTGCTCGGCGATGAGCGGGCGCTACCTGGGCGAGACCTTCGACCTCCACGGCGGCGGCCAGGACCTGATCTTTCCCCATCACGAGAACGAGCTGGCGCAGAGCACCTGCGCCCACGGCGGCCGGCCCTTCGTCCGCTTCTGGATGCACAACGGCTACCTGATGAGCGAGGGCGAGAAGATGTCGAAGAGCCTCGGCAACTTCTACACCGTCCACGACCTGCTGGCCGAGGCGCC
>Ga0056914_10002766_pt1 | contig 10803 bp, 7 predicted proteins | sample TNRBio252014_DNA_FD_55168 | JGI IMG/M metagenome (GOLD analysis project Ga0056914, IMG submission 55168) | Wastewater treatment Type I Accumulibacter community from EBPR Bioreactor in Madison, WI, USA - TNR Reactor_6/25/2014_ DNA | ecosystem: Engineered > Bioreactor > EBPR > Anaerobic-Aerobic >...
GCCCAAATCGTTACACCATTCGTGCAGGTCGGAACTTACCCGACAAGGAATTTCGCTACCTTAGGACCGTTATAGTTACGGCCGCCGTTTACCGGGGCTTCGATTCAAAGCTTCGCTTGCGCTGACCTCTCCTCTTAACCTTCCGGCACCGGGCAGGTGTCAGACCCTATACATCGTCTTGATTGACTTCGCAGAGTCATGTGTTTTTGTTAAACAGTCGCTTGGGCCATTTCACTGCGGCCCCCCTTAGTTTACTTAGTGAATAATTCACCAAAAGGGGCACCCCTTATCCCGAAGTTACGGGGTTAATTTGCCGAGTTCCTTAGCTACGGCTCACTCGAGCACCTTAGAATACTCATCCCGTCTACCTGTGTCGGTTTGCGGTACGGACGGACAAAGACCTCCTGTACGAAGTTTTTCTCGGCAACATGCTTGGGGCCACTTCGAGCTATATGCTCCCGTATTCGGCTCTCGGCCTTAATGAGAAGCGGATTTGCCTACCTCTCAGCCTACCACCTTAAACCAACTGATCCACCAGTTGGCTGACCTTACGCTTTTGCGTCACTCCTTACAGTCAAACAGTCTTTACCCGGTACGGGAATATTAACCCGTTACCCATCGCCTACGCCTTTCGGCCTCAGCTTAGGACCCGACTAACCCTGAGTCGATTAACGTAGCTCAGGAAACCTTAGACTTGCGGTGAACAGATTTCTCATCTGTTTTATCGTTACTTATGCCTACATTTTCTTTTGTAACCGCTCCAGCATACCTCACGATACACCTTCACTGCTGTTACAATGTTCCTCTACCAATAAAAAATTAATTCTATTCCATAACTTCGGCGCACAGTTTAAGTCCCGTTTATTGTCGACGCCGAGTCGCTTGACTAGTGAGCTATTACGCACTCTTTAAATGAATGGCTGCTTCTAAGCCAACATCCTAGTTGTCTAAGCAACTCAACATCCTTTATCTGTTAACTGTGACTTGGGGGCCTTAGTTGATGGTCTGGGTTGTTCCCCTCTTGGCCGCGGAGCTTATCCCTCGCAGCCTGACTCCCGGAGAACATATTAATGGAATTCGGAGTTTGTCTGGGTTTGGTACCGTTGTGACAGCCCTAGCCCAATCAGTGCTCTACCTCCATAATACTATAGTCCGAGGCTAGCCCTAAAGCTATTTCGAGGAAAACGAGCTATTTCCGAGTTTGATTAGCCTTTCACCCCTACCCTCAGTTCATCCAAGCGGTTTTCAACCCACACTAGTTCGGACCTCCATGAGGTTTTACCCTCACTTCATCCTGACCAAGGGTAGATCACCCGGTTTCGCGTCTACCGCCTGTTATTTTATACGCCCTGTTAGGACTTGCTTTCGCTAAGGCTACGTTCCTGAAGAACTTAACCAACAACAGACGAGTAACTCGTAGGCTCATTATCCAAAAGGCACGCTGTCATCCCGATAAATCGGGACTCCAACCGTTTGTAAGCACATGGTTTCAGGTACTATTTCACTCCCTTAATAAGGGTTCTTTTCACCTTTCCCTCACGGTACTGGTTCACTATCGGTCACAAGAGAGTATTTAGTCTTAGGAGATGGTTCTCCCGGATTCCCACAAACTTCCACTTATTTCGTGGTACTTGGGAACATATTTCAAAGAGTCGTAGTATTTTCGCTTACAAGACTGTCACTTTCTATGGTTGACCTTCCCAGGTCATTCAACTAATATTACGATTTTTTACTCTTCGAGTCATTGGCAATAGACTCTAAATATGTCCCTCGACCCCGCCAATCCTAAGGTTGCCACCATTAACAGATTGGTCGGTTTAGACTCTTTCCCTTCCGCTCGTCACTACTCAGGAAATCACTATTGTTTTATCTTCCACCAGGTACTTAGATATTTCAGTTCCCTGGGTTAGCCTCAACTACCCTATGTGTTCAGGTAGAGATAAATGAGTATTACCTCATTTGGGTTGCCCCATTCGGAGATCTACGGGTCGGAGACTGCTTCCGTCTCACCGTAGCTTTTCGCAGGTAGCCGCGTCCTTCTTCGCCTTCTTGTGCCAAGGCATCCACCATGTGCCCTTAGTAACTTAACCAAAAAACTTTATTCTAATGTTATGCTTTTTGTTCGCATTTATAATGAAATTGTTAAATTTCTATGGACAAAATATTTGTATCCTAGTAAATCAATTTATAAAAATCAATTTTACTCTTTCAATATGTCAAAGAACAACCTTGTGGAGCTAAACGGGATCGAACCGTTAACCTCCGCCTTGCAAGGGCGGCGCTCTCCCAATTGAGCTATAGCCCCTTAATTGTTTAATTAAGGGAATATCCGTTGTGTGTTTAGAGCACTTTCCCTAATAGTGGGCCTGAGAGGAGTTGAACCACTGACCTCACGCTTATCAGGCGTGCGCTCTAACCATCTGAGCTACAGGCCCAAATCAAAAGACCTTTCGGTCCTGAACTCATACAGTATAAAAAGAACATAAAAAATGTGGATACATCGGAGATATAAATGATAAGACAACCTGTTACTCTTAGAAAGGAGGTGATCCAGCCGCACCTTCCGGTACGGCTACCTTGTTACGACTTAGCCCCAGTCACCAGTTTTACCTTAAATAGCTCTCTCCTTGCGGTTGAGTCACTATCTTTGGGTACCCCCGGCTTCCATGGCTTGACGGGCGGTGTGTACAAGGCCCGGGAACGTATTCACCGCGTCATGCTGATACGCGATTACTAGCAATTCCAACTTCATGGAGTCGAGTTGCAGACTCCAATCCGAACTGAGGCCGCTTTTTAGGGATTCGCTCCATCTCGCGATTTTGCTGCCCGTTGTGGCGGCCATTGTAGCACGTGTGTAGCCCTAGGCGTAAGGGCCATGCGGACTTGACGTCATCCTCACCTTCCTCACTACTTGCGTAGGCAGTTCCATTAGAGTGCTCGGATTGCTCCGGTGGCAACTAATGGTAAGGGTTGCGCTCGTTGCGGGACTTAACCCAACACCTCACGGCACGAGCTGACGACAGCCATGCAGCACCTGTACTTATGCCCTTGCGGGAAAGCTGCTTTCACAGCCGGTCATAAGCTTTTCAAGCCTAGGTAAGGTTCTTCGCGTTGCATCGAATTAAACCACATGCTCCACTGCTTGTGCGGGCCCCCGTCAATTCCTTTGAGTTTCAACCTTGCGATCGTACTTCCCAGGTGGAGTGCTTAATGCGTTAGCTGCGACACCGAAAAAATCCGGCATCTAGCACTCATCGTTTACAGCGTGGACTACCAGGGTATCTAATCCTGTTTGCTCCCCACGCTTTCGCGCCTCAGCGTCAATAATGGACCAAGAAGCAGCCTTCGCAATTGGTGTTCTTCCAGATATCTACGTATTTCACTACTACACCTGGAATTCCGCCTCTCTCTTCCACATTCAAGAACAGCAGTATCAATGGCAGTTTTGCAGTTGAGCTGCAAGATTTCACCACTGACTTGCTATCCCGCCTACGCGCCCTTTACACCCAGTGAATCCGGACAACGCTTGCCCCCTACGTATTACCGCGGCTGCTGGCACGTAGTTAGCCGGGGCTTCCTCTGAGCATACAGTCATCCAGATTAATAATCTGTCTTTCGTCTGCTCTCACAGGAGTTTACGATATAGAATACCTTCATCCTCCACGCGGCGTTGCTGGGTCACTCTTTCGAGCATTGCCCAATATTCCTCACTGCTGCCTCCCGTAGGAGTCTGGACCGTGTCTCAGTTCCAGTGTGACTGATCATCCTCTCAGACCAGTTACTGATCGTAGCCTTGGTGTGCCGTTACCACACCAACTAGCTAATCAGACGCAAGCCTATCCCAAGGCGGTAAACCTTTAACAACATATCCATGCGGATCCGCTGCATTATGAGGTATTAGCGCCGATTTCTCGACGTTATTCCTTACCTTGGGGCAAGTTACTTACGCGTTACGCACCCTTGCGCCACTCTACTGTCAGATTGCTCCTTCAGTCAAGTTGACTTGCATGTGTTAGGCACGCCGCCAGCGTTCGTCCTGAGCCAGGATCAAACTCTCCGTTGTAAATTGATTGTAAGCCTTTATAACAGTTTTTGTCATCTTATCATCTGGTCTCTACCAGATGCATCCACTAAAAAAAAGAACGTTTTTTCCGTTTGAATAATTTTTCCGAAACGGGCTTCTAACTTACGAAAAACTTCCTATTCAAGTCAAGTTAAATTATAAATAATTTTAACTTTTTTTTGAGAAAAATTTTCTCGTCAGTTACACCTCGTCCGGCGTCATTCAATAAGTTTAAGAACTTAAAAACAAACAGTCTTCAAAATTACGACTATTTTTAATTCTGTGCAAGTGAAAAAGAAGAAAATTTAAAGTTTTTTTCAACTTTATTTCGCTTTTCCGTTTGTCTTGCGCTTACAGTATGTAATGAACTTAAATAATTCAAAAAATTTGAGCCTCTAATAAAAGGGTTTTGAACAACATTTCCAAATTATTTCTTTATTATTTTTTACTTTTTTTTCTTCTATACCATAAATAGTTTTCTTAACCTCTGTTTTAATCCCGTTTTTTTATTCATCCCACTCTTTCTAATTTCATGTTATTTATGTATGTTATACTTACTTTCTCACAATTTAGCAGAGAATAATATGTCCCGTCTATTAATTCTTGGTGGTGGCATCGCCGGACAGACTGCCGCCCTCCATGCACGAAGAAAACTTACCCATATTCATGAAGTTGTTGTAGTTACACCAAACTCAAAATGGAACTGGATCCCATCAAACATCTGGGTTGGTGTGGGTGTCATGTCAGTCGATCAGGTGACTTTCCCTCTTGAACAAATTTATAAAAAAGAAGGAATTGTCTATCATCAGGCAAAGGCAATTAGCATTCACCCCGAAGGTGACACAAACTCCTACTCCCCTTTTGTAACAATTGAATATACAAAACAAGGAATTGAGGGTACAACGGAGAAGCTGACATATGATTATCTGATTAATGCAACAGGCCCTAAACTCAAATTTGAAGCAACCAAGGGGCTGGGTCCCGATAACAACAGCCTTTCTGTATGCACCGCAGGTCATGCAGCTCAAACTTCTTCGGCACTTGATGAAATTGTTAAAGCAATGAAAATGGGTGAAAAGAAGAAATTTCTCATCGGCACCGGTCATGGTAACTGTACCTGTCAGGGTGCAGCTTTTGAATATTTGTTTAATATTGAATACGAATTAAGAAGAAGAGGTGTACGCGATAAAGCAGAAATCACATGGATTTCAAACGAGCAGGAATTTGGAGATTTTGGAATCGGTGGAATGCACCTGAAAAAAGGTGGATATATCACCCATTCAAAAGTTTTTACCGAGTCGCTTTACACCGAAAGAGGCATTAAATGGATCACCAGAGCTCATGTAAACGAAGTTGAAAAAAACCAAATACATTATGAAACCCTGGAAGGTAAATATTTTGATGAAACATATGACTTTGCAATGCTCCTTCCTCCCTTTTCGGGAGTTGGAATAAAAGCTTTTAACAAAGACGGAACAGATATTACAAGTGATCTTTTTGCTGCTAATGGTTTTATGTTGGTTGATGGCGATTACGGCAAAAAAAATTATGAGGATTGGAGCCCTGAAGATTGGCCCAAAACCTATCAATCCCCAAAATACAAAAACATTTTTGCCGTTGGAATTGCCTTTGCTCCTCCACACCCAATATCTCAACCGGCTTCAAGTCCAAATGGAACTCCAATCTTCCCCACACCTCCAAGAACAGGAATGCCTTCAGGGGTGATGGCAAGACAAGTTGCCTATAATATTATAGACATGATAAATGGAAAAAGTGACCACCCAACCAGGGAAGCGTCGCTTGCTAATATGGGAGCAGCTTGTATCGCTTCCGCGGGAACCGGATTCTTCAACGGAACTGCGGTATCAATGACAATGTACCCAATCATCCCCGATTTCAACAAATATCCTGAAACCGGAAGAGAACTTCGTTACACATCGGGAGAAATAGGATTGGCGGGACACTGGATAAAACATTTCCTCCACTTTGCATTCATTTACAAAGCCAAAGCAAATCCACTTTGGCGAATCATACCCGAATAGGAGAACTAAAATGACAAAAAGAGACCCATACGGACAAAACTATTATACACCGGTTCCAACAAACTTCACAAAACGAATGAGAACCAATCTGATCTGGCAGTTCTTCAGGTTCTTAACCATCAATATCAAAATGCTCAGAATGGTGAGGAAACATTGATTTAACTCTTAGTTTCTGATATCTGTTATCTGCGATTCGTAGAACCAACTTCCGTGAATATCCGAAAGACTTTCTCATGACCAAATAATCTGTAATATTGAGGTCTTTGTAACTTCACGGAGATCCGAGTTCTTAAACTTTAATACTATATTTTGTCAATTATTTGGTAATATTGACGAATTATAGTATTTTTGGTAAAAATAATTTTTGGAATATGAACTACGAAATAACAATTAAAGATTTTTTACTATCTAAACCGGTTCTAACTACAAAAGAAATTGCAACATTTATGAGGTCTGCTGATTCTAATATTAGCGATCCGATGGTGAATTGGAAGATCCATTCTTTACATAAACGAGGGTATATCCAAAAACTTGGGAGAGGGTTTTATACAACTATTAAAAAACATCAATTTTACCCGGAATTGTATGATGTAATCCCTAAGATTGCCAGGTTTCTTAATAAAGCACTCCCCGAGTTGAATTACATAATTTGGGATACTCGTATTTTAAGCAGAATGACTATCCATCAACCGGCAAGGTTTTATATATTACTGGAAACAGAAAAGGGTGAAGAATCATCACTTTACAATTACCTTAGAGACAATTTTCAAAATGTATTTTTAAAACCTGACAATTTGACTTTTGATCTATATATTAGTGATAAAACAGATCCAATAATTATCACTCCAATGATATCTCAGTCCCCAACTCTCATTAATGAAGGTATTTGTTCACCTGCATTGGAAAAAATTTTAGTAGATATCTTCGTGGATGAATCTATTTTCACCACTTTCCAAGGAGCTGAATTATCTACAATTTACAATAATGCCTTCGATACTTACAATATCAATATGAGTGGCATGCTTAGGTATGCTGGAAGAAGAGGTTCACGCTCAGAGCTTATTGAATTTCTAAATGGCCTCGAAACCGACAGCGAGGAATTCCACATGCGACTCAAGGCATTACCTATATGATTGATAGCTCAACATTTACAAAAGAGCATGTTTTGAAATGCGCTGAGCAGTTTACTGGTGTGGATAAAATTCTTCTTGAAAAGCAAATATTCGCACTTTCACTCGCACAAATGCTGGCTTCGTCCGGTTTAGACTTTGTATTTAAGGGTGGGACATCTCTGATATTGTTACTCGAAACACCTTTAAGGCTTTCCATCGATGTAGATATTATTGTAAGCCCGGCGACACAATTGGAGGAATTTCTTGATTTTGTAATCAATAACTCAATATTTAAGAATATTCAAGAAAGTGAAAGAAACCAGACCGGTAAAATACCCAAGAGACATTATCGTTTCCATTATGATTCACTCTTTAACCAAAGATTTGAAGAATACATTCTATTAGATGTCCTCTTTGAATTTCCCCAATATCCATCAATACTAACTCATAGTAAAAAAAATGGTTTGCTGAAATATTCCACTGATAATGTCTCCATCATCAAAACTCCAACTATTAATTCCATACTCGGGGATAAATTAACAGCTTACGCCCCTGAAACGACTGGTATTCCATTTTATAAAAATGGCAAACAAATGAATATGGAAATTGTAAAACAGCTTTTTGACATTGGAGTACTCTTTGATTCTTGCGATGACCTGGCAGAGATAAAAGAATCTTTTACTAAAATTGCTCTTACAGAATTATACTACAGGGATTTACCAAGTCTCTCCCCTCAAGATATATTAGCTGACATTTTCAAGACAAGCAAATCTCTGTTAGATAGAGACCTCTCAAACCAGGTGTTTTCTGAATTAAATAAAGGAATAGATAGATTAAGGGGATACATTATCGGCAGGAAATTTTATATCGAGCAAGCAATAATTGCAGCGGGGAAAGCAGCCTATTTATCAAAGTTAATACTAACCAACTCAAATCATATTGATAAGTATTCCTCACCCGATTCTAATCTTGACAATTATTTTGTAGATGGCGAATTTATAAAATTCAATAAATTGAGGAAATCAAATCCAGAAGCATTTTATTATTGGTATAAAGCTTTCAATTTATAGTACTATATTTTGTCAATTATTTTATATTAGTGACGAAATATAGTTGAGAAATGTAACGCTCTATTTCGCTCTAAAGGACTTCATTCTGCAGACGGCAATCGGGACGAATACCACTCCTCACTCTTACGCCTTAAATCCGTGGAATCTGTGTGAATCCGTGATATCCGCGTAACAATCCCCTTCCTCTGCGAAAATCTGTTTAATCTGCGTGTATCTCCCAAAGGGATGCCTTCGGCACGTGCCTTCCGCGTAACAATCCCCCTTCCTAAACCTTCTTCCCCTGAATCCTTTTCCTTAATTCCACATAATTTGGGAGGATTTTCCTGAGTTCCGCATAAAATTGTTGTGAGTGATTCATTTGTTTTAGGTGACAGAGTTCATGGATGATTACATAATCTATCAGTTCGGGTTCAAGTGCCATGAGGAGAGGCGAAAGGAAAACCTCTTTTTTGATAGTGCAGAAGCCCCACTTCCCTCTCATTTTTTTTACTCTGACTAATGAGGGATTAAATCCGTGTCGGGCTGCAAGGTGTTGTGTGCGGGGTATCAAATATTTGGCTGCTGTTCCATTAAGATAACCACGGAAGAGCTCCAGGGTGGTCTCTTTGGCACCCTGCGGGCTTTCAATTGTCAACTCTGAGGTTTCTTTGTTGAAATTAATGACATGTTTGCGCAGAAAGAGGTTGTAATGATGTTCAACCTTGATATCTTCCCCAAACAACTTATAAGGAGATTCTTCTTTTTTGTGTACCAAAAGATGAATGTGCCTCTCGAGGAATTTCTTTTTACTCTCAAGAAAATTCCTCGCCTCCTCAAATGATCCTCTTTCGGGGATCACTAATTCGAACAATCCGGTCTGATTGATTCTGATCGCAACTATCTTTGCCCGCCTGCTCCTTCTTACAGAACAGAGGAGTTTATGCCCGGCAATAATTACTTCAAGTTGATCAGCAGCCGGTTTCATCGGTTCTTTTTATAGGTTGAACCCTCTTTTGTATCCTGAATTGTTATGCCCAAAGTGAGTAGTTCATTCCGAATTTTGTCGGACAGAGCATAATTTTTCTCCAATTTGGCATCAACTCTCAATTTAAGCAGAAGCTGAATCAACTCCTCTTCAAGTCCGGAATCCGAATTCTCAACCTTTTCAGTGCGAAGAATTCCAAGCACTCCATCAGCAGTTTTTTTCAGGAACTCAAGTGCGCCCTCATAAAACTCACGCGTAAGATTATCACCGTTTGCGATATAAGTATTCACTTCCTTGATAAAATCAAACACCACAGCGATTGCTTTTGGTGAGTTAAAATCATCATCCATCGCTTCCTTAAACGCTAGATAACTTTTTTCAAAATCGAAAGAGTGGGCTCCTGAATCCGGTTTTCCTGCGAGAGCCGATTTAACTGTATCAAAAAGGTTGTTTACTTTCTCAAGTCCACGATCTGCACTCTCAAGAGCTTCCGCAGTAAAATTTAAAGAAGAAGCATAATGAGTCTGTTCGTAAAAAAAGCGCAGTGTTTCAGGTTTATACTTTTTAACCATATCTCTGAGATTAAAAACATTTCCGAGCGATTTCGACATTTTTTCATTATCAATATTCAAAAAGCCAAAATGCATCCAGATTTTTGCAAATGGTTTCCCCGTGGCTCCTTCGCTTTGAGCAATTTCGTTCTCATGATGCGGGAAAATAAGATCACTTCCACCGCAATGAATGTCAAAAGTATCTCCAAGATGTTTGCAAGACATTGCCGAGCACTCGATGTGCCAGCCGGGTCTTCCCTTCCCCCAAGGGCTCTCCCAAAATGGTTCACCCGGTTTTGCCGATTTCCATAAAGCAAAATCAAGCGGGTCTCTTTTAATCTCATTTACTTCAACGCGTGAACCCGATTCCAGATTGTCGATATTCTTCCCGGACAGTTTTCCGTATCCATCAAACTTCCGAATCTCGTAAAACACATCACCGTTCACTTCGTAGGCTTTACCATTTTTGATCAATGCCTCAATCATTGCGATGATTTCAGGAATATGTTCAGTTGCACGGGGATTTATATCGGCGCGGAGCAAACCAAGTTTATCAATATCCTCAAAAAAGGCATCTGAAAATTTCTTTGCAACCTCCTTCGAGTCAATTCCCATCGCATTTGCTTTGTTTATAATCTTATCATCGATATCTGTAAGATTCATAGCAAATTTAACTTTATAACCGGAATAAATGAAGTAACGGCGAACAATATCTGACATCACAAATGATCTTGCATTCCCAATATGGAAATAATCATAAACCGTGGGCCCACAGGAGTAAATCGTAACTGCCTGTGGATTTAATGGAATAAAATCTTCTTTTTTGCGTGTAAGTGTGTTGTAAATCTTTAACATAACAATCTGTAATTTTATTTAAACAAAATTAATACCTAATACCTGATGAGTCCACTAAAAAAAGGTCGGGATTAGAAGCATTTTAGATCTTTGATAAGTCATTTTTCAAAGGCTTTAATTTTGCGTAATCAGATTCAGCTAATTTT
>Ga0056914_10002778_pt1 | contig 10761 bp, 11 predicted proteins | sample TNRBio252014_DNA_FD_55168 | JGI IMG/M metagenome (GOLD analysis project Ga0056914, IMG submission 55168) | Wastewater treatment Type I Accumulibacter community from EBPR Bioreactor in Madison, WI, USA - TNR Reactor_6/25/2014_ DNA | ecosystem: Engineered > Bioreactor > EBPR > Anaerobic-Aerobic >...
GTGTAGCGGCGCGTCGTCGGCCGCCCCGGGGTCTTGTCCTGTGGCATGGCTCCATCCTCGTTTCCAAGGTCAGGAGCCTCCAACGAACCCAGGGCGATTCACATCTCCAGCCAGTTCAAGACACTCTTCAAGATTGTTGAAGGTTTCTGCGGTGAGGTCGGCGAAACCGACTCGCAATTCGAGGAAGATGTCTGTAACAGGTACTGTGTTGGCGAGCGCTGAACGGATGCGGCTGTCAAGCTTCCGAAACAGAACATCATCAATGAAGAACGGTCGCGAAATGAGCTTCTCGTAACGCGGCAAGGACCGTCGGGCGGTGTTTTGAAAGAAGTCGGCCAAAGCCGCTACCGGAATGACGACCGCGTTCGAGTAACTCTTGTCCGCGGTAGGCAATGGAGCTTCTCCGCCGCTTGAGACCGCTACCACCCCCGGCTGCCTCTCCTCTCCTGCCGCCCCCTCCGTGGGGAGCGGGAGATCGTCGGGCGTCTCATCACCCTCTGGCGTTCCGGGGGTTGGATCATCCTGCATCGATCGGGGGGCTCCCGTGTTCAGCCGAGCAGTCGCTGCTCTCTATGTGCTAGAGCCTTGCTGTCATGGCGGTCGTCTGTCAATCGATCTGCCGCCGCAGTCCGGCTTGACGTGTATTCCGTTCTCGTTGTCGGTTCAGGAGAGTCTGGTTCGAAAGTCGAGCATGCCTCGCAGGCTCATGGCGCCCTCAGCGGGGATTCGCCTGGCAAACGGTAGACACCGGTGATTGAGGTCGGCGCGGCCGAGCCGAATCAGAGAGGGGACTTTCGCGTCATCGTGTGACAGCGAGTCTTGTCGCCGGCGTCCGCCGGTACGACATTCCGCAGCGTCTGCTGGACTGGCTTGCCAAGTCGGACCACGAAGGCGGGCAAACAACGACACGACAACGCCTCTCGGTCGCGGCCGGTTGCCAACGGTTGATCTCGCTGAACCGCAGTCGTCTCAACGCGATCCTCGACGGAAGGTGGCCTCGGGCCGGCGGTCCACGTCAACGGGGCACCTTCAGACCCGCCAACGTAAGCAACAACGACCCGGCAGCGCCTCCCGGCCGCGGATCTTCGCCCACGGGTCAGGATCTCGCGGAGAGGCAGCCGTCTCAACGCGATCCTCATCGAGGGTGTCCACGAGCGCACCGCCATGGAGCTGTTAGTCGAGTGCGACGTGCGCGCCCCCGAGCCTCACAGCGTGTAATGTGCAGCCCCACCGCACGTCGAGGTGCGGCCGCAGAAATGCGTTCGACGCGGCGGGTGATCGCCAATCGCCCAGGACCGCAGAAACCGAGAGACGAACACCATGGCCACCACGGCTTCCTCGCTTGAGCTCCGCATCGAGAAGTCAGACGATGCCAATCAGCCCTACATCCTCCGCGCCTACGACACTGGTCAGACCCCCGAGCGCAAGATCGCGTACAGCGAAACCTACAAGGGGAAGGCGTCCGCCCAGAACGCGGCCGACCTGATCGTTGCAGGTCAGTACCACTACACCACTTTCGAGGGCACGGACAAGCGGTGGTACTGGCGACTGACCGGGCTCAACAACGAGAAGGTCGTGCGGTCGGCGACCCACTGCATGTCGAAGGATGATGCGGGTTGGCGGGAGAGCTGGCTGAAGCAAAACCGTGCTGGGGCCACGATCGTCGACTGCACGACGCCGGTGGCGTAGGACTCCGAGAGCCGAGGCGGAGGATTCGTCGTGCCGAACCAGGCTTCGCCAACGACGCATCTGTTCCGCCCTGCGACGACGCCCGGAATCGCCGAGTTCGTTGGAGGCTCTGGCGTGCCCTGGGTCCGCGGAGTCACACCGGGTGGTGCCACCCCGTGTCCAATCAAAACGGGGCAACTCCACGCAGCTGCGTGGCAGGGGAGTTGCCCGGATCTGATTGGCACGTGGATCTGACGGGGGACTGCCGCGTGGTTTGGTGGCAGGTCAGTGAGCGGCCATGGCAGGGGACGGGGCCTCGACACGGAGCGGTTGCTGCCGTTGCCGGCACGCACCGCACGGGGTCCGCAGCAACGACGCCGTAGCCCCTCCCATCGCCGACTGGTGCACACCGTTGAGGATCGCGTTGAATCGCCCTGGGTTTGATGGAGGCTCTGGGGTGCTCCGGAGTGGTTTGGCTCCCCAATTGTGTCCCCTCTCGGCACGGCCAACGTGACTCAGTTCTTGCGGCCTCGCCCACGTTGACTCCGCCCTGGAGGCGAGGCCGCGTCGTGGGCGGCGTGGCTGTGTCCGAGGAGAAGTCAATCCCAGCTGCGAAGTCGCTTCCTTCTGTCTGCGCTGGCTGCGGCTGTCGCCTCGTCGGTCTTCGAACGTGCGTCCGACTCGTAGACGGCGAGCAGCTGGCCTACCAGGAGGAGGGCATCAGCTGCTCGGGCCGGGACCTCACTAGCGATGGCCTCAGGGGATATCAGATCGACAATCTGCGAGCCGAGTGTTGATCCGGTGGGGAGGGAGGCCCTCGCCTCAGAGATCACAGCATCCATCATCGTGAGGGCCACTCCGGTCACCTCCTGTTCTGGATCACGGTCCACAAGTCGCGTTAGGTCACGGTGGAGCTGACGGAGCTGATCGAGCAGAGCGGTCATGCTCGAACTCTAGTTCGAGTGAACGGTTGTCTATGGATCGAAAGCGTCAACACCCTTCTTCGTTCAGGAATGCAGGCTGTCACCCGCAGTCTTCCCTGACCGTCTGCGATCGATGAAGGCCGCGATCGACTCCGTCGTGACACGCGCAGACCGACCGATGTGCACGATCTCCAGCTCGCCATCGGCGATGAGTTCGTAGACCGTGCTCCGTCCGATAGCCAGGGCTCGGGCCGCATCCGGGATTCGGAGGAGCAGGCCGGTGGACGTGGTCTCAGCTGAGGTCATGTCCAGCTAAGCGCGCCAGCTCCAAGTCCACAGTCTGGCTCGCAGGCGAGCCGCCCGACCGCCGACCCGCCTTGACTCGTCAGAGGCTGTTGCGGAAACGGCCAGTCTGTGGGCGTCGGGTCGTGTGGTATTGGCCTTCAGCGGTCAATCGGCGTGGACCGCCGACGCTGATCGGGCAGCAGGCGGCCGGGGCGATCGCCGGTCAGGCCGGCCTGGTCTGGAACCGCCAGAGCTTGGTGAGGTTCTGTGCCGCGCACAGCAGCTGCCACTCGGCCTGGGCGGCGTCGAGCCCGCGTCGAGAGAACCGGCGAGCCCCTCGGGCGTGTTTGATCTGACCGAAGACCGGCTCGATCGTGGTTCTTCGGATCCGCATCATGTCGCCACCACGATCGGTCTTGAGCTTCGCCTTCATCTCCGCGATGAACACGTCGCTCTTCGATTCCGACGGCAGTCCGTCCTTGCGTGGTTTGCCCCGGCGGGCGTGCTTGGCGACGGCGATGAACAGCTCTGGTGCATCGGGGATCGATCCGTTCACGTTCTCGATCCGCCAGTAGCCAGCGTCAGCAACCAACGTGTCGGGCCGAGCACCGATGCCCGCCGCGGTCAACGTGTCGTTGGTCGCGGCGAGCATCACGGGGAGCTGCTCCAGATCGTTCGCCGCTTGGGTCACCTCGGCAGCGACGATGACCTGATCGGCGGTGCACACCGCTTGGGCGTTGTAGCCCTGCAGCGATCCGCCCCGTCCGCGCATCAGGCGACTGTCGGGATCGGTGACGTTCGCGACGGCGTTCGGTTGCGGTGCCTCGCTGCGCGGTCGGGGCCGGAACTCACGAGGGGCAAGCCCCTTGGCGGCGCGGGCCTCGTTGGTCTCGCGGGTCCGTTCCTCGAAGCGGTGGGCCCGCTCGGCCGCCTTGGTCTCGAGCCGGTCCTTGGCGGCCTGCAGTCGGCCGAGCCGGTCGGCGCGCCCCGCCAACTGTTGCGGGGTGCGCTCCGGTGGCGGGTCGTTGTCCTCTGCCTCGTCGGCCGCTTCGGCCTCGGCCAACATCTCGGCAACCGTGGTGGTCAGCTCGGCCAGGGTCCGGTTCGCGTCGGTCGCGGCGTCGGATCCGATCTTGGTGCCGTCGAGCGCGACGACACCGAGGCGGACCAGGCCGACCTCAGCGCACAGGCGCAACGAGTCGATGAACACCTCGGCCAGCGCGTCGGCGTGGCGGCGTCGGAACCGGGCGATCGTGACGTGGTCAGGGCACAGGTTGCCGGCGAGGACCCGGAACGCGACATCCTCGACGCTGCGGCGTTCGATCACTCGCGACGAGCGGACCCCGGTGCAGTAGGCGTAGAGCAGCAGAGCGACCATGACGGCGAGGTCGTAGGCCGGCCGGCCATGGCCATCAGCGCGGTAGACGCGACGGAACCGGTCCAGGTCGATCTGATCGACCACGTCGATCACGAACCAGGCGAGATGATCCTCGGGCAACCAGTCCGCCATGTCCGGCGGCAACAAGAACCGCTGGGACCGATCCGCCGACACGAAGTTGTAGGCCACCCGTCGATCATGCGGGAACCCGCCGAAGATCGCGAGCACCTCCACAGACTGGCCGTTTCCGCAACAGCCTCGTCAGCGTCAAGTCGTGGCGGACGACTCAGGTTCATACTGACGGTGGTCGTCGGCATGATCTCAACGATGAGAGGGAGCCTCCGATGACCGCTGTGCTGGAACGCCACCCCGACCCACTGGGCTGGCTCTGCGCCCATCCGATCGTTCGGCTCCACGCCGCGCCGATCTCGAACGGCTTCGACGTGCGCGGTCGATACGTCGAGCTGTTCTGGCTTCCAATCCTCGGTCCGACCGCCGTCTTCGCTGCTCGGCGCTTCGCTGACCTCCTGGACGTCGCCAGCGGGCCCGTTGACGTGGAGCTTGTCGAGCTTGCCGCCTCGCTCGGCGTCGGCGGGGGCACCGGGCGGAACACGGCCATCAATCGGACGATCGCCAGGCTCAGCGACTTCGGCATGGCCCACATTGGCGATAAGGCGCTCGAGGTGGAGACGCACTGGCCGGTGCTGCCGCCCCGACTGCACCGACGCCTTCCGTCGACTCTCGCCTCGCAAGTCTCCGGACTCGGATCTCGGCAGGAGGATTTCCGGGCCGCTGCACGCAGCGGTGGCGTGCGCCCTGCAGCGGCTTCCACGCCCGGTCTGACAGCACCTGACCGAACACCTGAACACCGACCTGACCATCGTCTCGCTCCGGAGAGGAAGCCCGCATGACCATCGACTTCGTCGGCATCCGTGCCGGCCATGGCACCACCACCGTGGCGCTCGCCGCAGCTGCCCTCTTGTCCCATCGCCGACCCACCCGTATCTCCGCACACGAGCCAGCCGACCTGTGCGCCATCGCCGCGATCCCGCCCGGGGAGTTCCCGTTCGAGATCGCGCACCAGCTCGAAGCCGTGCCCGACGGGGAGCAGGCCGACATCGTCGACACCGGGGCGCTTCCGCCTCCGCTCGGACTGCCGGGCTTCGCCATCCGGCCAGCGGCAACCGCCGGTGAGGCCCCCGAGAACCTCCGTGTGGGTGTCCTCCGAGGTCCGGACTACCTCGGGCTCCGAACGCTCTGCGCGCACGCTGGGGAGCCGCTGAGCGGGATCATCGTCCTCGCCGAGGCGGACCGGGTGCTCGACCGGCGGGATGTCGAGGCGGTCACCGGGCGCACCGTCCTCGCCGAGGTGCAGCTCACCCCGAGGCTCGCCCGAAGCCTCGACGCCGGACTGTTCGCCAACCACGCATCGAACCTGCGCGAGCTCGCAGAGCTCGACCGCTGGCTGTTCGCCACACTCGACGCCCCCAAGGAGGCCCCGTGCACCTGCATCCCGTGACCCCCCGCCGCCGCCACCAGCTGCGTGGTCAGACGACCCCGGTCAGGGAGTGGCACAGAATGGCAAGGTCCGCAAAGCGGACCTTGCCAGTTGATGCAACACGGCGCCGATGGCGGCCGCTACTCGGCGGTGACAGCGAGTCCGAGGCGCGGACCCCGAGGTCGACCATACGGCCCGGATCGTCCCGACGATCAAAGGGAAGCTTCGCGATCGCTCGAAGCGAAGCTCCCAGCTCGTCGGCGTAGCGGTGCGCGAAGTCGTCACGTTCCCGAGTGGGTCGTTGCCAGTACCGCTCCCAGAGCTGGTCCCAGTCCTCGCCGGCCGCGTTCGACGGTCGCTCCACCTTGTCCAGATAGTCGACCCAATGCCCGACCTCATGGAGCACGGTGCGGTAGAGCTGCACCGCACGACAGACCGACGAGTTGCAGAGAATCTCGATCCTCCGCCGCCCTTCGGTTAGGCGAGCGCCGTCCTTCCGGGGACGTTCGAGCCCGGCGCGGTCCTCAGGCACGAGGCGACGGTCAAGGGTGATCGACGTCGGCGAGGTGACGGCTTCGAGAACGAGGGCCGCGCCGGCGCGGCCACCGAGCTGCAGGAAGTAGCTCAACCGGCCCCAGATTGGATTGAGCCGCGCCTGGTTGCGCGTCGGTTGACGAAACACGACCAGGTCCAGCCCTTCGAGGTCGCGCTGGCCGACGCACTCAAGCACATCGACCACGTCGTCGACGGTGCACGAGTACATAGAGTTCGGCCGAGTGCGCTCGATGACGAAGGACTGCTGTCCCCCGGCCAAGTCAATGTCGAGGAAGACCGGGTCCACGAGTCGCCGCAGCATGTCTGCTTTGTTCGGCACAACCATCCTGTTGTCGGCGTCGCGCCCTTGCGCAGCCGTGCCGATCGTCCGGCTTCTCCGGGTCGGGTTCCACCCTGGCCTCTTCATCGCCGCGAGTCTGGCCTCCATCGCGCGTCCATCGCGCGGGCGCTGACGTTCGTCCTCTGCGCGGTCGTCCGAGACCTTGGAAACACTCGGGATGGATGGCGGCGGATGACCTTCGGGTGACTCCCCAAGCTAAACAGCGGTTTCGATTCCCGTCATGTCAGCCGGTGTTCCGGCCCTTGGGCCTTGGTTTTGCCAGGACTCGAAACGGCCGGCGTGACCTTGGCGTGACGCTACGGATCGGTATCGCCTGGAGTTCCATACCAAGCGGGACCGCGCGGATTGTCTACGCAGCCGCTTGGCCGATGCAGACGAGTGCCAGCGCACGCAGGTCGGGGCCCAGCTCGTCCTCGCATTCGCGCACCGCAAGTGCATAGGTGCCTGCGTGCTTGCCATCGACCCCGCGCCCATCCTCGATGAGCTGGCGACGAGAGAGATCCCAGCCAGGTAGGTCGGAGCCGAGGAGCGCCTCCAAGGTGTCGGGCACGAATGCCAGCCGCTGATCCACCGCTCCAACCGGATAGTCCTCTTCATTGGCGCCGACGAACCGGCACAGCGCCCGATTCGCCACTCGATGGGCCGCCTCGGTCGCGGTGATGTCCAATTCATCGCGGCCATTGGCTCGCATTCGTGCCTCGCACCCGGAGTCATTGTCCACGACCATCAGGGTGTCGACTTCCAGCGCCTCGAGGATGGCGAACGGGATCATCATTCCCGACTTACCGGCGACTGGAGCCACGCAGATCCCGTTCACCGCCATCTCATTCACTCGGTATCCGACGCCTTCGAGAATCGCAGCATCATCGTCCCCCTCGACCAGGATCACCCGCTCTGCAAAGAGCGCATCGGGAAGGTGTTTGAGACACACCTGCTCGAACCTTCGAGCAACAGCATCAGAGTCCACGAAGCCCTCGAGCCTGCTCTGAACGCCTGACACCGTTGCCCGCGAGAGGCGAGACTCTCCATATCCTCCAGCACCAGCGGCAGAGGAGATCCGACGCACCTCGTCGAAGTACTGCGGGCTCACGAAGTGGGGGCTATGCGTCGCATATGCCACCTGCGTTCGCTGATGCTCATCCAAGGCGAGGCTACGGAGGACGGACGCGAACGCTCGCGCCTGCGTCGGATGCTGGAAGAGCTCCGGTTCCTCGATCGCGAGGAACATGCATGACGACTGATCTCCCTGTCGCCCTTGCCGTGACAGGACCGTCAGCCCCGCCAGCAGAAGGGTGCGCTGGAACCCATGGCCTTGGTGGGTCACCGGAGTTGCGGCTCCGCGGTCAGTGACCTGGAGGTCAACCATGGTTGGGGGTGCCTTGACCTGTCCGGGCGCTTGGGCGAGCTGAATCGTTCGACCGGGGCTGTAGGTGCTGACCTCAGCCGTGAGCTGGCCAGCAATGTCGTCGAGTTGCTTGACGATGTGCTCCTCGCCCAGCGCCAGGTACTGCGTCTCAAACTGCTGGGCGATCTTGTCCACGGCTGCATCGAACTCGTCCCGCCGAATCGCACGACGAATGATCCGTTCGAGCAACGAGTCCTTTCGTTCCGTAGCTTCTTCCGAGGCGCGCAGGTCCGCCGACACAAACACGAAATCGAAGAGGTTCGAGAGCGTTCCCCTGCCGTTGACACCGAAGAAGTGGCTGTCCGAAACCTCAGCGTCTTCTAGCAACTCGGGGTGTTCGATCTCCCAGCCGTGCATCGCGGCCTCAGCTGCGTCGCTGTTCGTCCAGGCAGGCAGGTCGTGCTCATTTCTGATGTCGCCATAGAGGCGCTTGCGGTCGGCTGCCTTCTCTTCCGCGCGCACGGCTTCGAACGGCGGGTAGGCCTTGGCGCGACCCGAGATCCTCTCGACTCCGTCCTGCCAACTACGCCAGGCCGTGAAGCGCGATGTCTCATCGTCTGGGCAGTACCTCGGCCCGAGTGCCTTCCGATCGTCGTCCGTCAGCTCGTCGAAGTCGACCTGCACTCGGATCCGCGATCCCTCGGGTGCGCCCTTGTGAAGATCCTCGGGCCCAAGGGCGCCTCGCTCCCCGTTGAAGAACCAGTCGAGTGCTCGAAGCACATTCGACTTTCCCGCGCCGTTGGGTCCAATCAGCGACGTGACGGCATCAAAATCGCAGGCGAGATCCCGGATGGATCGGAAGTTCTCGATTCGGACCGCGCGTACTTTCAAGCTTCCTCCCTCGGTCCCCAGCGCCGCCAAGTCCATGGGCAGGATAATGCGGACTGTCGGCACGAAGCGCCGCTCGACGCGGCTCAAGTGCCGGGTGGGTTTGACGGCGTTCGCCTCAGCCCGCCGCTGCAGTCGCAGCTCCTGGTCGTAGCTAGATGGGCGGCGATCGGTCAGGGAAGTCCTCGCCCGTCGTGCGCCGCGAGAACCTCGCGGCCGCCGTCGAACGCTATCGTCCGCCGTCGTTCGACCCTCGGCGAACCCGCGGAATTGCAGTCGTCTGGGACCGTCACCATTCATCGAGGTTGGCCCAGAAGCCGCCCTCAAGGGGGAGCAGTCCGCCCGGGGAGGTTCAAGGCCCCCCAAGACGTTGAACGAGGTGCGAGCAATGAGCGGTTGAGGTCTCAACGCGATCTTGCTCTAGGCACACAAGTCGGGCTGGGAGAGCGTCCCCGGCGACCGCTGCAGGTGGGACTGTTCGTTCAGCCCCGCTGAAGCACGCCGGTGCTCAGGATGCGGAGCCACGCGCAATGCTCGGCTTGCGCGAGTCGGAACGGTCCACGCTCGATCGAGAGACCGCTGGCGAGTGCGGTGGACAACAACTGCGTCCAGGTCCGCCCGGAGCCGAACCAGCGTGCCTGAGCCGCTCCCCAGTCAGCAGGCCCGGCCCGCGTCATGGCCTGTACGAGATCCGCGTCGCCTTGGGCGACATCGGCGATGAGGCACGAAGGAGCGGTCCGCCCGTCGGTGACACCAAAGCCCCAGCCGCGTGACGCACACCAGAGGCTGGCCGCGCTCCACTTGGCCAAGTTCTGTGGCTCTGCCCACAGCAGGCGTGGCTTCGCCTCGAGCAGCGCGACACGCCGGTCGGCGAGCTGGATGGCGACGTCGGGGACGTAGGTCCGGGTCTTGCCGTGCCACAGGTAGGGGATCCGCACCGGCTGCTCGCAGTAGGACTGGACGTCAGTGGCCCTGTCGATCGTCGAGAGGATGGTGAGCTCCAGCCCGCTCTCGTACTGCACGTCTCGCCCGAGGCGTGCTGATGAGAAGCAGCCCCCGTCTTCGTTCACGCTGCGCTGGGGTCGGAGCGGCAGGTTCCCCATCCTGGCCACGGTGGCGGGCCAGATCACCGATCCCAGGATCGCCCGGAAGCGATCGTCGTGCCGCTCCTGCACTCGTCGACGCCTCGCGTCCGCCTCGTCGGCGCGGCGCTGTGCCTCCGCCTCGCGCCACGGCAGTCGGATCATCTCGGCCAGCTGGTCGGCGGTGGCCGGAGCGAAGAGCGACAGGACGCGTGCAAGCGGATCGGCACGAGCGTTCGGGAAGGTCGCGTTCAAGACCGTCGCTCGGGTGCGGCGGGAAGCTTCCCGAAGCCGGGCGCCGAGCCAGATGGCCAGCTCGCGTTCTGGCGTGCCAGGTGTGGCCCCGAGCCGCCGTGCCCGAACGGCGAGCCGGCTCATCGCCGTGCTCTCGATCTGGCGGATCCGCTCCCGGGTGACACCGAACTCTCTGCCGATCGTCTGGAGCGTTGACGCCGGGTGACCGGCGAGTCCGATGCGCCGCTGAAGGACTGCGAGGTGTCGGTCGGGGAGCTGGGCGAGGACGTCTGCGACACGTTCAACGAGCTCGAGGTCGGGCTGATCGGGCTCCATCCAGACAGTGGTCGGGAACCATGGGGGGCCTGGACGCCACGGGCTCTCCCACTCGTCGGCAACGAGCATCGGAGGAGTCTGCCAGGGCCGACCGGAGCGCCGTGCCGAGTGTGCGGGCGACCCTCAGAGTGAGAGGTGCCGGCTAGCGTCACGATCGCGAGCGCACCCGGTGGGTGCCGTAGGGAGGAGGCCGCACATGACCGACGCGAGGTCGGAGCTTCGCCTCGCC
>Ga0056914_10002780_pt1 | contig 10752 bp, 20 predicted proteins | sample TNRBio252014_DNA_FD_55168 | JGI IMG/M metagenome (GOLD analysis project Ga0056914, IMG submission 55168) | Wastewater treatment Type I Accumulibacter community from EBPR Bioreactor in Madison, WI, USA - TNR Reactor_6/25/2014_ DNA | ecosystem: Engineered > Bioreactor > EBPR > Anaerobic-Aerobic >...
CCAGCAGCCGCCGCTCCGCATCGATCCGACACAACAGCTTGCCACTCGCCGACCGTACATCCTGCCATTGTCCCATCATCGCAACCTCCGATCCGGCAATCACCCAATCAACCAGTCAACCCTGTCATGCTGAGGTCCGCCGAAGCACACTTGCACCGCACTGCAAGTGCAGGTGTCCCCCATCACTTCGCCTTCCGCTTCCACGTCGCCGTGCTCGCCGCCGCAAACGTGCCGATCACCGCCCAGATCGCCGCCAGCCCCAGCAGCTCCCACGGCCCGATCTCCGGCCAGCGCAGCAACAACACCACCCACGGCGCCAGCGCCACACTCACAAAGCACACCAACGCCACCACATTCCCAACCGACCAATACCTGACTTCCATGACCTGATCTCCTTGTCTACCAGTTTACCAATTTCCCAATCTACCAATCTACCAACCTACACAAAAATCCCACTCCCCCCCGCATACCGCCGCCCCACCTGGGCCAGCGCGTACGCGTCCGCCCGGTCGTCGTGCTCACCCTCCGGCGCGCGCAACGTCGAGCCGTTGATGCTCGCCAACTGCGTCCACGTGTCGAACGAGTGCAGGATCGTCGCCTGATCCCGGAATGCATCTGCCGTCTCGTTGTACAGCAGCGCCTTGCCCTGGCTGGTCGAGTGCCAGCCCTCCCGGCCGTCGAAGCCGCTGACCCGCTGCAGGCCGCTGTGATCCCGCAGCCACAGCAGCACCGCATGGCCGTGATTGTTGCGTTCCACCATCAGCGCCGCATGGTTGTACCAGCGCCCGATCCGATCCGCATACCCGGCCAGCACGCTCGGCTCAAACTTGCCCGCCAGGCTGGCCACCTCCTCCCCCGTCGCCGCCTCCAGCACACACAGCGCGCTGTCGTCGCTCGTCGGGTTGCCCTCGGCCGGGTCCGCCCCGATCACGTAGCGCAGCCCCTCCGCCGGCAGCCGGTACACCACCAGCCCCGGGATCGCTGGCGCGCCCGCCGGCAGGTCGGCCAGTGGCTCCAGCTCCTCGTAGCACTGCTCCAGCCAGGCCGCAGCAATCCGCTTGTCCAGCGACCTGGGCGCCAGCGCCTGGCCATCCGTCGCCGGGTATTGCTCGTGCAGGTCGTCCTCGCTGCCCGTGCGGCTCACAATGTCCACCCGCTGCGCCTCATACCAGGCCGCGTCGCGCGCCGGCCGCACATTCCACGGCAGAAACACCGGCGCCCAGCCGTTCAGCCCCTTCCTCGCCGCGCGGTAGATCGCCTTGAACTCGCTGTTCGGCCGGCTCTTATCCGACCGGCTCAGCAGCACCATCCGCCCCCCGCCATCGATGGTCGGCTTCACCGCCCGCATCAGGCTGTTCAGGTTCGGCGCCAGGTCCGCCTCGTCCACAATCGCCAGCGTCGCCGTGTAGCTATCGCCGGCCGTCGTCGGAAACGCCCGCGCGATGGAGCCGTTGCTGAACATCAGCTCGTGCTTGTTGTCACTCACCACCCCGTGCCCGCTCTGCACGTGCTCCGGCAGCCGCCGCCACATCCCCCCCAGCCGCTCGTCGCCGAGGAGGTACATCGCCTCGTCGTCCCGCTTGCTGAAGAGCAGCACCGTCGCCGCCGGCCTGAACAGCATCAGCCACAGCGCATAGCTCAGCACCAGCCAGGTCAGCCCGAGCTGGCGCGCCTTCAAAATCACCGTCAGCCGGTGCTCGTGCATCACCCGCAGCGTATCCCGCTGCGCCGGCCACAGCGCGAACGGCAGCCAAACCCGCTCCGTCGCGTCGTAGATCTGGCAATGCCGCTCCACAAACAGCCCCGGCGAGAAGAAACACTCATCCACGTCCCGCAGCTCCGCGTCAGTCACGCCCCACTCCCCCGTCCGCATCGTCCAACTCGTCAGACCGGTCCAACCCGTCCGCCCACTCCCAGCCGCTAACATCCATGCCCCGCTCGACCAGCCTCACCCAGTAACAGCCAGGGAGCACGTTATAAGTAAAGCGCCTGCGGAAATCCTCGACGTGCAGCTTGCCGACCTTGCCGTCGTGCGGAACCGTGCATGGCGGGTTAAGCTCCATGAACACAACGTCGTCACCATCGCGCCTGACCACGACGACATAGAACGCATACATCTCCGTGAACCTATCCCCTGGCTGAGGATCAGCCATCGCCGCCGCAGTCGCGTCTTTGTCGTTGTCGGGAAAGTAGATACTCATTGCTCCTCTGCCTCCAGCGCCCTCTGCATCGCCGCAATCCGCTCCGCCGCCGTCACCGTCGCCACCTGCACCTCGCCCCCCAGGATCACCCCGGCCTTCGGCGAGTACTGCCCCGTCAGCTCCAGGAACAGCCGCCGATCCTGGAACGTCTTCGGGTCCGGCGTGCTGGCCAGCGTCGCCAGCGCCTGGTACACACTCGCCACGTGCTCCATCAGCAGCAGCCGCGGCAACTCACTGATCCGCCGCTCGATCTCCGGGTCCCGATAGCGCCACTCCCGCATCGTCGAGGTGGCCACCCCCAGCCGCCTGGCCAGTCCCCCCAGCGTCTTCGGGTCTCGCGCCTCCTTCGGCGTGCAGCACCAGGCGATGTACAGCGCCCGCCGCCAATCCCAGCGTCGCTTCCCCTCCTCGTCCCGCTCATCCAGCAGCGCGTCGTACAGCTCCATCCACGTGGGCGGCGCCACATCCTGGGCCTGCAACCCCGCCAGGTGCTTATCCAGTTCCCGCTTCTTTAGCCGGCTCACATCCTGGCCAGGCGCTGCCGGCGGCGCCGTAAACCCCCGCGGGCCCTCAAGCGGCTCGGGCCGGTCTCCTGACCGTGCCCGCTCCTCCAATCGGTCGATCAGGCCAATCACCCGCACCAGCTCACGCCGCGCAGAAGCATCCCCCGCCTCGGCGTCCCGATGCAGTCCCAGTAGTTGCCCCTTCAGCAGTTGCAGGTTCAGATTTTCAGCCATGAAAGGTTAGCCATAATGACACTTATTGACCACCCACCAGCACCGGCGTCTTGCCCGTCATCGTCGCCCACCGCTCCAGCGCCACCGCCACATACCCCGGCTCGATCTCCACGCACCGCGCCCGCCGCCCCAGCCGCTCGCAGGCAATCAGCGTCGTGCCGGAGCCAAGGAAGGGATCGACCACGATCTCACCCGGCTTTGTCATAGACAGCGACCACTCACCGACTTCCACCGGCTTCTGCGTTAAGTGCTGTTTGTCCTTCAGCACAACAGGCAATCGGCACACACCCGGATAAGATGGCGTCCCATCGTTCAGCGGCAAGCTGCCAGCACTGCCCCAGACCACATATTCGCACTGAGGCTTGAAGCGACCATACAACGGCCGCGCAGCTTCCGTCTTGTCCCAAACTGCAACGCCACGCCATAGCCATCCCGCAGACTGAACAGCGTCAGTCAGCGCAGGTAATTGCCTCCAGTCGATGAATAGTGCGAACACTGCCCCCGGCCTCGCATGTTGCAAAAACAATGATAACCACAAGTGGCACCACGTGATCCAGGAGCGTTGATCCTTGTTGTCACCGGCAAAGTCGAGATACTGAACCTGAACTTCGTCATTTCTGAACTGGTACTTGTCCCTGGTCGATGCTTGGCGATCACCGCGCGTAAAACCGCCGCTGCTGTAAGGGGGGTCAGTAACCACACCGCCAAGCTTCTCCCCGCCCATCACCCGCGCCACTACCTCACGATCCGTGCAATCGCCGCAGATCAGCCGATGCTCGCCAAGCTGCCACAGTTGCCCCGTGGCCGTCCCCCACTTGGCTTGCAACTCCGCAGCCTTGTCCACCTGCGCCCCTGGATCGTCGCCGGCCGGCTGCTCCAGCGTCGCCAGCAACTCCCGCAGCCGCTCCTCCGACCCCGCCGCCAACGCCGCCAGCTCCCGATCCACATCCGCCAGGCTCGCCGCCAACGCAGCCAGCGCCGCCTCGTCCGGGTCTCCCAGCCGCGCCAGCTCGTTGTCAGCCGCCACGAACGCCAGCGCTTGCGCCTCCGTCCACTCCTCGCTCATATCGCTGGCCAGCAGCGTCTCCCAGCCTAGCCGCTTCGCCGCCTCAGCCAGCCCGTGGCCCGCAATAATCAACCCGCGCCAGATCACAATCGCCTTCGGCTGCCCGAACGTCTCCAGGCTCTGCGCCAGCCGCCCGACCTGCGCCTCGCTGTGTCGATTGTAGTTCTGCGGATGCGGCCGCAACTCCGCCAGCCGCGCGTCGATCAGTCGTCCAGTCATCTAGTCACCGCCTTGCGCTGGGCCAGCCACACCGGCCGCACCCGCTCACCCCGCCGCAGCTTCGGCAGCCGGCCCCCGTGCCCCCGTCGCCGCTCCCGCTCCCCGTCATGATAGTCCATCCCGTTGGCCAACGTCAGAAATCGCCAACCTGACCAGCTCATCTTTTCCATCGCCGCCACCGCGCCGGCGATAGCCTCGCTCAACGTCTTGAAACTTTCGCTGAACTGGGTCACCGCGACCGCCGATCTCGCAAAACTTTCCAGCGTGTCTGCCTGCATGGCGATGACAGCCTCCCGAAAAACCGCCAACTGCTCATCGCTCAGCCGCAGCGGCTCCATACTTATCGCCGGCGCCGCCACCTCGCGCGGCCCCGGTATACGATACTTCGTAGACAGAGCCAGCCGTTCAAGCAACATGCTTCACCTCCATCGGACAAAACTGATTTTGCCATCAACCTTCTGGTACTCCGCCGTCACCACCGGGCACGGATCGCCGGCCTTCGCATCCGGTACCTCCGCCCCCTCGATGACCAGCCGGATCGTCCGCGGCAGCGGTGCCCACGTCGCCTGCACCACGTCCGTATCACCTGGCAGCATGAGCACATCCGCCAGAAGCTCACAACTCACGTCAAGCATCGCTTTGCCCACGCTTCACCTCCAAAAATCGCCAAAATCGCCAAAATCGCACCTAACCTTTCCGCGCCACTCCGCCGCAGCCGCTTGCGCGCTGTGGCTATGCGCAAAGCCAGCGAGAGGACTTGAACCTCCAACCTGCCGCTTACGAAGCGGCCGCTCTACCCGTTGAGCTACGCCGGCGCCATTCGTCCGACCCGTCCTACCTCGTCCAACACGTCCAACTCCTAACCCTCCACCAGCTCCAAATACTCCACATACACCCACCCCTTCACCACCCCCGGCTGCCGCCCGTACACATCCGCCGCCCCTTGCGCCTCAAACCTCCCCGCCGGCAGCAACACCGCATCCACCCCACTCTCCGCCACCCCCAGGCTGTCCGAGTACACCGTCCGCCCATCCGTCCCCAGCCAGCCAAACACATACCCCTCCCCATACCCCGCCTGGTTCGTCGCCCCCGTCACATGCACAATCGTCCGCGGCCGCAGACTCGCCCCAATCGCCGCTGAGCCGTCGCCCGCCACCCGCAAGTTCAGCGACCGCTCCGTAATCACCCGGTACTGTCGTGTCAATTCAGCCAATACCGTACCCTCCTCGTCGGAGCCGTGGCCACCATCTCGCCCTCCGGCCCCGCCAGCACCATCACCGGCGTATTCCGCTCCATCTCCACCCGCGCCTCCACCGCATCCGCCGCCATGCGCAGCGCCGCCTGCGCGTGCCGCAGCGTCTCCACACGTTCGCGCGCAAACCACAACGCCAGCGCATTCGCCACCACCGCCCAAACCGCCAACACCACAGCCATCCACAACGGCACCATGATCACCTCCGAACCGTCCAACAGTGTCCACAACCCGTCCGACCACAACCTACTCGCCGCGCGCCCGCCAGCTCTCCACAAACGTCCCAGGGCACACCCAGCGCCCCGTCCGCTCGCCCAAGTGCGCGGCCAGCCTCTCAGCATCGCCCGGGCCCAGCAGGAACAGCGCGCCGTCAGTCGGGTCTGGCCATCTCGACCACCACAGCGCCGCCGCCAGGTCAGCAGGCCCCGGCTCAGCGTCGCCATACCACACATCGTTCCGCTGCGCCACGTGCGCCACCGCCAGCTTCGCCTCGAAGTCGCATCCCGGCGTCTCCCCGGCGATCACCCTGGCCAGCGCCAGCGCCTCCAGCAGCGCAAACAGCGCCATAACAGTTCTTATGCTCATCCTTTTGCTCACGCCCCGCCAGGGCTAGAGCCATCCACGGCGCCCGCTCCTACCGTCCAACTCGTCCAATCCCGTCCGATCCGTCCGACAACCCTACGCCGCAAACAGCCACCTGGGAGATCCCAGACTTCACCCTGGCGGAGCGATATCGCCAACCTCCTGCAACCGCTCGATCAGCCACAGCCGCGCTGCCGGCAGCACCTCGATCCATGCCTGATGATGGCCCCGGCCAGGCTGGTGGATCAGCACCCGGCCATCCGGCGTGCGCCACACCTCCAGCCCGGCCGCGCCGTCTAGTGCTCCGACAAAACCGCCAACTGATCGCACGCCGATGTCGCCAGCTCCATCCATGACCACAGCCACTCCAGGTCCAGCGGCAGCCGCGTCTCAACCCGTTTGCCGCCGAACGCCCGCTCGATCACCAGCGCATCGCCCGACCGGTACGCCCGGCCCTCTTCATCCTGCGCCAGCAGCAGCGCGCCCAGCGGCAAGCGCTCCCGCTTGCTCGCACTCACAGCGTAAACCTCCGGCGCACCACCTGGTTGACGATTGACACGCTGCGGTCAGCCGCCAGGCCGATCAACACCGCCTCCCACCAGGTCGAGATCGCAACCCCGGCCGCGCGTGCACCAACCAGCACCACAGCGCCGATCACCAGCGCAGCCAGCACCATCCGCACCCCCGGCCAGATCCGCACGAAAAGCTCCTGCGTCGTCATCCGTCCCGCCGCGCGCACCGCAGCCTCAGCCGGCCACAGCGCCGTCACCGCGAACGGCAGCACACTCGACAACAGCACACCCACAGCCACCCACACAAACGCCGCCCAGTCCGCCATACCACACCTCCGATTCGTCCAACCCGTCCGAGATGTCCAACGACACCCGGCCCAGGAAAAACAAAAGGCCCCTGTTTTTGCCATAGCAAACACAGGAGCCCCTCGCCGCGTTGTGGGTCTCACGACCCGTTTTCACAGCCCCATTGTAAAACCGTTTTCCCTCCCTGTCAAGTTGGTTTTCCCCCTCACCTGATCCGCCACCCATCCACCGGCGAGGCCGACTTCGCCGCCCGCTCGATGTCCACCTCAGCCAGCCGCACATAGATCAGCACCGTCTCCAATTTCTCATGGCCTAGCATCCGTTGCAACTCCAGCGGGTTCCCCCCGTTCCTCAGGAACCAGATCGCGAACGTATGCCTGAAGCGATGCGGATGCACCCCCTCCACCCCGGCCCGATCCCCGATTCGTTGCACCAGGTGCAGCAGCCCTGCCCGTTCCAGCGCCGTCCCTTGCCGCGTCGCAAACAGCGGCGAGGTCTTCACCGTTTCCCGCGTCGCCAGATAGCGCCACACCGCCAGCCGGCTCGTGTCCCCCAGAAACACCGTCCGCTCCTTGTCTCCCTTGCCGTGCAGCACCCGCATCCGGCCCCGCCTCTCGTCATAGTCCGCCAGCCGCAGCGCCGTCAGCTCGCTGGCCCGCAGCCCCGTATCCAGCAACGCCAGCAAGATCGCCCGATCCCGCAGCGCCGTCGGCCGCTTCGCCGCCACATTCCGCTTCCACGTCCGGTCGTAAGGCTCCATCTGGTCGCACGCCCGCAGCAGCCGCCCGACCTCCTCCTGGGTGAACGGCTCGATCACCGGCCGGCGCCAGCGAGGCCGCTTCACCCCTCGCACCACGTGCGTCGATCCCAGCGCCCCCTCCGCCCACGTCCACAGCGCCGACAGCCCCGTATGCGCATTCAGCAATGACTTCGGCCCCAGCCCCTGCTCAGCCAGGCCATTCAGCAGCCGCTGCACATCCTCCGCCGTGATCCTGTCGAAAGCGCACTCCGGCCCCAGCAGATCCACCAGCCGCCGGAACGTAATCCCATAATCCGCCTGCGTTGCCCGCGACAACTCCCGTCGCCGCGCCAGCCAAAAGCCATCGATAGCCCGATCCAGCCGCATAGCGCACCTCCGATCCATCCATGCGCGCCCACATCCCGCCGCCACGGCGTGACATAAGCCCCAAAGGCTGGCGATAATACTACCAGCCCCGTAAAACCAGCGTTCCCCTACCGGATGTGGTAGAGGAACGTTGAGCATAATATTTTCCAGTCGGGGCGAGAGGATTTGAACCTCCGACCTCATGGTCCCAAACCATGCGCGCCCAGGTTCCGCTCTCCGGTCGCATGGCCGGCCACACCGCCATCCATGCTACCTCACACCGCGACCACCATCCTGCAACCATCCCTCAGCCACCTGAACAAAACCTGCGCGATAACCCCGAATGCCTGGGGATAATATCGCGCCCAGCGCCCTCGCGCCCAGTCGCCCATGCAACCCGACACACCAGCGCATTCACTGCCTCACATGAAACCGAAAGCATAATATACATTATGCCCGCGCTTTTCAGCATCCAACGCTGTCCACCAGCACGCCCGCCGGCGTGTACAAGTCCGCCTGGTCGCCCTGGTTATTCCAAATGTTCTGCGTCGTCCACAGCAGCCGGTTCCCCGAGCTGGGCGGCGCATTACCAGCCGACTGCACATACACCACCGCGCCCGGCGCCAGCGCATACGATGGGAACGTATACCACTGGTCGCCCACCACGCTGTGGATCCGCCAGCCTGCCATCTGGATCGTCACCGCGCCCGTGTTGTCGACTCGCACATACTCCGGGTTCGACTGGCAACTCAGCACGCCGATCACCGCGTCGCCGCCCGGCCTGGGTGTTGCCGTTGGCGTTCTCGTCGCCGTCGCCGTCGCCGTTGGCGTAGCGCTGGGCGTCCTCGTAGCCGTGGCCGTCCACGTCGAGGTGGGTGTCCTGGTCGCCGTCGCCGTCCACGTCGAGGTGGCCGTCGCCGTTGCGCTGGGTGTCTGGGTAGCCGTAGCCGTTGGCGTGGCGCTGGGTGTCCACGTCGAGGTGGGCGTTGCCGTCGGCGTCACCGGCTCGCCATGCACCCACACCAGCGGCAGCCACACGGACGCCTGCAACAACACCACCGCCAGCGCCAGCAGCTTCATAGCACTTTGACCTCATCGCCGATCACCAGGTACACCCGCCGGCCGGCCCGCAGCCGCCGTGCCGCCCGTAGCCAATCACTCCACCACCCGTGCATGGTTTGCTCTCCTCAGTTGATCCGCCAGTTGCAGCAGGATCCGTTGATTTTCCGCCGACAGCTCCGTAAACAACTCCAGCATCTCCTGCACCAGCCGATACTCCGCCGGCGAGCCGACCTGGTAGACTACCCGGCCTTCGCTGATCGACGCCGGCCGGCTTTCGCCTAGGGGATCGTCAGACCAGCCCATCAGGTACTCCGGCCGCACGCCCAGCGCAGTCGCCAGGGCGATGATCACATCAGCGGTCGGGTTCTCTACCTTGCTACGCTCAAGATCGGAAATGTAGGCTCTACTGACGCCGGCCCTGCGCGCTAAGTCGTCCTGGTTCAGCTTCAGGTCACGACGTGACAGTAACAGACGAGTAGATAGAGCGTCGCTCATGGCTATATTTTCCTCCTAACCGCATCAGTCCGTCGTTGTCAACATTAAATTTTCGCCAACAGCCGCAAAACTGCCTTTTCGTTCTTGACTATGTGGCCCAACGTGGTACAATGCGGACAGTAACGATAATTATCGCCAATGACCGCAAGGAAACGCGTATGCTAACCCAAACCATCAAGGCCCGCGTCACCCCCGACCTGATAGAGCGGCTCGACCGCATCGTGGCTGCCGGCATCCTAGACCGCTCCGACCACATCCGCAAGGCCCTGGTCGATTACGTCGAAAGCCACGAAGCAGCCGCCCAGGCCAAACCCGGCCCCACCGAAACCAAGTAACCACGATGCGACCCGTTTTCACACCACCCCCCTCGCATCCCTACCCACCGGGCGCCAACCGGACACAAACCGGGCGTTGATCGGCTGCTGGGCCTGGCTCAGCGGCTGATTGGTGCCTGCCCCTCCCACCAATCGACCGCTGAGCCAGGCCCAGCGCCATCCGCTGTTATTCATCCGCTGTGATCTCCCCATCCATGTACCAGCTAACTCCCTCCCACCGCCCCACCGACACCGACGCCGGACCCAACACCCAGCGCGCCGGCTTCGGCGCCGCCTTCGAGCAGGCCCTGGCCACCACCACCCTCGACAGCATGTTGCGCGACTGGGACAACGCCCGCGTCGCCTGGCTCAAGAAACGCAAAAGCCAGAACACGCGCGACAGCTACGAGACCGCCCTCTCCCAGTGGTACATGTTCATCGGCGCCGACCCCTGGCTCGTGGACCAGCGCTACCGCGCCCCCTACGCCCGCGCCCTCGAGGCCGGCGTCCTCATCCACCCCGACGACCTGCCCCCCGGCCTCGACCCCACCCCCCGCCAGTTCCGCGCCCAGCCCTGGATGATCAGCAGCTTCCACGTCAACGAGTGGATCCACTGGATGGCCAACCTCGGCAAGGCCCAGGCCACCATCGGCCAGCGCCTGGCCGCCGTCTCCAGCTTCTACGAGCACATCATCCACGACTCGCGCATCGACGGCGAGGGCATCGAGCGCACCATCTTCTACGACCGCACCGGCCGCACCCGCGCCAACCCCTTCAAGAACAACAACGTCGAGCGCCCCGAGATCACCCCCTTCGGCAAGGCCGCCCCCGTCCCGCTGGAGATGATCACCGCCATGATGACCAGCATCAACACCGACACCCCCACCGGCGCCCGCGCCTT
>Ga0056914_10002783_pt1 | contig 10740 bp, 9 predicted proteins | sample TNRBio252014_DNA_FD_55168 | JGI IMG/M metagenome (GOLD analysis project Ga0056914, IMG submission 55168) | Wastewater treatment Type I Accumulibacter community from EBPR Bioreactor in Madison, WI, USA - TNR Reactor_6/25/2014_ DNA | ecosystem: Engineered > Bioreactor > EBPR > Anaerobic-Aerobic >...
AAGTCTAGCGTACCGTTTTTACCATTTCAATTCATTCATATTGCTCACTCAAACCTAACTTTCTCGCCATTTTTCCGTCAGACGAATATTTTGACTATACGCCATATGCGTTTTCAACAGAACTTAAACGACTAGTTGAACTCCATAATTTAGAAACGGGTGCACTACAAGGGTTTGCTTCATTATTATGACTTAAAATATCTAGATTTGAAACAAAATATTTGTGCTCAAATTCAACTTCAAAATTAAAGACTTGATAAATTCCATTTAAAATACTAATACTTTCAATTGTTACTTCACCTTCGTAAGTTTTTAATTTATCACCTTTTCGTAGCTCAGAAGTTCTTGCAAATTCATTCCTTTCGATATTAAATAAAAGATGTCTATCAGTTGGGTTTAACTCTTCTGTTGAATCATTAAACTTAATGTTATATACAAAACCATTCAAATGTGTAACTGTAGAGAGTACTACTCTACCTTCACCCTCTTCTAAATACAAAATAGGTTTAATATTTTCAACTTCTGCAAAACCGTCAATACCCATTTCAGTCAACACAAAATAAATAACCCCGCCAACCTTGCACTTGTTATTCAGAATCCACTCTGCAGGTTTCAATATATCAATTGTCAAAATATCCGTTTCACAAGTCGGATTAACCATTTTCAAAGTTAAATGCTTCCAATTAGTCAAATTTACTTCTGTTTCGGTATTACTCACACCTGTAGATTTTACCCTATCACCTACCTTTATTTCCTCAATGTTTTTATAACCATTTTGCACTTTTATTTTAGTACCCGCTATAAAACATACCCCCATTGGTAATTTTATATTAACGGATTCAATTTCTTTGAGTATTAATTTTTCCTTTCTTGAATTCTTTAACAATTGAATTGCTATTTCACTAACCTTAACGCCTTTACTTAATAAATTCAAAGCTGGGCCAGTACTAAAGTTAATTATGCCATCTCGAACATAGTCCTGAGCAAATGCTTGCGCTTCAGAAGCTTTATGCATATTGCTTGCAATTATATTGAGAAATTCCGCATTTGCCTTTTCCTCATTCATTCCTCCAGCTATTTTTATATCGTAAACAGCTTTAATCACTTGACCCGATAAAGATTTCTCCGATGCATATTTAGATAAAAAAGTACCGTATCTGCCTTCCAATCTTTTGTGAAGCTCAAAAGCAGCTTCATCAACATCATAAAAAACTTTTTTGCTATCAATTCCAATATCTACTCCAATATCAAGCGAGTCAGATTGATACCATTTGCGGTCAACTATCTGAATATCACCTCTCTCAGCCATGAATAAAAGCCAAAAACTCTTATCTTGCTTACTCGTATATTTTTCAAAGTATTTTTCAACAATTTTTTCGACTGCCTTATCGCTTTCGCCTTTATCAGCTAACCCCAAGGGGTCAGAATAATTAACACTATTCCCCGAAGTGTAAACATACGGATTCGACCCATCAACATACCCTAGTGGGTCACGCTGAATAAAGAACCCATTTTGTGGGTCGTAGAATCTTGCACGATTATGATAAAGCTTAATCTCAACTTCCCAATCACGAGCAGCATAGAAATAACGGTTATTAACCCATTGAGAGTCAATTAAGATCTCGAAATTTCCGTGGGCATCATATTTGTATCTTTCTTCGACGATACCATTGGCATTAGTGATGGCAATTACTGACCCATGCGTGTCGTAGACAAAGTAAAAATCATATAACCCTTCTGTTACAACTACTGGAATATCAAGGCGCTCACCCAATACATAAGATCTTAATAGCACATCTGAGGCATTGTATTCAGCAATGACTTCTTCGCCTGAATAATAGTAATGCTCGTCTGTTATAACAATATTGGTATTCGTTTGGGTTACTGTTTTCTGAATCTTACGCCCCGTGCAATCGTAGGTGAAGATGACTTCAATTGGTTGATTGCTTGAATCATTAGTTAATACGCGAACTAAACGGTTAGCATAATCAAACTCATATAAATTACCTGTTTCATTTTGAGTCAGGTTGCCGTTTCGATTGTAGGCTCTGTTATTACCATTTGCCCCTTGAACTGCATCAATCTCAACCGCTTGGTGTAAGGCATTTGGTTGATAGAATTTTTGATCGATGATACCTAGTGAATCAAATTTGATGATAGAATTTCTAAAATCAGTATTTGAATATTCTACGGCCTCTTTCTTTACATACCCGTTGGCATTAATCTCTGGCAATGGTGCATCGTAAGCTGTTTCGATTAAGTGATAAACAGAGTCGTATTTGTAACGATCACCAATACCTGACTCGTGATTACGCTTTTCAAAGTTCTTGTAATATACTTTGTTGTAGCCGAGTGTGTAATCCACAATAGTTTGATTGCCATTTTGGTATTTGCTGGTTAATAACTCATTGCCATTACCATATACTAGTGATTGAGTTAGTGGCCCTCTTTGAATTCTGGCTTGTTTGCCACCAACAAAAGTGTTTTCTTTGACTACTACATTGTTCTTGGCTATTTGGTGTAATTGACCTAATTCATTTCGGCGGTATTCAATAACAGTACCGCTTGGGTGAACTAGCTGATTTTTGTTCTGGGCATCAAAGAATTTGCTTTGAATCGTTTTCGCTGGTAAAGAGCCATGTTTTTGTGACTCGGCAATGACACGCCCGCTTGAGTCATATTGATAACCTAATTGGCTGATTTGAGTGCCTGATGCCCCACCTTTTTTGCAGGTTACTTGTTGTAATTGTTTTAAGGGGTTGTATTCGTAGAAGTAATAATCTGCCCCATAATTAGCGGAAACCGCTAAACCTTTGGTTATGGTGGTTTGAAGTAATTGAGTAAAGTCATTGTACTCATTGGTTACGACTGTATTGTCTGGCATAGTGGCAGTCAACACCTGCGCCAAAGCATTGTAAGTCTGACTATAAACCAGATTGTCATTGCCCGGCAACTTCGTGGTTTCTAATCTACTATGAATATCGTAACTGTACTCGGTGATGTTGCCCGCATCATCAATGTATTGTTTTAACTCACTACCATTTTCATATACATTGGTAATAGTTGATTCTTTGACATAATCACCATTTGCGTCACGATATTCTTGAATGGCTTTAACGACATTGCCCAAGTGATCATGTTCATTTCTGGTGATGTTACCTTCGGCATCAATCACCTTTTCAACCTGATTTAAGCTGTTATAAAATGATTGGGTGATATACCCATTCGGATCGATGGTTTTTGTAACCCTGTTTAATGAGTCGTACTCAAAAGCTTGAGTTCTTTCTTCATATAATTGTGTTGCATGATTGTATTCTTTTATTGTGCTGAATTCCACTAACCCAGCATTGTCTAATATTAATGTTGTTTCAACTTCTGCTTGATTATTATTCAATGCTGCCTGATTTTTATAAGTCAAGCTACCAATATTACGCCCGATGGTGTCAAATTTATTGACTGAAATCGCACCATAAGGGTTGATCGTTTTGGTTACACGACCTGCAATATCGAAAAACACTTCACTGCTTAGTGCTGATTCAACTTCCTGAATTCCATTTACATAAGTGTAGGTAGTAACTGTCGTTTTAATAACACGGTTATGGGTATCATAGAAATTTTCCGATGATTGAAGTAGATTATCATTGACATCCCACTTCTCCACTTTTTTCAGCAATTCACCTTCATAGATGTTTATAGCACGATTTCCACTACCAGTTTGAGAATATAACTTGAAGGTTTCCACTTCACCTGGGGTTGGGAGCGCTTGAAATGAATTTTCGAATTCATCTTGAACAATTTTTAATCTCCCGAATTCATCGTAGATATTAAACGATAGAAACTTTCTTTCGGAGAAGGCATGACCATAATATGGCGTATAAGTCGCTAATGGCTGATTGATAAAATTATAGTCTGGTTTTGAGTGTATTTCAAGAGGCGTACCAACACCTGTTTTACTTAATGTTAGTCTGCCATCTAATGCAAATTGATTCTTAGATATGTTTATTTTTGGATTGCGACTTTCTAATACTCTGTTGTAACCATCATACTCATTGATAGTTGAAGTTAATTGAGTCGTGTCGTTAACGCTTACACTGCTTGAAGTTACTCTTGAATTCTGATATTGCGTATTGGCAGTAATAAAACCATTACCAATTGCTACTCCTAAATGATTTAATAATGTAGTTTTGGAATTTGTTAAATTCCCCGCATCATCGTAGGTATTTTCGGTATAAATTCTAGCATTATTAGCATAAGTGTACGGTTCATATTTTTTAACAACTCGCCCGAAAAGGTCATTCTCAAATTCTGTTTGTTGCCTATACAATCTTACCACGGAAGAAGACGGTAAGATCAGAAGAGAAAAGACGGAAGTAATTAGATCGCGAATTTAACATTGATGAACAGGATTTACAGGATAAGAATCGTAATAGGAATCTAATCTTGTAAATTCTGGGCAGTTCAAAGAAAAAAACGCACCAACCGTTGAAGAAAGTGCGTTATTTTTCATTTCTTGCATTTTGCTTCAAATTTTCAAAGAACTAAATTTTGGAAAAATGTGCTAATTTTCCTTAACATTATAAGTATAACTTTTATTTTTTCTTGAAAAATAAGTCATAAAATGGATATTTGCGCCCTTTTTTTTGAGAGGATTTTTTGCATGAGTTTTATTAGTTTTTTATCGGTGATTTTAGACCAAAAATCTGTAGATTTGATCAAAATCATTGAGTTTCAAAGCCAGGAAATTGCGGTATTGAAGGCTATGAATAAAGAAGGCCGAAAATATGCAAACATAACCGAGAAGCGACTTTTGGGAACTCTTGCTCATGAAATCAGACATATTTTAAAATTAGGCAAAATAGAAACGATTTTTAAGCCTGAAACCATTCTCAAATGGTATCGGCAATTTGCAAATGCGAAATTTGATGGCTCAAAAAACAGAAAACCAAAGGTTGGGCGACCAGAAACTGACCCAGAAACGGTAAAGCTTATTATTAAAATAGCTCAAGAGAACAAAACATGGGGTGCCGATAGAATAGTCGGGGCGTTGAAAAATCTAGGAATTCAAATTTCTGATCAAACAGTTTTGAATACTCTTCAAAAAAATGGAATACCAATTGCGCCTGACCGCAAAAAGGAAAAAAACTGGAAAGAGTTTATCAGATTACACACAAACCAACTCTGGGCTTGTGATTTCTTTTTGGTACCTGTTTTAACTTTGATGGGCGTTAGACACTTCCATGTGTTTGTCTTCATACAATATTGCACTCGTCAAATTAAAGTTGTTGGAGTGAAAGATACGCCAAATGGCGCCTGGATGGAACAAATGGCTAAAAACATTACCGATCACTTTGAGCCGATGTTGCCCAATTGCAAATATTTGGTGCATGACCGAGATACCCTCTACACCCAAAAATTTGAGCAAATCTTAAAAGATTTTGGTATCACGCCTGTGAAGACTCCGCCACAAAGCCCCAACCTTAACCCATTTATCGAACGGTTTAATCGCTCAATAAAATATGAATGCCTAAACAATATGATTATTTTCGGTGAAAAAAATCTTAGAAAGTTTCTTGAAGAGTATGCGGAGCATTATCATTTTGAGAGAAAAACGAAGCCACGAAGGCGAAGTTTGGCTGGCTTGCCCAGCCCATTCACCTTTAAACTAATATGGGCAAGTACACGGATGTACGAAGCAACACACCAAGGCATTGGCAATGAAATCATCAAAACTGAAGATGTTCTGATTCACTCACAAAAAGGTGAAGGCGACATCATCAAAAAGGAACGAATAGGCGGTTTGTTGAATTATTATTACCGCAAATCGGCTTAATTTTTAAAAAACATCCCTCAACTACTACAGAAATAATCCGTACCTACTACAAATAAATTGTCAAAGATCAATGTTTCGGCAAGTTTTGCGTATCGATTTTAACTTTTTTACTCTTCAATTCTATTAACCCAAACCATACTTTCTCGCTGTTTTACCAATGTACGAGTTTTTTGACTAAACGAGAACTCCTGAATTTAACAAACTAATACTGCATCTGATAAATTCAGTTCTGGGCTGTTGGATCTACATTACCCAGAAAGGCTTCTAAATTGTAACTTGTATCAATTTTCTCCTTCACTATAAAGACTCAGAGCTTAGTTAACTGACTAAACGACCATCGGGTGAATATTTTGACTAAACACGAATCTATAGTCTTATATACTTATGCTAACTCCAATCTTAATTACTTTAGTTTTAAATTCATTTTCAAAAGCTTGAATCAATTCTTGAACTTTTGGGTTATTTCGCATGTTTTTCTCAAAATTAACACTATCATATATAATTGTGCTAGTTTCCGCATAAAAATAAATTATGAATTCAGATGCTATATCTTCTACTTCTTCAAAAGCAGCATTATGTCTTTCTAAGCAAGCCCCATTTAAAAAACCTATAGAAAAAAAGCGAAATAATGAATTAACTTGTCTTTCAAAAAAGTTTAAAATTTCATTACTACAAATTGCTATTAGGTTATTTTCGTTTGGGCCCCAATCGTAATAAAGAATAAAATCCCTTATATCATTTTGTAGTTTAGGCTTTATCTCAGATATTGTAATATCATTGAGTTTTTGTTGTTTACCACCTGTGAAATATCTTAAATAATTAATTTTATTAGCACTATTCTTTAATAAAAAATTAAAAACATCATTTATAATGGGTGTTTTATAATTCTTATCAAAACAAAATGTTACACAAAGTGTACCGCTCATATAAAATATCCCCTATTTAATATTGATTTTTTGGAACAAAAAATTTCTTATCACCATTAAAAAGTTCACCTCCGTATTGTATCGCTAAAGCTTCTTCTGCTAAAGTGAATGGCGAGCCAATATTTCCTTTTCCACCCATCTCAATAAAGGCTAGACCAAGTGCCCTATCTGCTCTTCTATAATCTTTCTTTTTTACAGAGGTTAAAATTTCACTGTATGTGCCATCTGAAGCAGACAATTCATCCATAATTAAAAATGACGAAACGCCAATTGAAAGAATACCTAAACCCTTTACAAATTTTAAAGATCTACGACTTCCACCACTTGTTTCACCTTCAAAAACTTCGTCTAAATTCTTTGCCGCTATAAATTTTTTATCTTTAAAGCTATATTCAATATCTGGCCTTATAACCACTGGGTCTTTGCCACCTGTAATTTTTTATCGAGCGATTTAATCGGTCTATAAAAGAAGAAAACGAAGCCATGATGGCGAATTTTAGCTGGCTTGCCCAGCCCATTCAATAAAAAAATACAATGGGCGAGTACATGGATGTACGAAGCAAACCACCAAGGTATAGGCAATCAAATTATCAAAGCCGATGAAATTCTGATTCATTCGCAAAAAGGCAAAATTCTTAAAAAGGAACGAATTGGTGGCCTACTAAACTATTATTACCGCCAATCAGCTTAATTGTAGACCACCGAATTAAAATCATAAGAATCGCTATTTTTAAACTTATTTAACATCATATTTGCTTTAGTTTTATTTTCAAGTAATATGGTCGAATTTAGGGGTAGTTTTGCAGTATTTTTTTTCCAGTTTAGATTTATTATTTAAAGCTTTAGATGATTTGTTTAAGACTTCATGTCCGCATTGTCATACTTCCGGCTGTTTGATCAAGCATTCAAAAATATATCGTACGGATCATAACCACGGCTGGCAACCCACACCATTCCCTAAAATCACGCATTGAAAACTGCAAGCCTGATCGAATTATCATCGCAACCGACATGGATGAACAAGGCCGCAAATTTGCCAAAACCATCGAAACTATGATCGGTAAGGTAAACTGCTCAGCACCTGCATACAATGCCAAAACGAAGCCACGATGGCGAAGTTTAGCTGGCTTGACCAGCCCATTCGGATGAAAAATAATATGGGCAAGTACAAGGATGTACGAAGCAACAGACCCAGCCGAACTCTTGTTAAAATTGAAATCAAATGTACAAAAATAACACAATCCAAAATTCCATCTGTATAATATACAGAAAGAAAACCCCAAAAAATCATTTGACGCCAATTTGGAAAACTCGACCAAAAACTCGATTTTACCCCCAAAATTATTTCTGCGTTTTATACGATGTTAATTTGGTGGTCTACAATTATTCGCATACTGGGAACTCTCATTACCCCATAGCAGGTCATTTTCTGATTGTTCCAACGATTTAATCTCAGCATAGTCAGGCAGATCGAGGGCACGCTGAGCCGATGTCCTATGAATAATTGTATTTGCTACGGGATTCTTTTCAATCCATGCTCCCAGCCTACTTTTGCCAGAACCATTAGCGCCTACAATTACTACAGATCCATTATGAACAATTTCGATTTTATTATTTTATTATTTGTGCCATCTGACGAAGGAAGGAGCAAGCTTGGAAGTTTGATCATTAAAAGGCTCTTTTTATGAAAAAATTGAAGGAAGGTTTTTGAATTCAAGAGTGTATTTAGCACTCTTGAATTTGATTTCAGATATATCTACTTTTTACTTGACTTAGGTGTTGGTGAAGCAGGATTTATTTGAGGTGCAGGACTTTCAACCATCGAACTTTTTGGTGGCGATGGCTTAGGTGGCTGAACATTAGGCATTGGATTAGAAATTCTTACTGGTGGCAAGCCTTTATTATCTCCTGTTAATGGACCAGTAGGGGGTGTTATTGGTTTTTTCTCGTCAGGCATAATTTCTCTTTAGTTAGAATAAAAATTTTTCATGTAAATACTTGTGACTGCTTCTGCTTTAAACATTAATTTATCACTACTTGGTAAACTACTACTTTTCAGATATTTATAAACTATATCTGTTTTTTTCTTTTTAACTCTGTGCCAAAGATTATTTATTTCAACTTCTGTATAATCCCCATTTGCAACAGCATGCCAATCAGCTTCTGTATCATTTGCTAATTGGTCTAAATCATAAATTAAGCTTGGTAGTACTTTTATTCGTTGTTTATAGGGTAAAAATTCCTTAATTACTGTAAAAATTTGAGCTAACCCAATAATGCAGGCCCATAAATAACTAGCTTCTTTCCATATTAACCATGCGCCAACTCCACCACTTGATGCTATGGCAACAAATATATTTAAGTAACGGTCAATACATACTGATGATTGAAAATAAAGCTCAATGTAGTTTACATGGGTTTTAAGTTGATCAAACTCTTTCCAATACTTTTCTTGAATCATTCTATCCTCTAAGAAATTTAACTCTTAATAAAATTAGACCAATAAACTTCTGCTCTATCCACTATTAAAAAACCATTATGAATTCGAAGATTATTTCTTTTTTGCAGGCACTTTAGGAGGTGCAGATTTTTTTGGTTTATCAGGTGTTTGTGTAAGCACAGATGCAGAAAGTTTTTTTATTTCAGAATTAGTTAAACTTGCTGGATTTTTCAATCCTTTTGAAGCAATTGATGATACTGCCTTTGAAGTTTTTTCATTTTTAGCCATTATGCTACTCCTTGTGGTTAGATTTGTGCGTCACCTATCGCTGAGCTCGCATGTACACACATTGTGATACATTTTATTTAAAACAACCTCAGCAACCTAATTCTACCCCCCAACCCCACCAAAAATCAAATACAAAATAAATATTTCTGCTAAATTTTCCAATAGAAACAAATAGTCCTTTTAGAGTTGCGAATACTTTACGGGTCAGGTTTTCTATGGGGTAAAATGGAAAATTTAGCTGTCCTGCGAGTGTAGGGTGTGAAGTAAAAGAGTGTATCAGCGGTTTGTTAAATTATTATTACCACCAGTCTGCTTAATTCTTAAAAAACCTCTCTTACCCACTATAGGAATAATCCGTACCCACATCAAATAAATTGTCAAAGATCAATGTTTCGGTAAGTCTAGCGTACCGATTTTACCTTTTTTGTTCTCAAAATCCAATAGCCAAAAACATACTTTCTCTCATTTTTACACCAGACGAATAATTTGACCAAACGGGTCTGGAATAATTGAGCCTTGTTGGACAAATACAGAAGATTTATGCTTAGGCGTTAACCAAAAACGCACGCTGTTTTCATAGCCAAGTGCACTAAACCTTTTAACTTAAGTCAATAGCGTACTAAACATCTCATCGATCTCAGTACGCTCTTGTTGTTCGGATGATAGCTTTTCCTCATTATAGTCATGATCGTCGTAATCCTGATCATAATCTTCTTCTTTTGCCATAAGAAAGGATATTTTTGACCTTACCAATTCTAGAGATCTAGAAGTAGGAGGCTTGCGACTACCAATGAAATCACATATTGCCTCTTCAGTCTTTTGCAACTGATTAAGACTATCTTCAAGAACATACTCACTTTCAAGCTCGTCAAATCGACCTTTAGCGAACTCTTTCGCTTCATCGAAATCATGACAAACCAAACCTAAAATGTCTGTCAACTCATTAAGCTCATAGTAATTCATCGATTTTCTAATTCGATCTTGCAATATCATTTTTGTTTCTTTAAAATCGTCAATACTCAAAAGTTTTGTCAATTTTGAATAACAAAAGTAGACATCATAGTTTGCTTCAAAATTTGTACGAGTTTCTTTAAGCACCAACTTAAAAAGTTTTTTGTGAATAAACCCAAACCCTTTAATGTCTTTAGCTAAGTCTACTCGAGAGTCCAAAGTTTTAACATGCTATTTTGGTTCTTTTTGGGCATTTGGGCTGTTTTTCGCGTTTTGAATTAATTAAATCTATTATTGTATTTACT
>Ga0056914_10002785_pt1 | contig 10729 bp, 15 predicted proteins | sample TNRBio252014_DNA_FD_55168 | JGI IMG/M metagenome (GOLD analysis project Ga0056914, IMG submission 55168) | Wastewater treatment Type I Accumulibacter community from EBPR Bioreactor in Madison, WI, USA - TNR Reactor_6/25/2014_ DNA | ecosystem: Engineered > Bioreactor > EBPR > Anaerobic-Aerobic >...
CGGCTTTGTCTTCTACACCAACTATGAAAGCGCCAAGGGCCGGGAATTGCTGGCCAATCCGCAGGCGGCGGGCTTGTTTCACTGGAAGAGCCTGCGCCGTCAGGTGCGCTTCCGCGGCGCCGTTGAGCAGGTCACGGCGGCCGAGGCCGACGCCTATTTCGCCTCACGCCCGCGTGATGCGCGCATCGGCGCCTGGGCTTCGCAGCAGTCGCGCCCGCTCGAAAGCCGGTTTGCCCTGGAAAAGGCGGTTGTCTATCATGGCGCCCGGTTCGCCGTCGGCGAGGTGCCGCGCCCGCCCTACTGGAGCGGGTTCAGGATTGTTCCCGTCGAGATCGAATTCTGGCACGATAGGCCATTCCGCTTGCACGACCGTGTCGTCTTCCGCCGCGCCGATGCCAGTCAGGACTGGTCGCGCACTCGCCTCTACCCGTAAGGAAACGCTCAGATGTCCACCAACGCCGAACGCCGCACCCTGCTGCTCACGGGCGCCTCCCGCGGCATCGGTCATGCCACCGTCAAGCGCTTTTCCTCGGCCGGCTGGCGGGTGATCGCCTGTTCGCGCCAGCCCTTCCCCGAGGATTGCCCGTGGGAAGCGGGCCGCGATGATCATGTCCAGGTCGATCTCTCCGATGTGAACGACACCATGCGCGCGGTCGATGAAATCCATCGCCGCCTGACCGATGGCAAGCTGCATGCGCTGGTCAACAATGCCGGCATTTCGCCCAAGGGCTTCGGCGGGGCGCGGCTCGGGTCGATCGATACCTCGATGAAGGACTGGAGCCATGTCTTCCAGGTCAATTTCTTCGCGCCGATCCTTCTGGCGCGCGGGCTGATGAAGGAACTGACCGCGGCCAGGGGCGCTGTGGTCAATGTCACCTCGATCGCCGGCTCGCGCGTCCATCCCTTCGCCGGCGCGGCCTACGCCACCTCGAAAGCGGCGCTTCAGGCACTGACCCGCGAGATGGCGGCGGATTTCGGCCCGGTCGGCGTGCGCGTCAACGCCATTTCGCCGGGCGAAATCGACACCTCGATCCTTTCGCCCGGCACCGAGAAGATCGTCGAGACCCTGCCGATGCGCCGCCTCGGCACGCCCGAAGAGGTGGCCAAGGCCATCTATTTCCTCTGCACCGAGCAGTCGTCCTACGTCACCGGCGCCGAACTGCACATCAACGGCGGCCAGCACGTATGAGCCGTCTCTACCCCGAGCGTCCGTTTCTGGCCGCCAGCATCGCCGTCTTCCGTGACGGCAAGGTGCTGCTGGCCCAGCGGGCGCAGGGGGCGGGGGCAGGCCACTTCTCGCTGCCCGGCGGCATGGTCGAGCTGGGCGAACGCACCGAGGATGCGGCATTGCGCGAACTCCAGGAGGAGACCGGCGTCAGCGCCCGGCTGCTCGGGCTGGTCGATCTGGTGCAGGTCATCATCCGCGATGCGGACGATCGTGTCCGCAACCACGCGACCGTCGTCGCCTATGCCGGCGAGTGGCTGGCGGGCGAGCCGCAGACCTCGCCGGAAGCCTCGGCCGTGGTCTGGGTCGATCCCTTCGCACCGGGCGACCTGCCGATGACGGCGGGGCTTGACGCCGTGCTGACGAAGGCTGCCCGTCTGATGGGCAAGGGCAAGGGCAGGGAAGATGATCCGGGCCGCGCTCGCCGTCATCCTGGGGCTGGCGCTCTCCGCGCCGGGCCTTGCGCAGCAGCGGGCCGGCCAGCGCCCGGCAGCCCCGCCGGTTGAAAAGCCTGCCGCGCCGGCCGAAAAACCGGCGCCGGCCGCACCTGAGCCAGCGCCGCCGGTCTATGAGCCGCAACTTCTGCATCTTGCTGAAATCCTTGGCGCGCTGACCTTCCTCAGCGATCTCTGCCGGGCGGAGCTGCCGGCGGCCGAGGCGCGCGCCGGCGAGGTCTGGCGCACGCGCATGCGCGATCTTCTGGAGGCGGAAGCGGCGACGGCCGGCCAGAAGGAGCGCTTTGCCGGCGCATTCAACCGCGGATTGGTCGGTTATCGCACCACCTATCGCGTCTGCACCCCCTCGGGTCGCCTCGCCATCGAGCGGCTGCGGGCCGATGGCGCCCGCCTCGCCCACGATCTGGCCAGCCGTTACGGCTCGTGAGGGCGCGGCCCTGCGCTTTTGAGTTGAATGCCCGCGCCGGCGTTAACCTTTTTTAAAGACTGGGCTCCCCTTGCGGCGCGCTCCGCTCTAGGGTGCATCCGTGGTTCCGGTCTGGCGGAGTGGTTGAGGGTCATGGCTCATTTGGCGGAAGTTGACGGCGAAGAGGCGGAGTTCGCCGCCCAGCGCAAGGCGGCCTTCATGTACATGAGCGAGGCTTTTGCCGAGGGCCGGCTTGACGGGCTCGAAAGCGATTGTCTGGCTCAGGCGGCGTTGTTCGCGGCGCTGAAGGAATTCGTCTCGACCTATGGCGAAGAACCCGTCGCCGCCTTTGCCGAACGCCTGCCCGAGCGCATTCGCCAGGGCGAGTTCACCGTGGACCGGCCGACCCAGTAGGCTTTCCGCCTCAAAGCTCAGCGAGGCGCTTGAGAAGCGCCGGTTCCGGCCATATGTGTCACAGAACCTGCGCCGGCCTGCCGCCGGCGTCCTGAGCGAAAGACGGCACATGCCCATCGTTTACCTGCCAGACCGTGGCGTCACCCGCGTTGCCGGCGCCGATGCGCGCGGCTTTCTCAATGGCCTTTTGACCGCCGATGTCGATCAGGTCAGTCCGCAGACTGCCCGGTTTGCCGCGATTCTCTCTCCGCAGGGCAAGATTCTGGTCGATTTTCTGGTCATAGAGGCGGAAGAAGCCGATGGCGGCGGGTTTTATCTCGACGCGCCGCGCGTCCTCTGCCCCGATCTGGCCCAGCGCCTCGCGCTCTATCGCCTGCGCGCCAGGGTGACGATCGAGGACCTCTCCGATCGTCTGGGCGTGGCCGCCGTGGTGGGCGAGGCGAGTTTTGACCCGATGGATTACCTCGGCTTTGACGATCCGCGCTTGCCGGGGCTCGGTCGGCGGCTGATCGGCGAGCGGGCCGGGCTTCAGGCGCTCGGAGGCGATACCCTGAGCTATCACGCCCTGCGCATCGGGCTTGGCGTGCCCGAGGGCGGCAAGGATTTCGCCTATGGCGATGCCTTCCCGCATGAGGCGCTGATGGATCAGCTTGGCGGGGTCGATTTTGCCAAGGGCTGCTATGTCGGACAAGAGGTCGTCTCGCGCATGCAGCATCGCGGCACGGTCCGCACCCGCATCGTCGTGGCAGAATACGAAGACGGTTTCGCGCCGATCGAAGGGGTGGAGATCGTTGCCGATGGCAAGGTGATCGGCCGCACCGGCTCTCAGCACGGCGGGCGGGGCATCGCCCTGATTCGGCTTGACAAATTGCACGATGCTCTGGCCGCCGGTCATCGCGTCAGCGCCGGCGGCATCGGCCTGAAGGCCGCGCGGCCCGAGTTCGCGCGCTACGACTTCGCCCCCGGCGCGGCCTGACATGACGCTGCGCCCGCCGATCCTGCACGACGACGGCAAGCATCGCTGTCCCTGGCCGGGCACCGATCCCCTTTATGTCGCCTATCACGACACCGAATGGGGCGTTCCCGAATATGACGACCGCGCCCTGTTTGAAAAACTGTTGCTGGATGGCTTTCAGGCCGGACTGTCGTGGATCACCATCCTGCGCAAGCGCGACCATTTCCGCGCCGCCTTCGATGGCTTCGACGCNGAAAAGATTGCCGCCTATGGGCCTGAAAAGATCGCCGCGCTGATGGCCGATCCGGGCATTGTCCGCAACCGCCTCAAGGTCGAGGGGGCCGTGCTTTCGGCCCGCGTCTATCTCTCGATCATGGAAAAGCAGGGCTTTTCCGACTATCTCTGGGGCTTTATCGATGGTCGCAGCATCCAGAACAGCTTTGTCGGGCTGGCGCAGGTGCCGGCCGAAACAGAGCTTGCGCGGCGCATCTCGAAGGACCTGAAGCAGCGCGGGTTCAAATTCTGCGGCCCGACCATCGTGTATGCCTTCATGCAGGCCACCGGCATGGTCAACGACCACCTGATCGGCTGTTTCCGCCATGCTGAATGCGCGGCTCTGGCGCGCGGGTGAGCCATGGTGAAACGCGAACCGCCCCCGCAGCGCGCCTGGCAGCGCATGCTCTCGGGCCGCCGGCTTGATCTGCTCGATCCCTCGCCGCTCGATGTCGAGATCGAGGATGTCGCCCACGGCCTCGCCCGGGTCGCGCGCTGGAACGGTCAGACCTGCGGACCGCACATCTTCTCTGTCGCCCAGCATTCCCTGCTGGTCGAGGGGGTGGCCCAGCACCTGCGCAGCGCCCTGCCGGCCCGCACCGGTCTTGCGGTGCTGCTGCACGACGCCGCCGAATACGTGATCGGCGACATGATCTCGCCGTTCAAGGCGGTGATCGGCTCGGGCTACAAGGATGTCGAGCACCGCATTCTCGGCGCGGTGATGCTCCGCTTCGGGCTTCCCGCCACCGCGTCGCGCGAGGTCGCAGCCTGGCCAAGCAGGCCGACCGCATTGCCGCCCACCATGAGGCGGTGACGCTGGCCGGGTTCAGCGAAGAGGAGGCGGCCCGCTTCTTCGGCCCGCTGGTCGCCCTGCCCGGACCGCTGCGCGCGCTTCTGGCGCCGATGGCGGCGGATGAGGCCAAGGACCTGTTTCTCAAGCGTTTTTCCATCCTTCTGGAGGCGATGTAGATGCCGCGCATCCATGTCTGTTCGCTGCCCCTGCTGGCTGAAACGGTGCAGCGCACCCGCGCCAGCCANGTCATCACCCTGATCAAGAACATCGCCATCGCGCCCACCCCGGCCGGCATCGATCCGGNCAACCATCTGCGTCTCGATTTCAGCGANATCACCGAGCCGCGCGAAGGCGAGATGCCGCCGATGCCGGGGCATGTCGAAGCAATTCTCGCCTTCATCGGGGGCTGGGACCGCACGTCGCCGCTGGTGATCCACTGTTTCGCCGGCATCAGCCGCTCCACCGCCGGAGCCTTCATCACCGCCTGCGCGCTGATGCCGCACCGCGACGAGGCCGATATAGCCCGCCATATCCGCGATTCATCGGAAACGGCGACGCCCAATTCTCTCCTCGTCGGATTTGCTGATGATATCCTCCATCGACAGGGCCGCATGATTTCTGCAATAGAGGATATCGGCTCGGGCATCGTCAGTACGGAGGGTGTGCCGTTCCATATCGACATTACGTAACTCCGGACTGGCAAGGTCGTGCGTGACATGGAACAGCGGCGCACAACCCAGATCGAGATCGGGCTCGCCGCTGCGATTGTCACAGTTCGTGATAACGAACCTCTTGTTCTTGTTACAGATTCGAACGGCGCATCATTTCCGGCGCTGCCCTCCGGTCCGTTTGATCCCCTCGTCCATCGCACCTTCGAGATCGGCCTGCGCGCCTGGGTGCGCGAGCAGGCGGGCCTCAATCTCGGCTATGCCGAACAGCTCTACACCTTCGGTGACCGGGGGCGGCACGCGCAGGCGGGCGATGTCGGGCCGCATGTCGTCTCGGTCGGTTATCTCGCCCTCACCGGGCTGAGCAAGGTCGGTCCGGGGCGCACCAATTTCCGCCCCTGGTATCGCTTCCTGCCGTGGGAGGACTGGCGCGGCGGGCGCCCGCGCATGATCGACGAGATCATCGTGCCGGCGCTGCAACCCTGGGCCAGCCAGAAACAGCCCGACGCCGAGGTCATCGACCGTCGCGGCCTGTCGCGCATGGATCGGCTAAGGCTTTGTTTTGGAACGGAATCCTCCCCCTTCGATGAGGAGAAGGCGCTGGAGCGCTACGAGCTTCTGTACGAGGCCGGGCTGGTGATGGAATCGATCCGCGACGGTCGGGTCGACCCGTCCTATTCGATGGGGCCGGGACTGGGGGCGGCGATGAGCTATGACCACCGCCGCATCCTCGCCACCGCCATCGGCCGGCTGCGCGGAAAACTGAAGTATCGGCCGGTGATTTTCGAACTGATCGGTGAGGAATTTACCCTCACCGCGTTGCAATACACGGTTGAAGCGATCAGCGGACGCCACCTGCACAAGCAGAACTTCCGGCGGCTGGTCGAGTCGTCGCATCTGGTCGAGCCAACCGGCGGGCGCACCACCACCGGCGGCCGTCCTGCCGCGCTCTTCCGCTTTCGTCACGAGGTTCTCGCCGAACGTCCTGCACCGGGAATCCGTGTCGGAACAAGGAGTTAGGAAAGAACCATCAGGGTTTTTTCAAACTGTCCGTATCGATTCCGGCACACCGCCGCCCGCCCGATTCCATGCAGTTCTGCGCCTTCTGGCTCGCATCCAGGCGGTTGAAAACCCAGACGCCTGCAATCAGGAGCAGCACGATGGCGACCGCCCCTGCGAGGGTGGCCTGCCGGTTGGGCTTGTGGTCATTGTCCGGCATCGCCCGGTCCCCTGTCGATAACCGCCGCGACCCGATGGAGCCGCAGCGCGAAATGCTTTACAACCTTGCGCCATGACAGCCAACCTTTCTGCCGAAATCGCGGCCCTGCCGTTCGAAAAAGCCCTGTCGGAGCTTGAACAGATCGTTCAGAAGCTCGAACGGGGCGAAGTCGCGCTTGAGGAATCGATCGCTCTCTATGAGCGCGGCGAGGCGCTCAAGAAGCGCTGCGAGGCGCTGCTGAAGGCAGCCGAGGCGCGGATCGAGAAGATCACGCTGGGGGCCGACGGCCAGCCGCGCGGCGTCGAAACTCTCGAAAAACTGTAGATTGTCGGGCGCGAACAGGCCGTATCGCGCCGCGAGACCGCCATCCTCGGAGGCGATTGATGAGCCTGTTCGGCGCCGGCCACGCGCAGCCCGAAAACCCCGCGATCGAGCGGGTGATTCTGCCCCGCCTGTCCGATCTGGCCGGCCTGCAGGTGCGCCGCGCGCTGCCCTCGGCCGGGCGCAGGATGGTCGGCCCGTTCATCTTCTTCGATTGCTTCGGCCCGGCCGAGTTCGCCCTTGGCGAAGGCATGGACGTGGCGCCCCATCCGCACATCGGCCTGTCCACGCTCAGCTACCTGTTCGACGGCGCGATCGTTCATCGCGACAGCCTCGGCATCGTCCAGCCGATCCGCCCGGGTGACGTCAACCTGATGACCGCCGGGCGCGGCATCGTCCATTCCGAGCGCACCGCCCCCGAGGCGCGCAGCGGCGGCCAGCGCCTGTTCGGCGTGCAGGTCTGGTGCGCCCTGCCCAAAAGCCACGAGGAGCAGGAGCCCGGCTTCCTGCATCTGCCGGTGGAGGCGCTGCCGCGCATTGTCGGCGAGGGCAAGCGGGTGCGCCTGATCCTCGGCGCCGGCTACGGCGAGGAAAGCCCGATCGAGACGCCGCACCCCAGCTTCTATGCCGAGGCGGTGCTGGCGCCGGGCGCGCTGCTGCCGCTCGATGCCGACTATGACGAGCGCGCGGTCTACCTCGTTTCGGGAGAGATCGATATCGCCGGCGACCGGTTCGGCCCCGGCCAGCTGCTGGTCTTCCGCCCCGGCGACCGCATCTCGATCCTCGCCCTCTCCAACGCCCGTCTGATGCTGATCGGCGGCGAGCCGATGGACGGGCCGAGACATGTGCGCTGGAATTTCGTCTCCTCCAGCAAGGACCGGGTCGATGCGGCGGTCGAGGACTGGCGCGCCGGCCGTTTTGCAGGCGTGCCGGGCGAGACGGAGCGCATCGAATACGACTGACCAACGAAAAGCCCCGCCGAAGCGGGGCTTTGTATCGTGTCTCGTCTGCACCGGTCAGTTGGTCAGGCGCGGCGTGGTCGCCTTCACCGCCGACTGGAACATGGCCAGCATTGCGGCATTGATTTCGGATGCGGATGAGGCCTGGAAGAAGAATCCGGTCGAGGCGCAGGCCTTCAGGTTGTTCGGAATGTTGGTGTCGAACGGTTTCACCAGCGAGTCGTACTGCCAGCCGGAGAACTTGATGTAGGCCGTGTAGAGCACCGCGACGGTGACGCCGTTCGCCTTCAGCGTGTTGCACAGCGTCGGGTCGATGGCCGAGGTGCTGCCCCATGCGCCATAGGGCCCGGGCGCCGAAGGCTTGGCGCCGCCGACATAGATCGTGTCCTCCACCCCGTCGGTGATCAGGAAGACGAAGCTCTTGGCCTTGTTTGAGGCCGAGCCATCGCCCGAGCTGGTCACCGTGGTCGACATCTGCTTCATCGCCCGGGAGACATAGGTGCCGTCCTCGTAGGTCGGCAGGTCCACCGCCGCCAGCTTGGTTTTCACCGCCGAGAGGTTGGTGGTGATCGTCTGAAGCGTCGTCACCTTGTCGCTGAACTGATAGGCGGCGAGGCGAACCTTGCCCGTGCCGGCATCGGTGGTGATGGCGCTGTCGACCAGCTTCTGCGCCGCATCGCGCAGCACGTCGATGCGCATGCGGATGCCCTTCGAGCGCGGCAAGTCATAATACTGCTTCTTGTAGGATGTTTCGTGGCAGCCGAAGGCACAGCCGATCAGCTTGACCATGGCGGCGGTGTCCGCATCCGTCGCGCCGATGCCCATGGACGAGGAGATGTCCAGCATCATGTAGATGTCCATGTAGGCATTGTTGCCCTTGGCGGCGGAGGCCTGCGACTTGCCCTTGTACTCAAGATCCTTCAGCCCGACCAGGCCGGAGAATGAGGCCGCCAGCTTGGCGTTGTAGGTCAGGTCCGAGGTCCACATGCCGGTTGTCGAGTTATAATCGACCTTCACCGTCGGCGTGACGGCGCTCTTGCTGCCATCGGCGGCGAGATGGGCGGTGAAGTTTTCTCTGCCGTGGTCTTGGCGGCCTGCTTGGTGGCTCCGACGTCGATGGTCACGGCGTTGCCGGCCACCAGCGTCGGTTTTTCCGTCGCCTGTTTCACGGCCGCAAGGGTCGCCGCGTCCGCCGCGGCGGTCACCAGCACCCGTTCGCGCTCGGTGCGGGCATAGTCGAGGCTGACCCCCACCATGGTGACGAGCGACAGGGCGACCAGGCTGAAAATGACGGACAACTGTCCCGAGTCATTTTCCCTGAAAGATGTCCATTTTGCCGTCATCGCGCAAAACTCCACGAAGCCACATTCTTCAGTAAAATAGAGTTGCCGGCTTTGGGACAGGTTAACGGATTTAAATGCGTTGATTCAGGTCTAACAAAGCATGAAGCCGGTGATTAAGATTGCAATTGAAGCGCCTGAAGCAATTGAATTGACGATATTTCTTGGTGTTGACCGTAGAAATACATGACGTAACGTTAGTTAAAAATTACAATTGAATCGAAGGGCAAGCCGTGGCCTAGTGCGCGCTGGTTTGTAACCCCTGTGATATCGTCATGCCGCTGAAAATCGCCGTTTCCGCCGCCGTTTGCCTGTTTGCCGCCGCCTGCAACACCTCGGGCGGCACCGGTGTTTTCGGCCCCGTGCAGCGCATCAACGCGCGGCTGGAGAATCAGGATTATTCCTACCGCGATCTGTCGAATGCGAACTTTTCCGGCGCGCATCTCGACGCGGCGAATTTCGGCGGCACGGACCTGTCGGGCGCCAATCTCAACAACATCATCGCGCCCAAGGCGATCTTTGCCGGCGCCAACCTCAGCCGCGCCAACCTGACCAACGCCCGCTTCGAGAATGCCACGCTTCAGGGCGCCAACCTGACCGGCGCCACCATCGAGGCGGCGCGCTTCACCGGCGCCAACCTCTCCGGCGCGACCTGGGTCGATGGCAAGGTCTGCAAGCCCGGCTCGATCGGCGAGTGCCGCTGAGGCGTCAGCATCCGCCCTCGCTCGCCCCGCCCCAGATCTGGCCGACAAGAAACGTCACCGGATGGCAGCGGGCGCAACCCCGCCCGTCAGATCAGGCCGAGAAGGCGCAGCAGGATGCCCAGCCACATCGCCATCAGCAGCGTCAGTCCGGCCACGAAGGCCTGAAAGCGGCGCGGCACGTTGTTGCCGCCGGTGTGGATCAGCGTGTGGGCAACCCGGCTCGCCACATAGCCCCAGGCCAGCGCCGCCATCACCCAGCCGGTCAGGCCGAGATAAGTGGCGATCCCGCACAGCGCATAGAACAGCACCGGCGTCTCGAACTGGTTGTTCATGTTGTTGCCCAGCGCCTTGACCCGCTGCGGCCAGGCATCGTTGCCGAGCGCGATCTGCCCCATGCTCACCTCGCGGGCGCGCAGGGTGGAGACCCGGCTGCGGCCGGCCATCAGGATGACGAGGAACGTCCAGAAAATCTGCGCAAGCACGGGAGCGACGAGAGCCATGGCCAGCCTCATGGTTTAGGTGTGAACAGACAGGCATATGGGCGAAACCCGGCGCTTGGCAAGCCGTCGGCAGGCGGTGTCCCGTGCCCGCGCTGATCTGTGCCGGCCGCGCCGATTGCGCCCCGGCCCCGGAGGCGTTAGACCACGGTGGTTAACACACGCGTCGCAGGCTCCAGATTGCCCGTTTCCACTCCGCTTCTCGATACCATCGCCAGCCCCGCCAACCTGCGCCGTCTGGCCCCCGCCGACCTGCGCCAGCTCGCCGATGAGCTGCGTGCCGAAACCATCGATGCCGTCTCGGTCACCGGCGGCCATCTCGGCGCCGGCCTCGGCGTGGTCGAACTGACGGTGGCGCTGCATTACGTCTTCAACACCCCGGACGACCGCATCATCTGGGATGTCGGCCATCAGGCCTATCCGCACAAGATCCTGACCGGCCGGCGCGACCGCATCCGCACCCTGCGCCAGGGCGGCGGCCTCTCGGGCTTCACCAAGCG
>Ga0056914_10002786_pt1 | contig 10727 bp, 10 predicted proteins | sample TNRBio252014_DNA_FD_55168 | JGI IMG/M metagenome (GOLD analysis project Ga0056914, IMG submission 55168) | Wastewater treatment Type I Accumulibacter community from EBPR Bioreactor in Madison, WI, USA - TNR Reactor_6/25/2014_ DNA | ecosystem: Engineered > Bioreactor > EBPR > Anaerobic-Aerobic >...
ATATTTTGTAACTCGATCACATTCAAGTAGTTGAATGCCCAAATTTGCTCAAAAACGGCCAAAACTGCCCGTATTCTTTGCCCATTTTGGGGCGTCAAGCGTTTCATAGCATCAGTTTGCAGGGGCAAGATAAGGTGTTTTGGGNATAAAAAACAGCGTAGAAGCCAGATTTTTTTTAGTGCCTGCCCTCCCGCTCACTCCCTCACGGCTCACTCCGTTCATGGCTCGCTCCCCGGACCAGGGGGTGAAGCGGTATGGCTGCGGCCGCTGCCGCCCCCCAAAGGGCGGCCGGGGACGCGGCCATAAGAGCGGAACACCCGGCGCCGCGCAGGATGCCCTCAGGAGTGGGTGTTATGCGGCGGGGCCCCAAAGAAAAAAACCAAAATATGCAGTTGGGGGGAAGGCGGATCAGGAGCGCTTGCGCCGCCGGAGCTTGCTCAAAAACTCGGGGGTGACGCCGATGTAGGCGGCGATTTGCTTTTGGGGGAGGCGGGTGACGAGGGTGGGATACTGGAGGCAAAACTGCTCGTAGCGCTGACCGGCGNTGAGGCTGAGGTTGTCGACGAGGCGCTGGCGGCCGGCCACTAATGAATTTTCGGTGATGATGCGGAAGAAGCGCTCGAATTTGGGGATATCGGCGTAGAGTTGTTCCTGATCGGTTTTGGAGAGCAGCAGCACNTGGGTGTCTTCGAGGGCGTCTATGTTGAGGGCGCCGGGGCGGCGGCTGAGGAGGCTGTACATATCGGCTATCCACCAGCCCGGGGGCGCAAACTGTAGGATGTGCTCGAAGCCGTTGTCGTCGACGGTATACCCGCGCAGGCAGCCGGCTGAGACGAAGGCGGAATGCCGGCAGATTTCTTTTTCGCGCAGCAGGAATTGCTTTTTGTTCACTTGCCGCGCCGTGATGAGCGACAGGAAGTGTTGCTCTTCTTCGGGCGTAAGGGAGATGTGTTTGGCTACGTTGTGCAGGAGCAGGCTGTGATCGGGCATAGCAGCATGGTTAATCTGTGTAGAGGGGGTAAACTAAATGGCCGCCGGGTTGTATTTTATACGGTTGGAGGATTGCAAACAGCGGTTGTGCCAAAGTTCGGCAATTTGCTTAAATTTGCGGTCCTAAAATTTGTTGTTCAAAAAAAATATATTGCGCATGTATCCGATAGAACTGACTACGCCCATGGCTAAAGACCTGAGCGATTACGGTTTTGAGAGTTTGACTACCCCGGAATCGGTTGTTGAAACGCTGGAGCCTGCCGAAGGCACGGTGATGGTGGTTGTCAACTCGGTATGCGGCTGTGCGGCGGCCAATGCCCGCCCCGGCGCCAAGTTGGCCGTACGGCACGACAAGCGCCCCGACCGGATGGTGACGGTTTTTGCCGGTGTCGACTCGGCGGCTACGGCCAAGGCCCGGGAGTATATGCTCCCCTACCCGCCTTCTTCGCCTTCGATTGCTTTGTTTAAGGACGGCAAATTGGTGCACTTCCTCGAACGCCACCACATTGAGGGTCGTTCGGCGGAGATCATTGCCGAGAACCTGAAAATGGCTTTCGATCGCTACTGCTAAAGAGCGCTTTGGCTTGCCGCATAATGGCTTTCCCGGTTAAGGTTTATGAATTTTGACCCGGAGAATTATAAAAAAATCCCGGAACGAGGCTAAAGTCTGTGTTCCGGGATTTTTTTTATTGGTTTATGCGTCCTTGAGCACTTCGCGGCTGATGACGAGCTTTTGGATTTCGCTCGTGCCTTCGCCTATGGTACAAAGCTTGGCGTCGCGGTAGTATTTTTCTACGGGGAAGTCTTTGGTGTAGCCATATCCGCCGAAGACCTGTACGGCTTCATTGGCGATGTCGACGGCGGCTTCCGAGGCGTAGTACTTGGCCATAGCGGAAATTTTGGTGGTGCTTTCGCCGGCGTCTTTGAGCAAGCCTGCGCGGCGGGTGAGCAGCTCGGCGGCCTGAATTTTGGTGGCCATATCGGCCAGTTTGAAGGCGATGCCCTGGAAGTTGGCGATGGGCTGGCCAAACTGTTGCCGCTCTTTGGCGTAGCGTACGGCCGCTTCGTAGGCGCCCTTGGCGATGCCCAACGAGAGGGCGGCTATGGAGATGCGGCCGCCGTCGAGGATTTTCATGGCCTGAATGAAGCCCTCCCCTTCTTTGCCCAGCATCTGGCTTTTGTGTACGCGGCAGTTGTCGAAGATGAGCTCGGCGGTTTCGCTGGCGCGCATACCCAACTTGTTTTCTTTTTTGCCGGCCGAGAAGCCGGGGGTACCTTTTTCAACGATGAAGGCCGTCATGCCGCGGCTGTCGAGCAGCTCGCCGGTGCGCACAATAACGACGGCGACGTTGCCGGAGATGCCGTGGGTAATGAAATTTTTAGCGCCGTTGATAACGAAGTAGTCGCCGTCGCGCTCGGCTACGCAGCGCATGCGGCCGGCATCGCTGCCGGTATTGGGTTCGGTGAGCCCCCATGCGCCAATCCATTCGCCGGAAGCTAAGCGGGGCAGATAGCGTTGGCGCTGCTCTTCGCTGCCAAATTGATACAAATGATTGGTGCAAAGCGAATTGTGCGCAGCCACCGACAAGCCGATGGAGCCGCATACCTTGGCGATCTCCTCAATGACGGTGATGTAGGCCTGATAATCGAGGCCGGCGCCGCCGTAGGCTTCGGGCACCAGCACGCCCATAAAGCCGTACTCGCCCATGCGGTGAAAGAGGTCGGCGGGGAAAAACTGGGATTCGTCCCATTCCATTACATTGGGGCGGATGTAGGCTTCTGCAAAATCCCGGGCGCTTTCTTTGATCATGGCCAGATTTTCCAGTGCATCCGCCGTTACAGTAGTCAGATTCATGGTTTTTTTATGGTTTGGTTAGGGGCCTTTACCGGGCCGTATTCGTTCTTGTTGCCTGTCAGCAAGTAAATGGCGCGATGCCGGAGTTTGTTCAAATACCGCCGCATGGGAGGGGCATATTGTTGACTCGGGCATTGCATTAAGCGGCGTTAATAGGTTTCTCCGATGCTTGGAACGGATTTATCAAACTGAAGGAATGCGCGCATCTTGTGGTAGATGGCCGTATTTTCGTAGATGCCGGCGAAAGCTTCGGCGCCGGGGCCAAAAGCCAGTACAGGGGCCATAGCAGCCGTATGGGCGTTGGTGCAGTAGGCGATGCCGGGCTTGCCGGAACGGGCATCGGGGACGAGGGCTACGCCGCCGGTTTCGTGGTCGGCGGTGACGATCACCAGGGTATTTCCTCTTTTTTGGGCGAAAGCCAGCGCCTCGCCCACGGCCCTGTCGAAGTCGAGGGTTTCCTGTACGGCTAAGCGGCCTTCGTTGCCGTGGTTGGCCCAGTCGATCTGACTGCCTTCGATCATGAGAAAAAATCCTTTATCGGTATGGCGATCGAGAAATTCGGTCGCTAAGCGGGTTGCGTACGACAGGTAGTTTCGGCCCTGCGAGACGCTTACCGGTTGGCTGTCGGCTGTAAAAAAAACGAACTTCCGCTTGGGGTCTATGCTGATTTTATCGAGCGAGCTGTCGAAATAATCGCGTACGACGTAGCCTTTGAAGCCCATTTCTGCCACCAAGTTGCGGTCGTCTTCTTCGCGGCGGTCGAAGTAACGCTTACCGCCGCCGATCAGAATATCGACGGCCGTATCGAGGAAGTCGGCGGCTATACCTTCGTTGCTGGTGCGCATGGTTTCGTGGGCGATGAAGGCCGCCGGCGTGGCGTGTACGATGCTGGAGGTAGCTACTAAGCCCGTAGCCAGGCCCCGGTCTTCGGCTTCCTCCAGGATGGTGTAGCAGGGCAGGCTGTCGGGGCCCATGCCGATGCTGTTGTTGTAGGTTTTGATGCCGCAGGAGAAGGCGGTAGCGCCTGCGGCGGAGTCGGTAACCCGATCGGTGTAGGAGTAGGTTTTGTGAAACCCTACTACGGGCATGGTTTCCATGGCTAAGGGCGTTCGGCTGTTTTGCATGGCGGCCGACAATATACTCAGCCCCATGCCATCGCCGATGAGCAGGATGACGGCCGGCGCTTTAGGGGCTGACGCTTCGGGCGGTTCGGGCGCTACGGGCGTTGCCACCCTGCTACAGGATGGCCCAAGGGCCAATAATATTGCCCCTAAAAGAGCCTGCAAAGCAACTTTTTTAAAAGCAGAACTTAAATTGCCCGCAAAGCTCGACTCCGAACTAATATTCTTCATTGGCATTAAATACAATCAATAAATTTGAATCAACATTCTAAACAAGGTTAATTCAAAATTAAATTTTAAAAAACCCACACAGGCTTGCAACGAAAAGCCTCGGGTAATCGTTTATTTTGCAGCGATAATATTTATAGGGGAGGCATAAAACGCCGGCTTTCGAGCCGATGCTATCCCCGCCCACGAAAAGCTAATGTATGAAAACTTTACAGTATTGCACTGTAACGGCTGTTATTTCCCTTGTATTGTTTATGTTTTCTTTCAAGCTGACGGCCCAATCGGGCAGCATTTTTGATCGGTTAGCCGGGGTGGAAGTCCGCGAGATTACCATCAGAACCGATTTGGCGAGCATCCTCGACAGCAGAAATGAAGAGCCCGAATACGTTCCGGGGCAGCTTACCGTCGAACGCGGCGGCATAGCTGAGCAGTGGAGCGTAAAGGTAAAAGCGCGCGGTAAATACCGCCGCCGGGTTTGTGATTTTCCGCCGCTCAAGCTCAATTTCAGCAAGGGCGACCTGCGGGCGCGCGGGCTTTCGGACCACGACGACATCAAGTTGGTTACCCACTGCACCGACGACCGCCTGGATGGCCGCGATAATGTACTGCGCGAATATTTAGTGTACCGGATGTACAACCAACTGACATCGGCCAGCTATCGGGTGCAATTGGTAAAAATCCAGTACATAGATACCGAGGGCAGGGTCAATCCGGTTCGGCGTTATGGCTTCCTCATTGAAGATACCGATGAGATGGCGGCCCGCTTGGGCGGCGAGGAGTGCGAAACCTGCATGAATCCGGCGCCGGCTACCGTAGACTTAGCCTCTGAAAACCTGCATGCGCTGTTCCAATACTTCATTGGCAACACCGACTACAGCCTTCCGATGGTGCGCAACCTCAAACTGGTGAGCCGCCCGGGGCAGCCGCTCATTCCGGTGGGTTATGACTTCGACTTCTCTGGCATGGTCAATGCGCCTTATGCTGTGCCCAGTGTGCACATGGGCCAGTTGACCGTTCAGCACCGCATCTTTTTGGGCCTGCCCGCCCCGGATGACGTTATCGGCAAAAACATCGCGCTGTTCCGCCAAAAGCGGCCTGCTTTGCTGCAAACCATCCGCAGTTTCAGGTTGCTCAATCGGGAATCAAAAGATGAGATGATCGCTTATTTGGAGCAGTTCTTTCTCCATATCGACCAATTAGAGCGCAGCAGCACGGCCAATACGTGGTACCATCGTCTGCGCCAGGAAGCGCCTTTTGCGCTGCCGACGGGCGGCGCGGCAGAGTCTTATGGCATAGGCGTTCGGAAAAGGTAAAATGCTGTAACCAATAGACTTAATCAGCAGAACCGTCAAACGGCTGCAAGCGGCAAAGGTTGGCGTCTTTCGGGGCGCCAACCTTTTTCTTTTGCGGATAATTTTTGGTATTTATCGTTGTCTAAGCCAAGATTTGTGAATCTTAGCGTGCAGAACGATAGAACTCAAGTTCATAAAAACCAACCACAATGAACCAACCTCTTGTAGCAGCGCTGCCCGAGGCAGCCAATGAAGAAATCGGCCAGTTGATTCTCTTTTTCAATGAAACCCTGGGCTTTTGCCCCAACAGCGTGCTTACTATGCAGCGCCGCCCCGATATAGCGCTGGCCTTCATCCAACTCAACAAGGCCGTAATGGCCAATCACGGCCGGGTCACCAGCGCCCTCAAGCGACTGCTGGGCTACCTCAGTAGCCATGCCGCAGGTTGTCGCTATTGCCAGGCGCACACCATCCGGGCCGCCGAGCGCTACGGCGCCGATGCGCTCCAACTTGCACATATATGGGAATACCGAACCCACCCCGCTTTTAGCGAGGCCGAACGGGCGGCCCTCGATCTGGCCATTGCCGCCTCCGTGATCCCCAATCAGGTAGACGAAGCCTTAGCCGAGCGCCTGCGCGCCCACTGGGACGAAGGCGAAATAGTGGAAATGATGGGCGTCATTGCCTTGTTCGGTTATCTCAACCGCTGGAACGACAGCATGGCCACCCGCATCGAAGACGGCGCCGTAGCCTCTGCCGAAGCGCATCTGACCGTCGATGGATGGACTACAGGAAAGCATCGATAAAAAACTTTTTAAAAATAATACTTCCCTGATGCAGCGATTGGTGCAAAGAAAGGATTTATTGGCATGTACACATTTCACTTCATGAACCCTTAGAAATTAAGCTCATCCGTGTTTGCGTACCATAAGCAAACCTTATTGAAGCGCCGGCATCTTCCGGCGCTTCTTTTTTTTGCAGAAGCTGAAAAAAAAATCGCGCCCGATGCAGCGTTTTGCATCACAACGGGATTTACCCCTTGTGAATCACTTATTTTGGGAAGGATCCTGACCTTAATTCACCCATTTCAGCAATCTTCAATGCACGTAACCATGCACAATCGACTGTTATACTTCTTATTCTTTGTGTTGGCGCTGGCATCCTGCCGCAAAGACGTCGACGACCTTGTCATCCGGGAAGTCAACTATACGCCGCCGGTAATCTCCGTACAGGGCAATTTGGTGGGCCAGGTAGTAGGCGAGAATGGCGAACCCATTGCCGGGGCCAGCGTAGTGATGGGCAGCCTCGCCACAACTACCAACGAAGCGGGTTTGTTCCGTTTCCGCAACGCCACCCTCAACGCCGGCGGCACTTATGTGCGCGTCAGCCGGCCGGGTTACTTTCCGGGCTCTGATCGCTTCTTCCCGCTGCCCAACGCCAATAACGTCATTCGCATTGGCCTCATTCCGCGCCGCATAGCGGGTTCGGTATCGGCTACTGCCGGCGGCGTAGTCGCCCTCGCCAACGGCGCCAAAGTAGAACTGCCGGCCAACGGCATCATGGACGAAAACGGCGACGCCTATACCGGTACGGTAGAAGTGGCTGCCCACTGGCTCAATCCGGATGCCGAAAACTTAGCCGACATCATGCCCGGCAACCTCCAGGGCGTAGACCTCAACGACCGCGAAGTGTCTATGGCTTCCTTTGGGATGATGGCCGTAGAACTGCAAAGCCCCGACGGCCGCAAGCTTCAGGTGGCTACCGGCAAGCGGGCCAAGCTAACCTTCCCCCTACCCGACGCTTTCCGCGCCGAAGCGCCTGCCAGCATTCCGCTCTGGTACTTCGACGAAGCCCTCGGCTTGTGGGTGGAAGAAGGCGAAGCTGAATTGCAAAACGGAACCTACGTGGGCGAAGTAGCTCACTTCAGCTTCTGGAACTGCGATCTGCCCTTCCCGCTCGTCAACATCACGGGTACGCTTACCCTCAACAATGGCGGTCCTGCGGCCGGTCAGCACATCTTTGCCACAGCCAATAACCTCAACATCTCCGCGAGCACCGTTACGAATGCCAATGGCGGCTTTGCCGGCAAAGTGCCCAAAAACGAGCCCCTGACCTTTTCCATCTGGACGGGCTGTGGTTTAGCCAGCATCTCCGTTGGCCCATTCAGCCAGGATACCGATCTGGGTACCATCAACATCAATACCGGCGAGCTGATAACTTCCATTTCCGGCCAATTGGTGGATTGCAGCAACGCCCCCATAACCGATGGCGCCGTACTCATCACCTGGTCTAACAACACCTATGTGATAACCGTTGACGCCAACGGCAACTTCAACGGCGACATCACCACCTGCGATGGCGGCGACTTCAGCCTCACGGGCTTCGACTTCCCCAACAGCCTGTCGAGCGATGCCGAAACATTCAGCTTTGGCGGCAGCGTGGATGCCGGCGCCATCTCCGTATGCGACGCCCCCCTTACCGCCTACATGATTGTAGACATCAACGGGGAAGCCGTCAACATGATAGGCATTGAAATGCTGACCGAAGAGTTTGACTTCGACTCTTCCGGCGTATCGCACTTGTTCTACGGCATCCGCGGCACGGGCGCCACCTCCGACGGCTTCCAGCGCGAATTTACGTTCTGGATCAAGGCGCCTTTAGCTGAAGAGGATTACACCGGCGAGTCGCTCTGGGTCAATGGCACCGACCGTCGGACGGGCGGCGGCGTCAACTTCTACCGGGTTTACTACTGCCCCCTCAACTGCGACAACGCTACCTTAACCCTCACCGATGTGGGCGATGTAGGCGAGTTTGTAACGGGCAGCGTAACCGGAACTTTGCTCTACTACGACAACAATCAGCAACAATCGCAGTTGCCGGTTAGCGCAAACTTCAGTATACTGCGCACGGAATAATCACTAACCAGCGGCCCCGCCACTAAATGACCGAAGAAGAAATCATCAGCGGCTGCCGGCAAGGCCGGGCGAAGCATCAGCGCGAGCTGGTGCTTCGCTATTCGCCCGTGCTCATGACGGTCGCCCGCCGCTATGCCCCCGACGAGGCCACCGCCAAAGACATCCTCCAGGATGCCCTCATTCGCGTGTTCCGGTATTTCGACACCTTTGAAAGCGGAGCGGGCGCATTTGAAGGCTGGCTCAGGCGCATTGTGGTCACTACGGCGCTCAAGCGCATGGACCGCGCCGCCTTCCGGAACGAGCAGGCCGCCTTTGAAGACCTTCCCGACCGGGGCGCCGAGCCCGAGGTATACGCCCGCTTGGGGGCAGAGGCCTTGATGGCGCTCATCCGTCGGCTTCCGGAAGGATACCGGCAGATTTTCAACTTAGCCGTCGTTGAAGGCTATCGCCACGAGGAAATCGGAGAAATGTTGGGCATCAGCGCCGCTACCTCCCGGTCTCAGTTGGCACGGGCGAGGCAACGCCTACAGGAAATGATTGTTAAACAAGAAACCATGAACCACCATGTCGCAAGATAGTTTCGATGACCACATCCGGCAAACGCTGGCCAATCATCAGAGCGAGGTGGATGCGCAGGCCATCTGGGAAGCCGTAAAGCCCCACCGCAAGCGCCGCGGGCTGTGGCTGTGGCTGCTTTGGCCTGCCCTGCTTGCCGGAGGCGCCGTCGGCTGGTGGTTATACCCATCTGGCGCAACCGCCCCAGAGCAAACCGCTGCCGCAGCCATCCGCCGCGCTGCGCCTCAAATGGCTGCCGGCCATGAGCCTGCCGGCCATGAGCCTGCCGGCCTTTCTCCAACAGGGGGCGCTGCCGCTGCGCCCATAGCCGCGGGCACAGCGCCCATTTTGTCCGCTGCGCCAACCGCCGGGCGGGCCGCCCAAAGCGCTGCAACAGCCACAAGCGCTACCGCCGCTGCGCCCGCTCAAGCCGGGGAGATAAACACGAGCCATGCGCTCCCACAACACAAAAATACCGCTCTGCCGCCTCAGCCGGCGCCTGCAATCGACGCGCCTGCCGCCGCAAGCCCGCTCCAGCCAACGCCTGCCGCTACTGCCGCCGCGCCGCCGGCGCCCATAGCGGCAACCGTCCCGGAGACGCAGTCTACCGCCGCCGACGACCTTCAATGGCTATGGGCAGTTGAGCCCCTGCCACTCAGGCCTTCAAGGGTTCGCTACCCCACTCCGGCTGCGCCCGAAGCCGAGGCTTATCCGCCCAAAGCGCGCACAGACCGCTGGTATGCAGGCGTACAGGCAACGGCCTACCTCCCTTTCCGCAGCCTCGAGGGCAGCGCAAACGACAGTACGGGCTGGCATGACCTCCGCATCGGCTCTGAAACGACACTGGAAGCCGTTGGTATTGAAGCCATACTGGGCCGCAAACTCCGGCCCAACCTCAGGTTGCAAACCGGGCTGGCCCTCAACCGCCTCACCGAGCGCTTCGAGTGGCGCGCCGACCAGACACTGCGCGACAGCGTCATGGGCATACAGTCCATTTTCATCGACGCCGCCGGCGACTCTACCTTCGTGGAGGGGCTCGTTCAGCGCTACCAGTACGTCAGCCGCTACAAACGCACTTACAACACTTACACCTTCGTAGACTTACCGGTGATTGCGGCCTTAGATATGGGCAAAGGGCCCCTGCAATTCTCCGTAGAGGCGGGCCTCTGGCTCAACCTCAGCCTGCGCGCTCAAGGCAACCGATTAGCGCCCGACGGCCTCGACACGGAGCGCCTCGAAGACAGCAACGACTACCGCAACCGGGCAGGCCTCAGCTTTCACGGCGGCCTCGGCGCCCGCTACCTGCTGGGTCGCCGCTGGGCGCTCAGCGGCGCCATAACGATGCGCTATTTCCCCGGCCCCATCACCGTCGCCGCCAGCGCTACCGAGCAGCGCTACCAATGGATAGGCGCCCGCTTAGGGCTGCTATATCGATGGTAGACCGCCCAAATGATGTACTCCCCGCAGGTTATTTTCAGGGGAGACTGTCGCATCGGGCCGGCAGGCATTTGCCTCCAATGGGCACAAGCTTGCCGGCTCGCCGCGCCGCCGCCACCGCTACACTCAGTCAGGAAACGTCCGCCGTCGCTTTTTCCTGCAAATGCTGATTTTTTTATTTTTTGGGCGCATCCCCTCCTTAGGTCGGGGTCGCTCCCTTCCAGGCTCCCTGTCGGTCGGCCCCTTGCCCCGTGGAATATACGCTTCGCTATTCCACGGGGCAAGGGGCTGGCTTCGTGCCTCAGCCCCCTTCCAGGCAGCTTGCGCGGGCGCC
>Ga0056914_10002787_pt1 | contig 10726 bp, 8 predicted proteins | sample TNRBio252014_DNA_FD_55168 | JGI IMG/M metagenome (GOLD analysis project Ga0056914, IMG submission 55168) | Wastewater treatment Type I Accumulibacter community from EBPR Bioreactor in Madison, WI, USA - TNR Reactor_6/25/2014_ DNA | ecosystem: Engineered > Bioreactor > EBPR > Anaerobic-Aerobic >...
TTCCCCGCCGACCTGCGCCGCTCGGCGCGGGCGCTGAACATGACCATCTGCATCCAGCCGGCGCAGTCCGGAGGCGGCGGCTTCGGATTCTCGCGGATTCCCGACGGCAAGGGCTGCTGATCCGACGTCGCGAACATCCGCGCCGAGCGCCGCAACGGGGCGGACGGCCCGGATGTCATGGAAAAGGCATTTGCCGGAAATGCTGAATGTCAATGGGATGACGCAAAAAAATGGCGCACCCCGGAAATACTTGCGCTATATTCGCGCCACCGGGATGCCACAAGGAAGGTCATCATGAAAACAATTTCCCGATCGACTCGCGAAGCACCAGTGTCAGCATTACCACAGGGGAGGAATGATGGCTGATCCAAACGTGATTTTCTGGCTGGCCGTCACCGCCGTCGTGATCGTGCTCTTCTTCGATTACACCAACGGCTTCCACGACGCCGCCAACATCGTCGCGACGATCATCGCGTCGCGCGCGATGACGCCGGCGCAGGCGGTGATCATCGTCGGCACCTTCGAGTTTCTCGGACCGCTGCTCGGCGGCACGGCGGTGGCCAACACCATCGGCAAGTTCGTGACGCTCANCGANGTCCNGACAGATCCTGTCGCTGGCGATCCTGATCTGCGGCCTGATCGGCGCCATCGTCTGGAACCTCGCCACCTGGTACTTCGGCATCCCGTCGTCGTCGTCGCACGCGCTGGTCGGCGGCATCGCCGGTGCGGTCGTCGTCTCGGTCGGCGCCGACCACGTCGTCTGGGGCTTCAGCGAACTGATGCACGGGCACGTCACCGGCATCGTCAAGGTGTTGGCCGCGCTGCTCCTGTCGCCCATCATCGGCTTCTGGGTCGGCTTCCTGGTCAAGCGCATCATGGGCGCCCTGCTCAACCGGGCGACGCCGGCGGTCAACTCGAAGCTGCGCGGCGCCCAGTTCTTCACCGCCGCCGGCCTCGCCTTCTCGCACGGCGCCAACGACGCGCAGAAAAGCATGGGCATGCTGACCCTGGTGCTCCTCCTCGGCGGCTTCATTCCGACCTTCGAGGTGCCGTTCTGGGTGATGCTGGCCTGCGCCACGGCGATCACGCTGGGCATCCTGTCCGGCGGCTGGCGCATCGTCCGCACCCTCGGCTTCGCGATCTTCCGGGTGCGCCCGATCCACGCCCTCAGCTCGCAGCTGACTTCGGCGCTGGTCATCCTCACCGCCTCGGTGATCGGCGCCCCGGTGTCGACGACCCACGTCGTCGCCACCTCGATCATGGGTATCGGTACCGCCGACAATCCGCGCGCGGTCCGCTGGAAGAAGGCCGGCGACATCGCCGTCACCTGGGTCATCACCATCCCCGGCTCGGCCTTTGTCTCCATCGTCTGCTACGCCCTGCTCAACCTCTACCTGGGAACCTGCAAGCCATGAACGCTCCTGCCACGAATGATCACGCCGCATCGGCCGAACCTTCCACCTTCCGCAAGCTGTTCGAACGGGTTTTCCCCAAGATGGGGGACTTCTTCGGCGCGCTCGCCAATCAGTGCAACCACGTCGCGACAACCACGGGATACCTGGTCGAATTCATGGAGACCGGCGACCAGGCGATCGGCGAGCGCATCCGCGCCGACGAGCACGAGGCGGACACGATCAAGGCGCACAACCTGCACGAGCTGAACGAAGCGTTCTCGACGCCGATCGACCGCGAGGACCTGCACCGCGCGATCATGCACCTCGACGAGATCACCAACTATTGCAAGACGACGGTCAACGAGATGAACGTTCTCGGCTTGGGCACCGACAAGCACTGCCTGGAAATGGCGATGCACATCAAGATGGGCACCGATGCGCTGGCGCTGGGCTTCAACCGCCTCGCCACCGACCCCAAGTCGGCGGCGGCCGACGCCGATTCCGCGCGCAAGTGCGAGCGCAAGTGCGAGAAGGCCTACCGCCGGGCAATTGCCGAGCTGTTCCAGGGCGACGACTACATCAACATGTTCAAGCGCCGCGAAATCTACCGCCATATGTCGAACGCCGCCGACCGCGTCGCCGCCGCCGGCAACACGCTGCACGACATCGTCGTCAAGATCGCCTGAACCCGGTCAGGTTGCGGCCGGGCCTTGCGCCTGCGCCGCAACCAGTTTCACCACGGCGCCCGCGAAACTCACCGTCTGACCGGGGCGCAATTTCGCCCGTTTCCGGGTGTCGACCGCGGCATCCACCCGCACCCGCCCCTCGGCGATCGCCGCATGCGCCGCGCCGCCCGAGTCGCACAGGCCGGTCGCCTTGAGCAGCTGATCGAGCTGGATGTATTCGCCGCGCACGGCCAGCGTGATGTTCATGGCGCTTCTCCCCACAGGGTTCGGAAGGATGGCCGGCGGCCCGGCTGCCGGATGGCTCCGCGCATGCTCAGGCCACCCGGTTGCGCGGGTTGCCCGCGACGAAGGCTTCGATGTTGTCGATCAGCTGGTCGGCCAGCGCCTGCATCGCCGGCCGGCTGGCCCAGGCGACATGCGGCGTCAGCAGGAAGTTGGGCAGCGCCAGCAAGCCGGGATCGACCATCGGGTGCCCCGCCGGCGGCGGTTCGGCGGTGATGACGTCGAACCCGGCGCCGGCGATCCAGCCCTCGCGCAGGGCGCGGATCAGCGCCGCCTCGTCGACCAGACCGCCGCGCGCCGTGTTGATCAGCAGCGCCGAAGGCTTCATCGCGCGCAGTTCGGCTTCGCCGATCAGCCCCAGCGTCTGCGGCGTCAGCGGACAATGGAGGCTGATGGCATCGGCCGCGCAAATTACCTGCTCAAATTCGCTGTAACCGGGGCGCGTCAGCGGCGCCCCCTTGCGCTCGGCACGCAACACGCGCATGCCGAACGCCCCGGCGAGACGGGCGACGCCATTGCCGAGGCTGCCGCTGCCGATCAGGCCGAGCGTCGCGCCGTGCAGGTCGCGGATCGGATGGTCGAACAGGCAGAACTGGCCGGACCGCTGCCAGCGCCCGGCCCGCACCGACTCGCGCCAGGCGATCAGGTTGCGCGACAGCGCCAGCAGCAGGGCGATCGCGTGTTCCGGCACCGTGTGCCCGGCGTAGCCGCGGATGTTGCTGACGACGACGCCCTGCCTGCGGCAGGCGTCGAGGTCGACGATATTGGTGCCGGTGGCGGCGACGGCGACCATTTTGAGGTCCGCCAGGGCGTCGACCGCGGCAGCCGGCAGCGGCGCCTTGTTGACGATGGCGATCGTGCACCCGCGCAGGCGCTCGACGACCTGCTCCGGCTTCGTCTGCGCGTATTCCACCCAGTCATGGGCGAAGGCCGGCCGGCGGACTTCGGCGATGATCGACTCGCGTTCGAGATAGACGATGCGCTGCATCAGGCGTCCCGCATCGCGAACGGCCTGCCGGCGGCAGCGGCGATGGCGCCGACCTGCGCGCCGAGCGTCGCTTCGCCGACAAAGACCAGGCGATCGATGGCGGCGCGGCACAGGCCGTCGATCGCCGCACGGTCTCCCTGCATCAGGTTGAGGACGCCTGCGGGCCAACCCGCGCGCGCCGACAGTTCGCAAAGGGCGAACGCCGCCGACGGCGCTTTCGGGCTGGGCTTGACGATCGCCGTCGCGCCCGCGCGCAACNCCGGCGCCACGGTTTCGGCAAAGCCGGCCAGTGGCCGCGTGGCGTCTNCGACGATGGCGACCACGCCGGCATCGCCGACGTCCTCCCCGCGCAACGCGGCCAGTGCAGATGCGACTTCGGCCCGTACCTGCTCGTCGGCCAGACCGGTCTCCGCCCGCAGCAGCTTGGCAAAGTGTCCGCTGTAACGATCCAGCGCCGCGGCCAGCGCTTCCAGCGCCGCCTGGCGCTGCGCCGGCAGCCACGCGGCCCAGGCTGGCTGTGCGGCGCGCGCAGCGGCCACCGCCTCCGCCGCCTCCTCCCATCCGCACAGCGGGACGCGGTGCAGCACTTCGCCGGTCAGCGGATTGACGACATCGTGGAAGCGGGCGGCGACGGTCAGGAAGGCATGGCCATTGACCCACAGCGGGATGGCCTTGGGGCCTTCAGATGCAAATTCCATGTCCGGACTCTCTTTCTTGCTGCATGAAGTTCTTGAATTCTCCCGCCCGGCGGCGCCGGAGCGAATGCGCGGATGCCGCGGATGCCGCGGCCGTCGCCGGCCGGCGACCGCAGGCGGGGCGCCGCGCCGGGTGCGAGAGCCGACCCAGGCTGGCGAACGCGATCGGCGCGCGCCGGGTCGACCGGGCGGGTGACGAAGAGGGCCAAGCGCATGCTAATATCGCGGCGCACAAGAGAGCAAGTGGCCAATGCTACGCAAACCCCGCCGATAAAGGAATCCAGTTGTCGCAAGCTGCCCGCGGGCCGGCCAAGGCCCCCGCCTCGATCCAGGTCATCGAGCGCATGATGACGCTCCTCGATGCCCTCGCCGCGGCGCCGGGAGCGGCGAGCCTCAAGCATCTCGTCGGCGTCACCGGATTGCACCCGTCCACGGCCCACCGGATCCTGGCGGCGATGACCGCCGCACGCTTCGTCGAACGCCAGGAGACGGGCGCCTATCGCCTCGGCATCCGCTTGCTCGAACTCGGCAACATCGTCAAGTCGCGGATCAGTGTGCGCGAAGTCGCCCTGCCCTTCATGCGGGCGCTGCACGAAGCCATCGGCGAGGCGATCAACCTCGGCACCCGGCACGAAGACGAGATCGTCTATGTCGAACGCACCTCCTCGGGACGCGCGCTGGTGCGCGTCGTCTACCTGGTCGGCGGGCGGGCGCCTCTGCACCTCACCTCGCTCGGCAAACTCTTCCTCGCCGCCGATTCCCCGCAGCAGGTTCGCGACTATGCGCGACGCACCGGCCTGCCCGGCAAGACGCCGCACTCGCTGACCACACTGGCGGCCCTGGAAAGGGAACTGGACAAGGTTCGCCGCCACGGGTTCGCCTACGACGACGAGGAGGCGGAAATCGGCCTCAAGTGCGTCGCGGCGCCGATCCACGACGAAGAGGGGCAGGTCGTCGCGGCGCTCTCGGTATCCGCGCCGGCCGACCGCCACGGCGCCGATTGGGGTGCGCAGGTCCGCAAGACGGCCGACCTCGTCTCGCGCGCCCTCGGCTATGCCGGCGCCAGAAAATGAGGCTGCCCGCGGGCAGCCTCCGGCCCTCCGCGAAACGGGACTGATCAGACCGGACGCCGCTTCTGTGCCAGGCTCGCGCTTTCCATCCAGCGCTTGATCCGGTTGGCATCTCCAACCCGGGTCATCTTGCCCGAGGAATCGAGCAGGACGATGACGACCGGCTTGTCGGCCACCCGCGCCTGCATGACCAGACAGCGGCCGGCTTCGGAAATGTAGCCGGTCTTCGAGACACCGATGTCCCAGTTGTCGCTGCGCACCAGCGCATTGGTGTTGTGGAATTCGCGGATGTGGCCGTTGAGGTCGATGCGCGCCTCGCCGGTCGTCGACAAGGCGCGGATCTCCGGATAACGCGCGGCGGCCGCCACCATGCGCGCCAGGTCGTTTGCGGTGGANACGTTGTTGCTCGACAGGCCGGTCGGTTCCTCGAAGCGCGAGTTGAGCATGCCCAGCGCCTGCGCCTTGCGGTTCATGGCCCTGACNAAAGCGGGCATGCCGCCCGGATAGTGACGGCCCAGGGAGTTCGCCGCGCGGTTCTCCGAGGACATCAGCGCCAGCAGCATGGCCGTCTCGCGCGTCATCGTCGTGCCCACCGGGATGCGCGAACGCGTTCCCTTGAGACCGTCGACATCGTCGTCGCCGATGGCGATGACTTCATTCATGTCGAGTCTGGCGTCGAGAACGACCATCGCGGTCATCAACTTGGAGATCGAGGCGATCGGCACGACGGCGCCCGACTGCTTCTCGATGATCGCCTGCCCGGTCTCCTGGTTGATGACCAGCGCCGACGCCGAGTAGAGCGCCAGGTGGGCCGGATCGACGTCGGCCATGCTGACCTTGCGCATCGACTTCTTCGATCCGGCATGGCCGGCGCTGGCCTGCCTCGCCACGGACTTCTGGGCAGCAAGGCTGGCGGACTTCTTCGACGCGCCGGTCGCGGCCGGCTTGCCGCCGCTCCTGGCCGACTTCGCGACTGGCTGCGGCGCCGCCCTCGCGGTCTTCGTGGCGCCCGCGCTCGCCTTTGAATCGGTTTTCGTCGCGACCGGTTGCGTCTTCTTCGCAACCGGCTGTGCTTTCTTCGCAACCGGCTGCACTCTCTTCGTTTCGGTTGCCGCATTGGTCTGGCCGCCCAGGCCAAGACCGAGCAGGGCGCCGACCAGCACCACTGCCTTGAACCCTTGTTTCATCCGCTACCTCCAGCCTGTACCGACCGAATTCTATACCAGTCTAGCAAATGAAATCCAAAAATCAACCAAAATAGACAGATAGCGCGATAACTTCAGACAGATTATCAGGCGGCGTTGACTACGGTCAGGGCGGTCATGTTGACGATCCGGCGCACGGTCGCCGTCGGCGTCAGGATGTTTACCGGGCGTGCCGCGCCGAGGAGGACGGGTCCGACGGTCAGGTTGTCGCCGGCCGCGACCTTGAGCAGGTTGAACGAGATGTTGGCGGCGTCGAGCGTCGGCATGATCAGCAGGTTGGCCTGCCCCTTGAGCCGCGTATTGGGGAAGGCAGAGCGGCGGATCCGCTCGTCGAGCGCGGCATCGCCGTGCATCTCGCCCTCCACCTCGAGCCCGGGAGCGCGCTGGTTGAGCAGCGCCAGCGTCTGCCGCATTTTGACGGCGGTCGGCGTGTCTCCGGTACCGAAGGTCGAATGCGAGAGCAGCGCAACCTTCGGGCGCATGCCGAAATTGCGTATCTCGGCGGCGGCGAGCAGCGTCATGTCGGCCAGTTGTTCGGCGCTCGGATCGTAATTGACGTAGGTATCGCCGATGAACACGGTGCGTCCGGGCAGCATCAGCAGGTTCATCGTGTAATAGCGATCGAGCCCCGGCTGGGTGCCGATGACGTTCTGAACGTATTGGCGATGTGTCTCGTGACGCCCGAAGGTGCCGCAGATCAGGCCGTCGGCATAGCCGAGACGAACCATCAGCGCACCGTAGAGCGTCGCCCGCCGGAGTATTTCGCGGCGCGCATAGACCGGCGAGACGCCCCGGCGCTCCATGATCCCGTGGTAGGTCGTCCAGAACTCCTCGAAATGCTCGTCGAAGAAGTGGCAGTCGTCGGCATAGACCACCTCGTAATCGACGCCTTCCCGAATCCGCAGCCCGGCAGCCTCGATACTGGCGCGGATTTCGGCCGGACGGCCGATCAGCACCGGATGCGCGATGCCTTCGTCGCAGACGACCTGCACCGCGCGCAGAACGCGGCCGTCCTCGCCCTCGGCAAAGACGATGCGCCTGGGAGCGGCCCTGGCCCGTGAGAACACCGGCTTCATGATCATGCCGGATTGATAGACGAATTCGTTGAGACTCTGGACATAGGCGTCCCAGTCCCTGATCGGTCGCGTGGCGACCCCGGAATCCATGGCGGCCCGTGCCACCGCCGGCGCGATCTTGACGATCAGGCGCGGATCGAATGGCTTCGGGATCAGGTATTCCGGACCGAAGCCGGAGACCTTCTCGCCGTAGGCCGAGGCGACCACCTCCGACTGCTCGGCGCGCGCCAGCTCGGCGATGGCCTTGACGGCGGCCATCTTCATCTCCTCGGTGATCGTCGTCGCGCCGACATCGAGGGCGCCGCGGAAGATGAACGGGAAGCACAGCACGTTGTTGACCTGGTTCGGGTAATCCGAGCGGCCGGTGCACATGATGGCGTCGTCGCGGACGCTGCGGACCAGTTCCGGCACGATCTCCGGGGTCGGGTTGGCAAGAGCCATGATCAGCGGCCGGGCAGCCATCGTGGCGACCATTTCGGGCTTCAGCACGCCACCGGCGGAGAGGCCGACGAAGACGTCGGCGCCGGCGATGACTTCACCGAGGGTTCGCGCAGCGGTCTTCTTCGCATAGCGCGCCTTGATTTCGTCCATCAGTTCGACGCGGCCCTCATGGACCAGGCCCTTGATGTCGGTCACCCAGATGTTCTCGACCGGCGCCCCGAGCAGCACCAGCAGATCGATGCAGGCGAGCGCCGCGGCGCCGGCGCCCGAGGTGACGATCTTCACGGTCCGGATGTCCTTGCCGATCAGGTGCAGTCCGTTGAGTATCGCCGCGCCGACGACGATCGCCGTGCCGTGCTGGTCGTCGTGGAAGACCGGGATCCGCATCCGCTCGCGCAACTTCCGCTCGATGTAGAAGCATTCGGGCGCCTTGATGTCCTCGAGGTTGATGCCGCCGAAGGTCGGCTCGAGCGAGGCGATGGTGTCGATCAGCTTGTCGGGATCGGACTCGTCGATTTCCAGATCGAAGACATCGATGTCGGCGAACTTCTTGAACAGGACGCCCTTGCCTTCCATGACCGGCTTGGCAGCCAGCGGACCGATCGGCCCGAGGCCGAGGACGGCCGTGCCGTTGGTGATGACGCCGACGAGATTGGCGCGCGCCGTCAGCGTGCTGGCTTCGGCCGGATCGGCGACGATCTCCTCGCAGGCGAAGGCGACGCCCGGCGAATACGCCATCGAAAGATCGTACTGATTGGTCAGTTGCTTGATCGGCGCGACGGCGACCTTGCCCGGTCTGGGATGGCGGTGATAGTGGAGCGCTGCCTTGCGCAACTGCTGGGAATCCATCTCTGCCTCCGTTTCGTATCGTGAAACGATCTTTTGACTAGCGCAAACATGATACCACGCATGGGGCCGCTGCCAAACTGCGGACATCACGTAGCATCCGAAGCCGGCTGGAAATTTGCCACGCGCTCTGGCATAATCGAGCCGTTCCCAGCCGACGGCTCGACACCGCTTCAAGTCCTGGCGGCGACTCCCGGCGACTGGCCTGAAACCTTGCTATTTCAGCAACTTGGAGAGAGGCATTGCCATGACCGCACCGTTGAACGCACCCGACTACGTCAAACACGAAGGCCTGAAGAAGTGGGTCGCCGAAATCGCCGCGCTGACCCAGCCCGAGCGTATCCACTGGGCTGACGGCTCACAAGCCGAGTATGATCGTCTGTGCGCCGAAATGGTGGAAGCGGGAACTTTCATCAAGCTGAACGAGGCCAAGCGTCCGAATTCCTTCCTTGCCTTTTCCGATCCGTCGGACGTGGCGCGTGTCGAAGACCGCACCTACATCTGCTCCGCGAACAAGGAAGACGCCGGGCCGACCAACAACTGGGAAGAGCCCGCCAAGATGCGCGAAACCCTCAACGGCCTGTTCAAGGGCTGCATGAAGGGCCGCACCATGTATGTCATCCCGTTCAGCATGGGCCCGCTCGGCTCGCCGATCGCCCACATCGGCGTCGAGATTTCCGATTCCGCCTACGTCGTCGTCAACATGCGCACGATGACCCGCATGGGCAAGGCGGTGTTCGATGTGCTCGGCGGCGACGGCGAGTTCGTCCCCTGCGTGCACACCGTCGGCGCTCCGCTCGAACCGGGCCAGCAGGATGTCAAGTGGCCGTGCAACCCGACCGTCAAGTACATCGTCCATTACCCGGAAACCCGCGAGATCTGGTCCTACGGCTCCGGCTACGGCGGCAACGCGCTGCTCGGCAAGAAGTGCTTCGCGCTGCGCATCGCCTCCAACATGGCGCGCGACCAGGGCTGGCTCGCCGAGCACATGCTCATCCTCGGCGTCGAATCTCCGCAAGGCGAAAAGACCTATGTCGCGGCCGCCTTCCCGTCGGCTTGCGGCAAGACCAACTTCGCCATGCTGATCCCGCCGAAGACCCTCGACGGCTGGAAGATCACCACCATCGGCGACGACATTGCCTGGATCAAGCCGCGCGTCGACAGCGATGGCATCACCCGTTTCTATGCGATCAACCCGGAAGCCGGCTTCTTCGGCGTCGCTCCCGGCACCTCCGAGAAGACCAACTTCAACGCGCTGGCCTCGCTCAAGGAGAACATCATCTTCACCAACGTCGCGCTGACCGACGACGGCGATGTCTGGTGGGAAGGNCTGACCAAGGAGGCGCCGGCGCACCTGATCGACTGGCAGGGCAACGACTGGACGCCGGCGGACGGCAAGGCGGGCAAGAAGGCCGCCCACGCCAACTCCCGCTTCACCGCCCCGGCTCGGCAGTGCCCGTCGGTTGACGAAGCCTGGGAGGATCCGGCTGGCGTGCCGATTTCCGCCTTCATCTTCGGCGGCCGCCGCGCCACCACCGTGCCGCTCGTCTACCAGGCGTTCAACTGGAACTACGGCGTCTACATGGCCGCCACGCTCGGCTCCGAAACCACCGCCGCGGCCTTCGGTCAGCAGGGTGTCGTCCGCCGCGACCCCTTCGCCATGCTGCCCTTCTGCGGCTACCACATGGGCGACTACTTCAACCATTGGCTGAAGATGGGCAAGGCCGTCGATGCGACGCCGAAGATCTTCTGCGTGAACTGGTTCCGCATGAACGAGAACGGCGAATTCATGTGGCCGGGCTTTGGCGACAACATGCGCGTCCTCAAGTGGATCGTCCAGCGCTGCAAGGGGACGATCGCCGCCAAGGAAACCACGCTCGGCTGGATGCCGAAGTTCGAGGANATCGACTGGACCGGCCTCGACATCAACAAGGCCGACTTCGAGGCGCTGACCACGATCGACGCCGACGCCTGGAAGGCCGAACTGGCGGGCCACAAGGATTGGTTCGACACGATGGGTGAAAAGATGCCGCGCGAACTGGT